>ENA-UADG01000292-UADG01000292.1-human-gut-metagenome-genome-assembly--contig:-NODE-292-length-10713-cov-6.194689_pt1 | contig 10713 bp, 7 predicted proteins | sample MGYA00243260_ERZ654246 | MGnify/ENA primary metagenome ERZ654246 (study PRJEB26926, sample SAMN06165021) | human gut metagenome | biome: ENVO:00009003; feature: ENVO:2100002; material: ENVO:00002003... | reverse complement strand
CCAGCTTTTCCAGAATCGCCGCACGGGTGGCCGGAGTACCCAGCCCCTTGCGTTCCGCATGGCCCAGGCCACCCTCTCTTGCTCCTGCGGAGCAATTCACCTTGTCCTCCGGCATATCCTCGGTCCCGGCCCGCTCCATTGCTGACAGGAGCGTATCTTCGGTGTAGGCTTTCGGCGGGGACGTGAAGCGTTCCGAAACGTTAGCCGTCACGGAAAAACTCTGCCCCTCGGCCAGTTCCGGCAGGGTGTTCAGGCTTTCCGCTTCTTCTTCGCCGTCTGCTTTCATGGTGGAGCGGAACCTCTGGTCGATCTCTTTCCAACCGGGGACAAGCACCGTTTTTCCCTTGGCGGTGAACTCGTTCCCGGCGCAGGAGAACACGGCGGTCACGGTTTCGTATTCATGGGGTACAGCCACGGCGCAGAGCAGCTTGGAGCAGACAAGGTTCATCAGCTTGCATTCACTTTCGGCAAGACCTGCGAAGCCCTGTTTTACAAATTCAGCAGTGGGAATGATGGCGTGGTGGTCCGATACCTTTTTGCTGTTCAGAATCCGGCCCACTTCCGGGGTCAAGTCAAGCCCTTGGGCAAAGGGCAGCAGCCCCCGCAGGTCAGACACAAGATGTTGTGCTGTCTGGCCCATATCCTCGGTCAGATATTGACTGTCCGTGCGGGGATAGGTCAGCAGTTTCTTTTCGTAAAGCTGCTGGGCGTAATCTAAAGTTTGCTTTGCCGTAAACCCGAACAGGCGGTTTGCCTCCCGCTGCAAGGTGGTCAGGTCATAGAGTTTGGGCGGCTGTTCCGTCTTTTTCTCACGCTGGATGGACACGCAGACTGCATTTGCACCTGTGCATTTTTCTTTGAGAGAATTTGCGGTTTCTGCATCCGCAATGCGCCCACTGTCTGCTTTCAGGCTGCCAGACTGGATGCCGACCGTGTAATACTTTTCTTTCTGGAAGCGCAGGATTTTTGCGTCCCGGTCCACCAGCATTTTCAGTGTCGGGGTCTGCACCCGGCCCACCGTCAGGGTCTTATGGTACAGCACCGAAAACAGCCGTGTTGCATTGATGCCCACCAGCCAATCCGCCTTTGCACGGCAGAGGGCCGATTGATACAGCGCATTGTAGTCCGAATCCGGGCGCAGGTTTGCAAAGCCCTCCCGGATAGCGGCATCCTCCATGCTGGAAATCCAGAGCCGCGTCACAGGTTTCGTGCAGCCGGCCATTTGGTAGACAAAGCGGAAGATAAGTTCTCCCTCCCGGCCCGCGTCGGTCGCTGCGGTCACACTGTCCACATCCGGGCGGTTGAGCAGGGTACGCACAATTTCAAACTGCTGTTTCTTTTCGTCCGGGACAATGAACTGCCACGGCTGGGGCAAGATGGGCAAATCTTCATACTTCCACTTGCAGTATTTTTCATCGTACTGGCCCGCTTCCGCAAAGGACACCAGATGCCCGATGCACCAGCTGACCAGATACCCACCGCCCTGCCAGTAGCCGGTTTGTTTTTCGCTTGCCCCGATCACGGCGGCGATGCTACGGGCCACACTGGGCTTTTCGGCAATCACCAGCTGAAAACTCATGTTTCATCCTCCTGTCCGTCCTCCGAATGAATCTCGATTTCAGCCGGTTCCTCGTCTGCATCCTCGTCCTCGCCAAAATCGTACTCGTCCAGATCATCGTGCCCGGTGGTATCGGCCTTGGGCTTGCGGAACTTGAAATAATAGAGTGCTGCACCGCCGCCCGCCAGAGCCAGCACCAGCAGGATCATCAGACTGCCCATGTTGGACTTGGGCTTTTCCTGCGGCGTTTCGGTGTCAGTTTTCACCGCTTCCGGGGCCGTGCAGTTGCGCAGGCTCTTTTCACACAAGGGGCAGTTTTCATTGACATCCCCGGCCTCACATTTCACGGTGCAGGTGCAGACTTCGGTTTCCTGCGGTTCTTCATCCAGCAGAGCCAGCAAGTCGGCATCGTCCACTTGGTTCAGGAAGTGAACGGACGTTTCCTTGTCCTCGTTGGCACGGTCAATGAGAATGTAAAAATAATTCCCGGCCTTGGTGGTCACTGTGATAAGCTGCTTGTCGCCGTAAAAGTCATCCACCAGTGTTGCATTGCCCTTGGGCGTGATGGGCACACCCTCCGGTTCCATGCCGCCCGTGGTGGGTTCTTCTTCGATAATCTCCGGCAGAGGTTCCGGGGCAGGGTCAGTACCGCTTGCGAAAGCGGGCATGGAAAAGGAGCAGAGGCAGAGCAGGATAGCCAGCAGCCCAGCTGCAAAACGGCGGTTCCAATCAGGTTTCATTGGCGGCATCCTCCTGTTTGTGGTACGGGGTGACGGTAGGTGCAGCGTTCAGCGCACCGCTGCGCAGGAAAGCCGCGAACTCGTCCGGCTTCATGTTCATGCTGCGCACCAGCTGAATGATCTGCAGGTTTTCCTGTTCAGTCTTTGAAGCTTCCAGTTCTTTCAACTGCTGCTGGTATTCAGAGATTTTTTCTTTGAGCCGTTCAATATCGCGCTCAATGCGGGAAAGTCTTTTTGCCATACAAAATCCTTTCTGGCGTCACGGTAAACGCCCATAGCTGTAAAAATGTTCCTGCCAATATTTTGAGTTGAGGTTTGTGTAAGAGATAGGGTCGCCGCAGTGCAGCATGATGGAATTGCCTACATAGATACCGCAATGGCTCACGCCGGGGGTATCGTAGGTTCCCTTGAAAAACACAAGGTCGCCCGGTTTGACCTGCGCCGTCGAAACAGGAGTACAGAGGTTGTAAAGGCCCTGTGCGGTCTGGCGGCCTACGTTCCAGCCGGAGTGATTCAGCACCCACGAAATGTAGCCGCTGCAATCAAAGCTGGTACTGGGTGAACTGCCGCCCCACACATACGGGTAGCCGATGTACTTCGTGGCTTCCTCCATCATGGCGGAAAACTTATCATCTTTGAGGGATTCCGGTGGAATATCGTAGTAGGTAGGCTGCTTGATGGTGGACGCATTGGGGTACTGTGCCTGCCCGAACAAATCCGGCCGGTTGCCCAGCGTGCGCATATAGAGCGAATAGGCACTAAGCTGTTCTTCGGTCAGCACTTCCACGGGCAAATGGGACAAATCCTTGTTTTTCAGCTTGACCGTGCAGATGTAGTATTCATACGGTTCTTGGTAGGTGATAACTTGCGGCACACCATACGGGCCAATAATGACCATCATTTTTGTACGGTAACGTATCTGCATGGTCACGGTCTCGGTCAGGATGTACTGCTTTTCAAAGAGCATTTCGATCTCGCTTTGCACCTCGGCCAGCGTGAACACGCCGTCCTGCAGCGCAGACAAAATCGAAATCAGCACATAGGGGTCATGCTCGATTTCATCCAGATAAAAATGATACTCGTCGTAGTTGTGGGTGGCCTCGTAGGTGTCGAGATACCGTTGCAGTTTTTGTTCCAGCTTGGCGTAGGCTTTTTCGGCACCCAGCATATCCTTGTCCTTGGAAAAATAAGAGGATGCCGTCACGCCGGTTCCAGCGGTGCCCGCCATCACGGTGCAGGACTGCAAACCCGTTATCAAGAGCAGAGCCAGCAGGCCGAACACCGCCACGATCAGAATGGTTTTCCAGTTCCGGGCCGCAAATTCGGCTACCCGTTCGCCGCCCTCGGCCGCCAGCTTTGTTACCCGGAAACCGTTCTCTGCGGTGGCGGTTGCACCCTGCGCGGCGGCTTGTCCGGCCTGCCGTGCAGCTTTGGCATACTGCTGTTTGATACGCCGTTTCTGCCACATCCGGGAAATGGGGTTGCTGGCAGACTGCGCAAGCTGCGGATTGTCCCGCAAGGATTTCTGGTAAAAGTATTCTGCATTGGCAGACATGAGCTGACGCTCTGCCTTTTCCACGGCCTTGTAGGGTTTCATCTTGTGATGCCGGATGCCGCTGCGGATGGTTTTGGCGGTCTGACGCTCCACCAGTTCTTCACCCTTGTGGCCGCCCTCCACGCCCACATTTTCGTGTTCGACCTCGTGGATTTTTCCGTGAGCGAACAGCAATGCTTCCGACAGCGGCCGACTGGCCGGGTTTGGTTTCAGGCTGGGCGGGCCTTTGTCCTGCTGCTCAAAGCGCAGGGTGGACTTTGCCTTGCCGCTGACAGCATCGTAGACTTTTCCCTTGATCGGGACGCGCTTTTTCGGCAGAGCGGCGCGGGCCGCATCCAGCTTGTCGGCTTTTGCCCCCGCTTTGTGGATATACGGCTGTAATTCCGGGTCTGCCCGTTCTTCCTCGGTCAGTTCCAGACGGGCGGCGGAACGGTGCAGACCATCTTCACTCTCGGAGGTTTCCGCAGCTTGTTTGGCTTTTTTCTTTGCCTTGTGCTTGTCCTTTACGTCCTCGGCCCGTTCCAGAATTTTTTCGGCCTTGCCCTCGGCATCCGTGGAATAATCCTGTTCCGCTTCCCGGCAGGAAACATTCTCCACAGTGCCGTCCGCTTGATTTTCCACCACCAGACCGTCACGGGTCATGGTCTGGGTGACTTTGGCTTTTGCCTGCAATTCTTTCAAGGTTCTTCACCTCCCATCGGACAGCGGCCCGTTTCAATGTCCGCAATGTATTTGAGAATCGGGAACACCTGCGGCGGCGAAACTGCATTGCCCAGTGTTTTCATCCGCTTGCTGCGGTTCGGCACCTCTTCGGTCAGGCGCGGGATGTCGGCGGGTTCTTCGGCCCAAAGGGAATGTCCGTCCATTTGCGCGGGAAACCCATCAGCCACTCTACCCAGTCCGGGTTGAGGTAGGGCCTTTCCAGCGTGGTGGGGGTCATGCGGTAGACCACATGAGAGAGCCGCGCCGTCCATGCTTTGCCATCCTTGTTCATCTTGCGATAGCTGCCGTTCGCAGAGATTTGGATGTCCAACCCCTTGCCCACATCCCCGGTGTCGCTGGCAAGGGGTGTGGGAAGCAGCGGAGCCGATGATGAATACCCGTTTCCGTTCGTGCCACGCGCCAACGGCAGCAGCAGGTAATACGAAAACCCGAACATCGTAACCTGCCTGCTCCAAGTCAATGAGCGTTTTGTCGAGCCCCATACGGAGGAAGCCAGCAACATTTTCTCCAAGCACCCAACGGGGCTGCAATTCCCGGATGACCCGCAGCATTTCGGGCCACAGGTAGCGTTCATCGTGGAAGCCGCGCTGCCGCCCTGCGGTGGAGAACGGCTGGCACGGGAAGCCACCTGAAATGAGGGTGACGGTGCGAAGTCCTGTTTTTTCAAAGAAAGCCTCCTTTGTTACGTTGGTGATGTCCTGAAAGCGGGGCACCTCCGGCCAGTGGCTTGCCAGCACAGCGGCGGGAAAGGCCGCCCACTCGCATTGACAGACAGAGGTAAAACCCGCTGCTTCTGCGGCAAGGTCAATGCCGCCGATGCCGGAAAACAAGCTAAAATGCGTTAAGCTCATAGCTCCACCACCTCGTTGAGCCGGGTGGTCATGATTTTATAGAGTTGGGTGTTATTCGGGATGGGGTTGGAAAACGGAAGCACCACATTTTCAAAAATCAGCAGTCCTTCGCCCGGTTCCGAATTGTCGATGTACTCCTGCTGGTCTGCGGAGAGGTTCAGCCGTTCCGAAAGGATTTTGCGGTCGCCGGATGCCTGATTCAGCAGCGTGATGAAGTCGCTGTTTTCCAGAATGTTCTCGATCTCCGGGGACGAAAGAAGGTCCTTCACATTCTGGGTGGCGCCCGTGGGTACGCCGCCCCATTTGCGGAAGCGTTTCCAAATCTCGGCACTGTACGCGGCGGTCTGTTCTTCTTTCAGCAAAAGGTGGAACTCGTCTGCAAAATACCATGTGGCCCGGCCCTGACTGCGGTTCTGGGTAACACGGCCCCATATCTGGTCTTGGATAATGAGCATCCCCAATTTTTTTAACTGCTTGCCTAACTCTTTGATGTCAAAGGCCACGAGCCGGTTGTGGATGTCCACATTCGTTTTGTGATTAAACACATTCAGCGAGCCGGACACATACAAGTCCAATGCCTGCGCTACCCGGTCCGCTTCCGGCAAGTGCTGGTCGAGCAGGGCTTGGTGGAGGTCAGACAAAATCGGCATATTCTCCGGGCTGGGATTCGCCAGATAGGGGCGGTAGATGGCTTTCACGGCACGGTCTATCACGGTGCGTTCAATCGCCTCCAAACCCGTTTTGCCGCCCATGACCAGTTCACAGAACGACAGCACAAAATCCGATTTCAAGGCCAGCGGGCTGTCATCCTCGGAGTAGTTCAGGTTGATGTCCAAAGGATTCACATAGTCCTTGCTGGTGGGCGAAAGTTTAATGACCTGCCCATGCAGCCGCTTGACCAGCGGATAATACTCGGCCTCTGGGTCTGAAATAAAAATATCGTCAGCAGTCGTTAAAAACACACTGACGATTTCAGACTTGCAGCTCATGGATTTGCCGCTGCCGGGGGTGCCCAGTTTCAAGCCGTTGGGACACCGGGCCTGCTTGCGGTCCAGCATGATCATGTTGTGGGATTTTGCGTTGATGCCGTAGTACATGGCCGCGCCGCTCTGGAAAAGCTCCTGCGTCACAAAGGGCACGAACACCGCCACGTTGGAGGTGGTAAGGCTGCGCTGAATCTTTATCTGGTTGATGCCCAGCGGCAGGCTGGACACAAGGCCCTGTTCCTGCTGGTAGTCCAGCCGGACAAGCGAGCAGTTATACTTCTGTGCCACACCTGCGGCTTGGAACACATCGTTGCCCAGCTTTTGCTTGGTGTCGGCCACATTCAGCACAAGAAAGGTCAGCATGAAAAGCCGTTCGTTCCGGGTCTGCAATTTGTTCAGCAGCTTTTTGGCGTCCTCGCCGTAGGTAGCAAGGTCGCTGGGGAGGATATCCATGTCGTACCCGGAACGTACAGCCTTTTTCTGCTCCTGAATCTTCATGGCATCAAGGTCAGTGATTTTTCGTTTAATCGTCTTGATGGCCTCGGTCTGGTCGATGGCCTGCACATGGAGATTGACGAGAATGCCGCTTTCCGTTTTGAGAAAATCGGCCAGCATTTCATCCGAAAGTTCCGGCGCAAGGATTTGTAAAAAGCTCACAGCTCCATATTTGCCGCCCAAACCAAAGGTTTTGGCCGTGCCGAAGCATAGGGAGGACGGAGCCACAAAATCCTTGGTGGACAGGCCGGAGGGTGCCAGCCAGTCCCAGTCAAAGCGGAACGGTTCCCCATCCGGGTGGAAGATGCCGTGCAGAACTTCCAAACGCTCCTGCCCATCCATGACGTGTGCCACGCAGCCCATGGTCTTGAAGTAGCCCAGCAGATCAAGGCCAATGCGGGTCAGCCGCGCCCGTGCGGTTTTCAGGCTGTCTGCATCGATGGTGAACGTCAGATATTTCGTTTTGACGATGCCGTTGTTTCCGCTGGCAAGCTGCTTTTGCAGGATGGCGGTGTACTCGGCGCGGATGTCATCAAAATCATCCCCCTGCGGTGCGATCTCAAAACTTTTTGCGTACTGCACCGGGTCAACCTTGCGATTCAAAAACGAAAGCTGCACATGGATGGAAGCATCCACATAGTTGTACAGGTCGCACAGGTGTTCAAAGATGGCGGTTCTTGTTTCCGGCTGGGCCAGCTGATAACTGATGTCCTCAAAGGCAATGCACTTGGAGAATGTGCGTCGGTCAATGCGGCACACACCGTCCGGGTAGATGGCCTCATACGGGATGGTGGCCTGTGCCGTGCGGGGCTTGCCGTCACCCTTGTACTTGCGGATAACGGCATCAATTTCTTTTTTCTGGGCGCGGGTGAGCTTTTTGGGCTTTTCGGTTTCGCGGGGTATCGTTTTTCTGGACAATGGCCTTTACCTCCTGTTCCATTTGGTATTGCCGCACAAGGGCGGCGTAAGCATTGTTGGTCTGATAGGGCCTTTCCTTGGAACGGATAAAGCAGCACTGAATCATTTGCTGAATCACTACTTCAAGGGGCTGGCCGTGCCGCTCGAACAGAGCGAACAGCAGCCCCGGCAGCATGGCAAAAATCATCAGCAGGGCCGCTGCACTGTTGGAAAGATAGTTCCGGACCAAAAAATAAAGCGGTCCGCCCGTGAGGAGCGCACCGCCGAAGCAGACCAGCTGCCGCTTGGTCAGCCCGAATAAGACTTTGGATTTTACATGGGTCAAATCTTTGGGAACGGTCACATACGCCATTCAAACGCTCCTTTCTCAATGGGCACCGAACACGGATTTGCTGATGCTGCCGGTCTTGAACAGACAGAAACAGAGCAGCACGGTGTAGCCCATGCAGCCCCAGATAGCCCCGGCAATGTCCGCCGTGCCCGAAATGTTGCGTATCAGCACCGCGTAAATGCCCACGACAATCATAATCAGGAACGCTTGGAAACCCAGTGCCAGCAAAGACTTCAAGTAGTTCTGCCCGGTGCTGCGCCACTCGCTGCTGCCCATGGTCGCCAGCGGGATAGGCCCCAGTGCGGTCACAACGTAAATCTCGATCATGCGGCCGTAGGTCACAAGGAAGATGCAGATGGACAGGATGTTCATGGTCAGGCCCACTACAAGGGTCTGGAACCACAGGCTGAGCAGACTGCCAATGGTCATGCTTTCCAGCTGAAATTCCAGTCCGGGTATCAGGCGGTCAAAGTGGATGGATGTTTCACCGATGATAACGCCGGAGCTTTGGTTGACAACGCTCTGGGTGGCATCGAACACACCCATAACGATGTTCCATGTGTTGCTGACAATGAGGATGGCAAAGGCAGACTTGAAAATCCAGCGGAAGAACATAGAGGTGTCGAAGTCGTGCATATTGTTCGTTTCGGTAATCATCTGAATAAGCTCATGGCACATCACAAGGGCAAGGATAGCCGCTGCAATGGGCAGCACCACCGTTTCGGAAAGACTGCGCAGCATATTGAAAATTCCGCTGTTCCACGCCTGCGGGGTAGAGCCGACATCCGAAGCGATTTCGCCCACCTTGGCATTCACGTTATCGAACAGGCCGGAGAGGTTGCCCGTGATACCATCTATCAAAATGCCTTTTATCCATTTCTCGATGATCTCACTAATCAAGCAAAGATACCTCCTTTCCCGCGCCCTCCCACTTTTCTGGGAGAGCGCGGTGGGGTCTCAAAGATGGATGTTCGGATAAGTTGAGGTTAGCCCAGCAGCCCGGACAGCAGCGGGACAAGGGTCACGCCGATCAGGGCAACGCCGCCGCCCGCGACCAGCTGCTTCACGCCCTGGCTCTTGCTGCCGGGGTTATCCTGTCCATAGCCCTCCAACAGGTTGATGCCACCCCAGACACACAGGGCACCGCCCAGACCGACCACAATCGTCTGCAAAGTATCGACTGCGCTGTTGAAAAATTCCATAAGGTCCTCACTTTCTGCCGCTTGTTCTGCGGCACTCAAAAATAAAATTATTCGGCTGCATTTTCATCCGACAGGTCGATTTCGTACAGGTCAAAACTTTCGTCCTGTGCGATTACCTGCTGCCGCTTCCGGCGCAGAGTGGATAAAAACCTGTCTACATCAAAGGTGTTTTTCTTGTCCGCGTCTGCAAGGTATTTGTAGTGCGGGTGCTTGGTGATGTCGAACTTCTCCGAGAAGAACGGTCTCACGCCACGCAGCTGCAAAATACATTTGCCGCCGTCCATGATTGCAATTTCGTCCTCTGACATCAACGCCTTTCCTAATTTTTGATAGTTCAGTCCGTGGGAGGTTTGAGAACCCCGGTTCTCGCTGGTGTTGAAACTGTCGATGGTTTCTTTCCCCAGCGCATCGGAGATCTCTTTGGCATTCTTGCCCCGCCCACTCAAAAAGAGAACAGAATCGCAGTTGTCCGAAATGATTTCGGCCGCATCCTTGTAGATGGCTTTTAGCTGCGACTGGCTCTGCAAAATGATGGATGCCGAGATTTCCCGGCTGCGGATGGTGGCAATCAGCTTGTCGAAGTTGGGTATCTGTCCGATGTTGGCGAACTCGTCCAGAATCAGCCGCACATGGACAGGCAGCCGGCCACCGTATTTATCATCCGCACGGTCACACAGCAGGTTGATAAGCTGGCTTTGGAGCATAGCGAGAATGAAGTTGAACGTAGTGTCTGTGTCGCTCATAATCAAAAACAGCACGGTCTTTTCATCCCCAATGGTGTCCAGTTCCATTTCATCGTCCTCCATCAGTTCCCGCACCTCCCGGATGTCAAATGGGGCTAAACGGGCACCGCAGCTTATCAGGATGGAGGAACGGGTCTTGCCCGCTGACAGCAAAAACTTTTTGTACTGCCGGACGGCAAAGTGGTCCGGGTCTTTCTGTTCCAGCCGTTCAAACATGAGGTCTACCGGGCTTTGAAAATCCGGGTCGTCCTCGCGGGCTTCACTGGCGTTTATCATTTCCAGCAGGGTGGTGAAGTTCATTTCTTCTGCCGGGGCCTCATACCAGATGTAGCCGATAAGCGCGGTGTAGAACAGCCGTTCCGACTTCACCCAAAAATCTTCTGCTGATTTTTCACCCTCGCCTTTGGTGTTAGCGATAAGGGTATTCACCAGCTTCAGCACGTCCTTTTCCGAGTGGATGTAAACAAAGGGGTTGTACTTCATAGACTTGGAAAAGTTTATCGTGTTCAGGATTTTCACCCGGTAGCCCGCCCGCTGGAACATTTGGCCTGTTTCGAGAACCAGTGTGCCTTTTGGGTCTGTGACCACGAATGAGGTAGGATAGTCGGAAG
>ENA-UADG01000277-UADG01000277.1-human-gut-metagenome-genome-assembly--contig:-NODE-277-length-10972-cov-3.504534_pt1 | contig 10972 bp, 10 predicted proteins | sample MGYA00243260_ERZ654246 | MGnify/ENA primary metagenome ERZ654246 (study PRJEB26926, sample SAMN06165021) | human gut metagenome | biome: ENVO:00009003; feature: ENVO:2100002; material: ENVO:00002003... | reverse complement strand
GACACCGGGTGAGATGACATCCTGGGAGTTTTTTGATTACCTGTTGGAGAATGCGAATGTTGTTGGTACTCCGGGTTCCGGTTTTGGACCAAGTGGTGAAGGATACTTCAGACTTACAGCATTTGGATCTTATGAGAATACTGTTAAGGCACTTGAGAGAATTAAGGCGTTATAATTTTTGTGAAGCTTATACAACTGTGGTGGTATAGGTTTGGGTTATATTTTATTACGGACGGCAGGGGAGCGGGCTTGCTGATGGCGGGGTGCGGTGCTGTGTAATAAGACAATTGGATATTCTTAAGCTATTCTTAATGCAGGTGGTGAGGACGGACGCATACGCTCCTATTCGCCATCGTGGCTCAGTAGTCGCTTGGCAGGACATCGTGTCCTGCCATTGCTGTTTATTGTAAGAATAGCTTGGAATATTCGCCAATTGTCTTATGCAGTCCACTTCCTGATAATTGAGCTTATTTGCCCGCATCCGCTCCATATAGATAAACCCGCAGATCTGATTATCATATCTTAAGGTTGCGATCACTGTCCGCTCCGGCATATTATCCTGTTTCACCAGATCACAGATTGTGTCTACTTCTTCCTCACTTAACGGAATGTGTCCACTCTGTACCGCTTCGTGATACCCTTCTCCATTCGAATTCTTCTCGAAGATCCTGGCTTCACATCCGGGGATTGCATCGCCCAGAATATCATGCAGTGTAGCAAACAGCTCTCTGCGGCTCAGAATGGATGCCGCCCTGTCCTGAAATTGCCGGATTCCTTCCAACATATGCTTCTGCTTCTGATATAGAATATTCTCCAGCCGCTTCCTGGCAAAAAGGATCACAAGTACTGTCCATCCCGACTGCAGGGCAATGCATAGGATCAGCCTCTGCACTGCAGCCTGTCCAAGGCTCCCTGTCACGATTTCCAGATTATAGGATAAGATCACCACCGGAATCGCTGCTACGATCACTGCCAGGAAATACACCGCACCTACCGTTGCCCGATACGAAAAATCAAACAGATACTGCTTGTACATGATATATACCATGCATATTGCCATCCCCACACTGCCCAACATATCAAAAGGAAATACACTTCCAGGCAGCATGCAGAGCAGATTTCCACCCAGAATACATACCGTTCCCAGCAGCAGCGGAAACAGCTTTTTACGCAGCTCCACATTTGTTCCTATCTTACAATGTGCCAGATAAGTGGCATAGATCATTACTGCGATCTCCATGGCAATGAGAACACCGGTTCCGACCGTTGCATGATACACATAAACGAAGGTGCCATCCGCGCGGTTCACAAGCTCCGGTGCCGGCAGGATAGTACCACTCCTTGCATTTCCCAACACCAGTGCCAGCGTCAGCACACCATAAATGTAGATCAGGGCATCATGCTCCGTAATCTCCAAAAATCCAAACAGAAACACATACATGAACACCGGGATCATCAAAAGACCAAGCAGGGCGAAATTATGCCAGAAAGTAATTCCGGGAAATATCCCAAGTCTCATAAGGCTCACACTGCCCGTCCAGACCAGGCAGGCGGTCAGCACCAGCCGAAGGCCGCGGATTGTCCGGTTCCTCATGGTATGGAAAAAACAGAACAACAGAAAAAGGGAGCAGCAAAAAGCTCCCAACGGAATACCAATATAGAGGTTTCTATTCCATATCGTATCCAGAAAACTCTCCATACTTAATTTTACTCCCTCATGCTTTATTCCCTTACACAGGAACGTTATCCCCATTCGTCCCATATCCTCTATACAGCTAAGAGTTTACCACATTTTTCTTTTAAAGACAACTGTACATCCAGTATTCTCTGATTCTCCGATCCCCGGAAGGCCAGCCGCAGATTCTTCCTCTCCTCGATAAATTCTCCATCCACGATCACATCCAAAAGCGGCAGAAGCTCTGTGATCACCGGATCTCCTTCTTCCATCCAACGAAGCAGATCCCTGTCAAAATGATATCCCGTATAGCACCAGATGGTCTTCTGCGGATATTGCTCTCTTACTTTCTTCACCAGAGAAAGTACGGCTCCTCTGTTCTCAGGCTCCATGGGTTCCCCTCCCAGTAAGCTCAAGCCCCGGATATAGTCCGGGGCCAGTGCCTGCAGAATCTCTTGCTCTGTTTCCTCTGTGTAAGCCTGTCCGTAATGGAAGTCCCAGGCTTCGCTGTTAAAGCATCCCTTACAATGATGGGTACAGCCGCTGACGAACAGCGACACTCTCACACCGGGACCGTTTGCCACATCTGTTTTCTTGATCGTTGCATAATTCATAGGACATTTCCTTCCCTTGTACTATCTGCACATTACAGATGAAGAACTCTTGCCTTGATCTCCTTGGTCTTGCCGGCATTCCAGAAGTTCTCTCCCAGATAGCCGCAGGTCCTTCTGGTGACATTCATCTTCGCATGATCCTTGTTATGACACTGGGGACATTCCCACTCCATGTTATCATTGATCATGATCTCACCATCATAGCCACATACCTGACAGTAATCGGATTTGGTATTGAACTCTCCGTACTGGATATTGTCATAGATGAAGCGGATCACTTCCTCGATGGCTTCCACATTATTGGTCAGGTTCGGGACTTCTACATAAGAGATAGCGCCTCCCAAAGATTTATTCTGGAATTCACTCTCGATCTTAAATTTTGTAAATGCGTCGATCTTCTCCCGTACATCCACATGATAAGAATTTGTATAGTATCCTTTATCGGTGACATTGGAAATATCACCGTATTTTTCACGGTCGATCCTTGCAAAACGGTAGCAAAGTGTCTCTGCGGGAGTTCCGTAGAGACTGAAAGCAATGCCGGTCTCCTCTTTCCATTTTGCGCAGCGATCCTTCATGTAATCCATGACGCGCAGGGCGAATTCCTTGCCGGGCTCCACAGTCTGGCTGCAGCCCTTCATCAGATAGGTCATCTCATACAATCCGATATATCCCAGAGACATGGTGGAATAACCGTTGTGCAGGTATTTGTCGATGGTCTCACCCTTCTTCAGACGGGCGATGGCGCCGTACTGCCAGTGGATGGGGCTCACATCGGATACCACGCCCTCCAGTGCCTTATGACGGCACATCAGTGCTTCATAGCACAGCTCCAGACGCTCATCCAACAGTTTCCAGAACTTCTCCTCATTTCCTTTTGCCAGGATACCGATCTGGGGCAGGTTGATGCTGACAACGCCCTGATTAAAACGGCCTTCCCACTTGTACTCTCCGTTTTCATCCTTCCATGGAGACAGGAAGGAACGGCAGCCCATGCAGGAAAATACATTGCCCTCGTAGTTCTCACGCATCTTCTTGGCAGAGATATAGTCGGGGTACATTCTCTTAGCGGAGCACTGTGCGGCCAGCTTGGTCACATAGTCGTATTTTCCGCCCTTTAAGCAGTTATTTTCGTCCAACACATAGACTAACTTCGGGAATGCGGGAGTCACATAGACACCCTTCTCATTCTTGGTTCCCTCAATGCGCTGGCGCAGGATCTCCATAATGATCTGTACGGTCTCTTCCACATATTCGTCGTTCTCGTCAATATGCAGGAACAATGTCACGAACGGAGACTGTCCGTTGGTGGTCATCAGTGTATTGATCTGGTACTGGATGGTCTGTACGCCGGATTTTAATTCATCGTGCAGACGCATCTGTACGATCTTATCCTTGGCTGCCTGATCCAGGGTATCTCCGAACTCGTCCTCCAGCTGTTTTGCAAATTTTTCCCTGCTCTTACGCAGATATTTTCCCAGATGCTTGATATTCACACTCTGACCGCCATACTGATTGCTGGCTACGGCTGCGATGATCTGGGTGGTCACGGTACATGCCACCTGGAAACTCTTGGGAGATTCGATCATTTTGCCGTTGATGGAAGTACCGTTGTCCAGCATATCCTTGATATTGATCAGACAGCAGTTGAAGATCGGCTGGATAAAATAATCCGCATCATGGAAATGCAGCACACCGTTGTCATGTGCCATGGCAATATGCTCCGGCAGAAGCAGACGTCTGGTAACATCACGGGACACTTCACCTGCAATATAGTCTCTCTGTGTGGATGCCAGTCGGGTATTTTTATTGGAATTCTCCTCTGCCAGCTCCTTATTCTCATTCCGGATCAGTTTTAAAATAGATTCATCCGTGGTGTTGGATTTGCGGAGCAGACTTCTCTGGTAACGGTATACGATATACTTCTTCGCCAGGGTATATTTGTTGTGCTCTACCAGATGTTCTTCGATCATATCCTGAATATGCTCCACGGTCTGGGTCTGTCTGCCCTCCTGCTGCACATCCTCCAGGATCTCTTCAATCAACCCCTCACTGGCACGATACCGCTCCTCCACTTCGTTGTTCGCCTTATGGATCGCTTCCCGGATCTTGTCCTCTTCATAAGGCACTACTCTGCCGTCTCTCTTCTGAATCTTCATTGCTGTTCCCTCACTTTATATCATTCCCATCGAGATGCGAATTCCTGCATAAGCCGAAAGAAAAGCCGCATCGGAAGCAAGTTCCCGATACGACTGTCTACGCAAATCATAGCATGTTACTAGATTTTGTGTTTCACGATTCATTTCGCATCTACATCTTGTATATTTATTATAGTGAGGAAACCCGGAAAAAGCAAGTACCTTTTTTAAAACATTCCTCTTCCACCATACCCTCCGAAGCACAGACCGCCACCACCGCAGCACAGATTGCAGAACACGTTCGCCAGACAGATTTTCAGGCACAGGTCATTCCCACTCGCGTTGGGATAGCCATAGGCTGCCTGTCTGCTCTCATACCATTGTCCGCCGCTCTGAAGTCTCTGCAGAAGCATCTGGTATTCCATATTCTGAGGCTCCAGTGCCACTGCCTTACCTGCATGCTCCAGTGCTGCCACATTGTTACCAAGTCCCATATGAGCCATGGCGCTGTAATAATACCATCTGGCCGTCTTCTCATGCTCTCCCATGCCATCCAGGGTATTTCTGGCCTCTCTGTAATAACCGTTTCTGAGATAATTACCGGCTGCCCGCAGTCTCGTCTCTTCCTCATATCCGGAAGTCTGCTGCTGCCAGCCTGCCTGCTGCCAGAAGTCTCCAAAGCCCTGGCTGAATCCGCCATAACTCTGTCCTTCTGTCCGTTCCTTCATGATCTGCTGATACGCCGCCTGAATCTCCTTGAACTTTTCTTCCGCCTGAGCCTTGTTGGGATTATTGATATTGGCATCGGGATGATATTTTCTGCTCAGGATCTTATATGCTTTTTTGATTTCTTCCTCGGAAGCATCTCTGCTCACTCCCAGGACACTATACGGATCATAAGTCATTTCCTGTTACCTCGTTTACACTGTCTTTTTCCCGTTTTTCCCGTACGATCTCATAGCGGCACCATACTCCGGAATACAGAATATTCCGCAGAATATCCACATTCTGTAAAATAGGAAGCTGCTCAAATTCCTTACAGCATTCAGACATCATCATGGTCAGGATCTGTCTGCATTCTTCTTCAAATCCGGGTTCTTCATATCGTTTCTTTAGCGGATTATAAGTCCCCTTCTTAATGTCCTGCTCTACATCTTCATAGGCGTCCATGAGGTAAATGAACTTTCCCAGAAAAAATCCAAGTCTCTCCAAATTATCCTTCCACTCGTCTTCGCGGCAGGATACGATCTGTGCCATGACTTTTCCAAACAGTCCCGCCATGGTATCGATGTCCGCATCACCCTGCTTTTCCGCATCCACAAAATCCTGCATGGCCAGAGAGATGCTCCTCACTTTATCCGCATAGAGCAAAGGCTTTTTCCGGCACTTTTTCCCCAATAGATAACTGTATGCCAGTCCTTTCAGACTATGCTCATCCTCCCAGTCATCCTCTGCCTTATAGCAGGCAAACAACACCGTCATGTCCGCCACATAATCGGTAAAAAGATTTCTTCTGATCTGATGCTTTTCGAAAGGATGTGCCACACATCTGCACTGTCCTACGACATCTTCCGGTTCATACAGTCCGGTGAGCAGCATCAGAATAAAAGTCATATCATAATTCAGGGAAAGCTGCCCCAGCACACCATAGCGCTCCTTCAGGCTCTGGCATAATCCACAGTAATAGGATCGATACACATCATACTCCTTGAATTTCATCTCCGACTGATTGACCACAATATATCCGAACATCTGACTCACCATCCTTTCTTATTTCCCGGTTTTACTTATTTTCCATTTGTAATCCTGCCTGTCCTGTCAGGTCTTGCGGATAAATTCCTCTCCGCATTTTCTGCAGTGGATCGCAATCTTTCCTTTGTGTCTGGGCACCCGGAGCTTCTGTCCGCATTTCGGACATTTAAAGATCTTATAATCCCTGTGTCCGGCAAAAAGTTTCTTCCGGCGCTGCCACCAGCTGCGCACCTTCATTTCTTTTTTGAGATACCATTGGTTCTCCGCACTTCTCTTGCTCATATTCCTGGAAAACATCCGGTAATAGACATAGACCAACAGGGCAAGAGCCAGCACATAAAATATTCTCAGACCAAAAAAAGAGAGCGCCAGGCAGACCAAAGCTACAATCATCAGAAACTGATTGAAGCGGTCATTGCCATAACGCCCCCACATGAAACGCTGTAACTTCTCTTTCATGAAGTACCACCTTTCGTCTGCCACCATGCAGGGGATACATTATCCAAATCTTTCAGAGCCTCGTTCGCGAAGCCGGCTCTGAACATTACCTACATTATGGTCTGCCGAAAAGTAAAAAGCAATTAACTAAATATAAACTTTTGTAAAAGAACTATTATTTATTATTCCGATCCTTCTGCCACAGCTCCTGTGCACGCACGTCCCATTTTTTTGCATACTCCGCACATTTCCCACACAGATGCTCCACGGATTCCGGTGACTGTAAGTCGGTGGAATGAGCTTTTGTTTCATGTACCATGCGCTGTAAGATCTCCGGATTCTCCAGCATCGGGCAGGGTTTTAAGTGATTACAGTTAAACGGTTGGTTCTCACGGTACGCCATGAACAGAGGCTGCTTCAGTGCGGTCAGCAGGTCCACCTCCTTGATATTGGCACCGGAATAATGAATGAATACACAGGGTTCCACATCCCCATTGGGATTGATATGACAGTAGTTTCTGCCGCCTGCGATACAGCCGCCCACATATTCACCATCGTTCTGGAAGTCAAAGGCGAAGATGGGCTTACCGCCCTTCATGGCACGGATCTCACGGATGCGGTGATACATATACTCTCTCTGATCCGGATCCGGAAGCAGCTCACAGGATGCCTCATTTCCTACCGGCATATAATGGAAGTACCAGCTGAATCTGGCTCCCTTTTCAATGATCATATCCAGGAATTCATCACTGGTGACTACCTTATAATTTTTGCTGGTATAGCAGATAGAAGTACCGAAGATCAGACCGTACTGCTTCATCAGATCCATGGCATGCATGACCTTATCAAACACGCCCTTGCCACGGCGCAGATCGTTTACTTCATTGAAGCCTTCCAGGCTGATAGCTACGGAGAAATTTCCTACACGCTTCATATCCTGGCAGAATTTTTCATCGATCAGGGTGCCGTTGGTAAATGCATGGAAGCCACAGTCATCATGCTTCTCACATAAACGGATGATATCGTCCTTACGCACCAGAGGTTCGCCACCGGTGAAAAAATACAGATAAATGCCAAGCTCCTTACCCTGGGTAACGATACGGTCCATATCTTCAAAGCTTAAGTTCAGGCGGTTGCCGTATTCTGCTGCCCAGCATCCGGTACAATGCAGATTGCAGGCACTGGTGGGATCCATCAGGATCAGCCAGGGAATATTACACTGATGCTTGACGCGCATCTCATTGATCTCTTTTTTGCCACAGAAGGCAGCCTCAAAGCCATAGTCCAGCGCAGACATTTTGATGACGTGGGGATCTACTTCATTTAAGATGCGGTTCACATACTGCATCCATTTGCTGTCCGGTTCCCGGATCATACGTCTCGCCGCATCGTAGCTTTCCTTCGAAAACGTATTTCCCATAAATTTTTCGGACAGATCCACCAGCTTTAAGAAAGCTTTTTCCCTGTCCTCTTCATCCTTGTTCACATACTTTAAAATTCCGTCGATCGCTGCACCGAAAGCAGCTCTCTCTACCTTGTGTTTTACGTCTGCCATATTATCTACCTCTCTTTCGTATTTTTACATAAATATCCCTGTTTCTAGCTGTAATAGCGGAACAGCACATCGATCCCTGCCAACAGGAAGATGATCGCACCACTGATCAGCACACGGCTTCTCCCGTGACATCCGATCCGGTATCCAGCATAGATACCGGTAACCACGGCTAACGCAGCCATGATCGCCAGCTGTATGATCTGTACGGTTACTCCGGTGTCTAAAAATCCCATGCCGATTCCCGACAGAAAAGAGTCCACACTGGTAAGCATGGCCCAGACACATAACTGCTTCCAGGCAAATACATCCTCCCTGCGTTCTACCGGATCCCGCATCCGGGATGCCCGTACGATCAGCCAGATCGCGATCAGGAAAAAAATAACAGCGGAGGCTGCCCGGAACAGTCTCTCTGTCCGCTGATAATTCATGGCTATATAGGGAATCTCCGAGATCAGGCTTCCTAATAGCATCGCTCCGCTCTGCCAGCCGGTGAACAACAGAGTCATTTTCAGGATCTGTTTTTTATCCAGTTTAGAAAGCATTGCACCTTTATATAATGCATAGGTAAGAACATCCAGGGAAAGTCCTACCGATACGATCAGTATTTCATACCACGCCATCCATATATCTCCTTTCTGCGATTATGATATGCTATTTCCGGACATATAGTAAGATACAACCCCGGCACAGCGTTTTTCCTGCTTTTACATTATTCCGATAAATGTAAATAATCCGCGACATTTTGCGGAAAGTGTCGTTTTGGGTTGAGAAACGGTAATTTTTTGTTTATAATATTTCTATCTTGGTTCTTTTTATGGGAAAAGGAGTCATGTGATGAAGACAAAGGAATTATTGGCAGACAGCTTTCGGACACTTGTGCTTACCGTGCCTTTTCAGAAGATATCCATCAAAATGATCACGGATGGTGCTCATGTGATCCGCCCGACTTTCTATAATTATTTTCAGGATAAATACGAAGTGATCGAGTTCTTGTTCGACCGGGATATCGGCAGCAAGGTCGAAGTCATGATTGAAAATGACATGGAACAGGAAGCTATTAAACTGATGTTTATCTGCTTTGAGAAAAATAAGGAATATTACCGCAGACTTTTTGAGATCACAGGTCAGAACAGCTTCGGAGAATTTTTTACCCATTACTGTGAAAAGACTTTTTTCTGTATTCTCTCCAGACATCCCATGAAGAAAATGCCCTGCGATCTGATCACTCCGCAGTCGCTGGCGCATTATAATGCCCTATTACTGATCGAGATCCTGAAGCTTTGGCTCTCTTCTCCCAAGAATGTGCCTGCGGAGAAGATTTTCGAAGCTTATCAGTACATAATGCGGACGCCGATCCTGGACATGATCCAGTATCCGGAGATATAAAAAGACAGGTCTTAATGACCTGCCTTTTTTATATCTTATCGATTATAGTCTTGTAATTACAAAGATATCATAAATTGCCTTGATCGCGGTTTCGAAATCATCATTTGCCACACCGATGATGATGTTCAGCTCAGAGGATCCCTGGTCGATCATCTTGACATTGATATTTTTGTGTGCCAGTGCGGAGAAGATTCTGCCTGCTGTACCGCGGGTGGACTTCATGCCACGGCCTACCACGGCGATCAGCGCCAGATCCGATTCAATGTCTATCATATCGGGATTTGCCAGTCTGTGGATGCCCGCTACGACTTTCTGTTCCTTATGCATAAACTCATCCTGATGTACGAATACGGTCATGGTGTCAATACCGGAGGGAACATGCTCAAAGGAGATTCCGTTCTCCTCAAACGCCTGCAGTACCTTTCTGCCGAAACCGATCTCGGAGTTCATCATATCTTTTTCAATATTCACAGAGCAGAAGCCTTTTTTACCGGCGATACCGGTGATGACATATTTGGACTTCTGGCAGGTGCTTCCCACGATCCAGGTACCGTTGTCTTCCGGCGCATTGGTGTTTCGGATATTGATGGGAATACCCTCCTGACGTACCGGGAAGATGGCATCCTCATGCAGTACGGTAGCTCCCATGTATGCCAGCTCGCGAAGTTCGCGGTAGGTGATGGTCTCAATAGCCTCGGGATGATCAATGATGCGGGGATCCGCAATCAGGAAACCGGATACATCGGTCCAGTTCTCATAGACATCCGCTTTGGCAGCCTTAGCCACAATAGAACCGGTAATATCGGATCCGCCTCTGGAGAAGGTCTTTACCGTTCCGTCAGGCATCGAACCGTAGAATCCGGGAACTACCGCTTCCTTGCTCTCTGCCAGTCTGGCACGAAGTACTTCGTTGGTCTTCGCTGCATCAAACTCACCGTTTTCATCGAAGAAAATTACGGTTGCCGCATCAATGAAATCATAGCCTAAGTAATTTGCCATGATGATACCGTTCAGATATTCGCCACGGGAAGCTGCATAATTGTTTCCGGATTTTGCCTTGAAATTCTTCTCTATGGTCTTGAACTCTTCACTAAGATCCAGATCCAGCTGTAAACCATCTATAATCTCCTGGTAACGTGCCTTAATGGCATCCAGCTCTGCTTTGAAGCTCTTGCCCTGATCTGCCAGATCATAGCAGGCATACAGCATATCCGTCACCTTGGTATCATTGGAAAATCTTTTTCCCGGCGCGGAAGGTACCACATATTTCCTCTCCTTATCCGCACGGATGATATTTCCTACCTTTTTGAACTGCTCTGCACTTGCCAGAGAGCTTCCACCGAATTTCACTACTTTTGACATAACATTTTCTCCTCAAATATATATATCTGTCTCTTATACACATCTCCGAGCC
>ENA-UADG01000262-UADG01000262.1-human-gut-metagenome-genome-assembly--contig:-NODE-262-length-11214-cov-4.939331_pt1 | contig 11214 bp, 9 predicted proteins | sample MGYA00243260_ERZ654246 | MGnify/ENA primary metagenome ERZ654246 (study PRJEB26926, sample SAMN06165021) | human gut metagenome | biome: ENVO:00009003; feature: ENVO:2100002; material: ENVO:00002003... | reverse complement strand
CGTCCACTTCTCGTCCCCGGATTCCTTGTAGAAAAATTCCGCTCCGTCGCTGTACGCCTGCTGTTCTTCGCCCTGCCAGCTTCCCCAGTAGCTGAACACCATCTCGTCGTTGACGTTGAAATAAAAGCTGAACCGCATTATTTCATCGCCGGTGGTAAGGTCGGTCATGGTCACTCTGCCGCTGCTGAGGGTCTCGTATTTCTCTCGTGCGGCGGTGAATTTGTCGTAGCCCGCCGGGAGATTCGCTGCGCAGCCTGCGGCAAGGGAGATGGAAACAGCCGCGAGAACTGCGGCGATGGTCTTTTTCATAGATCCTCCGAAATTGCGTGTGTAAACGATTTACACTGCCTGAACAAATCAGGGCAGAAACCGTATGAACGGATCCTGCCCCTAAATCCTGATTCTTTGCAGCAAAACGCCGCTTATATGTCCCGAGTCAGATTACTCAGAGAAGCCGCTCTCTACGAGCTTAACGAGGCCGTCAACAGCGAGCTGCTCGTCGCTGCCGTCAGCGATGATGCGGATCTTAGCGCCGCCAACGATACCGAGAGAGAGGATACCGAGCAGGGACTTTGCGTTTACTCTGCGCTCTTCCTTCTCGACCCAGATGGAAGACTTGTACTCGTTAGCCTTCTGGATAAAGAAAGTTGCGGGTCTTGCGTGGAGACCAACCTGGTTCTTTACTTCTACGTCTTTCATGCACATAGTTTAAAACCTCCTAAAAAAGTTCTGCCGTAATGCCGGAAGTGAACTTCCGTTGTATTATCTTTCTTTGTTCTGCACTGCCGTTATATGCACTGCCGAGTTGGGATTGCAGCTCTGTGCTGTCTTATCCCTTATCTCTTGGTTATAGTATATCCAAAAATGATTCAGCCGTCAACACAAAAATTGAAATTTAACACTTTTAACGCTGATTTTCAGTTTTTTGCAGAATAAATCATTTTCATTTCGCCCTGCACTTGTGAAGATTACACAAAAAACTTTCAACAAAATAATCAACATAAACATGAGTTTTCAACCGATTGCAGGATTTCTGCATAATTTCAGCCTTTCCGGGAAAAAATGCGCCCTAATGAACCGGGAGAATTTATATGCATTTTACACAATCGTCATATATAATACCTATTATAAGCCTGCGTATCTGAATTTCAATGCAACCTTTTCAGGAAGTTCCCGGTATTATATACAAATGCACCCACGAAAGGAGTATGGTGATTATGAAAAGACGTTCTGTTATAGCTCTGCTGGCGGCTGCGGCGCTGCTTACAGGGTGTTCCTCCGGCGGAAACTCTGTGGAAGGTTCGGCGGTTTTGACGGGTTCAGCGGGTTCGGCAGGTTCCGTAGGTTCCGCAAGCCCTGCAAGCTCCGCGGAGCACGGAACTCCCGGCACTTCCGGAGCTGGCGTGTCCGCCCCGGATTCCTCTGCGGCTTCTGCTGATTCGGGTGGTTCAGGTGGTTCAGGCGGTTCAGCAGGTTCGGTTAGTCCGGTTAGTTCCGCTGATTCAGCGGCTTCTTCTCCGGTTATGTCTACCGCCGCGCCTTCAACTGCTGCACCGGAGCACTCCGCAGATGAGTCGCCCTCAGACGACTACGCCCCCACCGACATCGGAGGAGTTAAGAGCGGTGACAGCGGCATGGCGCTGCCGGAAGGGGAAGTATTCGCGGACGCAGAAATGGCGGCGGCTGACGGCTTTGCAGATTGCCCCGGGCCGACAGACCCGTTAGTTCCGATAGACCCCATCGACCCCATCGGACCCATAGACCCGATAGAGCCTGAGGAGCCGTGGATAGACCCGCGCGCGGGACTTCTGACCGGCGGCGAGTGGAACGACAACGAAAACTGGGACTTCTGGAACAGCCTGTATTCCAGCAACAACTACGGCGCAGACTGGGCGGGATACCTGGAGACCTGGCGCACCGGAATGGAGTACCGCGCGGCTGTGACGGTCAGGGACAGCTCAGGCGCTGCGGTTTCCGGCGCGAAGGTCTCCGGAATGGGGACTTCCGCAGTCACCGACAACAAGGGCAGGGCGTACCTGTTCTGGGCGAAGTCTGAAATGTCCGGCGGCGCCGAGAAATTCACCGTGGAATACGGCGGCAGCACCCAGACGTTCACGGAGACGGTAAACGGCGGCATCGAGCCGGAATTCACGCTGGACGGCGCGGCTGAGCCCGTTCCGAAGTCCCTCGACCTGATGATAATGTGCGATACTACAGGCTCCATGGGCGACGAGCTTGAGTACCTGGTATGCGAACTTGAGGACGTGGTGACGCGTATCCGCAGTGAAAACGCGAATGTCCCGACCCGGATAAGCGTGAATTTCTACCGCGACGAGGGCGACGAGTACGTAGTGCGGGAATACCCGTTCACCACCGACCTCGCGGCGGCGGTAACGGCGATATCCGAGCAGACCGCTGACGGCGGCGGGGACACTCCCGAAGCGGTGCACACAGCGCTGAGGAGCGCGGTTTCCCACGAATGGGACGAGGATTCCGTTAAGGTGATGTTCCTTGTGCTGGACGCTCCGCCGCACGGGGACGTGCAGATAATCGATGAAACTGTGAAGCACGTCGGCGAAGCCGCTGAAAAGGGCATACGCATAGTTCCGGTGGCGGCGAGCGGCGTTGACAAGTCCTGCGAGTATCTGCTGCGGAGCATGGCGCTGAAAACCGGCGGCACCTACACGTTCCTCACCAACGACAGCGGCATAGGGTACGACCACATTGAACCCACCATCGGCAGCTACGATGTCGAGAAGCTCAATGATATGATGGTGCGGATAGTCGGAGAATACCTCGAGTGATTTTGCAGTAAATCCGATGTTGTGCTTTCAAAGGCGGCGGCGAAATACCTCCGCCTTTACACATTATTAGTGAATAAAAGGGGAAAATAACCTGCTATGGTTCTTGATTTATAAAAGATTTTTTAAAACCGCTTGCAAAAAATCTGCAAATGGTGTATGATATAAGCAGGAGCGGTTTCCCGTCTGGGAAATCGCATGAATTATTTACAGAAAAAAACACACAAAGAGGTGCAGGAATGAAGGAAGATCTTCTCCAACAGATAGAACAGATGATGCCGACTTTCTCAAAAAGTCAGAAGCTCATCGCGAATTATATTCTCAACCACTACGAAAAGGCGGCGTACATGACCGCGCTCAAGCTCGGCAACGCTGTGAACGTCAGCGAATCCACCGTTGTCCGCTTTGCTATCGAGCTTGGCTACGAGGGCTACCCGCAGCTTCAGCGCTCGCTCCAGAGCCACATAAAGAACCGCCTGACCTCCATTCAGCGCATGGACGTTACAAGAAGCCGTATCGGCGACCTCGACCCCATCGAGGGAGTCCTCACCCAAGATATGGATAAGATACGCCATACCCTCGAAAACGTTGACCGCGAGGCCTTCGACAACGCCGTGAACACCATCGTGGACGCCCGCCGCGTCTACATTCAGGGCGCTATGAGCTCCGGCATTCTTGCAAGCTTCATGCACTACTATCTCAGGCTGATATTCGACAAGGTGACGCTCATCGGCTCCGTTGCGACCAGCGAGATCTACCAGCAGATGATCCACATAGGCGAGGGGGACGTTTTCATCGGGCTTTCCTTCCCGAGGTACGCAAAGAGCACCATCAACGCGTGCAAGTTCGCGCATGACTGCGGCTCCCAGATAATCGCCATCACCGACAGCGAGAATTCCCCGCTGGCGCAATACGCTCACACGACGCTGTGCGCTTATTCCGACATGGTTAGCTTCGTGGACAGCCTGGTAGCTCCGATGAGCCTTCTCAACGCGCTTATCGTAGCCGTTTCCAACCGCAACCGCTGCCGCGTGGAGCAGACCTTCCGCAAGCTGGAGACCCTCTGGGACAACAACGACGTTTACAAGAAAGATGTTTGATATACTGATAATCGGGGGCGGAGCAGCCGGAATGTACTGCGCCGCCCGCGCTGCTGAAACGGGACTTTCCGCCGCCGTCGCGGAGCACGGGAAATCCCTCGGGCGGAAGCTCGGGATAACCGGCAAGGGGCGCTGCAACATCACGAACAACTGCGATCCCGAGACCGTGCTGAAAAACGTTCCGCGAAACCCCAGGTTCCTTTACAGCGCGCTTTCGAAGTGCTCCCCCGCGGACGTGATGGAGTATTTCGAGGGGCTGGGAGTTCCGCTGAAAACCGAGCGCGGACAGCGCGTTTTCCCTGTTTCCGACAAGGCGGGCGACGTGGTTAACGCGCTTGAAAATCAGCTCCGCAGGCTGAACGTGGAGATAATACGCGGGAACTGCACCAGACTGGTTATCGAGGACGGCAGGTGCGCCGGAGCGTTGATCTCCGGCAGGGAAGTCCGGGCGCGGGCGGTGGTGCTCGCGACGGGAGGGCTTTCCTACCCGCTGACCGGCTCGGACGGCTCCGGGTACGCCCTCGCGCAGCAGGCGGGGCATACCGTCACGGAGCGCTCGCCGTCGCTTATCCCGATGGAGACCGAGGAGCGCTGGGTGAGCCGCGCGGCAGGTCTTGACCTCCGCAATGTTTCGATGAAGCTGATGTGCGGCGGCAAAGCCGTTTACGAGGATTTCGGTGAGCTTCTTTTCACCGCTTATGGCGTGGGAGGTCCCACGATCCTGAGCGCTTCCGCGCACATTCCGGCGATGGAGCCGGGGAAATACTCGGTTGTGATAGATTTAAAGCCCGCGCTGTCGGAAAAGCAGCTTGACGCGCGTATTCTCCGGGATTTCGGGGAGCGCAAGGGAATGCGCTTCGCGGACAGCCTCCGGGGGCTTCTTCCGGCGCAGCTCGCACCGGTAGTGGCGGAGCTTTCCGGGATACCCGCCGACAAAAAGGTCGACGAGGTCACAAAGGAGCAGCGCCGCGAGCTGGGAAGGCTCCTCAAGGGGCTGACGGTGCATATCAGGGGCTTCCGCCCGGTGGAGGAGGCTATCGTCACCAGGGGCGGCGTCTCCGTGAAGGAGATAAACCCCAATACGATGGAGAGCAGGCTGTGTCCGGGGCTGTATTTCGCAGGGGAGATCATCGACTGCGACGGCTACACCGGAGGGTTCAACCTGCAGATCGCGTTCGCTACGGCGTACTCCGCGGCGCTCGCTGTTTCGCAGGCGTGAATTTTCCGACCGGAAATCGGCACTTGCGACAGTTTTTTTCACTTTTTGCGTGAAATTTCAATGAAATTGCAAAAAAACACTTGCAATTTTTTTTGAGGTGTGCTATAATAAATTGAATAAATGTAGGGGGTAGTTTCGCCTATTTACATTTTTTCACATTTCAGCCACTTGCATAGTGGTTCGTTCAGGTGATGTTTATGCCGGAAAAGCATATCGCGGCGGCGATCGACGGCCCCGTAGGAGCTGGAAAAAGCAGCATAGCACGGGAGGCGGCAAAGAAGCTCGGGTTCATTTATGTGGACACCGGGGCGCTCTACAGAGCGGTTGGGCTGTACTGTCACAGGTGCGGCGCTAATATGAAGGATCCTGCCGATATCGCTTCCAGGCTGCCGGAGATAAAGCCCGAAATACGGCTTTGCGACGGCGTTCAGCATATTTACCTCAATGGCGAGGACGTTTCCTCGGAGATAAGGCTGCCGGAGATCTCGATGGCGGCTTCCGCGGTTTCAGCCGTGCCGGAGGTCAGGGCGGCGCTGCTGGGTATCCAGCGCGGTATTGCCGCTGAAAACAACGTCATCATGGACGGGCGCGACATCGGAACGGTCGTTCTTCCCAGCGCGCAGGTGAAGATCTTCCTCACCGCCGCGCCGGAGATAAGGGCGAAGCGCCGTTACGACGAGCTTTGCGCCAAGGGTGTACAGACCACGTTCGAGGAGGTCCTCGCGGATCTCAACAAGCGCGACTACGACGATTCGCACAGGGCGGCGGCTCCGCTGAAGCAGGCGGACGACGCGGTGCTTGCGGATACCTCGGGGCTGGATTTTGAGCAGTCCTGCGAACTGATCTGCAGCTTAATAAAGGAGAAGCTCTGATGTTCTATTCGTTTCTCCGGAATTGCGCAAGATTATTCTACATCATCGTTTATCATATACATGTCATCGGCGGGGAGAATATCCCCAAGGAAAAGGGCGGTTACATAATCGCCAGCAACCATGTGTCGAACAACGATCCGCCTGTGGTGGGCATCACCTTCAAGGGGAAGTACACCTTCATGGCGAAGGAGGAACTTTTCGAGATAAACCCGATATTTTCGTGGCTTATTTCCAAGCTCGGCGCGTTTCCGGTAAGGCGGGGCGCGAAGGATAACACTGCGATCGAAAAGGCGCTGGAGAGCCTCGGGGAAGGGCGTATATTCGTTATCTTTCCGGAGGGCACCCGCTCCAAGGACGGCACGCTCGGAAGGGCGAAAAGCGGCGTTACGCTTATCGCGGCGCAGGCTAAGGTGCCGGTGGTTCCGGTGTATATCCAGTACGGCAGGAAGAAATTCCGCCAGAATATCTACATCTCGATCGGGGAGAAAATCCCGGCGAAACATTTCGACGTCGACATAAGCGACAGAAAGATGCTTAAGCAGGTAAGCTCCACGATAATGGACGAGATAGCGAAACTCCGGGAGAACATGCCTGATGTTGATTGAGACCGCGGATAAGTCCGGATTCTGTTTCGGCGTTCAGCGCGCGATAGATCTTACCGGGCAGGCGGCGGATAAATACGGCGAGGTTTTCACGCTGGGTCCGCTTATCCATAACACGATAGTTACCGATTCCCTTGAAAAAAGGGGAGTTCATATAGCCGCAGACGTGCAGGACGCGCAGGGGAAGCCCCTGGTGATACGTTCCCACGGGGTCGGCAGGGATACCGAGGAAAGGGCGCAGGCGGTATGCTCCGTGCTGCTGGACGCGACCTGTCCGTTTGTGAAGCGTATCCACAAAATAGTGTCGGAGCAGCCCGCGGATTCCACGGTGATCATTCTCGGCGACGGGGGGCACCCGGAGGTACAGGGCATTATGGGGCATGCGAACTGCAGGGCAGCCGCGTGCATGGCGCTCGATGAAGTCCGGAGCGTTCTTGATGAGTGCAGGGCTTCCGGCGGGGAAGCGATCCTCGTTGTACAGACCACCTTCGACCGCAGCAGATTTCTGGAATATTCGGAGATTATCCGGGAAGAATATAGCTGCGTGAAGATATACGATACGATATGCAACGCCACCTCAGAGCGCCAGGCTAACGCAGAGGAGCTTGCAAAACGGGCTGACCTTATGCTGGTAGTCGGAGGAAGGCACAGCTCAAACACAGGAAAGTTAGCTGAAATCTGTTCGAGATATTGCCGCACAGTGTTCATCGAGAGTGCCTCAGAGCTTTCCCCGCAGATCATCAGTGGTCTGCACTCCGATAGTATTATCGGAATAACGGCTGGAGCTTCAACTCCCGCCTATACAATAAAGGAGGTTCATTTAAAAATGAGCGAGATCATCAACAATAATGAAAATGAGGAGAGCTTTGCAGCACTGTTCGAGCAGTCCGAGAGCAAGAGATTATATAACGGCGCCAAAGTTAAGGCAACAGTTGTAAGCGTTAAGCCGAACGAGGCTGTTGTAGAGCTGGGTACAAAGCACACGGGTTACATACCCCTCGACGAGCTGACAAACGACCCCAACGCTAAGGTTGAGGACATCGTTAAGGTCGGCGACGAGATCGACGCTATCGTTACAAAGGTAGACGATTCTCAGGGTGTTGTATTCCTCTCCAAGAAGAGAGTAGATTCCGCGCTGGGCATGGAGAAGATCGCCGCAGCCAAGGAAGCTAACGAGACTCTCGAGGGCGTAGTTACACAGGCAGTCAAGGGCGGCGTGATCGTTGTAACTAACGGCACAAGAGTATTTATCCCTGCTTCCCAGACCGGCGTTCCGAGAAGCGGCAAGCTTGAGGATCTGGTTAAGAAGACCGTACAGTTCAAGGTAATCGAGATCAATGAGCAGCGCAACAGAGTTGTTGGTTCTATCCGTCAGGCTGCCAGAGAGGTTCGCGACGCTGAGAGAGCTAAGTTCTGGGAGAGCATTCAGGTTGGTCAGAAGTTCGAGGGCGAGGTTCGCTCCATCGAGGACTACGGCGTATTCGTTGACATCGGTCCGGTTGACGGCCTGGTAAGAACCAGCGAGCTGACCTGGAACAGAGTCGGCCACCCCAAGGACATCGTTAAGGAAGGCGACAAGATCACCGTTATCGTTAAGTCCTTCGATCCTGAGAAGAAGAGAGTTTCCCTCTCCGCTAAGGATCCCGATGAGAACCCCTGGACAAAGTTCGTTGAGGAGTACCAGATCGGCGATGTTATCAAGGCTACTATCGTAAGCATTACTGAGTTCGGTGCATTCGCACAGATCATTCCCGGCGTTGACGGTCTGATCCACATTTCCCAGATCTCCACTGAGAGAGTTACCAACATCAACAATGTTCTGACTGTTGGCCAGGAAGTTGAGGCTAAGATCATCGACATCGACACCGAGAAGAACAGAGTTTCCCTCTCCATCAAGGCACTCATGGAGGACAACGAGACTCTCGACGCTGAGTAATTCCAGCGGTCATGTTCACCAGTTGATATCAGATATCCCCTGCGGTTTCGCAGGGGATATTTTTATATAGTCGTTAATTGTCGCAAAGTTCATGGAATATTTCTTCTGTTATCCGCATATATATGAAGCAGATGTAGATACATATATCTGGATACACGGAGGGGAAACAGCATGGATCGGAAAAAAATAATTACCGCCGCAGGAACCACCGCAGCGGTATTTGCAATTCTTGCAGCCGGAGGGACAAGCCCTTCGGACGCGGTAAGCGTCACATGGGGAGCCGCGCGTCACGCGGCGCTGCTGACCGCCGGGATAAAGCTCCCGGACAATACGACGGCGTTTCCGGCGCGAAACCCCATCTTTTCAGAGGAAGAACAGCCGCTGACGGAGGAATCTCCGCCGGAATGCACCGAGGCAGCCGAGCTTCAGCTCACCCTCGAGGAGGCAGAGCTGACAGCGGAGCAAACAGAGCAAACTCCGGAATCTCCCCAGCCGACCGCTGTTACATCGGAAGCGCCGTCAGAGCCGTATGCACGGGTGATAACCCAGAACATTGCGGAGTTCGACGACGGAGTTGACCGCACCTCAGCGGGGAACAGGAGCGGTCCGATATACCGGAAGCACTACGGCGGTTACGTCGGCGACGACTACATAGACCTCCCGGGCGGGGGAGTGGTGTGGAACTGCACCTCCGACAGCGCCGAGAAGCTGACCGTAGCCGCGGAGTCCCAGCCGGACATAGTGGTAACGCCGGACGTGCAGGAGCCGCAGGTGCTGATAGTCCACACGCACACCACAGAGAGCTACGAGCCGTACCAGCGCAGCTACTACGACGCGGAATACCCGTTCCGTACCCGCGACCCTGACTACAACATGATCCGGGTCGGGGATGCGCTCGCGCAGAATCTCGCAGAACACGGGATATCGGTGCTGCACGACGGCACGATACACGACTACCCGGCGTACACCGGCGCGTACGACCGCAGCGAAGTTACGATACGCGCGGCGCTCGAGGAATACCCGTCGATAAAGGTTATAATCGACCTCCACCGGGACGCGATATCCTCTGCGGACGGCAGCCGGACTGCTCCGGTGGCGGAGATAAACGGCAGGAACGCCGCGCAATTCATGGTGATAACCGGCTGCGATGATGGAAGATTCGGCAATATGCCTGAATATCTCGAGAATTTCAGGCTGGCGTGCATGATACAAAGCTCGGCTGAGAAGCTGTATCCCGGGCTTGCCAGACCTATATTGTTCGACTACCGGAACTACAATCAGCATATTTCCACGGGGTCGCTGCTGATAGAGGTCGGCAGCCACGCGAATTCGCTTGACGAAGCGGTCTACTCCGGGGAGCTTCTCGGCGACTGCATGGCGGACGCGCTGTTAAAGCTCAGCGAATAGCCCGGAATAGCCAGGAATAGCCCGGAGCAGTCGGACAGGTTTCTGAAATAGTAGTCGGCGCTGGCTTTGAGTTTTTCCTGCTGAGGCTCGCCGGGGTCGTACACCCCAACGGCGAGGAATCCCGCCTGCTTCGCGGTGAGGAGCGCATGGAGCGAATCCTCGAAAACCGCGGTGTTTTCCGGAATCCCACCCGCAGCGGCTGCCGCATTCAGGAATATATCGGGCTTGTCCTTGCCGCCGTAGCCTTCGCAGGTCAGCAGCGCGGAGAAATACCCGAGCACCCCGAGACGCTCTAATGCGGCGCGCGCAAGGCGCTCATCTCCGGCGGTGGCTGCGGAAATACCCACTCCGCGCCGCGAGAGCAGCCCGAGAAGCTCCTGCGTGCCGGGTTTCAGCGGGCATTCGGATAGGTAGAATTCCTCGATTCCGCGCAGGATATCCCGGAGTATCTCGTCGGGAGGCTCCGGCAGGGAATAGGCGGATTTCAGATACGCGCTGCCGTCGGGCAGAGCCATGCAGCGGAGCTTCTCGTCAAGCCCCTGCTCGGGAGTTATCCCGCGCCCGGCGAGGTAGCGCTCGCCAAGACCTTCCCATGCGGCGGTAGAATCAAGGAGAGTTCCGTCGAGGTCGAAAACGGCGGCTTTTATGCTGCGGATATCTCTCATTGCGCGGTCATGTTGGCGAGTATCTCGTCGACGTCTGCGGCGGCGTTCTCGTTGTGGTAGTAGGTCTGAATGGAGTAGAACTTTCCGTCCTGCTCAAAGGTGAACTCAGACTGACCCAGTATCAGCTCCGAAACCTCCTCGTCGGAACACAGCTCAAAGTGGGAGAGGTACCCGCTCCTGCCTGCAAGCTGCTCCTCGCCGAAGCTGGAGTTCCTGATGTACATTCCGCTTGCCTGATAGCTGAATACTGCGGTATCGTGGTTCTGGCGTGCGTAGTCCCCGGCGGTGAGTATCTCGCCGGTGGTTTCGTCGGGGGTTATTCTGAGCGACGTGAGGGTCAGCACCGCAGTCCCCTCGGAGTTCACGGCGTACGCAAGGTAGGCTGTTCCGTTATCCTCGCACAGCTTCTTGAACGACTCGACGTCGGACGAGCTGCCGGAACCTGCGCTGTCAAGCACTATTTCGTATACCTTGTCGCCGACTGTCGCGGTCCAGTTTTCCGGGAGGTTCAGCTTTATTCCCGCCGCGGTGAGTTCGCTGCCGGATTTCGTCGAAGCTACGGAGGCTTCGGCGCTGCCGGAGCATGCGGTAAGTCCCGCTATACCCGCCGTA
>ENA-UADG01000260-UADG01000260.1-human-gut-metagenome-genome-assembly--contig:-NODE-260-length-11271-cov-4.021665_pt1 | contig 11271 bp, 8 predicted proteins | sample MGYA00243260_ERZ654246 | MGnify/ENA primary metagenome ERZ654246 (study PRJEB26926, sample SAMN06165021) | human gut metagenome | biome: ENVO:00009003; feature: ENVO:2100002; material: ENVO:00002003... | reverse complement strand
CCTAGTCTCGTGGGCTCGGAGATGTGTATAAGAGACAGAAGCAATGTTATCTTTCTTGTCATGCCCTTCCATGAAATACTCATAGATACGGAATTTTCCATGTTCAAAACCGCTTCCTCCTGCCAGCCTGTAATCAATCTCGTCCTGTGTGATAAAGTCCTCATTCCTTACCTCTACCGTATCAAGTGCTGGAAATTCTTTCTTTTCCACACCTAAATCCGCAAGCTGTTCTAATAAATAATCCGGTCTTTTCACATACCGCCATTTAATCTGCTTTTCTCCGCTGTCAAGCTGTGCCTTTGCCTTTTCAAGCTCATCCTTAATCAGCTCTCTGCCTTCTGTTGTGGCTAAAAGCTCACACAACTTTTCCATGCTTGCCGGGTAATTGGAAAATTTAAGCTCCAGACTCTCCGGCATTTCCGATATTCCGTCACGGAAGAAATTGTTAATGTCCGTAGCAATTCTCTCACGCTCCACCGCATCCACAAGGAATACTTCGTTGGCACTCATATAAGTACCATTCTCCACCATAACACGGATATGGCTCTCCACTTCGCTCCAACTCATCACTGCAAGGGTATTTTCCTTTGCCGATGTACCGTAACCGATACGCATACCCATTTCATCAAACCACAGTGAAACAGGATTTCCGTCAAACTCAAAACCTTTTCCGGTGGTCTTATACTCGTTCTTTAAAAATTCTGCCATTTCTTCCGGTGTCTTACCCTGCTGATACTTGGCATAGATACGTTTTCTGCTGTTATCCCTACCGCCGCCACTACGCAAGATACTGTCAATCTGCTCCTGTGGCAAAGAAAAAGCAGCGGGCATGGTATATTGAATACTTGCTTCCGCTGCTGCGCTTGTGCCAACCTGTTCCTCAAAGCTCGGAAACAGGCTTAACTGCTGATAGGTTCCCTCCGGCTGTTCGATATTTAACTGTAGATTAGTTCCGTCATCACGATCTCCTCTGCCGAGTGTACGATGCTGTTCATCTTCGCTACCCAGAGCATCTGATTCTCTGCTTTCATCTGCTCCGTTATCCCCTCTCTCTCCTTCATCTGTCTGGTCAGAAGCTCCATTCTCTCCTCTGCCTGCTCCTGTATCATCAACAAGTGTTCCTTCAGCTTCCCGCTCAGAAGAAGTCCCGTATATACTCCGTTCTTGTGCTCCTGTAAGAACTTCTTCCTCATCAGTCCGTACTTTGTCAGTACCTCCTTCGGCTGTTCGTCCATTGCTACCATCGGTATCTGATAATCCCCGTTCTTCTCGTATGTCAGATTCATCATATTTGCTCCTTTCCCCGGCTTCTCCGGTCTGTGTGATAGATTGTTCGTCTTGACTTTCGCTTTCACGCTTTAACGCATTATAGTCTGCTTCAGATGCATTTGCAAGTCCTTTTTCGATATTTTTCTCATGGGTGTCGATACGTTCCCTGCCTACTCTCGTTTCTTCCCGATTTTGGGCAATCTGCCTGTCATACGCTCCGATTGCTTTTCCAATTTCCATAAGGATTGGCTTGGATAAATCAGACACATTGCTGCCAAGCTGTGACAGTGTTTCCACTGTGTTAAACTCATGGATATAAGGAAAGTTTATTTCTTCGGCAAGCTCGCTCTCCTCCATGCCGCAACGCTTTAAAACAGTATAGGCAATGCTGTCGGCAAGGGTTTCCCGTATCCTTATTTCCACGTTCAGCTCGTCCAGTTCCTCTAAAAAGCTCCATTCCTTTAAGTATTCCATATCTGAAGCAAGCTCTTTATAACAGTCCTCTGCAATCCGTCCGGCAATCTCCCGGATACGTCCCACAAACCCGGCTTCCCTGTCGGTATCCCCATAAGTCTTTTCCAGACGGGAAATCACCGATTCCATGTGTTCCTCACGCATTTCCCAAAGGTTAGGGAATTGTCCGATTCTTCTTGCCTTATGCACATCTGAAATATCAAAGACATACTTCAAACCGGAAAAACTATCCTCATCAATCAACGCAATGCCCTTTGCACCTTTGTTTACCCAGCAGTGCATCTTTTCATTCCATATCTCTATGGAAGCACAGGCGGTTGCCTCCGGTCTTTGGGCATAGATTAAAAGCTGTTCCTTAAATGGATATTTATACAATCTGGAAGCAGTATTTAGGTATCTCCTCCAGTTTTCTTCATTCCGCACGACTTCTTTTGCTGTTTCCTCTGCCAGTGCGGAAATCAATTTATATTTTCTCATGGTAAACCTCCGTAAAAAAGGCTGTAAGGCACTTTAAGCACCCTACAGCCTGTGATCAGTTACTTATCGGCATCAGGCATAAAAACCATGCTCCTCAATACCTTTTTCCAGAATACAGTTAATCAGTTCCTCAAGTTCCACTCCGTTAATCTCGCTGACAACAATCAGCTTGGCAAGGGTATCCTTCGGAACGGATACCGCATAACTCTCCTCATCCGCACGAAGTTCATGGACACAGATACCCAGTCCCTCTGCAATCTTGCACATAGCACCAAGCTCCGGCTCCTTAACTCCTGCCATAATGTCAAGGATTATTCTCTCCGGCACACCGGAAATTTTGGAAAGCTCCGCAATCCCGATTTCTTCCTCTTTCATCACGTTTAATAGCTTATCTCCTGTTGTATACATATCCCACTCCTCCTATATTACGGCTTCCTTTTTCTTTTCCGGTGCAGAATGCTCTTTCCCGGCATTCATTTTAATAACAGCATCCTTCTTCTCCGCAAGCTTCTCCTTTACTGAAACACGCTCATGACGGTTATCTCCTTTTTCCTCTTTCTGCTTAGCACGTTCCTCTGCCCGGTCACTGCGGAACAGTTCATGTTCTTTGGCATCATACTCATATACATGATCCGAAAGACGTTCTCCAGGCGCCACCTGTGTCTGATTTACTTCCTGTACCATCTGCTCAAGTTCTTTAAACTCCATTCCCGCATCTTTCGGTATAATCAGCGTTTCATGGATTGAAGAAGGCAGCATGTAAAAATCTCCTACCTTCTCAGCGATCTCCTGTCTGATATCATCGTTTAAAATTGCAGCCGCCCCATTTACTTTTGTATCATTTGTCAGCACATACATGGTATCGGGAATATCCGACATCATCTGCATTGCCATTTCTTTTGCTTCATCCATACCCACATTTTGTTCTCTTGCAATATCAACTGCAATCATCTCCGCAACCGTCTCATTCATTCCTTTGAAACTATGTGGCTGCAAAGTATCCATATTCTGCAACGCCTGGTCATGCAGTTCTTCAAGTGTGATTCCATATCCATCCATCAGATTATCTGTAATGGTAATGGTCGCAGTTCCTTCTCCTGTTTTATCCATTAAAATCTGATACACAACTGCTAAATCTTCCAACTTGGAGTACGGTTTATCCTGAAGGAACTGCTGATTTGCTTCCTCGTTGATCAGCTTACATACAATTTTTTCCTTAATCTTGTCAAAATCGGTAACTGCCGATACATCTATATCATGATCTATATAATGTGACTGATACACACTTGCAATCTGAGCTAACACATCATCCAATTCAGCACCATCCTGTATCTGCTCAAAATATGGATTCAGATAAATGGTAGGTGCAATATTGCTTTCCTCTGTTCTTACCATCAGACCGTCCAGAACACAGTCATTATTCTTTACAATCTGATTGACCTCAACTGCAGCATCTGCAAACTTTTCAGGAAGGAAATCCTGTATCTGTTCTTTTACCTGTTCTACAAAATCTCTATATTCCATTACTTTCTCTCTCCCTTCTTGGTGTCATTCTGTGATTTCTCTGTCAGCTTTGATACTGTGGCACCATACATCTGGTACCTCTTCATCATGTTTCTCTGGCTTGTTACATTGATTTCTTTTTCTAACTGCTTCATTCTGACTTTCCTCCCTATTCTGCTTTTCTTCCAAATGAAAACGTATCTTCTTTTTCCTTTTTCGGGGCAAATCTGCCTTTGACTTCCAAAAGCCTTTTTTCCATAATGGAAAACATGGCTTCCACCTGCTCCTGTGTATACTCATAATTGGTGCGGTTGGAAAGGTTCTCAAGCCTGCCGATTGCATCAATGACCTTGTTCACACGATACTCCCCAAGACGGACAAACTTGTCCGCCTTGCTCTCATTGTCCTGTATTTTCTTTGTTTCTTCTGCTCCCATTTGTTACATCCTCCTTTTATTTTTTCTTTCCTGTGAATTTCTTATTGGGAAACTCCATGACAAACTTAAACTGCACTCCGGACTTTTCTTCTCCGTCCTTTGTGTAGTGGTATTCTTCCGTACCGCTCGGAATGATATAGGCATCGTATTTCTTGCCCGCCTTGCTTGTAAGCCCCTTTAGCAACGTCTTTTTCCCGTCAAGCAGGCTTTCCACCTGTTCATTTGACAGGGAAACGCCCATGATCCGGCTTACATTCATGCCGCACTTATTCTTGCAGAAAGCTCCGTATTTTCCCTTTACCACCTCTCCGCCGCAGTTCGGACATTTACCAAGTACCTTCTGCTCCTGTGCGAACATCTTTTTCTGCTCGTCACTGACTTCGTGGTAGGTGTGGATTAAGTCAGATACCATTGTTTCAATATCTGCCATAAAGTCCTCACGCTCCATCTCTCCCTTTGCAACAAGGGTAAGGGCATTTTCCCAATCAGCGGTAAGTTTCGGTGACTTTACCACATCGGGAAGCACCGTAATCAGCTTCATTCCATCCTCTGTCGGTATGATCTGCTTTTTCTCACGCTTCACGAAACCGTCCTTGACTAACTTCTCTATAATGTCTGCTCTGGTGGCAGGTGTACCGAGTCCTTTGCGCTCCACATCGTCAGTCATGTCCTCGTTTCCGGCTCGTTCCATTGCAGACAAAAGGGAATCTTCAGTGTAATGTTTTGGCGGCTGTGTGAAATGCTCGGAAACCTTTGTCTGCTCCACTGCAATCATCATGCCCTCATGAAGCTCCGGCAGTTTCTTTTCTTCCTCTGCATCCGATTTATCCTCTGCGGTTTTATAGGAATTTTTGAAGAAATCCTCAAATTCCTTCCATCCATTTTTCCACACTTCCTTGCCAGATACCTTAAATACAGTATTGTTGCAGGTAATCACTGCCTTTGTGGAATTATAAATATGCTTCTCCCCGGTCGCACACAGCAGACGGTTTGCACAAAGGGAAAGTATCTTCATTTCGCTCTCCGGGATTGCCTTTAAGTCCTGCTTGATGATCTCCATGGTAGGAATGATTGCGTGGTGGTCCGTCACTTTCTTGCTGTTCAAAATTCTTTTAATATCTGGATTGAACATGATATTCTGCTCAAATAACAGAGAATTGAAAATCGCTTCGATCACATTTTTTGCAGTACCTTCCATGTCATCGGAAAGATACTGGCTGTCTGTTCTTGGATAAGTCACTAACTTTTTCTCATAAAGGCTCTGCGTATATTCCAATGTCTGCTTGGCAGTAAAACCAAACAGACGGTTTGCATCCCTCTGAAGTGTTGTAAGGTCATAGAGCTTCGGCGGTGCTACCCACTTTTCTTCCTTTACCACGGAAGTGACAAGAGCCTGTCCGTTTTCACAGGCTCCTGCAATCCTCTCTGCTTCCGTTTTATCACTGATATGCTCTGATACCGCATCCAGACCATTTCCCATGATGTGAGCCATATAATAGGCTTCTTTCTTGAAATTCATGATTTTGCTTTCACGATCCACCAGCATGGCAAGTGTCGGTGTCTGCACTCTGCCAACCTTCAATGCCTTACCGCCATATAATACCGTAAAAAGTCTTGTCCCATTGATACCCACAAGCCAGTCTGCTTCCTGCCTGCATAATGCTGAATGATACAAGTTATCATAGTCGCTGCCTGGGCGAAGATTATGGAAGCCGTCACGGATAGCACTCTCCTCCATAGAAGAAATCCATAACCGCTTCATCGGTTTTCTGCACCCTGCCATGTTGTAGGTCAGGCGGAAAATCAATTCTCCCTCCCTTCCGGCATCGGTTGCACACACAACAGCATCTACCCTGTCATCATGCATGAGCTTTTTCAAAATCTGATACTGTGCTTTTGTATCACTTTTCACTTCATGCTGCCATTCCTGCGGAATGATTGGAAGGCTCTCATAGCTCCATTTCTTCCATGCTTCCTCATAGCTTTCCGGCTGTGCCAGTTCTACCAGATGTCCCACACACCATGATACCAGATACTCATTGCCTTCCAAATATCCGTCCTTACGCTGTGTGGCACCAAGAACTGCCGCAATGCTCTGTGCCACACTCGGCTTCTCTGCAATTACAAGCTCCATCTCTATTCCTCCCCATTTTCTTCATCATTCTCGTTGTTGTTATCTTCATTGTCATTCTCGTCTGTGTCTACTGATTCTGTATCATCACCACCATTTATGAATGCTTCGTCGGAATCCTGCTCGGTTTCTTCCTCGTCATCATAATCGTAGTCCTCGTCAAGCTCGTCCTCATCTTCATCCTCATCAATGAAGTTTTCCTTTTTCTTCTTGGATTTCACAACATATACCACTCCGATCACAGCTACCGCAGCAATGCCCATTAAAATATATGTAAAGCCGGAACCATCTGCTTTTGCGGTATCCTCTTTCGGCTCACTTGTATCTTCCGTGCTATCTTCGGTGCTGTCCTCAACACTTTCTGCTCCCTGTGTTTTATCTCCTGTGGTATCAGCATTATTGTTTGATAATGCGCTGTCTTTGGTAGGGATTGCAGATTCCAATGCCGCTGAATTTTTCGGAAGTGTCTCGCTGTTATCCGCTGTGGTATTCAGCAGGTCGTTTTCACTGACTTCTGTAAGGAAATACACCTTTTCATCTTCCCCATCACGATCAATCACAAGATAAAATACCTTTTCTGATGCAGTCTGGATTGTGTAAAATTCCTTGCCTTTTTCTGTGGTCTGGCTGTCACTGCTCTGGTCTGCATCCTTAGAAATATCTCCCGTACTTGGAGATTGCTTTGCTGTTGCGGAACTGCTTGAAGTTGTTCCACTGCCTGTCTGGGAAACTGTATTTCCATTCACATCCGTTTTCGTATGCTCCGTAACCTGTGCGGTTGCAGAGCTTGGCTTGGTTGCAGACGCATCCACCGGAAGCTGCTGTGCCGGATCTTTTTCACTGCTGTCCTTATTCTCCGGATCGGTGTAATACGGATTGGCTGTTTTATAGATTTCAGAGGTATTTCCTGCATTATCCATGGCAGAAATCGTGAAATACTGATACCCTGCATCGAACTGTTGCAGACGGATATTCAAGGCTCCATTCGTATGCTCTGTAAACTCATAGCCATTGACATAGATTGCCTTGATACCGGAATCCGTATCATGTGCCTGAATGCTCAAAAGACCGTCGCTGACTGCCGCATTTAAGGTAGGCTTTGTAAAATCAAAGCACTTGATGTAGCGGTTTTTCTCGTAGGTCTTGCCCTTCTGGTCTGTGACCTGCACATAAATGGTGCTGTTCTCGGAAATCTCTATGTGCATATCCTCGGTAATGTCCGTCCAGCTTCCATTCTGTCCGACTTTTGCCTTTACTGTCTGAATGGTAAAATTACCGGAAACTATCGTATCTTCCACCTTGACAGTTACCTTAGTGGTATCATTATGCCATCCAGACGGTGTATTGATTGTGATTTTTACACTCGGATTGATATAGGCACATTCCTTGTAATCCTTTGCACACACCTCACAATCTTCATTTACTGCATACTGACTGCATTTTTCCTTGCAGGTGCATTTTGCGGCAGGCTGTGTCTCCTCAGTTGTGCCTTCTGTGGAATTTTCTGTTGTATTCTCCGTGGACTGCTCTGTATGATTTTCTCCACTACCGGAACTGTCCTTGTTATCAGTGCCGGACGCTGTGCTTTCTGCACTGCCTTCTTCTGCCGCACTCTCTGTTTTCTGCTCTGCGGTATCCTCCGCATGAACCTCCACAGTATTTGCCCTGTTGGCAAAAAATGCCCCAATCGGCATACAAAAAAGTATTGCCGATAGCATAAGGGACACCACTGCCCTAGCCGATAATCTCCTGTTTTTCATTAGTCGAATCCTCCTTTTCCTGTTCCCGTTTCTGTAATAGATTTCTGACTTCATCCTCACTGAGCTTATTAAGCATCTGCAATCGCTCGGATGAGATTTTATATTTCCGAATGATCTTCATGGCTTCGGCATCCTCCGCCATCTGTTTCTGCTCTGCAAGGTCTTTTTCCTTTGCCTGTAGCTGTGCTATCTGCTCCCTGACCTTTTTAAGCTGTGAATTGATTCGCTCTACTGACAAAAATAATTCCTCCCTTCGCTAATTCAATCTTCCAAAACCATAAAAATGGCTCTGCCAGTAAGAGGTATTGATTGAGGTGTACTGGATTGGATCGCCACAATGCACCATCGTACCGTTTCCGCAGTAAATGCCAACGTGTGTAACCGGACGTCCCGCATTATAAGTTCCGGTAAAAAAGATAATATCCCCTGCCTTTGCGTCTGCCGCTGATACCGGAGTACACTGGTCATAAATGCCCTGTGCGGTGGTTCTTGGCAGGTTATGTACGCCGCTGTTTGTAAATACCCAACATACAAAGCCAGAACAATCAAAACTTGCCGGAGCTGTTCCTCCAAAGGTGTATGGCATTCCCAGATACCTGTTTGCTTCCCGCATAAGCGTCTGTACGGTTGCATCATCATAAGATTCCGGTGGTATCACATTGCCGGTTCCTCCTCCGGTGCCGCCCGGTGTTTCTCCATAAATGGTCTGTTCTCCTGCTTCAAAATAAAATAACGGGTTATAATACTCCCCGTTATACAAGCACTCGATATGAAGGTGGCTTCCGGTACTGCTTCCTGTATTTCCGCTTTTACCTATATTGTCACCTTTTTTTACACTCTGCCCTGCGGACACATTTAAGCTGTCCATGTGGGCATATTTTGTGGTATATCCCTTACTGTCCGTAATCACCACATAATTCCCATAATAGGAATCGTAAGCTGCTTCCATAACCGTTCCATCATGTGCTGCATGTACCATGGTTCCAGTCGGTACTGCTATATCCACACCCCTGTGAATCTCCTCGTCTCCTGTGTTTGGATTTTTCCGGTAGCCATAATAACTGCTGATATAGTAGTACCAGTAGTAATCCACGGGTGTTCCAAATACCTGTAACCCGCCTTTTGTCTCCGTGTAGGCGGCAAAGATTTCTGCCTGTTCCGTATCCATACGTCCGGCAACAATGCTCTCAAGAGGTGTGACCGTTAAAGTGACTCGAAGGATTGTTACGATATATTCTTCTTCCTCCTCATACTCGTATTCCTCGGTACTGATGCTTCCATCTGCATTTGTAACTGTTCTGGTTCCGGTCTTTGTGACTGTCCTTGTCCGTGTCTCCTCCACTTCCTCAGTAGTAAGGGAATACATGGCATCAAATAATTCCTGAATTTCACTCTCCATTTCTGCGGCAGTAAATTCCGTATGGACTGCGGAAAGATAACTGATCAGTGTATATGGATCATGCCCGATTGCACCAAGGTTATAATCGTATTCATCATATCCCGGATAATCAGTTTCAATCCGGTCAATCTTGTTTTGCAGCTCCATTTCCTTTTCTGTAAAAGATAAATCTGCTGCATCAATCTCTGCCGGAAGGCTAAGATATGTGCTTGCCATCGTTGTTGTCACAGTTCCGGTAAACATGGAACCGCAGCTTGATAATGCCGACATGATCATAATAAGCAGAAGAGCAAAAATACCCACTGTGATAATCAGTGTTTTATTTTTTGTGGCAATCTCCTGTAACTTCTTTGCAATGCCGGTTGCAGCATTGGCTGTCTTTGTAAATGTTTCCTTTGCAGTCTTGGCTTCTGCTCCTGCCCGCCTTGCCTTGGCATACTCACGCTTGATACGCTGTTTCTGTAGCTGCCTTTGCAACTGCTTCTTTGGACTGTTGCCCTTTAGATGTGGATTTTCACTGATGAATTTCTCATACTCCAGCTTCATATCCGCTGTGACCTGTTTTTTCTGCAATCGCTCTAATCGGTCACGCTTTCTCTGTGCCTTGCTCTTGCGGTGATATTTCATGTAATGGTAAACATCTTCTGCACGCTGTTCTGTCTTATGTGCACCCTCCACAGCAGAATTATCCTTTTCTGTCTCTGCAATCTTTCGATGCACAAAATACATATTTTCGGTCTGGAGTTTGTGAACCGCAGCTTTTCCAAGTCCGTCAGGCTTGAATGGCTTCTCCACTTCCACCGGAACCACCACATACTTTGCTTTTCCGGTCTGTTCATCAAAGACACGTTTCATCTCATACTGCCGCTTTTTCGGCATCTTGTCCTTTGCTTTCTGTAACTTCTGACGACTCTTTTCCGACTTATCAAAAGCCTTCTGTACTTTTTTGTCGGTAAATTCTTCCGCCTGTCCCTGCGAAAATGTGGCATCCTTTGTCTGGAAATCTCCATAATCGGACTGCTTTGTATTTTCTGACTTCGCACGCTCTCTGTGTGCGTGTTCTCTCTGCACACGCCCTTTGTGATATTTTCCTTTTTCCTCAGACCGTTGGTAGGTGTCCCTGACATGAACCTCATTTTCCATCGTGCTGTCAGAATCCCCCGGCTGTTCCTCCTGCATGAAACTGTTTTCCTTTAAGAATGCCTTTTCCGCATCGGCTTCTGACTTCTGGACATTGTGACCAGAAGTGTTCTGTTGCTGTTGCAACTGACGGTAATATTTCTTTTTATTGCCCGTTTTTCTCTCTGCTCCAGTTTCCGACTTTTGGACATTGTGACCAGAAGTTACATTTTTTGTATCACTGCCATGGTTCGCATCCCGTGGCAGATTGCTCACAGGCTTCTCGCTGGCACTAAACTGGTTTTCCACAGAAAAGGTGTTGTCCTGCCTGTATTCTGTATGATTTGCTCCAGTCACTTCCTTATCCTTGGAAAATGTCTCTTTTTCAAATGCCTTTACTGCCTGCTTCTTCTGTCTTTTTTCTGCCATTTTATATTGCGTCCTCCTTCTGCACCGATTCCTCCGGCTTGGTATTCATAATTCTGTAAGTCTTGGTGTCTGTCGGATATTTGTCTACAAATGGAATTACCACATTGTCAAACAGTATCAGACCACTTCCCGGCTCGGAGTTGGTGACATAGGAAAGCTGCTTATCAGATAGTCCCAGTTTATCAGCGAGAATTGCCTGATCTTTGGCATTCTGATTTACCAGCTGTCTCTTATACACATCTCCGAGCCCACGAGACTAGGCATGATCTCGTAT
>ENA-UADG01000231-UADG01000231.1-human-gut-metagenome-genome-assembly--contig:-NODE-231-length-11861-cov-9.399119_pt1 | contig 11861 bp, 8 predicted proteins | sample MGYA00243260_ERZ654246 | MGnify/ENA primary metagenome ERZ654246 (study PRJEB26926, sample SAMN06165021) | human gut metagenome | biome: ENVO:00009003; feature: ENVO:2100002; material: ENVO:00002003... | reverse complement strand
ATCCTCGAAAATCTTCTCTTAATCTGAAGCAACTTATTTTTTTCATGTTCCTAAAGAATATCAGTCGGCAAGTTTCTGCCCCTCGTAGGCGACCGGATATTTCCCGAAATTCAGTTTCATCAAGATTCCGGAATCGGTCAATGTGCCGGAAAGGCCTGTGACTGTGTACTTAGGGAACGGCAAGGTTCCGCCTGAGAGAGGGACTATCCCATCGGCCGAAAGTTCAATGGTACCGTTCTTGACCTCGAATCCGACTCCTGGGACAGACACGTCCAGTGAAACCGGCATCTGAGGGACGAACTTCACCTTGTAAAACATAATGTCAAGGGTCTTGGCAGTCTCATCTATCCGAACCTCCACCTTGACTTCCTCTGAGACATTATCGATGCCGTCCGCTGTCACGGTCATTGTCCCCGAATATTCATAATTCCCTGAGAGCAAAGGATTTTCCACATCGCCATCCTCTTTGGAGCAGGAGATTGTCAGCAGCGGCAGAACCGCCAGCAAAAGCATAAAGATTTTCTTCATATTCATTAAAGATTGATTGATAGTCCTATTGTGAACCGGCGAGGCTTCCCGGTCTGGAAGAAAGAATTGCCGACAGACTTGAAATAGAAAACGGAATATTCAGTGTCAGCAAGGTTCTGCCCTCTGAGCCAAAGTTCCGCCTTGGATATAGCCAGCCTGACATCCGCGCCTATCAAAGAATATGGTGACTGGCTTATGTCGCCGGCTTCGTTCCAGTAGATTCTTCCGCTGCGATTGATGTCGGCGTTCAAGGAGACCGAACGCAGTAAACGTCCGCTGGTCAGGAACTTATAGCCGCATCTAAAGTACAGTGTGGACTCCGGAGAGTATGGTATCCGGTTACCGGACCAGTCTTCACGGCCGTCATTATAGTCAACAAAACGTGCGTCCATCAGACTTCCGGCGAACGATACGGAGAGGCCTTTCCACATCCAGGAAGCTTCCGCCTCAACCCCAAGGCTACGGGATCTGCCGGCGTTGGCCATCATACGCCCGGTTCCATTTCCGTAAGGGAATACGGTCATCTGCTGGTTGCGGCAATCCACACGATAAGCTGTCAAGGAGGCCTCCAGGCGGTGTCCACGGGCATCAAGACCGATCCGGCCTCCTATCTCATAGTCAAGACATCGCTCAGGCTTGTATGTCATCATCGCACCGGAAAGGTCTTTCTGTCCGTCCAGATGTATTCCCAACTTTTCCATCATCCCTGACATCATCTTGTTCTGCAGGATGTCCGAGAAGATCTGCGTGTTGAAGCCTCCAGACCTGTAACCTTCCGAGACGGATGCAAGTAAAGACATATTCAAACCTTTGGACCGCATACGCTCGGACGTGGCGTCATACGAAACCGACAACTTCGGCTGCAATTGGGCATAACGCACCGTTTCCGTTCCGTTGCTCCTTGTGCTGAAAGGGATATATTCAGACATTGCAGGCGAGACGATGAAATGGATGTCCGAGCCGGAATCATAACGCATCCGGCCGGCCTCAAAGTCAAGTCTCAATCCGGCAGTGAATGTCCAACGGCCAGTCTTGAAATACGACTCGTGGTAGGCAGCCACATTGCCAAGAGCGATATTGAAATCACTGTAAATCAAGAAATTCTCTTCTTGAATATTCAATTTTCCCAATTCCTGCGGGATTCCGGAATTGGCGTTGTCCAGAATCAACGACTTTATGCCGTCTTCCAGAAAACGCACAGGAGCGGACATCCGGTTCAGCTTCACCATCGCGAACAGTCCGGTCTGGCTGTCCCACCAAACAGGATGCGCCTTTGGTATGAATATAAACTCCTGAGTCAAAGCACTTTGTTTCTGATCCTGATTCAAGGTGAACATTGACATCGGTGTAAAATCCTGATCCATATCCATAGAATCGAAAAGAGCCTGGAGGCTTGTGACGGAACTGATTTTCCAGTTGCGCCATTCGGTTTTGAGACGGAATCCGTCCATAAGAAAGAAGCGACGGTAGCCGCTTTTGTCGTTGTAATCCACAGGGAGAAGTTCTCCTGCCATCAATTTTCGATACGGATAACCGGTCTGGTCTATATACGAGACTGTCAAGATGTTATCCAAGGAGGCCTTGCCGACTCCGCCGACGAATCTCGCGCGGGCAGAGAATGAGTCCGAAAGGCCACAGTTGGATCCGTCATATTCATTGATGAAGAATCCGTCGGTATGTCCGTAGGCGGCGGCGAACCCGAACCGGCCCTTGTAGGTCGAGAGTTTCGCGGACAAAGAGGATGCGCTGCCATATTCAATGGTGCCTCTCGTGCCTTGGTATGCGATTGGAGAAAGTGTCTCGATGGAAAGGACTCCGAGCATCGAGTTGCGTCCGTAGAGGGTTCCTTGAGGTCCGTGCAGAAAATCAATCCTGCGGATGTCGGAGAAAGCGAAATCGTAGCAGTTCTTGTCCAGAATCGGCACGTCATCCACATAGAGTCCGATGACTGGATTGTCCATCCTGGAACCAAGGCCACGGACATAGATCGTCGAGGTCATCGAAGTGCCATAGTCCGGCATATTCAACCCCGGAATCACGGATGAAAGATCCTTGGGAGACGAGATTCCTCTTTCTTCCATATTCCTCATAGTCAACGAAGTGATGGAGGTCACCCCTGTGATTGAGGCCGACCGTTTCACGGAAGAGGTCACGACCGAACCGGTGATCGTATCTTTGACCTCTGTCACCGGAGTGGACGCTATCAGTAAGGATGTCAATAAGGATGCAAGCATATCGGACAAATTCGGGCGCAAAGATAGTCCCAACGCAGTTTGCAAACTTATGATAATCAGATTTCGGCTTGGATTTTTTATGCATAGCACAGCCTCTGCGTTCCGGTGCCGGCAGGTCATGGCGGCCATTCACCCGGATAGGGCGCGCGAAGCGCGTAGGCCGCCATGGCCTGCAGGTACCGGACGCCCACTGTTTTAAAGGATTGATTACATGCCTCTGAAGTCAGTCGGTGACATTCCGACCAGTTTTCTGAAGAAGCGCGAAAAGTAGGCTGGATCCTCGAAGCCAAGCCTGTAGGATACTTCTGAGATCGGGATGCCATGATCATGGAGAAGGGTTCTGGCCAAAGCAAGACGCGCGTTCTCTATCCACTCTCCCGCACTGCGCCCTGTCTCGGACTTGACTACACGGTTCAGATGGTTAGGAGTCACGCCCAGTTCCTCCGCATAGCCGGACACTCCGCCGAACGGACGTGAAGTGTCAAAGACCCGGCCAAGATATGCGGAGCAAAGTCTGGCTGACGCGGTTCCGTTGTTCTGAGGAATGACGTTGTCAAACTCTCCAAGCAGGACTTCCAGCAATCCTTGAATCGTAGGAAAATCTTCCGAGAACCGGGTCATTCTGATCAGAAGCTCATCGAAGAAAACCTTGTCCTCCATCGGAACAGTCATCACACTCGGCGCCCTGAGTCTCAGCACCCTATGTCCGGAATTACGCAGCAGCCCGGAAGAGAACGCTCCCATATACCCGATGGAATCCTTGAAATATTTCACGGAATATGCCGACTGCGGCGGGATCAAGGCGCAATCCTGCCCCCGCAACAGATAGGGATGGCCATCGACATCCGCAAGCACCTCTCCGGAAATAAGATAGATAAACGACCAGTCTTCCCTGACCATCCTATGCATCGGCTGAGCCGTAATATGTCCCGCCGCGTTCAGCGGCCTGATCACGAATTGTCTCATTTTCCCTGCAAAAATAGCAAAAGAAAACCATCTATGAATATTCCAGGAAGCGGAGTGACGGTTAGGAACATATACAAAAAAGAAAAATGCTATCTTTGCAGCCTTATTTTGAAAAAGGAATATGGTTAGGACAAAGGAAAGCAAGGCCAAAGGGTTCTTTTTCGGGATATTGGCCGCTGTCAGTTATGGTGTGAACCCTCTGGGTGCGAAGTACCTTTACGAGGAGGGGTTGAATGTGGAGTCGGTACTGTTTTACAGGTACGGACTTGCGGCGCTGATCATCGGAATGATCATGGCAGGAAAGATGATCGCCGGGAGGAAGGTCGCTTCGACAAGCTCAGCGACCGGAAAAGATTCCGCCACCGAGCCACATTCTTCGGTCACTGAGCCTGTCGAAGTGACCGGATACGAGTCATTCAAGGTCAGCCGTGGTGAACTCTCGACGCTGACCGCCCTCGGACTGCTGTTCGTGATCTCCTCGCTGACACTGTACTGTAGCTTCCTGTACTTGGACAGCGGAGTCGCCTGCTCCCTGCTCTTCGTTTACCCGGTGATGACAGCCGTCCTGATGGCCATGCTCTATGGAGAGAAGATCACGAAGGCCACAGCGGCAGCCATAGCGCTCTCGCTGGTAGGAGTCCTTCTTCTCTACAAAGGTGACGGCGAAACCGTCCTCAGTACCGTCGGAGTGCTTCTGGTCATGGTCTCCGCCCTGAGCTACGCACTCTACATCATCGTGGCCAACCGAGCCTCCGCACCGGAATCCGAGCTGGGGACCGGGCACAGCAAGTTATCCAAATATATTCCTTTGCCACACAGGGTGACAATCCACAGGCTTGACATGTCGGCGATGAAGCTTAGTTTCTACGTGCTTATCGTCTGCGCCGTGTCGATGGTCCTGTTCTCGTTCACATCTGCGGAAAGGCATCTCATGCCGCTTGTCACCGGCCGCGAATGGGGATATTCATTGATGCTCGCCATCGTCCCGACCGTATTCTCGCTCGTCTCTATGGGAATCGCCGTGCGCATCATCGGTTCCACACCGACAGCCATCATGGGTGCCCTTGAGCCGCTCACTGCGGTCGTGATCGGACTCACTGTCTTCCACGAGGCTCTGACCGTCAACCTGGTAGTCGGCATCCTGCTGATCCTCACGGCGGTGATCACAATCATCCTCAGCAAGGGGAAAGCCTCCGCATAGGCGGCGAAATTTGTCATCATGCAGAAAATAAGGGAAATACTCAAGATCGGTCTGCCGATCATGCTCGGACAGGCCTGCGTGATCATTCTGGCGTTCGCCGACAACATCATGATCGGGTGGCACAGCGTGGACGAGCTCGCCGCGTCATCGTTCGTGAACAATGTCATGAACCTGTTCATCCTCACCGAATTGGGATTCGCGACCGGGATGACTCCGATGATAGGTGCGGACAACGGGACCGGCAACATCAAAGGAATCGGGATCACGGTGAAAAACGGTCTCATGACAAACGGAATCATCGGCGGGATCAGCATCATTCTCCTTACAATCATCTACTTCTGTCTTGATCACTTCGGCCAGGCACCTGAATTGATGCCTTACATCAAGCCTTATTTCGCCATCATCGGAATCTCTACCCTGTTCGCCCTCGGATTCAATGTCCTCAAGCAATTCACGGACGGAATATGCCGCCCGATGATCTCAATGACCCTGCTGATGATCGGGAACCTGCTGAATATATTCGGAAACTGGGTGCTGATCTACGGCAAACTCGGATTCCCGGAAATGGGGCTCACCGGAGCCGGCATCAGCACGCTCGTCTCCAGAGCGCTGATTCTTCTCGTGTTCGTCGTATTCATATTCAAGTCAAAGAAAATGAATGAATATGCCCGCGCGTTCAAAGAGGCGCTCCTTTCCCGCGGCGAGATGAAAACCGTATTCAAGATGGGCTACCCGGTCGGCATCCAGATGGCCTTGGAATCCTCCACATTCACATTCGCCGCGGTGATGGCAGGCTGGCTGGGAGTCATCCAACTGGCGGCTCACCAAGTGGTCATCACCATCTCGCAGCTCTTCTTCCTGATGATGCAGGGGCTCTCGTTCGCAGTCTCGATCCTCGTCAGCAACGCTTTCGGCAGAAAGGACTTAGGGTCTGTCCGTGAATATGCCCGCAAAGGTTACTTCATGACACTCGGCATCTCCGCCACGCTTTCAGCACTGCTGTACTGCTTCCGCTACCAGGCCGCCGGAATATTCACAGACTCCCCTGAGGTCTCGGCGATGGCTGTGTCGCTTTTCTTCCTGCTCTTCGCCTACCAGTTCGGTGACGGTCTCCAGCTCTGCTTCGCCAACGTCCTGCGTGGCATCCAGGACGTCAAGCCGATCATGTACGCGGCTTTTGTCAGCTACTACCTCATCGCCATCCCTTCCGCCTACCTTCTTGGCTTCAAGGCAGGTCTCGGCATCCACGGAATATGGCTGGGCTTCCCCATCGGCCTCACCCTCGCCGGCATATTCTTCTACGCCCGCTACCGCAGTGACCTCAAGAGGTTCGGCAAATCATAGTGTAAGCATAGGCTTAAATATTAAATGAAAAAATAATGGCATCCAAACAAATTGGGCATAATGAGATCGACATGCTTCATGGACCGTTGTTCATGAAGATTCTTTTGTTCGCGCTGCCGTTGGCTGCGAGCAGTGTGCTGCAGCAGCTGTTCAACTCGGTGGATGTGGCGGTGGTGGGACGGTTCGCAAGCAGCGAAGCGCTGGCGGCGGTGGGGAGCAACGCTCCGGTTATCAATCTGCTGATCAATCTGTTTGTGGGCATATCGATGGGTGCCAACGCAGTCATCTCCAACCATATCGGGCAGAATGACAGGGAAAAGATACGCAGTGCGGTGAGCACCTCAGCGGTCGTGGCGCTGCTCAGCGGCGTTTTCCTGATGGTGTTGGGAACGGCGGTAGCGGGGCCGGTGCACAGGATGATGGGGACACCGGTCGAGGTCACGAGGATGGCGGTGTCATACCTCCGGATCTACTTTCTGGGCATGCCGTTCATCATGATCTTCAATTTCGGGTCGGCGATCCTGCGAAGTCTCGGCGACACCCGGCGGCCTCTTTACATCCTGATATGGGCCGGGATCATAAACACAGTGCTCAACCTGTTGTTTGTCATCGTCTTCCACATGGGTGTGGAAGGTGTGGCGATCGCCACTGGCATCTCCAACCTGTTCAGTGCGGTGATGGTGGTCCAAATTCTGCTACGGGAGCAAGACCCTTACAAGCTGCACCTTGACGACATGCACATCCAGAAGGACGAACTTTCGCACATGCTGGAGATCGGTGTGCCGGCGGGACTGCAAGGAGTGGTGTTCTCCATCTCCAACGTGATCATCCAGGCCAGCATCAACAGCTATGGTTTCAATGCGGTCGCCGGCTCGGCGGCGGCTTTGAACTTCGAGCAGTACTGCTACTATGTCATCGCGGCGTTCAACGGGGCGGCGATCAGCTTCGTGGGGCAGAACTACGGAGCCGGGAATATGGACAGAGTCAAAAGAATATTCCTGATCTGCATGGGGTTAGGCACTCTTTCCTGTGCCTTGCTCAACTGGGTGTTCGCCGGATGGTCCGACTTTTTCCTCGGACTGTTCACGGATTCCCAGACGGTGAAGGATTTCGGCACGATCAGGATGCGGACCGTGCTGATGTTCCAAGGACTGGCATGTCTCTACGAGATCCCGGGGTCAGCACTGCGCGGCATGGGCCGGTCGATGCTCCCGACCCTGCTGACGGTCTTCGGAACATGTGTCCTGCGCATCGCCTGGGTTTACACCGTCTGTCCGGTCTGGGAAGGTTTCCATGCGTTGATGTTCGTCTATCCTGTCTCTTGGATCATCACCGGCATAATGGTCATGACCGCCTACCTTATCACATTCCGCAGAATCCAGCTGAAATCATTAACGGTCTGATGCTCAATTGATGGGGATTCACTCTTTGTTCCTCAATCACTTACCGATTCCTGCCCTTCCAAAATGACCGGCAGGAATCATGAATATATTCATTGATTGAATGTTGCTAATCACGGTGAATATTTACTATTTTTGTGGCTGATTGCAAAAAGCCACATTGATTATGACTCCTCCGGCAAATGATTTTTCTGAAATATTCAAGAACCCCAATCCAGCGCAACAAGAGTTGATGGATCTGATTGACAGCAGGATAGAAGACGGCATGGATCGGTCCGACATTGAGGAGTCGTTGATCGGAGACATGATGGATGAAACTCCTTTCCACTTCTGCATGTCCTATGCTCTTTGGAAACTTGAATCAGATCGTGAAAAGGAATTCGACACCCTTCTCGAACAAAAGGTAGCCGAGATGAGTTCCGGCAATGATTCCGACTCCGGGACCGCGCCTGAAGATCCGGCCCCCCTCTCGCCACAAGAGATCATGGAGATTGTGAACGGACTGCCAGGCTGGGGCAACCTAAAGAAGAGGATGGAGGAAGTGATAACCTGCCACGCCACCGGTGAACGCCGCGGCATCATGGATCTTAAGAAGAACCTTCCGGTGATGCACACCATTCTCATCGGAAATCCAGGTACCGGGAAAAGTTACTGTGTACGCTACCTGTTGCACCTATATAAAAGCCTCGGTATGCTGGACAGTGACATCATCAGGTATACAACCCTCACTAAAATATCCAACAACACCGTTTCCAGCGAGGTGAATTGCGCGGTCGGGGGAATTCTTGTCTTTGAGAACGCCCATGAACTCTATCATAGCGAGAACAAAGCCATCGACACAGAGCAGCAGATTGTACGAAGCCTCATCGATGAACTTGAAGACCCTATGAAACAATCCTCCTGGATGCTTGTGCTGAGCGGAGAGCCCAAAGGTATGGAGAGTCTTCTGGCCACTTACCCGGAACTGAAAAAGCATTTCCAAGAGCCAATCTATATGGGGGATTTCACACCGGAGGAACTGTACGGTATCGCTGACAATTGTTGTGGAGACAGGGACATAATCCTATCCTCCGAGGCAAGGAAAAAACTGGAGATGTTCATCCTGCACAAGTACAATCTCCGCGGCCCGGACTTCGAGAACGCAAGGTTTGTCCAACGGCTTTTCGATGAGCGCGTCATTCCGGCGATGTACCGTCGTCTCTCAAGGGAATCCGGCAATGACAACGCCTACGATCTGAGCTTGATCTTGCCAGAGGACATTCCTTCGATCAGAGGTCGCGCCGGTGACGCCATGAACGAGCTTGACGAACTCATCGGTCTGGCGAAGATCAAGACAAAAGTCAAGGACTACCTCAACGCAGTGAGACTCGCATCCAAGCGGATGGAGTTCGGACTGCCGACAAGCATGCCCCGCCTTCACATGGCATTTCTCGGAAATCCGGGAACCGGGAAGACAACCGTGGCCGAGATAATCGGCAAGGTGTTCGCCGAATTGGGAATCCTGTCCGGTGGAAGGGTGATACGCACGGAGAAAAGCCAGATGGTCGGTCAGTACATCGGTGAGACGGAATTCAAGATGAACAACTTGCTGTCCAGGGCCCGGGGCAACATCCTGTTCATCGACGAGGCCTACCAACTGGTAGAGGGAGGCGAGAAGGATTTCGGGCGCATAGTGATGAACTCTCTTCTTACGGAACTTGGCAGGGACAATCTGGACATGGTAGTGATTCTCGCCGGATACACGGCTCCGATGAAGAAACTTCTGGAAAGCAATGAAGGAATAGAGAGTCGTTTTCCGAACGTTTTCAATTTCGAGGACTACACGACCGAAGAACTTTTGGAAATCGGAAAACTAATGATCCGCAAGCAGGGATTCAATCTTACCAAGGGAGCTGAACAGAACATGATGACCATCATCCAAACTGAGTCCGAGAAGCCTTCCCCACGTTTCGGCAATGGACGATTCGTGTCGAACTTACTTCAGAACGAGATACTTGCGACACTTGGGGCAAGAACCTCAAAAATGGAAAACCCGACAGCCGAAGATCTCAGCACGATTCTCCCCGAGGATGTCGTGATCGGCAAGAAACAGAAAGATGTGGTCTTTGACGATGCCGCCATTGACTCGGCTCTGAGACGGCTTGACAACCTTGCCGGCCTAAGCAATGTCAAGCAAGCGATCCACAACTTCGTCCGCTCGGCTCGCTACCTCCATTCAATCGGAGAACCTTACGTCGGCAAAGGACTTCTGTCCTGGAGGTTCATCGGCAAGAGCGGCACGGGCAAGAGCACGGTAGCCGAAATAATGGCCACAATTCTCAAGGGTATGCGCCTCATCGCCAACAGCCACATAACAGAGATAAAAGGCGAACGAATATTCAATGTTTCAGAGGCCGACTGTGACACCGTGCTTCAGGAAGCCGTAAAGAAATCATGTAACGGATTGATATTCATAGATGTCGATGATTCAAAATTCAACGAGGCGAGGCTTGGTTACGGCCGCGGCGTGGAACAGATACGACTAAAAGTCAAGGAATTGACTGTCGAGAGCGGTGGTGAGTGCGCTCTGATTCTCGCTGAGCTGGACGCTCCGAACAAGAACGTGGCCGAGCAACTGTCTGACGGCGGAGTCTATGAGTTCGACCACACTTTGGTGTTCAAGGATTTCACTCCTGAAGAACTCTTCCAGATCCTTTGCGGATGTCTGGAAAAGTACTCGGTAAGTTTCAGTCCAGCCGCCGAAAGACACATAAAAGAATTCCTATATTCGCTCAGTTCCTCGATCGGAGCATCGGCCAGAACAATGAAACTCATGTCCAGAACCATTTACCAGCAGGTTATCCTCAGAGAATCCGGTCTGGCCCGCCCACCAAAGTCCCATCAGGTCCAGCTCGCCGACATCGAGACATTCAAGTGGGATTCCAAGAAAGGGAAGATCGGGTTTTAGCGGATCGGGCCCTGAATTCCGCACAACGCTCTGGTGCGATAATGTCATTTTTTGCGCCTGTCACGTCACTTTTTCACTCTGTCTGAAGCATAAAAGCCACAAAATGCTCCTCTCATAGTGATCATTCACCATGGGAGGAGCAAACTTTGTATGAAAACGTATATATCTGTAAATGAGCATATTCTAAATTCCTGCCCTTCCAAAATGACCGGCAGAATCACGGAATACATTCATTCACAATCACTTAACAAACTCATTACAGATTTGGCCCGTGGTTTTGAGGTATGAGAGCCAGGCGAGGAAGTGGTTGATGTCGGCCTCGACGCTGTCACGGTTGGCCACCTGCCAGAGGGTCTGGGCCTCAAGGAGATCGGAGAGGGTCTCGGTGCCGGCATCGTAATGGAGGCGGCTGACACGGACGTTCTCCTCTGCGGAAGCGGTGTTGCTTGCGGCCAGAGCACGTTCATATTCAGACTCATCCAACTCGTTGGCGGCCTTGGACATCTCAAGGGTCATCAGCTCGTAGTTGCTGTCGCGCTCGGAGACGGCCTGCTCGTACTCGAACTTGACCTTGTAGAAATGCTCGCCGAAGTGGGAGATCGGGATGCTGACCTTGGCACCGACACAGAAACCGGCCTTGTCGATGAATGTCTCATCGTTGACGGTCAGGCCGTGGGTGTAGCCATAGCCAGCGAATATCCCGGCCTGAGGGAGAGCGTCGGCCCTTGTCATACGCACCTGCTGGGCGGCGGCCTGAACCTGGCCGGCATCTTCTTCTACGCCCGCTACCGCGCCGACCTCCGCCGCCTCAGCCGTTAGCCGGCAGCAGATAGACGACCACCGCCAGACGACAGACGACAGACTGTTGACAATAGACAATAGACAATAGACGATAGAAAATAAACGGTAGCCGACAAACTATGGCCGGTAGCTGACGTTTTTCCGCCACATAATTCCAATGACGACACCCCAAGGCAACTCCGCGGTCACGATTAGGCGGGTTTTCTCGCCCGCGGAGGTGCAAATGAGACTCCGCGGGCGGGATTCAGCGAGTTTCCCTCTCCTAATCGAGAGAAACCACTTGCAGAGATGAGGAATAGTTGGCCGGCAGATCCGAAACCTGAGCGTCGTCCATCATCATTCGATGCAATGCATGGAAATCAATCATGTTTGAGGTGGCAAAGAAGAGGTAGGAATATTCATTATCCTGGTCGTGTGCGAATGGGTACTGAGAGAGTCTA
>ENA-UADG01000229-UADG01000229.1-human-gut-metagenome-genome-assembly--contig:-NODE-229-length-11925-cov-9.255265_pt1 | contig 11925 bp, 9 predicted proteins | sample MGYA00243260_ERZ654246 | MGnify/ENA primary metagenome ERZ654246 (study PRJEB26926, sample SAMN06165021) | human gut metagenome | biome: ENVO:00009003; feature: ENVO:2100002; material: ENVO:00002003... | reverse complement strand
CTCGCCCATGCGCACGGCCACCCAGCCTTTCGACCCCGGGAACTCCCAGTAGAGATATTCATGCTCCTTCTGCTCTCCGGACTTTATGCCGCTCGCGTGGCTGTACTGTTGTCCGCCTGCGGTTTGGGAAAGGACAGTGGGTGCGAATGACACTCCGTCATTCTCCGGAGCCTCGACACCGACGATCTCGGCGAGAGTAGGCATGATGTCCGCGAAACTGGAGATGTGCTGTATCTTCTCGCACTGCTTTCCTTCACCCCAGCGCAGCACAAACGGCATCCTGATGCCACCTTCGTGCAGCGAGGACTTGCCCCAGCCCTTTCCGCATTTGAACGGACCACCGCTGCGGAAATATTCCATCGGCGAATTGCCGTTGCTTGCCGGGCCGTTGTCGGAAGTGACAATGAATATCGTGTTTTCCCATATTCCCAGATCCTTCAGTTTTTGCACCAGGTCTCCCACTTGCTTGTCGATGTGGGTGACCATCGCTGCGTAGGTGGCGTGCGGGTACCTGTTCGGGAGGTACATCCCGGGATCCGTGCACGGCTCCTCGTCCCCGAGTTTGTCCACGTAGTGCATCACCTCGTCCAGAGGAGCCTGCACCGCGCTGTGCGGCACGGTCGTGGTCCACATCACGAAGAATGGAGAGGACACGTTGTCCTCCACGAACTTGACCATCTTGTCGTACATCAGGTCACAGCTGTAGCGCTCGCCTCCGTACTGGGTATAGTTGTTCACATCGTATTTGTCCAAGCCCTCTGGAAACTTACAGCCCTGGACCACAAGCTCGTTGCCCGTCTCGACCTCCACGCCGTTCTCCCACAGCTTGACAGGGTAGTAGGAGTGGGCAAGCGCCTGACAGTTGAATCCGTAGAAATAGTCGAAGCCCATCGTGTTCGGAAGTGACGCGCTCTTCGGGAATCCAAGTCCCCATTTCCCGACCATGGCGGTCTTGTAGCCAGCCGACTGCATCATCGTGGCGATGGTCTTCGTCCCTTCCTCCAGCGGGAACTGTCCCTGCTCCTCCGGGTTCAGGAACACTCCGTTCCATCCGAGGCTGTCGGTAGGCGTGAAATGCTCCTCGTTGTTGCGTATCTGGCTGTGTCCCATGTGTTTGCCAGTCAAAAGGCAGCACCTTGACGGAGACGACAGCGGAGCCGCCGTGTACATGTCCGTGAAGAGAAGCCCCTGGGACGCCAGAGCGTCTATGTTAGGGGTCTCGATCTTCTCCTGCCCGTAACATCCCAAGTCCCCATAGCCGAGGTCATCGAACAGCAGGAACACCACATTGGGTTTCTGTGCCTCATTCCTGGCGCATCCGCACACGGACATCGCGGCGGCCGCCATCGTCATCAGTTTCTTTCCGTTATCCATTTATATTCATTGATTTAATATTGCCGCTGCAAGGGATGTGACCATAATCAGAGGCGACTATTAGACAAAGTTAAGAAATCCTGCGCGGAAAAACGCGCCCGTCGCTTTGCAATTGCTATATGGAGAGCGAACCATGGATGATTGACTTGGGAAACTAATATAAAATGACCAAAAATATTCATGAATAGTGAGGAAAAATTTGCGGATTGAAAGATTTTGTCTATCTTTGCAATCCCAATGGGGTATTAGCTCAGTTGGTAGAGCGTTTGAATGGCATTCAAAAGGTCAGGAGTTCGATTCTCCTATGCTCCACTTCCCGTTGAACAAATTTATTCAAGCACTTCTTTCATTATGAAACAGAAGCGTAACGTCATATTCAAGGCTCTTGAAAGTTTCCCAAGAGTCGAGTTGGAGGACATCCGACAGTACTTTGGAGCTGATGTTCCGACGAAGGTCCGCAAGCCTGAGTTTGTGGACAGGCTTGGCGCGTACATAATCGAAAGGCCGGCTGAATGGCTGGGCAGGATGCTTGAGAGGGATCTGAGGCTTCTGAAAAGGCTGGTCGAGGCCGGTCCGGGAGTGCCGCTATACCTGGATTACCCTGATTTCCCGTCGGTTCTGGAGACGGTCAAACTCCTTGGCTCGGACACCTCGGACGAGAATTTCAGAGAGGTATGGCTTCCTAAGGACATGTACGATGTCGTCGCCCCGCATATTGATGACGTGCTGAAGGAGGGCGAGCTCAGCGGCCTGTTCGAAATGGAGCGCGCTGCCTTGGGTTACCTCTGCCTCTACGGCATCATGACAGTGGACGAGTTCTTCGACAAGATGCTGGACTACTGGGAATTCTCCGGTAGACACAGCATTGAGTATTTCACGAATATGGTCTATGAGAGCCCTGTGATGAAGCTTTGCAGGGTCGATTCTGACGGCGAGCGCTACATGTGCGCTCCGAACATATTCGATCCCGAGGAAATCCTCAAGGGCAGGAAGGAATATTCAGCGATAGAGTCGCTGCGTCCTTTCACCCCGCAGGAGGCTTTGAGGGCTGGTGCCGGTTCGCCGTATTTTGTCTATGGCCTTGACTCAGAGGAAGGCCGGAAGTTGGTGGAGATGCTTGGCAATCTTGGCTATGCCGGTGAGGACTTGATCCATGAGGAGCACGACATCTGGATGAACGCCCAGATGTTCGGCAAGAACGACACCACGGAGGCCATATTCGCAAGCGTTTCCCGCAAGCAGGAGGACATTGAGTCGTTCGAAGATTATGACGAATGTATGGAGATTGTGGCCGCCTACGCCAACACCCTTCCGAAATGGCTTCTCAAAGGTTACTCCTCAAACGAGAAGAACTGTCTGAAGGTCGTGTTGCAGACCGAAGATGACCCGATCCAGACCATGATCAAGAAGAACCCTATCCTCGGCCTGTTCGTCCCCCCGACGCCGCCGGACGCCCCGTGCCCATGCGGCAGCCACCTTTCCTACCGCAACTGCCACGGGAAGAATATGAGTTAGAAGACCAAAATTCCTTATCGCCCCGACCTGAGAGCGCACGCTTTGGCGAATTGAGAGAAATACCGGTCTGATGGAGCTATAGCATTGCTGTCTTCAGAAAGGTATTCTTCGCAGAATTGGTCTCTTGCCATAAGTACTTCCCTGAGCATTGAGTCTCTGGACGATTGTGAGCCATTGTTACGTCCTACTTTGATTGTCAGGTCGAATAAGTCAAGAGCCCGGATAAACGCGTTTTTGGCCAGTGCGGTGTTTCCCTTTTGCTTCCATTTCAAGGTTCGCCCGACCTCGCTTCCAATATTCGCCATCTGCGAGATGAAATCCATCGCCGCCCATTTATCCTTATCAGGTTTTACTGGAAGTCGTGTTTCTGTCATTTGATAAGATTGTTGACTATTGAACGGATTTGACCACGTATCGCCTCATCTTCCACATTTCTGCTGAAGTTATTTCTTCGAGGGCTGATGTTGATAAGTGAGTCGAATTCAATGAAGTCATCCCCCTCAACATCAGGGTACAAGTTGATCCCCCATAGAGATTCCTGATTTGAGCCATTCTCAAGTAAGAGTTTCTCCAAATCAGAATGCAGTTCGGCATCCAGCGCCATAATCTGTCTGTCGATGTCCACAACTCCTTTGATCATTTCACCATAGAAGTTCTGTGCCAGTTCAGTTAATCTCTTTCTGCTTATGGCTTTATCAATTATTGTCATAACACTTACAATCTTTCAGAATACAAACCTACACAAAATAAATGATATTTCATTCTTGAATAAATGCCAAAATATTGCGGCAGCCACCTTTCCTACCGCAACTGCCACGGAAAGAATATGAGTTAGAATGAGTAGCCGATACCAGATTCGAGGAATAGGCCACCACCACCGCCAAAACAAAAATTTATGTTGCCACCTATGTAGGTAGTGAAGTGTCGGGGCTTTGCCGGAAGAATGTGGCGCGGGTGGCACTCGTAGCCTTCTTGGTTGGTATGATGGTGCTGGGATATTGTTCGTATATGTTGCCTGACAGTGTGTGGCAGGAACAGACGTTGACTCCATTCGCGTATTCCACATTGTGTCTATTCAGAGAGTTGGCGATGCTGACCGCAGGGCTTTCTATAGCTGTGCTGGCAAGAAGCAGGACCGCATATCGGCTGACAAGACCGCTGGCTGTCAAGATCGTGCTTTTTGCGTTGGCGCTTATACCCTTGCTTTACCTTTCCGAAATGAGATATACCTTGACAACATTAGTGCTTTTGACTCCATACATCATAGCACTTTTGATGCTCGCCCCGACTCTCGTCCGTTGGCTGGTGAAGGCTCTCAAGCGGTTCTGATTTTGTGACCTGGTCAGATTATTTGTCAGGACGGCCATTATCATAAGAAGAGATGCTGTATTGTAATATGTTGTAAATTAGTCTGTTATAAAATGCTGCCCTTCTGGATGTTCCGGCACTGTTTTGTAACATATTGATAGCCAACTGATGACGCTCCACTCGGCAAGAACGCTTCTGCTATGGGATAATTACATATCCTCTAATGACAGGCATCCGAAAGTTATGTTTGTGTTGCCGAATGCGCTGTGGCTTAGATCAGCCACTTTTTCACTCAGTAACTCTTTGGAATATTTGTTCTTGTTCCGTTTAACTTCGTATGCTTGAACTTTACCGTCAAGTCTTACGGTAACTATGTCGATTTCATTGTCTGGGGTGTCTGCATTACCTTTGCGGGGATGCCACCAGGCACCGATTTCCGCGTACTGTTGCGATTCCATCATCTTTTGCCGGAACCATCTTTCCAGAATACGTCCTGAATATGTCGAATACTCATTTTTGATCAGTTCCGACAATGCGGAATAGTTCTTTATCTCTATCAATGAACGATATTTATAGAAGTACCTGAACCAAAAACGAAGAAAAATGTCATTGATTTCATATCGGACAGTTTTAGAGGTATTGTTGGCTCTGATAGGTCTCTTTTTCTTGATCAGTCCATATTCTTCCTCCAGAACTTTCATTTGTCCGCCCAGACTTTTTTCTCCAAGCATTCCTTCTATCTGGGGGAGTGTGACATCTCCAGCCGCAATAAGCCCAAGAATCGAGAAATAAGTGGCATACTGTTTCCCGAACTCTTGAATCAGCATATTCCTGCCCTCATCGAAAAACTGAGAATCCGGTCTTGTCATATATTCGACCATCTTTTCCATATCTGTGCAGTCATTATCCATCAGCAGCTCGACATATTTGGGAACGCCTCCGGAAAAACAATATAGCGCGAGAAGGTCATCATTGTTGTAATTCTCTTTGTGGTCCGCCATTATTTCTTTCAAGACATCTGTCCTGAATGGCTCAAGACTGAGCGTCATATCGGCTCTACCGAACAGAGGTCGCTTCTCGTCTTTGAATATTTTTTCCATCATCGAGCAAACGGATCCGCTTACCACCATATTGACCTTGACATTTCTTCGCTCGCGATCCCAAACATCCTGAATGTCAGAGTAGATTGCAGGATTGACATATGGAAAATCCTGGAATTCGTCAATGAACAGATTGAATGATCGATGCTTGCCTATATTCATCAGCATTGCGAATATGTCCTTGAAATGATAGATTCCTTGTGGGACAAATTCTTTTAATGTCTGCCTTATCGCCTCTGCATATTCACTGCAAAGATCGGCTTCTGCCTTTCTTGCAACAAATAAATAGACAGTGTCCGTCCCCTCCATTGATAGAATTCCCAGAGTTGTTTTTCCTATCCTGCGCCGACCTTTAAGTACGGTCATTTTTGAGAACTCTCAGAAAGATTTTTTCTGAATATCTTTAAGGAGAACCAATTCACGGTTTCTGTCATAATATCTCATAGTTCGATCTTTATGTTCATAAACTTTATGGCCATAAACTTCGCAAACTTACATAAAAATCTGCGATTTTTACGCCCGTCCCATAAGAAAGGAACAGTTTTTTAGAGGAAATATAAAAATAATATCTGACTGAAAAACAAAAAAGCCCACATCGCTGCGGACTTTTTTCGGTTAGTTAGTAGTGTATTACCTTATTTTGAAAGAAGGTCATAGTCGTTAGAGTGTGATGTATCTCACATCTTTCGTGATGCAAAAGTAGTCAAAAAAAACGTTTAAGCAAACCTTTTTCGGGAAAAGTTTTAAACGTTTTATGTTGATAACTGTCTTTTGCGTTGACTATCAATGCCTTCTGCTAATTATTTTGCCGGAATATTTTTCGGAATCCTCAGAAGCTGTTTTGATTTGTTCGTTTGAAGGATTTTCTTCTCATAGAACATTTCAAACAAATCAAAACAGCTTCTTAAACGCTTACTAACCGTGCTTTCCGCCGGTGTCGCCGAGCAGTTCCGGCCGGAGAAGCCTTGTCCGCTCAAGAGCCTGCTCGTCCTGCCATTCGCGGATGAGTTTCGGATTTCCGCTCAACAGGACCTCAGGAACCTTCCAGCCTTTGTAGTCGGCCGGGCGGGTATAGACAGGAGGGGAGAGGAGGCCGTCCTGGAAACTGTCGCTGAGGGCAGAGGTCTCGTCGGACAACGCTCCCGGAATCAATCTCACGATGGAGTCCGCCAGCAGGGCCGCCGGGATCTCGCCGCCGCTGACCACATAGTCGCCCACGGAGATCTCGCGGGTCACCAGATGTTCCCTGATCCGGTGGTCTATTCCTTTATAATGGCCGCAGAGGAGGATGAGATTCTCCTTCAGGGAGAGCTCATTGGATATTCCTTGGTTCAGACGCTCGCCGTCGGGGGACATGTAGATGACTTCGTCATATTCCCGCTCCGCCTTCAGCTCGTCGATCATTTTCTCCACCGGCTCGATCATCATCACCATCCCCGCGTCGCCGCCGTAGCAGTAGTCATCCACCGTGGCGCGCGGGCCGAGGCCATATTTCCGGATGTTGTGGACGTGTATTTCGACCAGACCTTTCTTGATCGCCCGCCCCACGATCGAGTGGCTCAGCGGACTGTCCAGAAGTTCCGGAACGACTGTAAGAATGTCAATTCGCATAGAATATTGTTTTTCCTTTTTGCAAAAATAGGGTTTTTAATTGTTTTTTTAGGTATATTTGCGGATATGTTGAAACTCTTATAATTAAACTGCTTTATGAGTGAAGGTAATATTCCTGAGGTTAATGTGACCCCAGATGTAGAGGAAGCTCCAAAGGCTCTCAATGAGAATGTAGAAGATCTTAAGGCGCAGGAGGTTGCCGAGGAGGTCGCTGACAAGGCTGAAGAGGCCCCACAGGTTGTGGAGAATGCGAATGAAGGAGGCGAGGAAGCCGTTCAGGCCGAGGAAGGCGGAGAGATTCCGGCTGATTTCGGAAGCCTTTCGTTGGCTGAGTTGTCGGACATGTTCGACAAGCTTTCCCAGGCCGACGACAGGATGAAGAGGTACAAGGAGGCTGAGGCCATCAAGTCCGCTTTCTACAAGAAACTCTCAAAAGAGAAGGCCGAGGCCGGCTTTGGAGCGAAGGTTGATGAGCCTTCGTCAAGGGAGGATGTGATCGATGAGGTCGCCCCTGCGGCTCAGACCGAGGAAGTGAAGGACAATCCGTTCGAGGCCATGGAGACCGCCTTCAAGGGTGTCTATGCCAACTATAAGAAAGAGCGTGCTGAATATAATCGCCAGCAGGATGCCCAGAGGGAGGAAAACTTCGCCCGGAAGCAGGCTGTCATCGAGGATCTTAAGAACCTCGTCGAGAAGCAGGAGGATGTGAACTCCACATTCCCGGCTTTCCGTGAGCTCCAGAACCGCTGGAGGGAGATCGGTCCGGTTCCGGCCACAAAGTTCCGTGACCTGAACGACACCTACCAGTTCTACGTGGAGAAATTCTACGACATGGTGAAGATCAACCGCGACCTGAGGGATCTCGATTTCAAGAAGAACCTTGAGGCCAAGGAGGAGTTCTGCCAGGCCGCCGAGAGACTTTCCGAGAACGAGAATGTCGTCGAGGCTTTCCGTGAGCTCCAGAAGCTCCACGAGCAGTGGAAGGAGTTCGGCCCTGTGGCAAAGGAATATCGTGATTCCATCTGGGATCGCTTCAAGGCCGCCACAGCCGTCATAAACAAGAAATATCAGGCCTACTTCGAGGGCCAGAAGGAGAAGCAGCAGGAGAACCTTGCCGAGAAGACCAAGCTCTGCGAGCAGGTCGAGGCCATCGCCGAGAAGGAAGTCAAGTCATCAAACGAGTGGAACGCCCTCTCAACCGAGATCGAGGATATTCAGAAGAAGTGGAGGACCATCGGATTCGCCACCAGAAAGGAGAACCAGAAGATCTACGACCGCTTCCGCGCCGCCTGCGACAAGTTCTTCTCCCGCAAGAGGGAATATTACACCCAGTTCAAGGACTCGATGAACGAGAATATGGAGAAGAAGCTCTCCCTGATCGAGCAGGCCGAGGCCTTGAAGGACAGCAAGGAGTGGAAGAAGACCACAGAGGCTCTGATCGCCCTGCAGAAGCAGTGGAAGGAGATCGGCGCCGTGCCTCGCAAGAAGTCTGAGCAGCTTTGGAAGCGTTTCCGCGCCGCCTGCGATGAGTTCTTCAACGAGCGCGACAAGAACGCCAGGCCGGAGAATGACTTCCACGGCAACCTCAAGGCCAAGAAGACTCTCATCGAAGAGATCAATGAATATGTCCTCTCAGGTGACGCGGCGGCTGACCGCGATGCCGCCCGCGCCTTCGCTGACAAGTGGCAGGGAATCGGATTCGTTCCGTTCAAGGAGAAGGAAAGCATTCAGGCCGCTTACACAGAGGCTATGCAGGCCAAGTTCCCTGATTTCTCACTCAGGGCTCCGAGACAGGGTGCCGGCAACAGTGGCAGGAACGGTGGATTCTCCAGAAAGCCGCTCAGCGAGAAGGATCGTCTTGTGCAGCAGTACAACAAGCTCCAGCAGGACATTGACACCTACGAGAACAACATAGGTTTCTTCTCGTCATCCAAGAACTCCGCTCCTCTGATCCAGAAGATGCAGGAGAGGATCGACGCGGCGAAGCTGGAACTGAAGGATCTTGAGGCAAAGATCCGCAAGGCAGAGGAGAGCGAAGAAGAGAAGTAATCAAGAATGGATAAGAACACAATCACAGGTATTGTCCTGATAGGCTTGCTCCTGTTCGGCTTTACCTTCTATCAGAACAAACAGTATCAGAAACAGGCCGCCTATCAGGCACAGTTGGACTCGATAGCGTTGGTCAAACAGATTCAGGCCGACTCGATCGCCGCCGTTGAGGCGGCCCAGAGGGTGTCCTCCGACACGGCTTCGGTCGCTCAGGTGGCCGCCGCTCCGGTGAGCATCTATAAGGATTCTCTCCTTGAGGCCGCTCATTCAGCGGAGGCTCAGATCGTTACCTTGGCCAACGACAAGTTCGAGGTGGCTTTCACCACGAAAGGTGCGCAGCCATATTCGGTGAAAATCAATGAATATAGCAGCTACGGTGGTGGTGAGCTTTTCATCTTCAAGCCGGAGATGAGCCGCTATGACATTCAGGTCTATGCCGGAGAGACGATCAATACCGCGGACTTCAACTTTGTGGTCGCCGAGAAGACTGACACTTCGCTTGCGATGCGTCTGCCTTTCGCTGGTGGCGGCTACATCGAGCAGAGATATTCGATTGCCGAAGGATCATATTCAGTGAAGAATTATCTCTCGTTCGTGGGAATGGAGAATGTCATTCCTAAGAATGTGTTCTCGTTCGATGTGGATTATTTCGTGACCATGCCGAGGATGGAGAAGGGCTACAAGAGTGAGGTCCAGTACTCCAAACTTGACTACTATTTCAACGGTGAGAAGAAACCGGAGGCCATCGCCAAGGGCCGCAGCGCGCAGAAACGTGTCGATGCCAGGGTGTCTTGGTTCGCATTCCAGCAGCAGTTCTTCTCCGCCATCATGAGGTCTCCGCAGGAGTTCGCGTCGGCTGATTTCGCGCTGAACTATTTCCCTGAGGACGACGAGAGTCACAACCTGATGACTGGTGAGGCGCGTCTGAGGATGGATTTCCAGCCGGGACAGCACGAGACGGTGGTTCCGTTCGAGTTCTACTTCGGTCCTAACCACTTCAAGACCCTCAAGTCCTTCGACCAGAAGTACGAGAAGATCATCCCGCTGGGAGGTTGGCTCGTTGGTTGGTTCACGAGATTCGTGATCATTCCTCTGTTCGACTTCCTGCACAGGTTTATCTCCAACTTCGGAATCATCATCCTGTTGATGACCATATTCATCAAGATTGTCGTGCTTCCGTTCGCCTACAAGTCGTACTCCTCATCCGCCAAGATGCAGGCCATCAAGCCTGAGATCGACAAGCTGAGCCAGAAGTACCCTAAGCAGGAGGACGCTCTCAAGAAGCAGCAGGCTCAGATGGATCTATACAAGAGGGCCGGTATCAGCCCGATGGGCGGCTGTCTGCCGATGCTCCTCCAGTTCCCGATCCTGTGGGCGATGTTCCGCTTCTTCCCGGCTTCCATCGAGCTGCGTCAGCAGTCTTTCCTGTGGGCCGATGACTTGAGCGCTTACGATTCCATCATCGATTTCGGTACGAGGATTCCGCTGATCGGCGATCACCTGTCATTGTTCGCCCTGCTGATGGCCGTGTCAATGTTTTTCTATTCGAAGATCACGACCGCGTCCCAGCCGGGAGCCGATGATCCTCAGATGGCTTCGATGCGCTTTATGAGCGTGTGGATGATGCCTATAATGATGTTCTTCATCTGTAACAGCCTCTCCGCCGGTTTGAGCTACTACTACCTGCTCTCCAACCTCATCACGATGCTTGAGACCTGGGTGATCAGAAAGTGGTTCGTGAATCCGGACGAGATTCTTGCCAAACTGAAGGCCACCGAGGGCAAGAAGATGCCTAAGAGCAAGTGGCAGCAGCGTCTTGAGGAGGCTCAGAGGATGCAGGCACAGATGCAGAGGGAGCAGCAGAAAGGACGTCGCTAAGCCAGGCTAAATGAATATTTTGAATTTGTTTAGGTTTTAGTTGTCTGAATTTTAGGAGTATTCTCTTTTATTTGACACTTTTAACAGGATTCCTGATTTAGGAGGGAGGGACGTAAACAATATTCAAATAATAAAGACTTTTTTGATTCCAGTAAATCCTTTACGGAATGATAGAAGAGAATCTTAATAATATCAAAAAGGAACTGCCATCGGGGGTTAAACTGGTGGCAGTTTCCAAATTCCATCCGTTCCCGGACATCCTGACCGCCTACCAGGCCGGCCAGCGTTGTTTCGGAGAGAACCGTCCTCAGGAGTTCGCCGCCAAAGCCCTACAGCTCCCGCAGGACATCGAATGGCATTTCATCGGCCATCTTCAGACCAACAAACTGAAGTTGGTTCTTCCGTACGCCTACTTGGTCGAGTCCGTGGACTCCCGCCACCTTCTGGACCTGATCGACAACTGGGCCTCGGTCAATTCCCGGACCGTCAACGTCCTATTGGAACTCCACCTCGGCGCCGAACTAACCAAAGGCGGCCTCACCGAGCAAGAAATTGAATCCATCCTTGATGAATATGCCAATGGACGTTCCTATCAGCACGTCCGCATCCACGGCCTGATGGGAATGGCCACCCACACCGATGACGACACTGTTGTCGAGTCCGATTTCGCCCGCATCCAGTCCTTCAAGCAACGTCTGGACACCCGTTATCCCCAGCTGACCGACTTCACCGAGCTCTCCATCGGAATGTCCCACGACTGGCCCCTGGCCGTCCGTCACGGTGCCACCATCGTCCGCATCGGCACCTCCATCTTCGGCCCGCGGCAGTATTGATCCCTCAGCCCTTTCCTCCTTCTCCCTTTCCACCCTTTCCTCCTTCTCCCTTTTCTCCTTTTCTTCCTTCGCCTTTTCCTCCGCACGCCGGTCTCATCTGCCGCGTGTTGGCTTCGGTGTGGCTTCATCTTGTGTATAAATCCTTCTTTCCGTACATTTCGTACACCAGTACCCATTGTGGTGTACCAACCGTGCCCCTCATCCCGTTCCGTGCCTCAGAAGCCCCTCCCGTGTACCAACCGTGTCCTCCATCCCGT
>ENA-UADG01000214-UADG01000214.1-human-gut-metagenome-genome-assembly--contig:-NODE-214-length-12139-cov-4.097567_pt1 | contig 12139 bp, 7 predicted proteins | sample MGYA00243260_ERZ654246 | MGnify/ENA primary metagenome ERZ654246 (study PRJEB26926, sample SAMN06165021) | human gut metagenome | biome: ENVO:00009003; feature: ENVO:2100002; material: ENVO:00002003... | reverse complement strand
TCTGCGACAGAGCGCGAGCGTGCCGCGTTTCTTATACCCTGCCAAGGGCTACGGGATTATTTCACTAACTCTCAAGTCACAGAACAATTAAAATTATCCATAAGCATTTTGCACACTTCATTCCGTGGTGAAAATGCACAAAAACAATATCGCAGATTTGACGACAATATACAAACTTCCGATAAATTTCAGGAAATCTCTTGCAACCGATTCGTGAATGTGCTATCTTCTAATTACAGCAACGGAAACGTTACCGGGAACAATACCGATACCGATTCCGAAACAGTAACGGGGACATACAAAAATTATGAAGTCACCCGTACAAACATAAAGGAGAGGTAAGATTATGAAGAAGAAATTGGCAAGCGTATTACTTTGTGCAGTAATGGCAGCCTCTATGCTGACCGGTTGTGGAAACTCCGGTGATGCAGCAGCTACCACCCCTGCTACCGACAGCAAGACAGATGTAGCAACCACCGAGGCTGTTGAAACGACAGCAGCTGCAGACGGATCTGTATACTACCTGAACTTCAAACCTGAAGTTGACGAAGTATGGCAGAAGCTGGCTAAGGAATATACCGAGGAGACCGGTGTTCCTGTAAAGGTTGTAACCGCAGCAAGTGGTACTTATGAGCAGACCCTGATGTCTGAGATCGCTAACAAGGAAGCACCTACCCTGTTCCAGATCAACGGACCTATCGGTTATCAGAACTGGAAAGACTACTGTGCAGACTTAAAGGATACAGACCTGTACAGCTGGTTAATGGATAAGAGCCTGGCAATCACCGGCGAAGACGGTGGTGTATACGGAATCCCTTACGTAGTAGAGGGTTATGGTATCATTTATAACGACGCTATCATGCAGAAGTACTTCGCACTGGATGGCGCTAAGGCAGCAAGCATGGATGAGATCAACAACTTCGCTAAGTTAAAAGAGGTTGTAGAAGATATGCAGGCTAAGAAAGATGAGCTGGGCATTGAAGGCGTATTCGCTTCCACATCCCTGACTCCCGGTGAAGACTGGAGATGGCAGACTCATCTGGCTAACATCCCTGTATACTACGAGTTCAAGGACAAGGGTATCACCGATACCGATAACCTGGAGTTCACTTACTCCGATAACTTCAAGAACATTTTCGATCTGTACATCAACAACTCCTGCACAGCACCCGGCCTGCTGGGAAGCAAGTCTGTAGACGACTCCATGGCTGAGTTCGCTCTGGGTCAGGCAGCAATGGTACAGAACGGTAACTGGGGTTGGAGCCAGATCAATGGCGTAGAAGGTAACACCGTTAAGGCTGAGGATGTTAAGTTCCTTCCTATCTATACAGGAGTTGAAGGTGAAGAGAACCAGGGACTGTGCACCGGTACTGAGAACTTCTTCTGCATCAACAAGGAAGCTTCTGCTGAGGATCAGGCAGCATCTATCGCATTCGTTGAATGGCTGTTCTCTTCTGAGACCGGTAAGGCAGCAGTAACCAACGACCTTGGATTCATCGCTCCTTTCAATACCTTTAGCGATGACGAAAAGCCCACCGATCCTCTGGCACAGGAAGTTCTTCGTTACATGGCAGATACCTCCAAGACATCTGTATCATGGAACTTCACTTCCTTCCCTAGCCAGCAGTTCAAGGATGACTTCGGCGCAGCTCTTCTGGAGTATGCTTCCGGTTCCATCGACTGGGACGCTGTAAAGACAAAAGTAGTTGACGAATGGGCAGCTGAAAAGGCCGCAACCGCAGCTAACTAAGCTCCATCGACAAAAAGACAATAACTTAATCCATCTTATATAACTTCAGACACAGGGGGCGGTGGTGGTACCACGGCCCCTGTGTTTGTAAAAAAGGAGACAGGCTTATGCAAAAGACATTAAAAAGATATTTTCCCATTTTTGTACTGCCTACCCTGATCGCGTTTTCCTTTGCTTTTATCATACCGTTTGTCATGGGCGTATATCTGTCCTTTTGCAAATTTAAGACAATTACAAACGCGCAATTTGTAGGCTTAGGTAATTACATTAAAATTTTTGCGGACAAAGATTTTGTCAACGCATTTGGATTTACTCTAAAATTCTCCGTAGTGTCCATTGTCACCATTAATGTGTTTGCCTTCATTTTGGCACTGGCATTGACGAGAAAGATCAAAGGAACCAACCTGTTCCGTACAGTATTTTTCATGCCGAACCTGATCGGCGGTATCATTTTGGGATATATCTGGCAGCAGATGATCAACGCAGTATTGTTAAAATACCAGACAACACTGGTGGCGAATCCGACCTATGGATTCTGGGGTCTGATCATTCTGATGAACTGGCAGATGATCGGTTATATGATGATCATTTATGTAGCCGGACTGCAGAATGTACCTACGGATCTGATCGAAGCAGCAGAGATCGATGGAGCTACTTCGTTACAGACATTATTCAAAGTGAAAATTCCGATGGTTATGCCATCTATTACCATATGTTTGTTCCTCACCGTGTCCAACAGCTTTAAGCTGTTCGACCAGAACCTTGCATTGACGGCTGGAGCACCCAGCAAAAAGACAGCTATGCTGGCTCTGGATATCTACAATACCTTCTATGGCAGAAGCGGATTTGAAGGTGTTGGTCAGGCCAAAGCAGTGCTGTTCTTCATTGTAGTGGCAGTCATTGCCCTGGGACAGCTGGTACTTACCAGACGTAAGGAGGTAGAACAATAATGACTAAGAAAAAAACTTCCAATGTAATCATTTTTTGTATCCTGTGTGTGTTGGTAGTTGCATTTTTGACACCTATTTTCTTCGTGCTGATCAACTCCTTTAAAGGAAAACTGTTCATCAGTAACAATCCTTTCGCACTGCCTACCGCAGAGACTTTTACAGGGCTTACCAACTATGTGAACGGTATTGAAAAAACAGGTTTCTTCACAGCCTTCGGATGGTCTGCTTTTATCACGGTATTTTCTGTGGCAGCGATCATTCTGTTTACTTCCATGACCGCTTATTACCTGACCAGAGTAAAAACCGGTGTGACCAACGTATTGTATTATATGTTTGTATTTTCCATGATCGTACCTTTCCAGATGGTTATGTTCACGATGTCTAAGCTGGCGAATATGACTCACTTAAATAACCCTCCCGGAATGGTGCTTCTGTATCTGGGCTTCGGATCTGGTCTGTCCGTATTTATGTTCTGCGGATTTATCAAATCTATTCCGTTAGACATCGAAGAGGCAGCCATGATCGACGGCTGTAATCCGCTGCAGACTTTCTTCGGCGTCGTAATGCCGATCCTCAAGCCGACTGCTATCACAGTAGCGATTCTGAACGCTATGTGGATCTGGAACGACTATTTGCTGCCCTATCTGGTAATTGGTCTGAGTACTAATTATAAAACCATCCCGGTTGTAGTACAATATCTGGTAGGCTCTTACGGTGCAAAGGATCTGGGTGCCATGATGGCACTGTTGGTATTGTCTGTTATCCCTATCATCGTCTTCTATCTGACCTGTCAGAAGTACATCATCGAAGGCGTGGTAGCCGGAGCAGTTAAGGGTTAAACGAAAAAGTTACAACGGGAGATTTGTGTTATGAGAAAAAGTGGAATCCTGCTGCCGGTGAGCAGTCTGCCTTCCAAATACGGAATCGGCTGCTTTTCCAAAGAAGCATACAAATTTATTGACAGATTAAAAGAAGCCGGTCAGGCATACTGGCAGATCCTGCCGTTAGGTCCGACCAGCTATGGAGATTCTCCTTACCAGTCCTTCTCCACCTTTGCAGGGAATCCTTATTTCATCGATCCTGAGGATCTGGTGGCGAGAGGCTATGTGACCGCTGAGCAGTGCAATGCTTATGATTTCGGTACCGACATTCATTCCGTGGACTACGGTAAAATCTACAAGAGTCGCTTCCGCCTGCTAAAAGAAGCGTTTGATAATAGTCATATTGAAGAAGATGCAAGATTTCAGGAGTTTGTACAGAAGAATGCATACTGGCTGGAGGATTATGCATTATATATGGCAGTCAAGGACGGCTTCCGTGGTATCTGTTGGGCAGCCTGGGAGGATGATATCAAACTGAGAACTCCTGCGGCTATGGACAAATATCGCAGAAAATATGCGAAAGAGATCGCTTTTTACCAGTTCCAGCAGTATCTGTTCCAGGTACAGTGGGAGAAAGTAAAGACCTATGCCAACGATAACGGCATCAAGATTATCGGGGATATTCCCATTTATGTGGCATTTGACAGCTCAGATGCCTGGGCGAATCCGGAGCTGTTCCAGTTTGACGAGAATTGTGAGCCGGTAGCAGTAGCGGGATGCCCTCCCGATGCATTTTCTGCCACCGGACAGCTGTGGGGTAATCCTCTGTATAATTGGGAACATCACAAAGAGACCGATTATGCCTGGTGGATGCAGCGGCTGGCAGCCTGCTTTGAGCGCTATGATGTGGTACGTATCGATCATTTTCGTGGATTCGATGCTTATTATGCGATTCCCTATGGGGAACCCACTGCGGAGCACGGTCACTGGGAACAGGGTCCGGGATACGATATTTTCCGTACCATGAAGGAAAAATTGGGAGAAAAAGAAGTTATTGCAGAAGATCTTGGTTTTTTAACACCATCTGTGATAGAATTAGTGAAGAAATCCGGTTATCCAGGTATGAAAATTTTGCAGTTTGCTTTTGATTCTCGTGAGGAAAGTGATTATTTGCCGCATAATTATACACATAATTGCGTGGTATATACAGGAACTCATGATAATGATACTGTGATGGGGTGGTATGACACCTTGAAGGGAGCTGACAAAAAGCTCTGTGACGACTATCTGCGTCTGAAAAATGCGGACGGAGAGCCGATTCCCAGAGAGCAGATTCCCTGGGAATTCGTGCGTGCCGCAATGTCCAGCGTAGCGGATATGGCGATCATTCCCATGCAGGATTATCTCGGTTTGGGATCGGAGGCCCGCATCAACATTCCTTCCACACTTGGCACCAACTGGATGTGGAGAATGGGGAACGGAGATTTTACAAAGGAGCTTGCAGGGCGGATCCGCAGCATGACGAAGCTGTACGGCAGATAAGTCTGTAGGCTTAGAAAGGTTTGCATTCCATGGAGGAAATCACGATCAGAGACATTGCCAGAATCTGCGGTGTCGGCGTCAGCACGGTATCCCGTGCCATAAATAACCACCCGGACATCAATCCTGAGACCAAAGAAACGATCATGCGGGTGATCAAAGAGAATAACTACGTACCCAACAACAGTGCCAGAAACCTGAAGCGTCAGGATGCCAAGGCAATTGCAGTACTGGTCAAAGGTATTAATAACTCTTTCTTCAGCCAGATGATCAAGGTATTGGAGGAAGAGATCAAGGAAAAGTCCTACTCCATGGTTTTGCAGCATGTCGATTATGACGATGATGAAGTGGAGGTGGCACTGAAGCTTGTAAAGGAAAAAAGGCTTCGGGGCATTATTTTTCTCGGTGGTTATCTGGTTCACAGCGAGGAAAAACTGGCACAGCTTCATGTACCGTTTATCTTGAGCACTACCGGAATGCTGCCAAAGGGATTCAGTCGTAATACCTATTCTTCCGTGACCGTGGATGATACCAAAGAAAGTTACAAGATGGTGGACTATCTGTGTAAGAATGGGCATAAGGATATTGCGATCGTCTGTGCCCGCAAAACGGATGCTTCCATCGGTAAGTTGCGTTTGGAAGGCTATAAAAAGGCGTTGAAGGATAACGGAATAGAAGTAAGGGAAGAACTGATCCTGCCCATGAGGAGTGACCTTGAGGATTACTCCCTGGAGAATGGCTACATGGTGACGAAGGAATTCCTGGAGAAGCAGATTCCGTGCACGGCGATCTTCGCAATCTCCGATATGCTGGCAATCGGTGCTGGAAAAGCATTGTCTGATGCCGGATACAGGGTACCGGAAGATATTTCCCTGACAGGCTTTGATGGTGTGGAAATCGGGAAATATGTTATCCCGTCATTGACGACTTTAAAACAGCCGGTAGACAGCATGGCGAGAGAGACCGCCCGGATTCTGTTTGACATTATCGGGAAAAAAGCGAAACACCAGCACTGTGTATTCGACGGAGAACTGGTGATCCGGGATTCTACGATATCGAGGACGTAAGAAAGAGTCATACAGTCCCTATGGGGACGAAGGGAATGCTGTATGGAAATACATGGTTTTAACAAGACAACTTTATTAGATTATCCGGAACATATTGCAGCCACTGTTTTTACAGGAGGCTGCAATTTTCGCTGTCCGTTCTGTCACAATGGGGAACTGGTACTGGATCCTGGATGCCAGCCGTCTGTTCCGGAGGAGGAAGTGCTTGCTTATCTGAAAAAAAGGCAGGGGATCCTCCAGGGTGTCTGTATCACCGGCGGAGAGCCGACTCTGCAGCGGGATCTTCGCAAGTTCCTGCAAAAGATCAAGGAGCTGGAGTATCCCATTAAGCTGGATACCAACGGGTATATGCCAGGAGTATTGTGGGAATTGTTACAGGAGCACCTGATCGATTATGTGGCGATGGATATTAAGGCTTCCAGGGATAATTATGCCCGGGCGGCGGGACTGCCACATATGGATATCTCTCGCATTGAGGAGAGTATCGGTATCCTGAAAAGCAGCGGAATTCCCTATGAATTCCGAACTACTGTGGTAAAGGGGATTCATACCGTGGGAGAATTTAAGGAGATCGGCAGATGGATCGAAGGGTGTCCTGCATACTACTTGCAGAGTTATCAGGAGAATGATAAATGCCTGTACCGGATGACACAGACAGCAGAAAGCAATGCTGATAAGCCGGGCGATGCGGAACTGTTCGGTGCTTTCTCGCGGGAGGAACTGGAACAGATGGCGGAATTCGTCCGAAAATATGTGGGGAAAGTTGTGTTGCGGGGCGTGGAATAAAATAGAGAGATGGTTATGGGTTGTCTGAAAAGACAACCTATTTTATTGATCTATATTCAAATTTTTTATATTGAAAGCGTTTACTTTATAAAAATAGGAACAAAATATAAAAACTGTGCATTTTTGCGAAAATCAGTAACCTGAGAAAAAATAATAACTAAAAATTGCTCAAATAATCTATGAAATACTTCCAAAAATAATCAATCTGCACAAAATGGATTTGATATTGTGACCAGACAGTGCTAGTATATAGTACATAGCGTTGTAAGCGTTTACATTGTATACGCTTATAACCGGAGTGAACGGAGGTATGGAAAATGTTTGGTAGTAAAGGCAGAAAGGAAAGAAAACGACTGATAGCACTGCTGCTGGCAGGAACTATGGTGCTGTCGGGAATGGGAATCAGTCCCATCTCTGTGCAGGCAGAGGAAACAGCAACAGCTGTGGAGCAGGTGCAGGAAACGGAACCTGTGGAAACAATCGTAGAAGAGCAGGGAGAAGAGACGGTATCCGGTGGTGATATTGAAGTGCCGGAAGTGGAAGAGACAGAAGTCTTAGAAACAGAAGAGATAAGTGAAGTTGCTGTGCAGGCAGCAGAAGTTACTGTACCTGTGGTACAAAACACAAGTGGGAATAGTGATGGTTATGTTCTGGATGCAGCAGAATTAGCAACATTTGGCGCAGATACAAAGAAAGATGGTGATGAGGAAACAGCAGGAACGGACAAGTATTTCACAATCCATTATAGTGCTGGAACAAAAGTAGAGGCAAAAGAAAAGGAATTTACCGATGGATATAAAAGCGTAAATAGAATAAACTTTGCCGGAGCAGTAAAGAAGACACAGAATTCAATTTCGTTCACGACAACAGGGAAAGCCAAAGTAAAGGTGTATTGGGGCGCAGCTGATGCAAACAGAGAAATGGCAATTATAAATGATTCTGGAAAGACAATTGCCGTTACAGAGGTAAAACCTGCTAAGGATCAGCTTTGTTGCTGGGAAGTTACGTTAGATGATGCAGGAACATATTACCTTGGAGGAAGTGAAAAAAAGAATTATATTTTTAGAGTAGAAGTTACGGAAGGCGAGCAGGAAGAGATTTCAAGAGCTGATTGGTCAACAGTAGATGCACCAGAAATTACAGAGGTAAAACAAAGTGGAGAAAAAATTGATATCACTGTAAAAGCAGTTGTTGGTAATGATGGAGCAGATAAAATAGTTGTAACTTTGCAGAATGAGGAAAATACAGAAGTGGGAAATGTAACTTCTTCAGCCAAAAAGGATAAGCATACAGTATCAATTACTCCGGATAAATCCGGTACTTATACCGCATCAGTAGTAGCAACCCGTGAAGGGGAAACTGATAAGGCCGGTAATAATATGGAAGTTTACTTCAGCCTGCCATTAGCAACTCCTGTAATCAGCAGCGCGACCAGCAAGGGCAACGGTGCTGTAGAAGTAGTCTGGAGTGCAGTTAAGGAAGCGACAGGATATGCTGTAACTGCTACTGCAGAGGGAGAAAACGAAGTTTCAAAGGCAGTGACAGCTGATGAAACGACAGCACTTTTAGAGGGACTTAAAGTAGGAAAGACATATACGATCAGCGTAGTAGCTGTACGTGGTGAAAATAAAACGAACCCAGGAACAGCAACTGTTACAGTAACGGCTGAGGCACAGCGAGTATGGAGCAAATCCACATACGGTTCCAGTACGGATTCTAAGAATAATGGTGTTATCGGAAATGCTAATGACGGTAAGGTAACGGTATACAGTGAAGGTGGCAAAGGTAAGATTGTACCCGGATCTACGGATGGACTGACTTTCTATTATACGGCAATTGATCCTGAGACTGAGAACTTTACTTTGACAGCAGATATTCATGTAGACAGTTGGACGCTTTCCAATGGACAGGAAGGCTTCGGTATGATGGCTGCGGATGCAGTTGGCTCGAATGGTGATGGAACTGCGTTCTGGAACAATACTTATCAGGCGATTGCTACCAAGGTTGAGTATTACTGGGATGGCGAGGACGTAACTACTGACAGCTCTGCCAACAAGATATCTATGAAGCTTGGTCTGGGTGCGATTTCCAGACTTGGTGTAACAGCAGATGATGTTGCTGCAATTAAAAATGGAACCATTACGATGCCTGCGGGTTATGTAAGTGAGACCACAACACTGGAGACCGGTGCAGCAACTAAGGGCCCTGGCACTTATAATCTTGTGGGTAACTGGAATAAAAAGGCAGAGCCTACCGGAAACCTGGAGAATCCGTTGACTGACTTCCGCCTGCAGATTCAGAGAAACAACACAGGTTACTATCTGAGATATTTAGATAAGGATAACAAAGTAATCAAAGAAGTACGTTACTATGATCTGGAGAGAACTTCTTTGACCCAGATTGATAAAGATAATATTTATGTTGGATTCTTCGCTTCCAGAAATGCAAGAATTACGGTAAGTAATATTGATCTGAAGACGATTACCCCTGCGGATGATGAAAAAGCAGAGGAAAGAGAGATTGAATATGTATATCCGATCAATACGATAGAATCTCCTGCGTTCTCCAATTCTGCGGATTATAATCTGGTATACTATGGCAATGCTGACGGTACTTTGGTCGTGAAGGATCAGAACGGAAAAGAAGTCCTGAACAAGGAATTCAAAGCATTGGCCAAGGAAACGGTAGCTCTGAAGTTGAACAATGGAAAAAACGCATTTACGATCAACTTTATCCCGGATAAGGAATACAAACCCGGCGAATTTAAGTTAATGACTTCCTATGATCCGGTGACTATTAACCACACTGTAGAATATAAGACAGTAGAGAACAACAATATTTATGTGAGTCCGAATGGTAAATCGAATGCAGCAGGTACCAAGGATGCTCCTATGGATATCTACACAGCAGTGAAGATTGCTGCACCCGGGCAGAAGATCCTGATCAAGGAAGGAACTTACAATCTGTCCAGTACTGTAAAAGTAGAACGTGGGATCAATGGTACTGCAGATGCTATGATCTATATGATCGCTGATCCTGAGGCGGGCTCCAGACCTGTATTTGATTTTGGCGGAAAATGCGCAGGTATGATACTGGCAGGTGATTACTGGTATTTCCAGGGATTCGATGTGACCGGATCGGCAGATGCCCAGAAGGGTATTCAGGTATCCGGTAACCATAATATACTGGATCGGATCAAAGCATATAAAAATGGTAACACAGGTATACAGATCAGCCGTTATCTTGGCACTGATCAATTTAATCAGTGGCCAGCTCATAACACAATTTTGAACTGTAGTTCCTACCTGAATGCGGATAAGGGTTATGAGGATGCGGATGGATTCGCTGCAAAGCTGACTGTAGGTCAGGGCAACGTATTCGACGGATGTATCGCGGCATACAATGCCGATGATGGATGGGATCTGTTCGCTAAAGTGCAGAGTGGTTCCATTGGAGTGGTAACGATTCAGAACTGTGTGGCATTCAAAAATGGCTATATTTTAGACGAGAATGGCAGAGAGATCAATGCCGGCAATGGTAATGGCTTCAAAATGGGTGGCGACAGTATGCCGGGAGCTCATGTGCTGAAGAATTCTGTTGCTTTTGCGAATAAGGCAAAGGGTATTGACTCTAACAGCTGTCCTGATATTAAGGTATACAGTAGCACAACGTTCGATAATGAAAGTTACAACGTAGCATTTTACACCAACACCGCTGTAAATACAGCATTTGCAGCAGATGGTATTTTATCCTACAAGGTATCCAACAAGGTGGCTGAGCAGTTTAAGCTGTTGGGAACACAGAATGCTGCAGATGTCAAAGGTGCTACGAATTACTATTTTGATGGCAGTAAGTCTGTCAATAATAATGGTAAGGAGGCAACTGCTTCCTGGTTCAAGAGTCTGGATACAGCATCTGCGCTGAAGGATGGTGGTATCACCCGAAATGCAGACGGTACCATCAATATGAATGGCTTCCTTGAATTGACCGATGAGGTACCCGAAGGTGTAGGCGCAAGAATGTCCGGAAGAATCTCCGGAGACATTACTGTAATACCGGATGAACCGAAGCAGGATGATAGTAAGCCTGAAAATAATAATAACAATAGCAATGATAATGGCTCTGACAGTGCAGGCACTTCTTCCGCTCCGGAGACTGTGAACTGGAATGAAGTAAGCAGTTCTGTACAGGATAAGGTTACAGAAATTGCACAGAACCCCGCGATTGCAACGGTTAACATGAACGTGGTATGTACCGGTGAGGTACAGGTTCCGCAGAAGGTACTGAATACCATTAAGGGTACCAATGTAACGGTTGCATTCCATAGTGGAAATGGTGTAGCGATGAGTATCAGTGGTCAGGATCTGAAGAATAAAGATCTGTCTAAGATTCAGAATATTGACCTGACAGTGGATCAGACGAGCAACAATATTCCTGCAAATGTTGTAGCTGCTAAGACATCCGTACCTACAAGACAACTGGTGATTAAGGATACCGGCAGCTTTGGCGTGAATGTGAATATTCATGTAAATGTGGGCAAGGAAAATGCAGGCAAGACTGCAAATCTGTACCGCTACAATGCAGAAAAGTGTCGCCTGGAGTACTGCGGATCCTTTACCGTAACTTCTAATGGACAGTCCATGTTCGCGTTAAAACGCGGTGGTAATTATCTGGTAACAGTAACGGAGCGCAGACCGTCCGAAAGCGTATGGTTTGCAGAAGGTGATTACACCATTAAGCCGGGAGATACGCTTTCCAAGATCGCACAGAGGAATCATATGACCCTGGCAGAGCTGCTTCGCAGAAACGCACAGATCACGAACCGGAATGTGATCAAGGTTGGTCAGAGATTGAATCTGAACTAAGATGCGGGCACAATAAAAAGAGAAAAAGTATAAGACGGGAAATTGAAAACGAAAATAAAAACGAATGGTTTGGGAGGACCATTCGTTTTTATTTTTGCGCTGACTTGAAATTTTGAATTCCAGTGCACAGGTAAATTCCACCGTGTCTTTAAAAGGTGCCTGAAATCGAATGATTTTAGAGAAAAAATAATGGATTTCTGTTATAATCATAGTAATTCGTGGCGAAATTCTCTGTTTTTCTGTATAGTAAACAAGCCACTGGAATGTAGTGTGTCAGACTAAATTCCACTGTTCGAATATGATGCAGTTATCTGTCTCTTATACACATCTCCGAGCCCACGAGACTAGGCATGATCTCGTA
>ENA-UADG01000168-UADG01000168.1-human-gut-metagenome-genome-assembly--contig:-NODE-168-length-13092-cov-4.109151_pt1 | contig 13092 bp, 7 predicted proteins | sample MGYA00243260_ERZ654246 | MGnify/ENA primary metagenome ERZ654246 (study PRJEB26926, sample SAMN06165021) | human gut metagenome | biome: ENVO:00009003; feature: ENVO:2100002; material: ENVO:00002003... | reverse complement strand
CCATCAGGCGATGCCTTCCTGATTAAAATCAAAGATTTTAATCAGGAAATAGTATCAGGTTTCCGGAAACAGCGCTTTCTGTTATCCTTGCCATTCGCTCTGCGGGTAACAGTCCGAAAGCAGCACATCTACGGTATGACCTGGCCACAGGCGCCTGACAGCGATATCAGCCGCAGGCTACTTCCTGATTCAATGGCAGTTCCAGCAGTTCAGGGTGTGTGAGCAGATGCTGTATGATCTTGAGCGAACGGGCAAAGTAGAAGCCGTCCGCAATGCGTTCGTCCAGTGTGAAACCGATATCCACCACATCCCGCACCTCGCGGCTGCCGTCCCCGGCGATCTTCTCACTCTTGCGGATGGTGCCGATGGCCGCCATAATGGAGCTTGAGCCGTAATTGTTGAGATGATGGTAGACGCTCGGGCATTTGATGCTGCCAAGATTGGTGAGGAAGACGGTGGCAAAGTTCGGGTCATCCTGCCGCAGGAAGTCGGGTACCTTACCAAAGAAGTCCAGTGTCTTGATGATCCAGATGACAAATGCCAGAACCGGACGCGGCAGCTTTTTGAGCACGTCCATCGCGCCATTCACACCGTCGTTCTTTTCCGTGCGGGCCTTGTGAACCTTGCCGACGACCCGGTGCGTCACCTCGGTGAGCGTCCAGTCTTCCGGCGCGGAGATGACCACGAGGGACTCCTCGCTGTGATCCTCGAAGCGTTTCTTGGCTACGAAGCCAAGGGTAATTTCGTCGCGCTGGTAAAAACGTCGGCCGGAGATGAAGCTGTTGAGCTGCGGGCGAAGATATATCGTTTTTGCGACAGCCATAAGAATGCAGTGAAAAAGCGTGGCGCGGTATTCTTCCTCGCCCTCGTTCTTCCGTGCGATGTAGCGAAGCGCCTCTGTCACGTCGAATTCCATGTTGACGTAGACCTCGGCATCCGTGCGGTGGTTCATCAGATGCGGCAAAATGACATGGAGCGAATCCATATCGCGGATCCAGCGGGCGTCTTTCCGGTCGCCCCAGCGTTTCTTTGTCGTGTTGCTCATAGTGTGTCCTCTTTTCTTTCTTTTCTTGGGCCGAAGCCCCTGAAGATATCCTGCGCACCCTCATACGCAGAAATCTTCAGATAATCTATGCAATCATTACTTCCTTAAGTAATGGAAAGCCCCATGCCGGTTTTGCGGGTCAGTTCCCGCCTTTCGGGCGGTGTGCTTTTTCAACTTCTTCCTTCAGCGCGGCAGCAGATTTTGTTCCATAATCCCCCTTCCCTGAAAAGTTCCGAAATCGTAATCCATGATACTACGATTTTGGAAAGGATGCAAGAGGTTTCCTCGCGCATTCCGGAAAATGGAAAATGCGGTATATTGAAAGCAGGTGCCGATAAAAACACATGGCCTTTCCTTTTCTCGAAAAAATGGTATCATAGATGTGACTTTCCTGACAGAAAACCCTACTACTAAGGTGAGGAACAAAAGAAAGGAAGCGACCTAAAGTGGAAGATGCGGAAATCGTGGAATTGTTCTGGGCACGAAACGAGGATGCCATAAAAGAAACGGATGCCGTTTATGGCAGGAGACTGAACGCTTTGGCGAAAAACATCTTACAGAGCCGTGAAGACGCGGAGGAAAGCGTGAATGATACGTACATGGAGACATGGAAGGCGATTCCTCCCCAGCGGCCCAGATATTTCTTCGCTTTTCTTGCTGCCATCTGCCGCCATCTGTCCCTGACGAGACTGGACTGGAACATGGCGGCAAAGCGAAAGGCGGAGGTCGTCTCGCTGACGGAAGATATGGAGCAGTGCATTCCGGACGCCAGTCACGAGCGTACCATGCGGGGAAAAGAGCTGGGGCGTATTCTGGATGCGTTTCTGGAAAGCCTTCCTAAGGACAGCCGGGTGATTTTTCTGCGGCGGTATTGGTATGTGGATACCATCGCGGAAATTGCCCGGCAATACGGCATGACGGAAAGCAAGGTAAAAATGCAGCTCAGCAGAACCAAAGAAAAGCTGCGCATCTATCTGGAAAAGGAGGGAATCCGCGTATGAACGGCAAAGAATTGCTGCTTGGATTGTCTTATATCAGCCCAAAGTACATCGAGGAAGCGAAAAATTACAGTGCCAGTCAGAAGCGCATTCGTTTTCGCAAACCCCTGCTGATCGCCGCAGTAATTGCCCTGACGCTGCTGCTGGTGGGGTGCGCGGTGGCGGCCTATGCCCGGATTCATATGAGGCTCGTGCAGCACAATGTGCCAACGACTGCTCAAACAGATGAAGATGTGCCGGACACAACGCCTGCCAGAAGTGTGATCGCAAGCTGCTATCCCCGGCAGCTGCCGGAGGGCTACCGTCTGGCAGAGGGTTCGCCCCTGAATCACACCACCCGGAACCTTTGCTACCGCAATGACGCGGGGGAGATGATCTCCTTCACCATTTCCACCAGTCAGGCTATTGAAGGTGTGCTGGCACCGCCGAGGGAGGAAACCAGCTTCACGGTGTCCGGCTGGGATGCCGTTTTGCAGACTTCAGAAAAGGGCGCGCAGACACTGTCGTGGCACAACGAGGCCGATGGCTACTATGCCGGCCTGTTTACGCAGGATATGGCAGTCGATTTGAAGGCTGTGGCGGAAAGCGTGGATTTTGGCGAAGAACTGCCCGTGTCCTTCCTGTGCAGACAGGGGAAAATCTGGAGCATATGGTATCCCCGACAGATTCCAGAGGGCTACGCCTGTACGGATGTAGCGCCCTGCGGCAATGGCGGACAGGAGATCCGCTACACCTGTGATGCAAGCGGCAGCGTGATTTCCTATCATGTATCCCTGACCACGGACCTCAGCGCGATTTCCGACCCGCCCCGGGACTCCTGCGTCTGGGAAGAGCTGACCGTGGCGGGGCACCCCGCCAAGATGATGACTACCAGCTCCGGTCTGCGTCTGCTGTTCTGGAAAAATGAGCAGGAGGGCTTCAACGCCATGCTCTCCGTGGAGGACGATGCCGTGGATATCCTCGCCATGGCGGAAAGCGCGGCTCCCGGCGAGCCGCTGGAAGTGACTTCCAACTATCTGGGGCCGGATTACACCATCGAGCTGGAGCAGGACGCTTCTTCTTATGTAGGCTGGGAGCCTGTGTATCCCCAGAGCGTGCCGGAGGGATATGAGATTACCTTTGTCGCTGAACCGGCCTACGGCGAGCAGTCCATCGACTACGAAAACGATGCGGGGGATACCTTGACATATACCCTCTACTTTCGCCTGAGCCAGTGGGGCAGGCAGTTTGATGGCATGGGTCAGCCGGAGCAGGTCAAAATCAATGGAAATGTGGGCTACAAAAGCCCCGGCGAGCTGGTCTGGACGGACGCGGCCAGGGGCTTTGGATTCTCCCTGCGCGCCAGCGGGGACGTCGATCTGATCGCGGTCGCCGAAAGCGTGGGCATCGGCCCGGAACTGAAGCCGACCCGCTGGGACGATATCCGGAAAGCGCTGGAACAGCTGGGGGATTATCAGATCACCGCCCTGCCTGACGGCATGGTGGAGGATGGGCTGACAGGCGCGCCGCTGGAAAACGCCGACGACTGGTATTCCTACGTCCGCCGCTGGTACTTCAACCCGAAGACCAATCAGGACATTTATTTGGAATATGAAAGCTATGTTACGGACTGCACCGATATGGAAGATGTGCTTCAAATGCTTATCGGCACCGGAGGAAACCCGGTAACCGTCCACGGCTGCACGGGAGCGGCATTACAGAATGGCGAAAGCGCCGCAGTAGTATGGCTGATCGGCACCCCTGAGAAAGGAATCTCGTTCCGGCTGTCCAGCAGCAGTTTCACCGCAGAGGCGCTTCTGCCGATTGCGGAAAGTGTGCAGCTGCAATAGCGATTCCCCAAACCGCATTCACCGGGGCTTAAGACATAGTCTCAGCACCCCCATCCATTCCGCGGGAAGCGGAATGGATGGGGGTGTTTGTCTATGTGAGACTGCTTTTTTGTTTCATCACAGCATATGCGCCGGAAAAAGTCGATGTCGGCGTTTTTTGGACCTCGTTTCTGGAAAAATTTTTCCGATTCGACGAGAAAAACAGTTGCGCTTATCCCAGCTGTATGTTATACTGGTGGTGCATATACCATCCCGGAATGGCGCTGACCACGCGTTCCCGCGGAGTACGGGAAACGCACAGAACTGAAAGGAACGGAACAGCTATGAAGAAACGACTGCTCAGCATCCTGCTCGTGTTTGTCATAGTGCTCTCCACGCTGCCCATCCCGGCCTTTGCCGAGGACGGCGGGGAAGCAGCCCCCGTGTGCATCTGCGAAACGGCTTGCACGGCAGAAGCCATGAACGAAGACTGCCCAGTGTGCGGCGCGGAAGGTGCGCACCTGCATGACTGCGCCAAGTACGTCGAGGGCGCGGAGAATCCGGCGGAGACCACCACTCCCACCGCCGAACCGGTGAATGTCGGGGAAACCGAAGCCACCACTGCGCCCGTCGTTCCCGAGACTGAAAAGGACGAGACTCAGCCGGAGAGCGAAAATGATGCCGAAAGCATTGAGGGCGGCGAAGAGACTCTTCCCGAAGATGCGCCGGATACGCTCGCGTTGGACGCGGAAAATCTCATCAGCGTGCAAAGCGGCGAAACCATGTCGGACGAATTGTATGATTCGCTGTCCTATGCCACATTCACGCTGTCCGCAAGCGAGTACCAGTGCGGCGAGGCGGGGCATACCGGCTCCATAACGGATATATGCCTGAACAGCGTTGACCTGTCGGACTGGGATGCAAACCGGAAAATCAAGGTGAATTTTGATATTTCCTTCCAATGTGATACGCCGGGCTGCCCGCGCGGGAAGGAGATGAACCGGTATAACAAGACAAGAACCTTTACCGACTCGGATTCCTGCCACACGCCGGTCTCCGCCACTGCCAATTACAGGAAGGCATGCAGCAGCAATAACAATGATCTAATCGTGCTGACCCTGACCTCCAACAAGAGCATCGCCTACAAGGAATACTTTCCGAAAAAGGAAGCCACCTGCACCGAGGCGGGCTATGAATCCTACTGGATGTGCGGCAGCGATGTGGACAGCAACAAGTGCCGGAAGATATTCTCGGATGAGGACTGCACAAAGGAGCTTGCCGCGCCCATCGCGATTCCCGCGAAGGGACACTATTTCCCTGCAAGTGCCTATCACGCGGAACTGCCTGGCACCTGTACCGATATCGGTCATGTGGAATACTGGCATTGCGGCCAGTGCTACAAGTATTTTACCGATAACACCGGCACAACGGGGATCTCGAACATAATGCTCCCCAAGGATAAGGATAACCATGCCCAGGCGCCGCAATATATCGCTGACGACGTACATCATACGGCAAAATACAATTGCTGCAACACGACGCTCCCCATGGAAGCACACAGCTTTGACTATGGCGTGTGTGACGTATGCGGCTACGTAGCCACTTTCCTGGTACAGAGCGGCAGGGAGACTGCGTACTTTGGCTCGTACAACGATGCAATGGCCGCGCTAGCGCGGGAAGGCGCGACGTTTCTAATGGTGCTGAGAGACTATGACGGTACGATCGATATCAATGTAGACGGGAAACGTACCGTCCTGATCGGCGACGCCAGAACAAATGTCCGCGTGAGTGGCATCAACATAAACGGCGGAAGCGTTACCATATCGAATTACGGAACGGTTGGCTCTCTTACGAACAATGCCGTCACGATCCTCGGCAAAGGCGGCGGCAGATATGACGCGATCCGGAATAACATGGGCGACGTCGGGGCGCTTCTCGGCAGTTGCATTGTGTATAAAACAGAGGACGGCGTGTTCCTGCGTTCCAAAGATGAAGCTTGCAAGGCCGACAGCATTCAGAATGTCCGTGTCATTGGCGCTCCGATTTCGTACATCGAGATCACCGGCGCGGGCAAAGGCACCGGTGAAGAGTATGACGTCAGGTATGCCCATACGGTAAAAGCGGGAGAAACGGTGACGTTCCGATCGGATGTGTACCAGATCAGCGGTGCTACCGCCGCTGGTGCTGTCATCACATCCTGGGACTGCGGAACCATACCCGCGGAAAATGTCGATGTGCAGACATCCAATGGGAGCTGGAGATCGACGCTTACTCTGACGAACATTACACCTGGCGTATATCCTCTGGTCTGCACGGTGAATTCTGACAACAACGGCGAAATCTATTCCGTTCGCGCAACCGTCACACTCACCGTGGAGGCGGGCGAGACAGAGTATACCCTCACCTTCGACGCCAACGGCGGCACCGGCGCTCCGGCTGCCATGACCGGCGAGACAAACACCTTCGTGATTCCCGATACCATCCCGACACGTGAAAATGCCCACTTCGGCGGCTGGGCGCTCACTGCCGGAGCCGACAGCCCGCAATACCAGCCCGGCGATACTGTCACCATCGACGGTGGGATGAAAATGACCCTCTACGCCTACTGGAGGGCGCACGGCGACGGTAACGGCGACGGCTTCTGCGACGGCGGCGAGGAATGCCTCCACGGAAAGGACGCCGATGGCTACTGTACCGTAAGCGGCTGCACCCACAACGCGGACGGACACGACTGCTGCCCGAAGCGCGGGCCTTCGGAAACCGTCATCACGACCTTGCCAACCCTGCCCGCCGAAACATATGTCGGCACCCAGTTTCTGGATGAAGCGCTCGAGGGCGGAGTGGCGCAGGTTAAGGGAACGGATACCGTCGTCCCCGGTAAGTTTGCATTCGAGGGAGAGTATGGCGGGAGCGTAAGTTTTGTTGGGGAAAACCGCCTGCATGTTATCTTCACTCCCGATGACACGGAAGCATATACAACAGCGGAATGTGAAGTGATTGTGACCGGCATTCGGCATACGATCACGGAGGTTCTTACGAAGTTTGCCATCACGGACAAACCGCTGGGCACGCCCCTTGCGGAGCTGGGAATCCCTACGGAGGGCGTCACGGTAAAAACCGACTCCGGCGCAATGTTCGCCCCTATTCCGGTCATTTGGGACACATCTGCCTATGATCCCAATTCTCTGGAACCCCAGACTATCTACGGAACGCTGGATGTTGCCAACAGCTATTTTCATGATAAAATCGTTACGGAAACCGATGTAAAAGCGACCATTGAGGTATCTCTTATGGATACTCGGGTCTTCCAGACTACCATTGTCACACCGCCTACGGTTGAAGGAACCTTCTATGCGCTGGATCGTTACGAGACGCTGACAAGCGGTCTCAAGGGCGGAAAGGCGATGGCAAACGGTCAGGAGATCGAAGGCACGTTCGAGTTTGATGAGGACGAATTGCTGTACGGAGACACCGCCTACCCCGGCATCGGGCTGAAATACGGCCAGCTTACGCGCACGGTCGTTTTCAAGCCGACAAACTCCAGAAACTACACAACTGCAGCCTGCACGGTAACCGTGAACGTTCTCCCGCTCACGATCGTCAGAATCAATCCCAATTTCGAGGACATCACCGACAAGCCCATTGGTACGGCGTTTGAACAACTTGGATTGGCGGAAGCGGGTTCGATGGACGTGATGCGCGGTGACCCCCAAAAAACGACGATCATGAGCGACACGGTGGTCTGGGATAAAAACCAGTATGACCCGAATACGCCATATGAGCAGCGCATTACGGGTAGATTGGTGCTGTCCACATGGAAGGATTATATTGCGCCCCCCGAAGGGGCGTCCACCGTCAGCGTCAAGGTGAAGCTGAAGTACGACACGGTTGTACCTGTGATTGTGACCGCGCCGACGTTCCGCTGGACAAAGGGAGACTTCCGGCTTGGCGACAATCAGATTTTTGTCAGCGAAATCTTCCAGATCGGAACGGAAACGCACCCGGAGGAAGCTGACGAGATCGGTGCGCTTATTGGCGGTGAGGCGCGGGTTGGCGGCAAGAAGATCGACGGCACATTCTCTTTCAAGGCCGGTACGCCTAAGTGGTTTAGCGCAGCTGGAACATACAACGTGACTGTGGTCTTCACGCCGAGTGATACCGTTCGTTATGCGCCTGCCGAATGTACCATCCCGATTGAAGTGGTCAAACGCACCCTCCTGAGCATCGAACCCTCGACGGATATCACGAACAAAGAGGTCGGCACGGAGTTTGATGCGCTCTGGCTGCCTTCATTCGTGAACTGCCGGACAGAGGACGGGTCGTTCTACTCAGGCATTGGCGTAACGTGGGATAAGACGTCGTATGACCTGAATTCTACTGCTGAGCAGGCCATTACCGGCACGCTCAATCTCGGCGATATTCCGACTATTCAGCAGCCCGTCCCGGAGTTAAAGGCCACGGTCAAGGTCAGGCTTATTCCCCACGACTGGAGCGAATGGCAGCCAAACGGCAACGGTATCCACAGCCGCATCTGTAAGCGCAACGCAACCCATAAGGAAACCGTCAGCTGTTCCGGCGGCACGGCGACCTGTCAGGCAAAGGCGGTCTGCTCTGTTTGCGGTCAGGAGTATGGCCAGTTTGCCGCGCATGACTTTACGGCAGAAGTGGTTGAAGAAAAATACCTGAAATCCGCCGCGACCTGCACGGAGAAGGCAGTTTACTACAAGTCCTGCACAGTCTGCGGCGAAAAGGGAACGGAAACCTTTGAGGTCGGCAACATTCTCGGCCACGACTGGGGCGAATGGCAGTCCAACGGAAACGATACCCATAGCCGCATCTGCACCAGAAACAGCGGCCATAAGGAGACCGTCAACTGTTCCGGTGGTACGGCGACCTGTCAGGCAAAGGCAGTCTGCGCTGTGTGCAGGCACGAATACGGCCAGCTTGGCACACACAGCTTCACGGCGGAAACCGTGGAGGAACAGTACCTGAAATCCGCCGCGACCTGCACAGAAAAGGCAGTCTATTACAGGTCCTGCGCCACCTGCGGCCTGAGCGCCAAGGACACCGCCGAGGAAGCGGTCTTTGAAACCAGGGCGCTCGGCCATGACTGGGGCAAGTGGCAGTCCAATGGCGACGGCACCCACACCCATGTCTGCACCAGAGACGATACCCACAAGGAGACGGTCAGCTGCTCCGGCGGCACCGCGACCTGTGTGGAGCAGGCGACCTGTAAGGACTGCGGCGGGAAGTACGGCGAAAAGGATGCCGCGAACCACACCGGTGCGAAGAAATGGACGACCACAAAGACCACCCACGAACAGAAATGGTCCTGCTGCGGCGAGATCACCGTCGCCAAAGAAGCCCATACCTTCGGCAAATGGGTCGTCACCGAAAAGGCAACATCCAGAAAAGACGGGGAAAAGACCCGCACCTGTGAAGTCTGCGATTACGTCGAGACTGCGAAGATCCCTGCCACCGGCACTTCGCCGAAGACCGGCGACGACAGCCACATCGGCATGTGGGCCGGCATCCTCTGCGTATCCCTCGCTGGTATCGTGGCGCTGGTGGTATGGTATAAACGGAAGAACAGGAAGTAAATCAGGCCATATTGCAGTCATAACCACCGGCCAGCGATTATGATTGCGTGTTGGAATCTTCGTCCGCCTTCAGGTTTTTCCGAACGCTGTCCTCAAAATCGGCTGGTTGTTCCAGGCAGAAAAATCCGGACTTATTCCCGAGTGGGGAGTAAGTTCGGGTTTTTCGCTTTGTCCAGGAAGTGCAGTACTGAAAAGATTGCCATATACGGCCGGATGTAGTATGCTGTCAAAAAGAAAAATCTTCCATTCCGCGTTTTTCTGCGTGTATAAGGGTGAAGCTACTAAAAAAGGAGGCGGCGACATGGATGACAATGAAATTCTCGATTTGTATTTTGCCCGGTCGGAACAGGCGATCGTTCAGACTGACCAGAAATACGGATTTTATTGTTACAGTATTGCCAAACGTATTTTATCCGACCCCCTGGACGCTGAGGAAAGCGTCAACGATACCTATTACTCCGCGTGGAAGCTGATCCCGCCCCGCAGACCCCAGCGGTTTTCCACCTTCCTGGGAAAGATCACCCGGAATCTGGCTATCGACCGCTGGCGGAAGAATACCGCCGAAAAGCGGGGGAAGGGGGAGACCCAGCTGCTGCTGGACGAGCTGGCGGAGTGCGTCGCCGGGAGCGAAAGCCCGGAGACGGAGCTGCTTCGCAAGGAGCTGACCGCCTCGCTGAACCGCTTTCTGCGGAAGCTCCCGGAAAAAGACCGCACCGTTTTTCTGCTCCGGTACTACTATGCCGGTACGAAGGAAGACATTGCCCGGAAGACGGGGCTGTCTTCCAATCAGGTGAAGTACATTCTGCAAAAAGTAAGAAAACAGTTGGCCGACACACTCAAAAAGGAGGGTTTACAATGACGGCTTATCAACTTTTCCGGGGACTGACCGGCGTGGACGGGGAGCTGCTGGCGGCGGTGGAGCCGGTGGATTCCCGGAAGGAGCCCACCACAAAGAAGCTGCCCGCAAGAAAAATCTGGCTGATCGCTGCGGTCATTGCGCTGGCGCTGCTTTTGGTAGGGTGCGCGGTGGCATATGCCTTAACTGTTTTTGACAGTCCCGCAGAAATGATCGCCGGTCTGTACGGAGGGCCTGACAGCGCCGCCCCCTTCGAAGATTCCGACCCGGATCGGCCGAACGCCGCCTGGACTGTTCCGGGGTACGAAAAATCCCCCGTGGAGGAAACCGTTGCTCAGGAGCTTCAAAAATGGGTTTCCCCCGTAGGAAAAAGTATTTCTACGGACGGATACACTCTGACGGTCGATGCCTATGTCTACGACAGCACCACTCAGTGCGGGTTTATCACCATGCTTCTGACCCACGACGCGCCGATAGAGCTGTCCCCAGGCCGGAACGGTTTGCTGGGCAGTGTTCCCGTAAACATCAATCAGTACGGCTATGCCTATCTGATACCCGAAAAGACGACGGACACCCAACTGGCGTTTACCTACTATTTCCGGGCGGATATGCAAAATGGAACGAATCTGCTGGTATCCTTCCCGGACTTTGAGGCGGAAGCCAAATGGGAGAAATACGAGAAAAACCGTTCCGCTGAAATAGAGACCATTCGTGAGCGGCTGAAGCAGGAGCTTACCCCTCAGCAAGCCGCCGAGAAAATGGAAGCGCTGGGTTACGGGAGCGGCGGCTATACCGGAGAATATGACGACTACTATTTTCTGGCCGCTCATGAATATGATGCTGCCCATAGCGCAGACCAGCTCAGCGAGGAAGAGATAGAACGTCAGGCGCTGGAGAAAAATTTACGGGAAGAACTGACACCGGAGGAAGCGGTGGAGCAGTTTCGTTCCCTCTGGGGAAACGAGTTGGTGGACGAGACTTTCGCCGACCGGATGGATGAGGTGACCACCGCCGCATACATCACACTGTCGGAAAGAGCCTACGAGCAAGCCCACATGGACGAAATGGTGTGCGTTTCCCTCCCGGACGGCGGCAGTCTGCCCCATCGGACCTTTGGTCAGGGGGATGTTTATGTAAACTCCCTGTGCGTTCGCATCCGGTCTTCCCGTTACGCGGAGCCGGGCAGCGATATCCAGACCCTCATCTTCCACATGACGGACGGCACCGACTTTGTCGTTGTGGATAGCGTGACAGACAACACCCTGTTCAAGCGGGTCATTGAACACGGTGATTTTCTCGACATGTTCAACAGCGCAATCAACATCGATAAAATACAATCCGTGGAGGTCGTTGGCAAGCTGTCCGGCGCAACGCTGGAAGCCGATGCGGATTGAGTAACAGCGCCCCGTTTTCCCACCAAACGGAAAACGGGGCGCATTTTGCTGTTGACGTCCGGGAATGCGCGTGGCATAATAGTTGTACATACAACGATGTATCTACAACGAGTCGGGAGGCTGCCATGGACATTACGGAACGGAAAATCACCAAAATCGCCCGGGAGGCGGAAAAGCTGGTTCTGCACACCATGCGGGAAACCGGCGTCGGCACGGCGGAGATCGACCTGATCCACGCCCTGCGCCACAATCCCGGCTGCACACAGGCGGCGCTGGCGGAGCTTCTTCACGCGGACAAAGCCGCCATCGCCCGCAGAACGAAAAATCTGGAGCGAAGGGCTACCTCGTCCGCCGGGACGCCCCCAACGACCGGCGCAGTCAGCTGCTGTACCCCACGGAAAAGGCGGAGAACCTGAAATCCTCCAAAGCGGAGATCGAAGCGGCCTTTTATGAGTATCTGGCGGACACGCTGACGAAAGAGGAAGCCGCCGCCTTTGCCGCCGCGCTGAACAAGCTCTACGCGGCATCCAAGGCGGAAAGCCGGGCGGGCTTCCCGCACTTTATTCAGGCGGCAAAGGGGGAAAACGGGGATGAAACGTGAAAAAGCCTTCCGCCCGGACAGGATCGGTTCATATTTCCGCGTCGAATGGCTGCCGCTGGCGCTGGTGACCCTTTCCGGCCTGACCTACAACATCGGTCTTCTTGCCACGCCATGGTTTGAAGGGCGGCTGGCGCAGTGCCTTGCGGACATTCTGGGCAGGAATGCCACTGCCGGGAAAATGGCGGTTCTGGTGCTTGCCTATATTCTCGTTACGCTGGGGGTGCAGGCCGCGCGGTTTATCAAGCGGTTCTATGTCCGCCGCTTCGCCAACAACATCAACCGCCGGATGAAGGGCATCCTGTACGCCAATCTGGTGCGCAGAAGCCGGGCATCCCTGGAGCAGGAGGGCGCGGGCGAGCTGATGACCAAGGCCATCTCCGACGTGGACGACTGCGTGGAGGGAATGCGGAAATTCACCACCGAGGTCTTCGACACCGGCGTGGCGCTGGTGGGCTACGCCGTCATGCTCCTGATATACGACTGGCGTCTGGCGATCCTGAGTTTGCTGTTTACGCCGGTGTCCTACGTCTGCGCGGCGTGGATGAAGCGGAACGTTCAGCGTGCGGGCGCCGCCTACAAAAAAGCGGCGGGCGCACTCAGCACGGCCACGCTGGATCGGGCGCAGAACGCCGTGACCTACCGCATTTACGGCTGTGAAAGCACCCGGGAGGGGCAGTACGAGCGTACGCTGGACACCTACGAGAAGACCGCCGTCCGCAGCAACGTGTGGCAGTCGGCCCTGCCGCCGCTGTATCTGGCCGTGTCGGAGGCGGGGGGGCTGTTCATTCTG
>ENA-UADG01000166-UADG01000166.1-human-gut-metagenome-genome-assembly--contig:-NODE-166-length-13136-cov-9.498509_pt1 | contig 13136 bp, 9 predicted proteins | sample MGYA00243260_ERZ654246 | MGnify/ENA primary metagenome ERZ654246 (study PRJEB26926, sample SAMN06165021) | human gut metagenome | biome: ENVO:00009003; feature: ENVO:2100002; material: ENVO:00002003... | reverse complement strand
GAGGCTCTTCTCCTGTACCGAACACGTTTCGGAGTGCGGTTCGTACCCCAGAGGCCCCTCTCCTGTACCACACATGCTCCAGAGTGTAGTTCGTACCCCAGAGGCCCCTCTCCTGTACCAAATTGAGATGGAAGTGGTTTTCATACCTCAGAAAGCTTGATATTGTGCTTGGTGAGTCACGATAAATGCGCTATGTGGTTATTTGCTTACGGCAAATACAGCTGTCATAATGTCAATACGGGGTAATGAGAAACAAAAAAGCGAGTCAGGTGCGATATAACCTAACTCGCTTTGCGGATTCTGTGCTCCGCGGCATTCAGTATTGTCTTTATGAATATTCAGTAACGTGTAATGGCTGATTGCCATAGAATACGGTAATATTCAGTTGGCATCAGACATCGCGTCTGTTATATTCATAAAGAATGGTCATTCCCTACAGCGTGCCGTTCTCGGCCTTCTCGATCATCGTCTTGTTGGCGGTGATGTAGATCTCGACACGGCGGTTCTGGGCGCGGCCCTCCTTGGTGGAGTTGTCGGCTACAGGCATGGAGTAGGACTTGCCTTCGGTCGTCATACGTGACGAGGCGATGCCGCAGTTCTTCAGATAAGTGGCTACCGACTGAGCCCTTTCGTTGGAGAGGCGCTCGTTGACAGCGTCTGAACCGGTGTTGTCGGTGTGGCCGTAGATGGTGATGTCGGTGTCCTGCATGTCACTCATCTTGGTGGCGAACTGTGAGAGTTCGTTCTTTGAGGTCTGTGACAGGGTCGATCCGTTGGTTGGGAAGAGAATACCGCTGTTGAAGGTGACCTTGATGGCCTGAAGGCCATTCTGATCCTGAACGGTCTCTACCTGGGCGTTCTCAAGAGCCTCAAGCTCGGCTGCCTTCTTGTCCATCTTCTTGCCGATGACAGCTCCGGTTCCAGCGCCTACGGCTGTTCCGATGGCCGCTCCGATGGCCGCGCCCTTGCCGTCACCGATGGCGGCGCCGATTCCGGCTCCGATGATGGCTCCGGCTCCTGAACCAAGAAGTGTACCTTGTCCAGTCTTGGACATTGTGCCGCAGCTTGAGAAGATCATGGCTCCGCACAGAAGTGTCAAAACAACTTTCTTCATAATGTTTGATTTTTTAATGTACGGCTTCCAAAAGAATGCCGTCTTTGTGTTGTCAAAAAATAAGGTGCCCCCCCCCAAAAAAAAAGCTGCTAAAATATAAAAAATAGGAGCGAAGCGACCGAACGGGATTCGGGGAAACCTTTCCCCGTGCCCCACCGGGGCTGTCACGAAGTGACCAGGGGGTAGGATTATTATAAATAAGGGTGACTAAAAAGAGACTTTAGTCACCCTTGTTCTTATTCGCAAAAAAGTGAATTAATTATTTCGCGATAACACGTGCCATTTCGAGCACCTTGTTGGAATAACCCCACTCGTTGTCGTACCAAGCGCAAACCTTGACGAAGGTAGGATCGAGCTGGATACCAGCCTTCACGTCGAAGATTGAAGTGCGTGAGTCGTTGCGGAAATCGGTGGATACCAGTGGCTCGTCAGTGTAACCAAGAACACCCTTGAGCTCGCCCTCGGAAGCCTCCTTCATGGCGGCGCAGATCTCATCGTAGGTGGCTGGAGTGTTGAGCTCGCAGGTAAGGTCTACGAAGGAAACGTCAGAAGTAGGAACACGGAGAGACATACCGGTAAGCTTGCCGTTGAGCTCAGGAAGAACCTTACCTACAGCCTTGGCGGCACCTGTTGATGAAGGGATGATGTTCTCGAGGATTCCACGACCACCTCTCCAGTCCTTCTTTGAAGGTCCGTCAACGGTCTTCTGGGTAGCGGTGGCAGCGTGAACGGTTGTCATAAGGCCTCTCTTCACACCGAACTTGTCGTTGAGCACCTTGGTGATAGGAGCTAGGCAGTTGGTGGTGCAGGATGCGTTGGAGATGATGTCCTGTCCAGCGTAGGTCTTGTGGTTTACACCATAGACGAACATAGGGGTGCTGTCCTTTGAAGGAGCTGACATGATGACTTTCTTAGCGCCGGCCTGGATGTGCTTGCGGGCTGTCTCGTCAGTAAGGAAGAAGCCTGTTGACTCAACAACTACGTCTGCCTCAACCTCGTTCCACTTGAGGTTTGCAGGATCCATCTCAGCGGTGACACGGATCTTCTTGCCGTTTACTACAAGGTGTCCGTCCTCAACCTTTACGTCGCCCTTGAATGCTCCGTGAACTGAGTCGTACTTGAGCATGTAAGCAAGATACTCTGGATCGAGAAGGTCGTTGATACCTACAACCTCGATGTCGTTTGAGAAGTTCTCAACCGCTGCACGGAAAACCATACGGCCGATACGGCCAAATCCGTTAATACCAAGTTTTACCATTTTAATTAGATATTAAATAAGTTGTTAATACTTTTCTTTACTAAACTAACCGCAGCCTTTCACTGCAAAAGCGATGCAAAATTATTAAAAAATTGCGGAAATTAATATATTTGTGGGCTAAAATATTAATAGAATGTCTGATGAACTGAATATACTGCTGACAAACGACGATGGTTATCAGGCTGGTGGCATACATTCGCTGGCTGACATGATGCGTCAATTTGGCAGAATCACGGCAGTCGCGCCGAAATTCCACCAGTCCGGGATGTCAATGGCGGTCTCGATGGGTGGCAGGGCGATCGCCTACAAGGAACTCCTGACGGAGGATGGAGTGCGTTGGTCCTACCTCGATGCCACTCCGGCAAGCTGCGTGAAGTATGGCCTGGACGAGATCTTCTGGCCTCAGAAGCCGGATGTCGTGGTCTGCGGAATCAACCACGGCTCCAACGCTGCCACCGCGGCGAACTATTCCGGAACCCTCGGCGCGGCGGAGGAGGCCGCCCTGAACGGAATATTAGGCATCGGAGTCTCGCTCGACACTATGAGCCTGGACGCGGACTTCTCCGTTGTCAATGAATATTTCCCCGGCATATTCAGAAAACTTTGGGCGTGTCATAACCCGAAGTCAGGAATATATTATAATGTCAATTTTCCGAATATTCCGGCATCGGCTGTCAAAGGCATCCGTGTGGGACATCAGGGGCTGGGGCATTGGGAGAAGGAGTTCAAGCCTTGGGACGCTGAGCTTTTCGCCAAAAGAGGAGTCTGTCCGGAGGATCTGGGGCACACGTCATTCCCGAAGGCCGAGGAGGGAGAGACCCTTTACATGATGGTCGGGGAATTTAAGGACGATTCGCCGGTGGATGACATTCTGGCCGATCATCACATCCTCGCCGACGGGTACATCTCCATTGTCGCCCACAACATCAACAGTTCGGACCACGAGGAGATCGCCAGGTTGAACGGACTTGGGTTCAATGAAGATTTTTAAAGAATATGCGCTACTATATCATAGCCGGAGAGGCGTCCGGGGATCTGCACGGATCCAATCTTATGCGGGGGCTTTACGCTGAGGACCCCGAGGCTGACATTCGCTTCTGGGGCGGAGGGCTTATGGATGCCGTCTACAAGGAGCATCAGCAGGGAACCGGCCTCGTGAAGGATTACAAGGATGGAGCTGTCATCGGCTTCACCCAGATTCTGCTCCACGCCAGAGCCTTCGCCAAAAGGTTCACGGACTGCACCACGGACATCCTCCGCTGGAAGCCGGACGTGGTGATTCTCATTGACTATCCCGGATTCAACTTCCGTGTCGCCGAGTTCGCCCACAAGGCCGGATTCAAGGTCTTCTACTACATCGCCCCTAAGGTCTGGGCCTCAAGGGAGAGTCGTGTGAAGAAGCTCAAGGCGTTCGTGGACAAGCTGTTCATCGTGTTCCCGTTCGAGATCCCGTACTTCACTGAGAAAGGCGTTGACTTTATATATAAAGGTAATCCGCTGATCGATGCGATCGACAATTCTGAGGCATTCAAGGAGACCCGTGAGGAGTTCCTGGCGAAGACGGGGCTGCCTGACAGGCCGATGATCGCCCTCCTGGCCGGATCCAGAAACGGCGAGATCAGCTCGATGATGCCGACCTTTATGGAATTTGCCGACAGGCTGCATTCCATCCCTGAATATTCAGAATACCGCTTCGTCGTGGCGGCTGCTCCGGCCCGCTCGGAGAGCGACTACACCAAGTACATAATGGGGCGTGAATATGTCAGCGTGGTCTTCGGCCAGAGTTATGCCGTGATGCGTCACGCCAAGGCCGCGGTGGTCAATTCCGGCACGGCTTCGCTGGAATGCGCGCTGATCGGGACTCCGCAGGTGGTCGCCTATAAGGGTTCGGATCTTAACTTCCAGATAGCCAAGTCGATAATAAAGATCCAATATATCAGTCTCGGCAATCTGATTCTTGACCGGATTTGTTTCCGGGAGCTTCTCCAGTACTATTTCACGCCGGAGAACGTGCTGAACGAGGTCCGGAGGATGATCGAGGATGAGGAGTATCGTTCCACGATGCTGTCCGGCTATCAGGAGATCCGTGACGCTCTCGGTGGAGAGGGCGCTTCGGCTGCTGTGGCAAGAGCGATGATTGAAGAATTAAGAAAGTGACCAAAGAACAGGATATTAACACATTGAATATGAAAAGAATAGCATTGATCGCATTGATGATTGTGGCCGGAACCGTGGCTGCGTATTCGCAGACAGAGCAACAGCTGCCGACGGAAATTTACGTTGAAGGCGCGAAGAACCATGTCCAGGGAATCGCCTACGACAGCTCCGCCGGCAACATGTACTTCTCTTTCACGACCAGCTTCATCAAGACGGACATGGAAGGAAAGGTTGTGGGTTCAATAGACAGGATCCAGGGACATCTTGGAGCGATGACATTCAATCCTTCGGACAGAAAGGTTTACGCCTCTCTCGAATGTAAGGACGATGTCATCGGAGCCGGACTTTCCTCTTTCGCCAAAGGCAGGTCGATGTTCTACATCGCGATCATTGACGTTGACAAGGTCACGGAGGTCGGCATGGATTCCGAGAACAATGACGCTTTCCGGATTGTCTGTGTCAAGGACGCCACTAGGGATTACCACATGACCGGCTTCGCTGACAAGGGCTACGAGCATTACTATGGCTGTTCCGGAATCGACGGCGTGACGATCGCCCCTAAGCTCGGCAAGAAAGGTGGAAAGAATTACCTCTATGTGGCTTACGGCATCTACGGCGACAAGGCCCGCAACGACAACAACCATCAGGTGTTGCTTCGCTACGACATCAGGAAGCTTAATGAATATGCCGGCAAAGTCAAGTTCGGAGACTTCTACGGTGAAGGACCGGCAAAACCATTGAGCAAGTATTTCGCCTACACGGGCAACACGAACTGGGGCGTGCAGAATCTGGCCTACGATGCGGAGACGGGGAAGATGTTCATGGCTGTGTACAAGGGCCGTAAGGAGATATTCCCGAATTATGACATGTTTGTGTTCGATGTCGCTGAGAAGCCGGTCAAAAGGCAATTGGCCGGGGTTCTTTACGACAGGACAAAGCATCCGGTGATCGGATCGTCGGAGAATCCGGTTCCAGGCTTTTACTTCAAGTACGGGGCGACAGGAATATGTCCGGTCGGGAACGGGTTGTTCTATTTCGCCGAGCCTGGCAAGAACGCTGCCGGAAAGCAGTACTCCAGAGCCCATCTTTACCGCTGGACCGGTGATCCGGACAACCCGTTTGAGAGATTGTAGTGCTGCCTAAGCCACAAAACATCTAAGTGCTGATCCGGTAAATTTGTTGGTAAATTTCATCGCAGGGTAGTAAATTTCGTGTGTCTGACGAAATCTACTACCCTGCTTTTATTGTCCATTGGAAGGTGTTGTCTAAATTTACGATTGAATTTTAACACAACACCTTATGACAAGTTTTTTAGAAAGGGTCGGCGTCGGGATTGTTCTGCCCCTGTGTCTTCTGATGTCTTTCGGATGTGCGGACTACTCCCCGGACATCGATGACATCCACAAGAGGCTTGACGCCATGGAGGACAACCAAATCGCCACCATCGAGAGTCAGATCGTCTCGGTCAACTCCTCGATTTCCAATTTTGAGAAGGCCGATGCGGATCTGAAGGAAATGATCGCGAACCTTCAGAAGACAGCGGGGAAGTTTGAGAAAACAATCTCGGAGAACGGGGAAAGCATCTCCGCATTGAAGACCGGCCTTGAGAAAGCGGTCGAGGATCTTAAAAACAGCGACAGGGCGGACAAGGAATATGTCCTTGACTCCCTCGGCAAGGCCAAGGCCGTGCTGCTTGCGTTGCTGGAGTCCGAGAAGACCGAGATGAATGGCAAACTGACTTCAATCAACAACACCATCTCGTATCTTCAGAAAAAGGATGCCGAACTTGAGAAGAAAATTACGGATTTGAGAATCTACATCGACAAGGAACTGAAGGAGACCAAGGACTGGGCTAATGCGACATTTATGACTTTGGACCAGTACAACGCCATTGTGGACCAGCTCGGCGGGATCGAAGGCGAGATAGCTGGCCTCAAAACCTCTATGACTAACCTTGAGACCCGTCTGACGGAGAAATATTCAAAGGATCTGAAGACAGCGTCGGATGAAGTGAAGTCAAGGCTTGGCGAGGAGGTCGATGGTCTGAATGACAGGATCGACAAGGTGGTCTCTGACATCACCAAGGCCTACACCGACGCCATCGCCACTTTCCGTGAGGAAATGGAAAAATGGTGGAACGAAAGCCTGAAGAAAGCCATCGATGAAAGCGAGGCCTCTATGAAATCGTGGGTGAACAGCACTTTGGACGGCTACTGGACGATCGCCCGGACCAAGGATTCCCTCAAGGCGCTTAATGATGACATTGAGAATCAGCTTGAGGCGCAGAAAAAACTGTTGAATGATTTGATCAGTGAAAACGCGGGGGATATTACTGCTCTTGAGGACAGGTTGAAGAAAGTCAATGATGACCTTAAGGCGTTGGCGGATCGTTTCCCGGTCTTCACGTCTGACTTGAACAAGGCGAAGGAGGATCTTACCATTGCCTACAAGAAAGCAATCGAGGATGCCATCACTGATTTCAAGGGTGTTTTTGAGGCTACGATCAAAGCTCGTGTTGATGCCGCGTATGACAGTTTCACGAAAGCTTTTTCGACAAAAGAGGCTGAAATGAGGAGGGAGATGGCGTCTATCAATAGCGATCTCGCTTCCCTTGATTTCGCTGACCTTATTTCTTCCTTTGACTCCGTGATGCAGTCTCTGGCGTTTGTCCCGACGAGCGATGACGGGAGTGTGATTCTCTCCTACAACGTCGAGTCTTTGGAAAAGACCATCGATGTCTCTCTGGAGATCCGCCCTGAGCGGCTGCTGTCCTCAATAGGAACCGCTGATGTGTCGGCGTATGCGTTGCTCACAAAGACAAGGGCTTCGGTCGGGGATGAGGTCGCTCTGAAGGTTCAGAGAATCACCAAGGCAAAGAACGGAGTCCTGAATGTCAGGATTGAGCCCGGGGCACTGTTGGATGACTTTATCGCCGGACGTGTCTCCGCCGGTTTCAGGGTCGTTGTCCGTGACGTTTCCACACGGTTCACTCCTTTGAAAGTCGCGAAAATCAGACCGCCTTTGATCCAATATACTACCGCGTCCGGAAGTATGGTTGACATTTCTTCATCTTTATATGCCAAAGACGCGAATAATAAAACTTTGAACATCGTGCACACCAAGTATGGTGAAATCGGCTTTGACGGTGATGCAGACAAAGTGAATCTTAATTGGTATAAATCTGCTGACTTAAAGACAATCAAGCTCCTCAAGAAAGCAAAGCCTGATTACGAGATATATTTTCGAGACTGCAATCTTCTTGAAGAGGTGGATCTTGAGTTATTGGACGTGTCGGCAGTCACTAATTTTCAACAGTCATTTTATAATTGTAGTAAGCTGACTACAAAATCGTTGAAAATCTCCTCTTGGAGGCCTCAGAACCTTGATTATACCAACTTTACATTCTATGGATGCTCAGGGTTGACTTCCTTGGATTTGTCCAAATGGAAAATGGATAAGGTGACTAGCGTGCCTGGAATGTTCAATGGATGTTCGTCGCTTGAGACGTTGGATTTGTCAGGTTGGAATTTGGATAAAGCAAACTGGCACGATGTCAGTGATAATTATGGAAAGACGGTGAGGTGTATGTTCTATGGTTGTAAGAAATTGAAGACCATCAGAATGGTAGGCTGCAGCAACGCCACTATGAATCTGGTCAAGCGTGATCTTGGTGTGGCCGGCATAAACCCTACAATCGTGACCCGATAACCCTAAAATGGAAGAATCAATGAATATAATAAGAATATTACCGGCTCTTCTGAGCCTGATTCTGCTGGTGTCCTCCGGATGCGCTGACTACGATGCTGAGTTCAAGCGTGTGGATGACCGCATCGATGAAATCGAGAACAACCGCATCCCGTCCATCGACAAGCAGCTTGAAAAGATAAACGCTTCACTCCCGGAGTTGGAGCGGACAGATTTGGAAATCAAGAAGATGATCGAGTCCTTGGACAAGACCGCCGATGATCTTCGCAAAGACATCGGTGAGAACGAGAACCGCGTTTCAGAGGTTCGCTCTGAACTCGAAAAGGCTGTCAAGGAACTCCAGGACAGTGACAAGACCAACAAGGAGGAACTGATCGCTGCCATAAATGAAGCCAAGGCTACCGTCTTGGCCAATCTTGAGGCGATGAGGACGGAAATGCAGGGCAAACTGTCCGACATAGATGAAATGATCTCTGATCTGAAAGATAAGGATCAAGAATTGGAGAAACAGATTTCTGTTCTCAAGACCTATGTTGATGATGAATTGAAAGGCATCAGGGACTGGGCCACAGCCACATTCGCGACGTTGGAGCAGTATAATGGTATTGTGGAACGGATTGGAGGGATCAACACGGAGATGTCTGAACTGAAGAAGTCTTTGTCTGACCTTGAGACCCGCCTGACAAACAAGTTCGACGAGGATTTGAAAAAGGCGGTCAGTGACCTTGAATCCAAGATAGGTGAGGAAGTTTCCGGTCTTAATGGCAGGATAGACAAAGAGGTGTCAGATCTTACACAGGCTTACACATCGGCCATCGCCAAGACTCGCGCTGAGCTTGAAAGCGCATGGACAGAAAAGGTCAAGACCTCTCTTGAGGAGTTGGAGAAATCCCTTAAACTTTGGGTGAACGAGAAACTTACAGCCTACTGGACGATAGAGGAGACCAAGGCGGCTCTTGAGGCTCAGAAAAAGGATCTCGAAAACCAGTTGAAGGCTCAGGAAGCCTATCTGAGAGGATTGATCGATGCTAATGCGGGAGAGATCAAGGACCTGAAAGAGGCTCTGACAGAGACCGAGAACGCTCTTGCGGACAACACCAAGAGTCTGGAGGACTTGTTCGCGGAGCTTGAGCAGTCAAAAAAGGACATCAAGGTTGCTTATGAGGCCGCGATCAATGATGCCATAGCTTCGTTGAAAGGTGTTATGGACAAAGAACTTGCCGACAGGATAGACAGCCTCAACAACAGTTTTGCCGAGAGAGTCGAGGCGTTGGAGTCAAGGATTGAGAAATGCAAGGATGACTTGGCTTCGATAATCGAGGCTGTAGAGGACGCGCGTGATAAGATAAGAAACGTGATATCATCGTTTGTATATTTCCCGACATATTCAGATGGATCGGTTGAGGTCTTCTGTGAAGGTGACAAGAAGTCTCTGACATTGAAATTCGAGGTCCGTCCGTTCTCAGCCGCCGAGGCTCTTAATGTAGACAATGTGTCGATCCTCACTCAAAACGTGGAGCCAAAAAACTATGTTATTCCTCTTAAGTTGAGCGGAATCACAAGCACCGGGAACGGCATCGTTCTGATGGACATAGATGCTTCCGGCCTTCCTCTCATCTTTACAAATGGTTCTAGTAAGTTCAACGTTCTGGTGTCAATAAGAGATGCTTCCAAAGGGTGGGATATGATTTCCGGATTTATTCCTATTGTCCCTGTTGTGGTGACAAACCCTTAAGAGAAAGATGAATATGTTTGACTGTTAACATTTGAAAGAAATGAAAGAATATATTGGAAAAATTAAAGTTGCCTTGATGTGCGCGGGTCTTGCCGCAGCTTTCGGCTGTGCGGACTATTCTCCGGATCTTGATGAGATCCACGAGAATCTGGACGGAAAGGATGCGTGGGTCACATCCATAAACCAGCAGATCGAGAAGATCAACGCTTCCATTCCGAAGTTGGAGCAGACCGACAAGGACATGAAGGACATGATCGGTTCCCTGGAGGAGACCGCCGGCGATCTCAGGAAAGCTATCACGGAGAATGGGAAACGGATTTCAGCAGTGAAGTCCGATCTTGAGAAAGCGGTGGAAGAATTGAGGAAAAGCGACAATGCCAACAAGGAAGAACTTATCAGGGCAATAGAACAAGCCGAAAAAGAGGTTCTTGTGACTCTTGAGACAATGAAGTCTGAGATGAACGTGAAATTGTCAGACATAGGCGGCGCGATCTCCGACCTGAAAAAGAAAGATGCGGATTTGGAAGGCAAGATCTCGGATTTGAAATCGTATGCCGGAAAAGAATTGAAAGGCACTGAAGATTGGGTCAAGGCCACTTTCGCGACTTTGGAGCAGTACAATGACATCGTGGAGCAAATCGCTGGCATTGATATCGAAATCGCCGGATTGAAGACCTCAATGACTGATCTTGAGGAGCGTCTGACAAAGAACTTCACAGAGTCGTTGAACAAGACTGTCAGCGATCTGGAATCAGCTGTCGCTGACGAGGTCGCCGGGTTGAATGACAGAATCTCAAAAGAGGTAGCTGATCTGACAAACGCTTTCACCGAAGCCCTCTTAAAAGCCCGGAACGAGACTGAGGCAGCCTGGGAAAAGAACCTTAAGGATTCGGTGAATGATTTGAAGTCATCCCTTGAGTCTTGGGTGAATGATAAAATTAAGGCTTACTGGACGATTGAGGAAACGAAGGCGGCCCTTGAGACTCAGAAAAAGGCTCTTGAAGGTCAATTGCTTGTGCAGAAAACCGCTTTGGAGGAAATGATCAAGGCAAATTCGAAAGACATCGAGGATCTGAAGGCGGCCTTGGCCGTGACCAATAAGGCGATTGAGGACAACGCGAAGGAGATCGAAGGCTTAAAGTCGGATTTGGATGAGGTCAAGGCTGAGGTCAAAGAGGCGTATGAGAGAGCCATCAGAGATGCGATAGCCTCCCTGCGAAATGAGTTGTCTGCGGACATCACGGCCGCGATCAATGATGCGGACAGTAAGGTTCAGGGCGAGATTGATCGAATGAGTTCGGAAATCCGGAAGATGGAGAAATCTGTCAGCGATAAGATAACACAGGCTCAGAATGCTGTCAACAAGGTGCTGTACAGAATACAGTCTTTGGTTTATGTCCCTTATACCGAGGATGGAGTAGCTGTAGTGACAAGATATGGCTCGGGTTCCATTGTGAAATTCGTGACGTTGGAATTCGAGGTACGGCCTTCCTCCGCGCTGTACTATCTGAAAAAGGATAACATTAAGATAACGGCGCATTATCCGAATAATGAACAGAAGGATCTTTACATAAATAATGACAATGACTTTAAGGTGTATGGCGGTTATATTGTCATCAAGGTGAACGCCACCTACATCTCTGATTCGTTTGTGCGGGGCGAGATGGCAGCCTTCGCCAGAGTCCACATCGAGAACGAGACGATGGGCTGGAATCTGTCGTCTGAATATATTCCTTTGAGGATGGCTGAATGAGCGGTTGAGAGCAACACTTTGATGAATAAACAACTTCGACATCATTCCTCTTAAAACCGTGGATGGCGCTTTGGAGCCGGACATGATCAACGGTCATGTGTATGTCGAGATGGGCGACGGCCTGAAATGGGCCACCTGTAACGTGGGCGCGGACAAGCCTGAGGAAGTCGGGACGCTTTTCGCCTGGGGTGAGACGACACCGAAGGCCACGTATTCCCTGGACAACTACAAATGGTACAAGGATGGGAACTACACCAAGTACAATTCCACAGACGGCAAGCAGATTCTGAGCAAAGAGGATGATGCCGCCACCGCCAACCGGGGAGGGACTTGGCGTACTCCGACCAATAATGACATCTTTAAACTTTTGGATTATTGTAAGTGTACATGGGATGATGCAAGAAACGGCTATGTCCTGACAAGTGAATCCCCTGGTTATGAAGGTAACAGCCTCTTCTTCCCGTCACCGGATTATAATCCGACCATTTACAAGGGATTGTACTGGACCTCATTTGTGAATGTGAATAGGCATGTGGAAAAATCGGGTGTTTTTTCCATGATCAAGAGCAATGGAATGGTTGGACTCTCGTCAGCCCCTCGCCACCTCGGTCTGCCGATCCGTCCGGTGTCGTTTTAATCCATGCGGTCAACCGCGGCGCTGTCGGCGACAAGGCCTGTCGGAGTGACGGGGATCAGCGTTTCATGACGCTTAGATCCACAGGCCCCGGAACGCCTTTCACGACAGCCTTGTCGGTGAACTGCCAGAAGATCCAGCCGTCGAAGTCCGGCCTGTCCTTCTCGTAGTGGGCTATCCAAACAGGATAGTTGTCCGTGATCCTCTTGCTGAGCCAGTCACGGGCAAAGGAAGACCCCGTGTAGACAATAGGCTTTTTACCGTAGTGACCCTCAATGGTTTCCAGCCATTTGAGGGCCTCTTCGTTCAGTTTCTTCATCGACCCTCCCCGGTGGATGGTCTCGATGTCCAGAACCGGAGGCAAGTCCTTGAATCTCAGGTCGCCAACCGTCTTGATGAATAGCCTTGCCTGAGCCTCGCCGTCCTTTGAACTCCTGAAGAAGTGGTACGCGCCTCTTCTAAGGCCAGACCTGCCGGCGTCCTGCCAGTTCCTTTTGAAATCCTTGTCCACCATCGACACCCCTTCCGTAGCCTTTATGAACACGAAACTGACAGGCCTGATGTCTTTAGCCAGATGGTGATCACGGATTGTTTTTCCACGTTTGTCCGTCAGCACGTAAAGGGAATCCCAAACGATGTCGCCGGCGTTGTGGTGGGAGATGTCGATTCCGTAGCGCCAGTCTCCTGGCGGAACCTTGGCCCCTGTCTCGTGTCCGCCTCCGCCACCCTGGCTGATGAACATAACCGCCAGAGCCAGAATGACTGACGCGGCGATGCCGA
>ENA-UADG01000161-UADG01000161.1-human-gut-metagenome-genome-assembly--contig:-NODE-161-length-13288-cov-3.661830_pt1 | contig 13288 bp, 10 predicted proteins | sample MGYA00243260_ERZ654246 | MGnify/ENA primary metagenome ERZ654246 (study PRJEB26926, sample SAMN06165021) | human gut metagenome | biome: ENVO:00009003; feature: ENVO:2100002; material: ENVO:00002003... | reverse complement strand
GGGCTCGGAGATGTGTATAAGAGACAGCACTTTACCCCAACGTGTTCGGCACCTGCACCTTCCAGCAGCTTCCCGACCGGGCGCTGCTGCTGCGGTGGCCGGGCAAGCAGGAAGGCGACCCTGCCGTTATGATGGCGCACTATGACGTGGTGCCTGTCAACGAGGAAAAGTGGGACAAGCCTCCCTTCGCCGGGGTCATCGAGGACGGCATTCTCTGGGGCCGCGGCACGCTGGACACCAAGGTCACCTTCAACGGCGTCCTTTCCGCCGCCAATTACCTCATCGGTCAGGGCTTCCAGCCGGAAAAGGACATTTACTTTGCCTTCTCCGGCGGTGAGGAGATCAACGGTCAGGGTGCGCCCAACATCGTGGCGTATTTCACCGAGCACGGCATCCACCCCGCCATTGTGGTGGACGAGGGCGGCGCCGTGGTGGAGAATGTGTTCCCCGGCGTGAAGCAGCCCTGCGGTCTCATCGGCATTGCGGAAAAAGGTATGCTGAACGCCCAGTACCGTACCGTCTCCGCCGGCGGCCACGCTTCCGCACCCAAGCCCCATACCCCAGTGGGCGTTCTGGCGGCGGCCTGCAAGCGGGTGGAGGATCACCCCTTCAAGGCTCACATTGACGGCCCCGCCGCCCAGATGTTCGACACGCTGGGACGGTATTCAACGCCATTGTACCGGGTGATCTTCGCCAACATGTGGTGCTTCGGCTGGATCATTGACGCTCTCGGCAAAAAGAGCGGCGGTGAAATGAACGCGCTGGTGCGCACCACCGTGGCCTTTACTCAGATGGAGGGCAGTTCCGCCCGGAATGTAATTCCTCCCGAAGCAAAAATGGTGTCCAACATCCGCCTGAATCCCGCCGACAGCGTCGCTTCCGCGCTGGCGTATCTGGAAAAGACCGTCAACGACCCCGCCGTGGAGATCACGTCTCTGGAATCCTTCGAGCCAAGTCCCGTCTCCGAAACCGGCTGCGACGCATGGGAGAAGGTTGCCTCTGCCGTGGCCAACACCTGGCCGGGCTGCATCGTCTCGCCGTACCTGATGGTGCAGTGTTCCGATTCCCGGCACTACCGTGACCTGAGCAACCACGTTTACCGCTTCTCCGCCATGGACTTGACCGCCGAAGAGCGCTCGACCATCCACGGCAACAACGAGCGCATCCGTCTGGAAACCGTCGCCAAGGCCGTAGAATTCTACATCCGCCTGATGCGTCAGTGCTGAAACAAAAAAGATGTCCCCCAACCCGGGAAAATCCGGGTTGGGGGATTTGTCTTAGTCCAGCAGATACGCCAGAAACGCGCCGCCGGTGATGGCGTACACCAGAATGGTGAAAGCCACAACGATCAGCGTCAGGATAAACTGGGCGATCGCCCAATTCTTCCGGGAACGTTTCTCCGGAGAGCTGCTCACCGCCCAAACGATCAGGCAGATGAAACCAACGATGGGAATTGCCGAGAGGATCAGGGTGCCGATCCAGGAACCGACGGACATGTCCGTGTCCTGCCGTGCGTAGGTATTGCCGTTGTAGTTGTCCATGTTATATTCCTCCTGCTTTCCAAATTTAGGGGATATAATGATTATAACACATATCTGTGAAAATGGGAATACTTTTTCGGCAAAATCTTTTCTGCAAATCGCCCCGCACACCGCAAAAAATCCCGGCAGCCGAAGCTGTCGGGATTTTTTTAGCTTAGCGTATTCTCGATTACCGGGCGCTGCGCTTCTTGTTGTAGAAGTACACACCGGCAATGGCGGCGCCGGAGACGACCATGAAGATCACGGGAATGAAGATCATATCACCGGTCTTGGGGTTGGTCTTATCGGCCTTCTCGTTGGTGGTGCTCTTGGCGTTGGCGTTGGTGATCATCACGTTGATGTGGACTTCGCTCTCCTTGCGGAGCTCGTTGGTGTCGGAGATGGTGTCATACTTCTGGGTGTCGTTGACAAAGTTGCCGACCCAGTTGCCCTTGGCCATGTACATGCCGTCATACTTGATGCCGTCGCTGGTCTTGGCAGTGTAGTAGTTCTTGACAACGGTCTTGACCTCGTCCAGAGTGACCTTGCCGTCCAGAGCGATGCCCTCGGTAATGTTGATGGTCTTGGCGGGATCGTCGACCTTGTTGTCCTTGAAGATGTGCAGGTAAACCTTGTAGGGGAACTTGTTGTTGGTAGTGGTGGTGTCCTTCTCGAGGTAAGCGTAGAATTCTACGTTGCCCTTGATGACAAGCTTGGCAACCTGAGCGCTGGTGTAGAGGTCACCCTTGTTGTCAATCTTCCAGCCCTTGAAGGTGTAGCCGGTCTTGTTATCGGCTTTGCTCTGAGCGTCGGAAACCTTCTTGCTGTCAATGCTGCTGCCGCTGGTCACGTTGTAGGTGGAAACGGCCTTGCCGTCGGTGCCGTAGAAGGTCACTCTGACAGTGTCGCCCTCGGGAGTGCTGCCGCTCTTGGCCTTCAGGGTGACGGTCAGGGAGTCGCCGGCATTGATTGTGGCGGACAGGGACAGGTTGTTGCCCTTTTCATCGCTCTTGGCGGTGACGAACTCATAGGAATCCTTCCAGTTGCCCATCCAGCGGTAGCTCAGGATGTCGCTGATAACGGAGGACTTACCGTTCACAGGCTCAACCTGGAACTCTCTGGCAATCGCGTTGCCCTTGTCGTCAATAATCTTAAGAGTGATATACTTGGCGGGCTCTTCCGCCTTCTTGGTGTTGACAAACAGCTTCAGGAAGTAGCCGTCGTCGATACCGGCATAGTTGATGGTGACGTCGGTGGCCTCATTGCCGGAAGCGCCGGTCCACTTGACGAACTCCTTGTCGGAGTTGACCAGGCTCAGACCCAGCTCCTTGGTCAGCTTCACGCTGCCGTCAACAGGAACGGTGATCTCGCCCTTTCTTGCATAAGAACCGTCAACATAAATCTCAACAGGAACCTTCGCGTCAACGCGGGTATCCTCGACCTTCTTGTTGAGGTACAGGTTTACGTAGTAGCCATTCGCATTTGCCTTCTTCAGGTTGTCATAGCTGATGGGGCCGGTGGTCTCTTCGTCCTTCATGTTCGTCCACTTGACGAATTCCTTGTCGCCGTAAATCAGAGTCTCGGCCAGTTCCTTCGTCAGTTCCAGTTTCTGACCGGGCTTCACGGTAACATACTTGTCAGTGACATACTTTCCGTCAACGTAGGTCTTGACGGTCAGGGTTTCATCAGCTTCCGTAGCAGCGGCCTGGAAAGGAACCGCGCAGACCAGCAGCATAGCCACCAATACGAGGCTAAGCAGCTTCTTCATTGTGTTTTTCATAGTTTCTAACCTCCTAGAAAATTGGTTGTTTTAGAAATGCTGCCGGCTCTGGAACCTTTGGTGTCGCCAATCGGGGAGGCTTTCCGCCGCTTCCGCACCCGGCATCTCTTTCATGTCTGCATGATATCACATCCGTTCCCGGATGTCAATAGGAAAATTACAAAATGTAACAGAATTCTTTACACTTTATAACATTCTTAAACATTTGCCCTTATCTTAAGAAATTTACTCCAAATTTTACCATAAAATTCGTTTTTTACCAGCTACGAAAAATGACAATCTCTGATTTCGATATCTTTTTTCTTTCAAAGGTTACAATTTTGTTGCAGCCGCCTGTGGCCTCCCGAAGCGGCCTCCGCCGCCCAGGGGGGTGGAAAACCCCGGTGCCAGCATGGCACCGGGGTTTCCGCGAAAGGGTTTGGAAAGAAGAGAGGTAGAAAAGAGGATCTACGGAGTTGAAAGGGAGCGGCTCACGGCTTCCGCAACCTTTCTGGTATTACCATACCTTTGGGTTTTGAACAGGCAATAACGGAAATGAAAATAAAAAGCGACGAAATTGTGAACAGTTTTTCTTCATGCCGGAATATCTCCCTGTTTTTTGCGTCTATTCCTTCGGCAAACGGGGCGGCGCGGAATTTTCCGCGCCGCCCTCGGCTGGTTCCTGTACGCCTTTATGCTCCGGGGAAAATCAGCGTTACCTTGAACAGGTCACCGTCCACCAGCAGCTGTAACTGCCCCTTCTGCAGCTCCATCAGGGTCTTGGCAATGTTCAGGCCCAGACCGCTGCCCTCGGTGTTCCGAGAGTCGTCGCCCCGGACAAAGCGCTCCATCAGCTCGTCGGCGTCCACGTTCAGCTCGTCACGGGAGATGTTCTTCAGGGAAATGATGACCTTCCCCTCCAGCGCCATCACGTCGATATACACCCGCGTGCCGGGCAGGGCATATTTCACGGTGTTGCTCAGGAGATTGCTCAGCACCCGCCAGGCAAGTCTTCCGTCCGCCATCATGGCGACAGACTCTTCCGGATGGCGGAATACGGGGGTCAGCTGGGCTTTTTCCAGCTTGTCGGCGAATTCGCCCAATGCCTGATTCACGGATTCCACCGCGTCCAGCTTCGTAATGTCCGCCGTCAGGTTCCCCGTGCTGGCCTTGCTCATTTCCATCAGATCCTCGATCAGCTTTTTTAAGCGCTGGGACTGCCGGTTGAGGACTTCCAGATAGGTCTTCTCCTCCTCCGGCGTGTGGGGCTTTTGCAGCAAGTCCACGTAGTTGATGATGGAAGTCAAAGGCGTTTTGATATCGTGGGAAACATTGGTAATCAGTTCTGTTTTCATACGCTCCGATTTTAGTTGCTTCTGCGCCGCCACCACGGCAACGCCGGCCAGGTCATTCAGGTCACCGGCAAAGCTCCTGAACGCGCCGATGAGATATTTGTCGTCCACTTTGGTGTCCAGATCGCCCTTGCCCATGCGCTTGGCGCTTTCCAGCAGGATGCCGAAGCAGTATGCCCCGTACAGCACCACGGCCACACAGGCGCACAGGCTCAGCACCACCATCAGATTCGATCTGCCCGCAAGGGCGGCGAACAGAAGCATCACCATAATGAAGCCCGTCAGCAGCCACTGCCAGGTCAGCGGCATCATGGAATACACCCGGTTGACGGATTTTCCGATTTTTGCGCAGGTCTTCTTTATCTGCGTCCACAGCCATCTCAGGGGTGTAAGAAGCATCAGCAGGAAGTCCCAGAATACAGCCGCCGCCTTGGGCAGCTTCCGCAGCAGCCAGCCGCAGCCGGAGAAGCAGCCCTTGACGCACTTCACCAGCAGGTTCAGGCACCGCCAGCAGACGCTGTTGCGCCACCAGTAGCCGCCGGGGGTCTTGAACTGGGCGGCGCAGGCGAAGCAGAAGCTCACGAAAATCAGGCTCATGACGTAGCCCGCCATCAGCACTCCGGCGCAGACCGTTTGAATGCTCTGGCTGAACAGGTCGGCGGCTTCGGCGAACCGCACAATCGCCATGAAAAGGCCGAAGATGATCAGCCCGCCGCCGGCAAGGTAAATGTCCAGGGGGATGCAGTTGAAGCCTGCGGCATGGACTTCCTCACTGCCGGGCTTTCTGCCCGCCGCGCAGCAGAGATACACGGCCAGCACGGCAAACAGCAGCAGACACGCGCCCATGATGAAGAGCAGGCTGTCACGGCAGCTCCACAGCTGGGTAAGCAGAGCGTACCCGCCGTCAAAGCGGTACGCGCCGGGCGCAAGGGTCAGCTCCACGGTATAGTCGGGCAGCTGGGCGTAGCGGTACTCCACCACCATGGACTTCTGGGCGTCGTCGTCCCAATATTCCATGGTGTGAGATTCGCCGTCCGCAAAGATCACGTCCGGGGCTGCCGTGCCGGTTGCCAACGGCTTGGTGGGGTTCGCGGACAGCGTCTCGAGGGGGGCGGTCTCCTCCGTCGTGTCCGGGACGGTCTCGGCGGTCGTCTCCGGAACCGTTACGGTAACGGTGGTTTCGTCGGTTGTTTCCGGCACCGTCTCTGTGGTGGTCTCCGGAACGGTCTCGGTCTCCGGCATCACCTTCTGCGTCAGGCTGGGCGTTACCAAAAATACGACTGCTTTGCCGTCGGCATTCCATTCAAATTCGCCCACGCCTGACGGGTTCGCCGCCTTATAAACCAGGGAATCGTCCTTGTCCCGGAATTCCACGGCGGTGATGACGGCATCCTGCGGCATATTGTCCCGGTAGAATGCGTCGCCCGACTGAAAATACAGGACGCCCGCGTCATTGCGTTTCAGCACGCCCACCGGGCTGCTGCCGCTGCAGGTATGTTCCCCCTCGCCTGCCAGCTCCGATTCCGTGGAGAATGTTACCTTATATATATCTGCGCCCTCAGTGGGAACGTCGTCCATCAGAACTTCGCTTTGGCTCAGCTCCCGGGTCGTGTCGAACACCAGATAGCCGGATTCGTTTTCCGAGAAGCAGTCCGACACGTCGTTGTAGGTCTGATACAGTACACTGCCGTCTACACCAACGAACGTCACACACGTGGTAGGTGCGTCAGGCAGGTCTATCACGCCCATCGATGGATTGGCCTCAAAGCGAACGCCGTTGCCGGTGTCGTAGATATTACCGATCGGTTCGACGCTGTCCACGCTCCCACTGGAGTCTTCCGTTTCGATGCTGAGACTGAGAACCAATGCCCCGCCCTCCGGGATGGCGTTGTAGGTGCTCGCGTCCGCCTGAGGCGTTGCCTCCGACTTTTCCGTGATGGACAGGACGTATTTATAAGAGCCGCTGACGGGGAAGGAATAAAATTCGGCGTCCGACAGATTTCCCGCGCCGCCGGATTCCAGCACATTTCCTTCGGCGTCCTTCAGCACGTAGCCCGCCAGCGCCGGGTTGAACACGCCGTAAAGCCAGCCGGTCTTCCCCGACGGCCCCAGATCATACACGGTCGGCCCCGCGATCGCCTCCGGCACGCCGCCCAGGTTCGCTTCGGCGTAGTCCACGGCGATACGGCCAGCCATGGATTCGCCGTCCGAGCGGATGTATCTGTCCCGCAGCTCCTCCACGGAGATGTCGTACAGTCCCGATTCCGTCATGCCGATGATGGCGGCAGCGCTTCCGGCGGCTCCCAGAAGCATCAGGGCGCACAGGGCGATGGCGAGGAATTTGAATACAATATTGTATTTCAAATTATTTTCCTCCTTCCATTTTATAGCCCTGTCCCCACACGACTTTCAGATACCGCGGCTCAGAGGGGTTGATCTCGATTTTCTCCCGCAGGTGACGGATATGCACCGCCACGGCGCCCTCGCTGCCCAGCGCCGCCTCCTGCCAGACGGATTCATACAGCACCTTGGTGGAGAACACCTTTCCGGGGTTCGCCATCAGAAGGTGCAGAATGGCATACTCCGTGGGCGTGAGGGACACCGGCTCGCCCTCCACGGTGACGGTTTTGGTGCGGTCGTCCAGGACGATGCCGCCGATGGTGATGCTGCCGCTGCCCTCCTCCGGGCGACTGCCCAGCTGGGCATACCGGCGCAGCTGGGAACGCACCCGCGCCAGTACCTCCACCGGCACAAAGGGCTTGGTGATATAGTCGTCCGCCCCCACGTTCAGCCCCAGCACCTTGTCCTCCGTCTCGGACTTTGCGGTGAGCAGAATGATGGGCGCGTTGGAAAATTCCCGGATCTTGGAGGTCGCCGTGATACCGTCCATCACGGGCATCATCACGTCCAGCAGAATGAGGTGAATGTCGTTGTTTTTCGCGATCTCCACCGCCTGAGTGCCTGTGAACGCCTCAAACAGATTGTACCCCTCGGGGGTCAGGTATATTTTCAGCGCGTTGACGATGTCCGGCTGGTCGTCGCAAATCAGAACATTGTACATATGGTTTTCCTTCCTCTCGTCATCTTTTTTTCTTATTATATCACCGGCTTCTTTAAGATGAAAGAGGTCTATTTCTTAAAATGGGATTAACATTTGGAATCACGGCTTTTGCCAACTTCTGCGCCACATTTTTTCTTGCTATTTCCCCGTTCCCGTTTTATAATGGCTTCACGGAACAGATGAAAAAAGGAGTTGTTTTCCATGCTGAAAGATTTTTTTACCGCTCTGGGAACCGGCGCGCTGAATAAGATGCTCCACGCCGTTCTCGTGCTGGTCATTGGCCTTCTGATCATTCGCGTCGTCACAAAGCTGCTTCAGGGGGGACTGGAAAAATCCCACCTGGAAAAGGCCGCCCACAGCCTGATCCTGTCCCTCGCCAAGGTGGCCATGTATATCCTGCTGGGTCTGAGCGTAGCCTCCAGCCTTGACATTGACGTTACCGGCATCGTCGCTTTGGCCAGCGTCCTGACATTGGCCGTTTCCCTGTCGCTGCAAAATATGCTCACCAACGTCATCGGCGGCTTCACCATTCTTTCCACCCACCCCTTCCACTCCGGCGACTATGTGGAGATCGCCGGGCAGTCCGGCACGGTGCAGGAGATCAACATGACCTACACCCGCCTCGCCACCTTTGACAACAAGCTCATTTCCATTCCCAACAGCGCCGTGGTCGCGGCGCAGATCGTCAACTACTCCGCCGCCGACACCCGCCGGGTGGATATCCCCGTCTCCGCCTCCTACGACGCTCCCACCCAGAAGGTCATCGACGCGCTGGTGCTGGCGGGAACCATGGACAATGTGCTTCTGACCCCCGCCCCCAGCGCCTGTGTGAGCAGCTACGGCGACAGCGCCATTGCCTACACCCTCCGCGTCTGGGTGAAGACCGAGGACTACTGGGACGTGTATTTTGCCCTGACCCAGCGGGTCAAGGACGTCTTCGACGAACAGGGCATCACCATGACCTACCCCCATCTGAACGTACATCTGGACAAATAAAGTACACCGCCCTCCCCTTCCCGGGGAGGGCGGTACTACGCTGAATTCACATCGACAGCACTTCCAGCAGCGCCATGACGCCGATTCCCGGCAGTCCCAGAAATCCGGCCACCAGCACCGTCACGGCGTTGATGGGGAAATACGCCCCCGTGAATCCCGCGACGGAATTCAGCAGCCACAGGCACAGAAAGCCGCACCCGGAGTGTATGCCGACCTTGAAGATCAGCTTCATGGGCATCAGCAGCAGCCGCACCAGCACCAGCGCGACAAGGGCGGGAATGAGCAACGTTACAAATTTTTCCATAGGCACCTCCGAATAATCAGGCTTGTTCCGGTTAAGCTACCTGCGGACAGCAAAGGAACGGGAACCAAACGTGACGACGGTTGCTTTCGCCCATTTCATTTACTGTCAAGTGTGTCGCCGAATGCGCAGCGGTATGACGCGAATTAGGAACTCTGAAAACAAGCTTCTTCTGCTTTCTCGCGGCATCAGACAGAATGTATTTTCTCTTTGATACCATTTTCTGATTAAAATACTTATTTTAATCGGAAGCGAGCGGGCAAAAAAGATTTGCGTTCAGCGATTCCTGCGCAGGGAGAAGGGAACGGCTCTCCTGCGTACATTCTGCCACAGAATTTTTGCGAATAAACGAAAACCGGAGTACAGCTGCGCACGCGATTGGTGCCCTGACTCCGGTTTTTGTACTTGTCCTCTCCCCTGCCCACAACATCCTGTGTCCTGCCAAAAAAAATCTTCGTTTTTCTGCGAAATTCTCTGCCGCCCCGCCGTTGTCCCCGTTGGGAAGCTGTGGTATAATGACGGAAAATGACGTTTTCTGCGAGGCACCGAAATGATAACCGAACCTGTCAAAATTTCCCAGAGCGACATCCGCAGGCTGCTCTCCGCCGCCAATCCGGATGCAGCGCTGCTTTACCTTTACATAAACAGCGGCAACCGCCCCGAGGGCGCGGAAGCCGATCTGCATTTCAGCGCCCCCCGCTACGGCTGCGCCGCCGCTACCCTGCGGCAGCTGGGTCTGTGGCCGGAAGACCGTCCCAGCCACATTGCCCCCGGCGAGCGTCCCAGCTACTGCGAAAAGGACGTGCTGGACGCCATGGACTCGGACAACACCTTCCGAAGCCTTTACGGCGAAGTGCAGCGTCTGCTGGGCCGCAGTTTGAACACCGAGGAACTGAAAATTCTTCTGGGCTTTGTGCGCTACCTGGGACTGACCGCGGACGTGATCTCCCTGCTGGTGTGCTACTGTAAAGAACGCGCTCGACAGAGAGGAAGTCTGCGCAACCCGTCTCTGCGCACCATCGAGAAGGAAGCCTACAACTGGGCGGAACGGGGCATCGACACCGTAGAGGAAGCCGCCGCCTTCATTCAGGCGCAGAACGTGCGCAATTCCCGGCTGTCCCGGCTGATGAACCTGATCCAGATCCGAGGGCGCAGTCTCACCGCCGCCGAGGAGCGCTATGCCCAGAACTGGCTGGACATGGGCATGGACGACGAGCTGATCTCCATGGCCTACGAGCGCACCTGCCTGAACACCGGCGGGCTGAACTGGGCGTACATGAACAAAATTCTCCAGCGCTGGCAGCAGCAGGGCTTCCACAGCGCCGAGGACGTCCGCACCGGCGACCGGAAGACGGGCGTCCCGAAGGGTGCCTCCGGCCAGCTGGGCGAAGCAGAGCTGGAAGCCATTCAGAAAGTATTGCAGGAGGGATAATTCGTGGGATACAGTGCGGAAGTGGTCCAGCGTGCCCGGGCGCGTCTGGCGCAGGCAAAGGAAGACCGGGAGTCGGAAAACAGGCAGCATCTGGCAGAGGCCTACGCCAAAGTCCCCCGCATCCGGGAAATCGACATGCTTCTGCGCCGCACCATGGCGCAGGCCGCTCAGGCGGCCTTTTTGCAGGGTTCTGACGGTCAGGCGCTGCTGGAACAGGCGCGGCGGGAAAACCTCAGCTTACAGCAGGAACGGGCAGCGCTGGCCGCGGCGAACTTTGAGGATGGCTTCTTGGACGAAAGCCCCATCTGTGACAAATGCGGCGGCAGCGGCTATGTGGGCACTACCATGTGCGAGTGCCTGAGCGAGCTTTGCCGTCAGGAGCAGAAAAAGGAAATTTCCGTGCTGTCCAACAGCCGGGAAACCTTCAGCCAGTTCCGGCTGGACTACTACCCCGACGCCGTTGACCCCAAATACGGTGCCAGCCCCCGCACCATTATGGAGCGGACGCTGAACATTTGCCGCCGGTATGCCGTGACCTTCACGCCCAATGCCGGGAATCTGCTGTTCATCGGCGGGACAGGGCTGGGAAAGACCTTCCTGTCGGCGTGCATCGCCCGGACAGTGACCGACCGGGGCTACAGCGTTGTTTACGAAACCTCCAGCCACCTGTTCTCCAAGCTGGAGCAGGCAAAATTCAATCCCAGTGACGACGCCCGCCGGGAGGCGGCCAAGCTGACGAACTGCGATCTTCTGATTCTGGACGATCTCGGCACGGAAATGCCCGGGCAGTTTGTCACGGCCGCGCTGTACAGCTTACTCAACGACAGAATGATGGCCGTCAAGCCCATGGTCATCTCCACCAACCTGAATGTGGACGAGCTGAGCCGCCGCTATTCCCCCCAGATCGCGTCCCGGCTCCACGGCGACTTCCAGCGTCTGACCTTCGTGGGAAACGACATTCGGGTACTGAAAAACAGAGGTTTATGATGAAAACAGGTATTTTATTCGATTTGGACGGCACCCTTCTGGACACGCTGGCAGACCTTGCCGACAGCGTCAACCACGTTCTTGCATCCTTCGGCTATCCTCCGCGCACGGTGGAGGAAGTCCGGCAGTTCGTAGGCAACGGTGCGGCCCGGCTCATCGCCCAGGCCGTCCCGGAGGGCGCAGACCCTGCCCCGGTGCTGGCGGCGTTCCAGCCCTATTACAGCGCCCACTGCCAGATCAAGACCCGCCCCTACGAGGGCATTCCGGAAGCACTGGCCGCGCTCCGGGAGCGCTACCCCCTCGCCATTGTTTCCAACAAGCCGGACGCGGCGGTCAAAACCCTCTGCGCCGACATTTTCCCCGGCATTTACGCCCGTGGGGAAAGCCCTGACTGTCCCCGTAAGCCCGCCGCGGACATGGTTTACAAGGCCATGGCATCCATCGGCGCCGATACGTGCATCTACGTCGGCGACAGCGACGTGGACGTCCTGACGGCGAACAACGCCGGTGTCCCCTGCCTCAGCGTTCTCTGGGGCTTCCGGGACAGAGCCTGCATGGAATCGGTGGGTGCGAAGCATTTCTGCGAGACGCCCGCCCAGCTGGTCGCGGACATAGAGGAGATCATCCATGGCAAATGAATTTTACGCCCTGATGGGCCGTATGCGCTACATAACCCGCTGGGGTCTGATGCGCAACACCTTTTCCGAAAACATTTCCGAGCACAGCCACATGACCGCGGTGCTGGCCCATGCTCTGGCGCTGATCCGCCGGGACATTCTGAACCTCCCCGCCCCCGACCCTGACCGCTGCGCCGTGGCGGCGCTGTACCACGACGCTTCGGAGATCCTGACCGGCGATCTGCCCACGCCCATCAAATACTACAATCCGGACATCAAAACCGCCTACAAAGAGGTGGAGCGCATTGCGGGCAACCGTCTGCTGGATATGCTCCCCCCCGAGCTGCGTTCCAGCTACACCCATTATGTGCTGGAGGACGACGCGGAGCTGGAACCCTTCGTCAAGGCCGCGGACAAGCTGTCCGCCCACATCAAGTGTCTGGAGGAGCAGAAGGCAGGCAACACAGAATTCGACTCCGCGGCGCTGCAGACTCTGGACGCGCTGAAAGCCATGAACAGCCCTGAGCTGGAATGGTTTCTAAACAACTGTCTGCAAGCCTTCACGCTGAATCTCGACCAGCTGTAGTACTTGACGGTTGACGGAAAATATGCTACCATAGGCTGTGTCGATGTGCTGACATTTGTTATGTAATTTTATATCCCCCGTCATGGGGGGAATATGCCGCTGTGGTGGAATAGGTAGACACCCGAGACTTAAAATCTCGCGTCCCGAACCACGCACCTGTTCCCGAAAGTGCTAGAGAACTGCGGACTTTCTGAAAAATAACTTCCCGATTTTTGGAGCATCCCTCCAAAACATCCCTCCAACTTTCACATCCCTCCATTGGAGGGATTGAATACGCCGCTATGATGGAATGGTAGACATAGTGGACTTAAAATCCCGCGGGCCGGATGCAGCACCCAATCCGAAAAGTGCTTGCAAACAGCCAATTTTTTCAAATTTGATTATCTCTGTTTCGGAGCATCCCTCCAAAACATCCCTCCAACTTCATATCCCTTCATTTGAAGGGATTGAATACGCCGCTATGGTGGAACAGGTAGACACTGCAGACTTAAAATCTGCCGAAGAGTGATCTTCGTACCGGTTCGATTCCGGTTAGCGGCACCATCTGGAATCTCAGAGCAGGTTTTCTGCTCTGAGATTCTATTTTTCTGGCAAAATGGAAAGAATTGCGTTTGCGGACGACAGCTTATTATTTTCGTCCAGATGCGTGTAAATATTAGCGGTTGTACCTATTGTGC
>ENA-UADG01000160-UADG01000160.1-human-gut-metagenome-genome-assembly--contig:-NODE-160-length-13297-cov-4.344132_pt1 | contig 13297 bp, 8 predicted proteins | sample MGYA00243260_ERZ654246 | MGnify/ENA primary metagenome ERZ654246 (study PRJEB26926, sample SAMN06165021) | human gut metagenome | biome: ENVO:00009003; feature: ENVO:2100002; material: ENVO:00002003... | reverse complement strand
GTGGGCTCGGAGATGTGTATAAGAGACAGATGTATATATCCCCATGGGCGGCAGCCGGGTCAGCCGCTGGCGGTGGGTTCTGAACATCCTCACCGTGTGGATGCTTACGGGGCTGTGGCACGGCGCGGCGTGGAATTTCGTGCTGTGGGGGCTGCTGTTTGCCGGGCTGCTGCTGGCGGAAAAGTGGATTCCCGTCCTGCAAAGGCTGCCGGGCGTCCTGCGCCATGGCTATGTGCTGCTGGCGGTAGTCCTCAGTTTCGTCCTGTTCAACGCGGACAGTCTTGCCCAGGCGGGGCAGGACTTTGCCGGACTGTTCGGCTTCGGCAGCCTGAGCCTGACCTCCGCCGAAACGCTGTACTACCTGAAAAGCTATGCCGTCCTGTTCGTGCTGGGCATTCTCGGCTCCACGCCAGTGGTGAAAAACGCGGCGCGGCGCATTGACGGAACGAAGGCGGGCGTCGTGCTGGAAGCCGCGGCAATGCTGGCACTGCTGATCGTCTGCACGGCCTATCTGGTGGATGGCTCCTTCAGCCCGTTCCTGTATTTCCGGTTTTAAGGGGGCTGCAGTATGAAAAATCGAATTTGCGCAATCACCGTGGCGGCCGTCTGGGCGGTGCTGGCTGTGTGGGCATGGCTGGCGCCCAGCCGGGACATTTCCGTCGCGGAGCGCCGTCAGTTGGCGCAGAAGCCCGCCATTCAGACAAAGACGCTGCTGGACGGCAGCTTCATGACGGATTTTGAGGACGCCAGTCTGGATCAGTTCCCCCTGCGGGATACTTTCCGCGAGGCGAAATCCCTGTTCCACCGCTTCGTCCTGCGGCAAAGCGACAAAAGCGGCATTTATATCTCCCAAGGCTATGCTGCGGCACAGGAATATCCCCTGAGCGAAGCCTCGGTCAACCACGCGCTGGAGCGGTTCAGCAGCGTATACGAAACCTATCTTTCCTCCACCGATTCCCAAATTTATCTTGCCATCGTCCCGGACAAGGGCTTCTATCTGGCGCAGTCCGCCGGGCAGCTGTCCCTGGACTATGACCGGCTCTTTGCCATGGTGGAGGGCGGAATGCCCTGGGCGTCTCCCATCCGCCTAACGGACAGCCTGTCCATTCAGGACTATTACCGCACCGATACCCATTGGCGGCAGGAGCAGCTGCTCCCGGCGGCGCAGGCGCTGTGTCAGGCGCTGGGGGTATCTTCTCCCCGGCAGGAGGATTACACCGTCACCCCGGTGGACAAGCCCTTCTACGGCGTGTACTACGGTCAGGCGGCGCTGCCCATGCAGCCGGACACCATGTACCTGCTGAAAAGCGACCTTCTGGACGACTGTCGGGTGTACGACTACGAAACAGGAGAAACCACCGCTGTCTACGACATGACCAAGCTGGACAGCAGAGATCTGTACGACGTGTATCTCTCCGGCGCCCGGAGCCTGCTGACCATCGAAAACCCTAACGCGGCCACCGGCCGGGAGCTGATCGTATTCCGGGATTCCTTCGGAAGCAGCATCGCTCCTTTGCTGGTAAACGACTACGCCAGAGTGACGCTGGTAGATCTTCGGTATATCCGAAGCGACTATCTGGGGCAATTCCTGGACTTCCACGGTCAGGACGTGCTGTTCCTCTACAGCACGCTGCTGCTGAACAACAGCGCGGCAATCAAATAAAGCATCAAGGGCGCTCCGATGAAAGCGGAGCGCCCTTGATGCAAAAAAAGTCCACTGTAATCTTGCGACTACAGTGGACCTGGCAGAGGATGAGGGATTCGAACCCCCGCAAACGGAGTCAGAGTCCGGTGTGCTACCGTTACACAAATCCTCTATATAATACCTGGTGGAGACAACAGGACTCGAACCTGTGACCTCATGCGTGTGAAGCATGCGCTCTAACCAGCTGAGCTATGCCTCCATACCGAAGCAGAGCTTATTATACCACGTTTTTCCGGAAAGTCAACCACTTTTTCCGGAATTTCCTTTTTTCTTTTTTGCGCCCCGCCCTGAAAAGGACGGGGCGCATGAGGCTTGTTTACCTGTATGGCTGCACGTATCGTTCATGGCTCAGACTTTGTGGTCGCGCGTGGGCACCGGAGACAAGGCCGAGCATGGCGTAGATCGTAACCACCGAAGAACCGCCGTAGCTGATCAACGGCAGGGTCAGACCGATAACGGGCATGACGCCGATGCACATACCGGTGTTGATCATCACCTGGAACATCAGCGCCGACGCGGCGCCGTAGCATACCAGCCGGCGCATATAATCCTGACAGTGCATGCCCACATAGATGCACCGGGCGATGATGGCCATTTCCATGATCATAATGGCCAGACACCCCACGAAGCCCAGCTCCTCGCCCATGGACGAGAAAATATAGTCTGTGTGCTGGGCGAACAGGCTGCCGCTCTGGGTACGGTTGCCGTTGAACAGTCCCTGTCCCGTCAGGCCGCCGCCGGTGAGGGAGCGCAGGTTCATCATGGAGTGGTAGCGCTCGTTGATGCCCGTGGGGTCGATGGTGTCGTCAAACAGGATCAGGAACCGGTTCTGCTGGTACTCGCCGAGGAACTGCCACAGGATCGGGAACGCCGCCGCGATCAGACCGATGGCCAAAGCAAACCACCACAGGCTGACGCCGCCGCCGAAGGCCATACCGATGAAGATAAACACGAAGATCAGGGAAACGCCCGCGTCGCCGGACAGCACCATGTTCAGTCCCACCAGCAGTCCCAGATGAAGGCACATGTGCATAATAGACGGCAGGCTGGATATTCGGTTCTGGTGCGCCGACATGACCGAGGCCATAATAACGACATAGGTGATCTTGCAGACCTCGGCGGGCTGAACGCTGATAAAGCCCAGGTTGATCCAGCTTCGGTTACCGGAGCCGTGGTCGGTTCCCAGGGGGCTTATCAGCATGAGAAGCAGCGCACAGTTGAAAGCCACCATCACCATCCGGTGTTCCGAGAGAAAGTCCAGATCAATGGAGGACACCAGCGCGTACATCATGACGCCCAGACCGGTAGCCGCCAGCTGAATGATAATATATTTGAGATTGCCGCCAAACTTGTCGGCGGAAGTGGCGCTGGCAATAAAAACGCAGCCAAAACCGGACACGATCAGGCACAGGATCAGCAGAAATATGTCGCCTTTTTTCCAGAAGTCCTTTAATTCATCCAAAAACCGGCTCAAACAACCGCCTCCTTTCCGCTATGGTTTTTCATTATACCATCCTTCCGGGGAAAAGTAAATAGACGAAATGTGAACGTGCTTTTAACATTGCCGGGGGCGGGGTATAGGGGCCTTCCGAAACGGGCAGAATCCATAAAACCCGGCAAAAAAAATGTTATGTCTGATATTACATCCGGTTTTACTTGACAAAATGGGAAAATAGTATTATCCTAAATAGGAATCTGCAAGAATTGGAAACGTTTCAATTTTCCGAAACTGCCGTTTTTCCACCGCCGCAGGGGTGTCTTCCCCCGGAGTTCCTCCGGAGAACCCACGCTCAGACGGATACCGGAAAAAAGTTTCCTGTTTGCCGTTTTCGGGGCGGTTTCAACTGGACATGCTGATCGGAATATGATATACTATCAAAAGTCTGTCTAGAAGGAACCGTATCAATAAGCCATGGCGGCGCACCCGCTTTAAGAATGGAGAGCTAACATGAACAACAACTGTCTGAACATCCTGAAATGGACGGAGGCACAGCTCAAGTACACCTATGACGTTTCTTTGCAGGAGGCCACCCCTCAGGAGCTGCATGAAGCGCTGGGTCAGGCTGTTATGATGGCCATTTCCGACGATTGGAGCCACTCCAAAAAGACCCGTATGCCCAATCGCAAGGCGTATTACATCTCTGCCGAGTACCTGATCGGCCGTCTGGTGTATTCCAACCTGTTTAATCTGGGAATTCTGGACGAGATGAAGGAGCTGTTTGCCGAGCACGGGGTCGATCTGGCGATTCTCGAGGACATCGAGGACGACGCTCTGGGCAACGGCGGTCTTGGCCGTCTGGCGGCCTGCTTCCTGGACAGCGCTGCATCCACCGATATTCCCCTGTCCGGCTACGGCCTGCGCTACAAGTTCGGTCTGTTCAAGCAGAGCTTTGACGCCGACGGCAGTCAGGTGGAGAACGCCGACGACTGGACAAAGTTCGGCGACCCCTGGTCCTTCCGCCGCTATAACCACACCGTGAAGGTCAAGTTCCCCGACCATACCGTTCTGGCCGTTCCCTACGATGTTCCCGTCATCGGCTACGGCACCGAGAACGTGGGCACACTGCGCCTGTGGCAGTGCGAGGCCGAGGAGGAGCTGGACTTCAACGCCTTCAACAATCAGGACTATCTGCGGGCACTGGACGCCAAGAACAAGGCCGAGGACATCACCCGGGTTCTGTACCCCAACGACTCCACCTGGGAGGGTAAGCGCCTGCGCATCAAGCAGCAGTATGTGCTGTCCTCTGCGTCCCTGCAGGATATGCTGCGCACCTTCAAAATTGCCCATGGCGATGATCTGAGCCGCTTTGCCGAGTTCTACGCGGTGCAGCTCAACGACACCCATCCCGCCATGTCCATCCCCGAGCTGATCCGTCTGCTGATGGCGGAGGGCATGCCCTTTGATGATGCCTTCAACGTTGCCCAGAAGACCTTCTCCTACACCAACCACACCGTCATGGGCGAAGCCTTGGAAAAGTGGCCGCTGGATCTGATGCGCAGCGTGGTTCCCGAGATCGTGGACATCATCTGCCGCATTGACCAGAAGCTCAAGTGGGAGCATCCGGGTCTGTTCATCGTGAAGGACAACACCGCCCACATGGCGAACCTGTCCATTTACGTCGGCTCCTATATCAACGGCGTGGCGGAAATCCACACCCAGATTCTGAAGGACGACTGCTTCAAGGACTGGTACTACGCCTTCCCCGAGCGGTTCCAGAATAAGACCAACGGCATCACCCCCCGCCGCTGGCTGGGTCTGTGCAACCCCGAGCTGACTGCCATGCTGCGGGAAAAGGTGGGCGGCGACTTCCTGAAAAACCTCGACCTCATCGGTGAGCTGAAAAATCAGATTTACGACGAGACCATCGTGGAATTCAACGATATCAAGCACCTGAAGAAGGAGCAGCTGTGCGCCGTCATCGCCAAGCACGAGGGCGTGACGCTGAACCCCGACTTCATCTTCGACGTGCAGGTCAAGCGTCTGCACGAGTACAAGCGCCAGCTGATGAACATTCTGTCCATTGTGGACATCTACTTCCGCCTGAAGGAGGGCCGCCTGCCGGACTTCCATCCCACGGTTTACCTCTTCGGCGCCAAGTCCGCCCCCGGCTACGCCCGTGCCAAGGCCATCATCCGCTATATCAACCGGGTCGCGAAGATGATTAACAACGACCCCGCCGTGGCCGACAAGCTGAAAGTGGTATTCGTTCAGAACTACAACTGCTCCTACGCCGAGCATATCATCCCCGCCGCCGACATTTCCGAGCAGATTTCCCCTGCCGGTACGGAAGCCTCCGGCACCGGCAACATGAAGCTGATGCTCAACGGCGCCGTAACGCTGGGTACGCTGGACGGCGCCAATGTGGAAATCGCCCAGGAGGCCGGCCGGGAGAACGAATATATCTTCGGCCACACCGTGGATGAGATCAATGCCGTGAAGCCCACCTATCACTCCCGGAGCATTTACGACTCCAACGCCGACCTGCGCCGCGCCATCAACACCCTGGTGGACGGCACCGTCCCCACGGACGACGCCCAGAAGGAGCTGTTCCATTCTCTGCTGGACGGCACCGACTGGCATCAGGCCGACCATTACTTCCTGCTGCTGGACTACGCTTCCTACTTCGACACCAAGCTCCAGGCCAACCGGGACTATGCCGACCGCATTGCCTTCGGCCGCAAGTGCCTGATGAACGTGGCCTCCGCCGCCAAGTTCTCCTCCGACCGCACCATCCGTCAGTACGCCGAGGAGATCTGGCACATCAAGCCCACCGAGTATTAAGCCCCAAAACACGCCCGATTCTGCAAAGAACCGGGCGCGTTTTCGTATTCAAAAAAGTCAAAACCTTGCACTGCGCGGCGAATTGTGGTATAGTATGTTCAGACGTGAATCCTGGAGGTGTAGACATGAAAGTTCAATTCATCGGCGCGACCCATGAGGTCACCGGCAGCTGTACGCTGCTGGAAGTGAACGGCCGGTACTATCTGGTGGACTGCGGTATGGAGCAGGGGGAGGACATTTTCCAGAATGTCCCGCTGCCCGTCCCGGCGAATGCCATCGAAGCGGTGTTCCTGACCCACGCCCATATCGACCATTCCGGTATGCTCCCCAAGCTGTGCAAGGACGGGTTCCGGGGGCAGATCTACGCCACTGAGGCCACCTGCAATCTTTGCCGCATCATGCTGATGGACTCGGCGCACATTCAGGAATCGGAAGCCCAGTGGCGCACCCGCAAGGCCGAGCGCGCCGGGGAACGGGCCGTGGAGCCGGTATACGACACCAACGACGCGGCGGCGGCTCTCCGGCTGCTCCGCCCCTGCCAGTATAACGCCGCCGTTCAGGCCGCGGAGGGCATTATCATCCGCATGACGGACATCGGCCATCTGCTGGGTTCCGCCGCCATCGAAATGTGGCTGACGGAGGGGCAGCAGACCCGGAAGATCGTGTTCAGCGGCGACGTGGGCAACGTCAATCAGCCCCTGCTCCGCGACCCCCAGCCTGTTGCGGAGACGGAATATCTGGTCATCGAATCCACCTACGGCGACCGCCTGCATCCCAAGGAGCGGGGCGACGTGGTGGGCGAGCTGGCCGCCTGCATCCAGCGGGCGCTGGACCGGGGCGGCAATCTGGTCATCCCCGCCTTCGCCGTGGGGCGGACGCAGGAAATGCTCTACGCCATCCGGGAGATCAAGCAGCGGGGTCTGGTGACGGGACACGACCATTTCCCGGTGTACGTGGACTCCCCTCTGGCCGTGGAAGCGACGGGAATTTTCCTGCAATGCGACCCCACGGACTTTGACGAGGAAACCCAGGCCATTCTGAAGCAGGGCGTCAATCCCATCTGGTTTGACGGGTTGAAGCTGGCCGTTTCCTCCGACGAATCCAAGCTCATCAACACCGACCCCCAGCCCAAGGTCATACTCTCCGCCAGCGGCATGTGCGAGGCGGGCAGAATCCGCCACCATCTGAAACACAACCTGTGGCGCAAGGAAAACATCATCCTGTTCGTAGGCTATCAGGCGGAGGGGTCTCTCGGCTGGAAGCTGGAAAACGGCGCGAAGTCCGTGAAGCTCTTCGGCGAGGACATCGCGGTGAACGCGGAGATCGCCATGCTCCACGGCACCTCCGGCCACGCGGACAAAGAGGGACTGCTCAACTGGCTGGCAGGCTTCCGGGAGAAGCCGAAGATGGTGTTTGTGAACCACGGCGACGACAGCAGCTGCAAAGCCTTCTGCGCGACCCTGAAATCCATGGGCTACCACGCCGACGCTCCTTACAGCGGCACGGAATACGACCTGATCACCGGCAAGCTCACGACCTACACCGAGGGCGTGAAGATCGACCGGGCGGCCGTCTTCAAGGGCACCCAGCGGGCGAAGCAGATTTACGAGGACATGGTCGCGGCTGCGGAAGCGCTTCTCGCGCTGGTCAAGACCCGCCGCGGGAACACCAACAAGGACAACGCCAAGCTTACGGGGCAGATCATCAGTCTGATTGAAAAGTGGAAGAAATAAGGCAGCAAAACGCCCGGCAGGAAATAGATTCCTGTCGGGCGTTTTTCACGCTTTTTCAATTATTTCAGGCTGTATTTCACGGCATACGCCTTGTATTCGTCGTCAAAATTCTCGTTTTCCATCCGGGCGGAGCGGATGGCCTCGTGGGTGTTCATGTTGTGGTGGTGCAAGTCGATGATGCACCCGGCGATGTTGGAGCAGTGGTCGCCCACCCGTTCCAGCGCGGTCAGCAGATCCGACCAGACAAATCCGGACTCAATGCTGCAGCTGCCCTGCTGCATCCGCAGAATGTGATGGATGCGCATTTTCTCCTTCAGATCGTCAATGACCTGCTCCAGAGGCTCCACCCGGTAGGCCTTTTCCAGATCGTCGTCCCGGAACGCCCGGAAGGTCATGTCCACGATCTCCTCCACAGCCCGCAGCAGAACGTTCAGCTCATGACGGGCGGCGTCGGACAGCGCCAGATTCTTACCTTTCAGCTCCTCGGCGGACTCCAAAATGTTCAGAGCGTGGTCGCCGATGCGCTCAAAATCGCTGAGGGCTTTGAGGAGCATGGCGGCCTCGCTGCTGTCGTTTTCGCTGATCTTCAGGGCGCTGAGCTTGACAAGATAGGTGCCAAGGATATCCTCATAATGGTCGGTTTTGCTCTCCCCCTCCCGCACAGCCTGCGCAAGCTCCGGCGTGTAGTTCTGGAGGGCGGCGGCGGCATCCCGCAGGGTCACGGCAGCCACGTCCGCCATTTCATTGGTGACCACACGGCAGCGCTCCAGCGCGATGGAGGGGGTGGTCAGCAGGCGTTCGTCCAGCTCACAGACCGCTTCCGGCTGCTTCCCGTCGGGGACGATCCTGCACACCAGCTTTTCCAGCAGACCTGCCGCGGGCAGCATCAGGGTTGTGCAGATGACGTTGAAGACCGTGTGGCAGATGGCGATGCCCAGATAAGAAGCGCTTTCTCCCAGAATGGCAGGGGAGAACAGGGCGTCCGCCAGCACAAAGAGGGTCAGGCACACAATGGTGCCGATGATGTTGAACATCAGATGCACCACCGCAGCCCGCCGCGCGTTTTTGGTGGTGCCCACGCTGGACAGCAGCGCGGTGACGCAGGTGCCGATGTTCTGACCCATGATAATGGGAATGGCGGCGGCGTAGGTCACAGAGCCGGTGGAGGACAGCGCCTGCAAAATGCCCACGGAGGCCGAGGAGGACTGGATGATTCCGGTGAGCACCGCGCCCACGAGAACACCCAGAACAGGGTTCGTGAACATCAGGAACATCTGCTGGAATTCCGGCACATTTTTCAGGCTGCTGACCGCGCCGGACATGGTCTCCATGCCGAACATCAGGGTCGCAAACCCCAGAAAGATCATGCCGGTGTCCTTCTTCTTGCCGTCCTTCATGAACATGTAGTACACAATGCCCACCAGCGCAAGAATGGGGGTAAAAGAGCTGGGCTTCAGCAGCCGGACGAAGACGTTCCCGCTTTCAATGCCGCTAAGGCTCAATATCCATGCGGTGACGGTGGTGCCAACGTTCGCGCCCATAATGACGTTGATGGCCTGTCCCAGCGTCAGAAGCCCGGAGTTGACAAAGCCGACCACCATGACCGTGGTAGCAGAGGAGGACTGAATGACGCCCGTGACGGCCAGACCCGTCAGGAAGCCCAGCATCCGGTTGGTGGTGAGCTTCCCCAAAAGCACCCGCAATGAGGAACCCGCCCGCCGTTCCAGCGCGTCTCCCATCAGGTTCATGCCGAACAGGAACAGGCACAACCCGCCGATCATGGTCAGAACGTTGAAAATATCCATAGAATCCAGCCTCTCGTATCTTTGATACTTCAATTTTATCAGCGCAAGGTCAAATCCATTATCAGAAAAATGTAAAATCTGCGTAAATCCGGCAGAAAATATGGGAGGGGCGCCGCCCCTCCCATTCATTCTACTTTTTCTCCATGGGGAACCGCACCGTGACGATCGTCCCCTTGCCGACGGTGCTGTCCAGCTCGATGGCCGCGCCCAGAATCAGCGCCGCGTGCTTGACGATGGACAGTCCCAGACCGGTGCCGCCAATCTCCTTGGAGTGGCTCTTGTCCACCCGGTAAAACCGCTCGAATACCCGCTCCTGATGCTCCGGGCTGATGCCGATGCCGGTGTCTGTCACCGTGAGAACGGCCTGATTTCCTTCCTGCCCGAGCCGCACGATGACCAGCCCGCCGTCCTTGTTGTACTTGACGGCGTTGTCCATGAGGTTGAACACGATCCCGGAAACCAGCTGGGGAATCCCCTGAATCACGGTTTTCGTCCCTTCCAGCCGGATGCTGACGTTTTTCAGCTCCGCCGGGGCGGTCAGCTCCTGCATGGCGGACTTCGCCGTTTCGTACAGATCGATGGGCGCCCACTGCATGTCCGCCGCGCCCTCGTCCAGCCGGGACAGGCGCAGGGTATCCTCCACCAGATCGATCATGCGCTGGGCTTCGCTGTAGATTTTCTCCCCAAAGTGCCGGGTGTCCTCCGGAGGAACCAGCCCGTCCTTCATCAGCTCGGCGTAGCCGGAAATGGCATGGAGCGGGGTTTTCAGCTCATGGGAAACGTTGGCGGTGAATTCCCGGCGAAGGGCTTCCGCCTTCTGCTTCTGGGTCACGTCAAACAGCAGTAGCACCACGCCGAAAACCGCCCCGTCGGATCTGACCGGACTTGCGGCGGCGAGATATTCCCCGCCGGTCAGGGCGACATTTTCCTCCGCCTTTTCCCCGGTGAGGGCTTTCTCCACCAGTGCGGAAATGGCAGCGTTCCGGTTGGCGACGCCAAAATCCGCCCCTAAGCAGTTGGGGGTGATCTCCAGCAGCCGCGTGGCAGCGGGGTTGATGCTCAGCACCGTGCCGCTGCTGTTCATCAGCACCAGTCCCTCGCTTAAGGAACGGGTGACGGTGTTGAATTCCTTCTGCTTCTGCCGCAGCTCCTGAGACTGCGCCCGGAGCTGAACCTGCTGGGAGTCCAGCCGCCGCAGAAGGGGCTGAATTTCGACGTACTCCCGGTTGGACATGGGGTCGTCCAGATTCAGCTCGTTCAGAGGGGCGACAATGTTTTTCGTCAGCTGCCCGGCAAGAAGCGCCGACAGGGCGACGGCAATACCGATGACCAGAATGATCGGCTTCACCACCCCCAGCACCAGATGGGGCACCGTGTTCTGCGCCGCGGAAAGGCGAAGCACCGTGCCGTCGCTTAACCGCTGCGCCGTATAGATATACCGCTCCATCAGCGTGTCGGAATAGCGGAAGCTGGTGCCGGAACCGGTGGCCAGCGCGGCCTTCACTTCTTCCCGCTCCAGATGATTCTCCATCACGCCGGAATCGGAGCGGCTGTCATAAAGCACCGTGCCGTCGGCGGCGATCCATGTGATGCGGCGGTCTGAGGTATCGAGATCGTCAAAATAGGAAACCCCTTCCGTTTCCAGCGCGTGGGCGACCAGCGCCGTCTGCAATCGCAGCTGCTCCGCCTGAACGTCGGAAAAGTAGGTGTACAGCGCCCCCAGAATCAGCACCACCGCTGCCAGCAGCACCGCCAGGGACGCCAGAAAAATCGAGCGAAAAACCCGCTTCGTCATGGCCTACGCCTCCATCCGGTAGCCAACGCCCCGGACGGTGCGGATGTATTCGCCGCACTGCCCCAGCTTCGTGCGCAGGGTGCCGATGTGTACGTCCACCGTCCGGGTCTCCCCCACGTAGTCCGTGCTCCAGATCCGCTCCAGCAGCTGATCCCGGGTAAAGACCCGGCCGGGATGCTCCAGAAAGAGCTTTAATAGCTCAAATTCCTTCAGCGTCAGCTCCACCCGGGTATCCCCGGCGTAGACCGTATGGGACGCGGAATCCATCCGCAGATTCCCCATTTGCAGCAGTCCGGGAGCAGCCGCAGGGGCAGCCCGGCGCAGAACCGCCCGGATGCGGGACACCATCTCCATCATGCCGAAGGGCTTGGCGAGGTAATCGTCGGCGCCCAAGTCCAGCCCCACCACCTTGTCATACTCCGTCCCACGGGCGGAAGCAATGATGACCGGGATGCGGGCGGTGGTGGGATTGCCCCGGAGGGCTTTGAGAATTTCAATGCCGTCCATTCCGGGCAGCATGATATCCAGCATAATGAGCTGGGGCTGGGCATGGCTCAGCGCGTCGAACAGTCCCACACTGTCCCGGAAGCCCTCCGCCTCGAAGCCGGACGCCCGCAGGGCATACAGCATCAGCTCCCGGATGCTGTCGTCGTCCTCTACGCAATAAATCACTCGGATTCCCCCAATACTTATTCTATCTCACTGTTGATGGTACGATAAAACCGTAAGAATTACAACAGGCACTTTGTAAAATCTATGTAAAGTGGCGAATTTTGTCCCATAAAACAAAGGTTCCGGGGCGGAAATCCGCCCCGGAATATCGTGTCAAGCGTTAAAAACGTAGGTATCCAGCCGCCGGAAAGCCTCCTGCACCCGGCTCAGGGGCAGCGCGAGGTTCATGCGGATGTGGGTCTGACCGTGGAACGCCCGTCCGTCCTGCCAGATAACGCCCACGTCCCATCCGGCGGCAAGCAGCTCGTCCATGGTCTTGCCATGAGCCGTCAGCCATTTTTCGCAGTCCAGGAACAGCATATACGTCCCCTGAGGGCGGCTGACATCCACGCCGTTAAAGTGCTTCGCGATATAATCGCAGGCAAAATCCACATTCCCGGTGATGACCTGCCGCAGCTCCTCCACCCACTCATAGCCTTCGGGCTTGTAAGCGCCCAGCAGGGCGTGCATACTCATGACGTTCATGGCGTTGTAGTGACTGAGGGACCCCTCCTTGTCGCAGCGATCCCGGAGCCAGCTGTTGTAGATGATATGGTAGCTGCCCACCAGTCCCGCCAGATTGAAGGTCTTGGAGGGGGCGTACAGCGCCACGGTGCGCATTTTCGCGTCCTCACTGACGGACTGGGTGGGGATGTGGCAATATCCGGTCAGCAGAATGTCGCTCCAGATCTCGTCGGAAACCACCATGACGTCGTACTTTTTGTACAGCGCCATGGCCTGCTCGATCTCCCAACGCTCCCAGACCCGGCCGCAGGGGTTGTGTGGGGAACAGAAAATGGCGGCGTGGATGTGATTTTCCACGATCTTCTTTTCCATGTCGGCAAAGTCCATCCGCCAGACACCCTGCTCGTCCTTTGTCAGCGGAGAGTGGACAATGTGATAGCCATTGTCCGTCAGGCAGTGGGTAAAGCCGATGTAGGTCGGGCTGTGGAGCAGCACGTTGTCCCCTTTGGAGCACAGAACGTTCAGCGCGGAGATCACGCCGCCCAGTACGCCGTTTTCGTAGCCGATGTGTTCCGGCTTCAGGCCGGTGACGCCGTTGCGGCTTTCCTGCCAGCGGATGATGGAATCGTAATATTCCGCCGGGGGGTCAAAGTAGCCGAAGGCCGGATGCTCCGCCCGGGCGATCATGGCCTGCTGAACGGTGGGAACCACGGGGAAATTCATGTCCGCCACCCACATGGGAATCACGTCAAAGCCCTCCCGGGGGGCGGGATAGGAGGAACCGGGGGCGCCCACGGCGTC
>ENA-UADG01000158-UADG01000158.1-human-gut-metagenome-genome-assembly--contig:-NODE-158-length-13513-cov-8.417001_pt1 | contig 13513 bp, 9 predicted proteins | sample MGYA00243260_ERZ654246 | MGnify/ENA primary metagenome ERZ654246 (study PRJEB26926, sample SAMN06165021) | human gut metagenome | biome: ENVO:00009003; feature: ENVO:2100002; material: ENVO:00002003... | reverse complement strand
GAAGCCGAACTCGTACATAATCTTCGGCTGTAATCCGTTCCTGAACCTCTACAACTGGTCCGGCAGGAATCCCGACAAGGCCATCAACCGCCTCATCCGAAGTATCGGGACCGCGCCTGTGGTCTATCAGCCGTCTCAGGTCGAAGCCTCGATCGAGAACATCAACAGGCATCTTGAATATCTTGGCTACTACGGTTCGGACGTGCGGAGCGACATCGAGGTAAAAGGCCGGAAAGTTAATGTGACATATTCAATCACTCTTGGCAAACGGTTCAGGATAGGGGAGATAACCTATTCGGTGCCGGACGGAGAGTTCAAGGAGGATTTCCTTGCCGACACTTCCGCGACCACAGTGCGGTCTGGCGACTACCTCTCCGAGGACGCTTTGGAAAAGGAGACGGAGCGCTGCGCCTCCGCTATGAGACGCAAAGGCTACTTCGGCTTCACTAAGAACTACTTCTCGTTCGAGGCGGATACTCTCAACTCCCCGGACACGGCCGGCCTTCTGATGATGGTCAAGGAATATACCAGAAACCAGACTCCTGAATATGCCCGTCCGCACCGGAAGTATACCTTGGGCGAAGTCTCCATCTCCTACGACAAAGACCTGAGATTCAATGACAAGGTGCTTAGGAATATGTGCACTCTCCATCCCGGAGACCAGTACGATGAGAATGAGGTGAACACGACATATTCCAGGCTTTCCGCATTGAGGATGTTCAGCGGGGTCAATGTCTCACTTAATCCCCGTGACTCTGGAATAGTGGACTGCGACATCAACCTCACCAGATCAAGGATGCAGGGCTTCAAGGTCAATATGGAAGGCTCCACAAACTCGACCGGTCTGATCGGCATATCGCCGCAGCTGAATTATTACCATAAGAACATATTCCACGGTGCCCAGTGGCTGAATCTTGGATTCCTCGGCAATTTCCAGTTCAAGTACGATGACAGGAGCGTCAAGTCCAACGAGTTCGGTGTCTCCGCAGGTCTGAGCTTCCCGGAGTTCCTCGGTCTGCCGAATTCCATATTCAAGGGACCGTCCGTGCCACGCACCGAAATCAACGCTTCATATAACTACCAGAACCGTCCTGAATATACGAGGAATATGATCTCGACATCTTACGGTTATTCTGGATCTCTGCGTAACGGAAAGTTCTTCTATCAGTTCTACCCGATACAGGCCAAGATCGTCAGGCTGACGAATCTCGACCCGAACTTCTACACGACTCTTTCCGGCAACCCGTTTATGAGGGACGCCTACCAGAACCACTTCGATGTCGGCTCCGGTCTCGTGGCCTACTACACGACCAGCACAGCCTTGGTTCCGAAGGAGACCTATGAATATGCCCGTCTGCAACTCGATGCATCCGGCAATGTCCTGAGCCTGTTCAACAAAGCGATGAAAAGTGATGAATATGGCTCCAGGCTTATCTGGAACACTCCATATTCCCAGTACATCCGCACGGAACTGACGTTGGGCAAGACGTTTGTGTTCGGCAAGAATGGAGGGCAAGCCTTGGCGATACGCCTTCTCGGAGGTGTCGGCTACGCCTACGGCAACTCATCCACAATTCCGTTCGAGAAACAGTTCTACAGCGGCGGCGCGAACAGTATGCGTGGCTGGCAGGCCCGTTCCCTTGGCCCGGGCAACTCAAAGGCTGACACGACGTTCGTGATCCCAAGCCAGACCGGTGACGTGAAGTTGGAAGCCAATCTGGAGTACCGTTTCCCGATGTTCTGGAAGTTGTGCGGTGCCGTCTTCACGGATGTCGGCAACATCTGGACCCTGAAAGAGACCGACGGAGACGATGGCTCCCACACCCATTTCGACCTCAAGAACCTCGCCGCCAGCCTTGCAGCCGACTGGGGCATAGGCCTCCGTGTGGACCTTAACTTCCTGATTCTCCGTCTCGATATGGGTATGAAAGTCTATGACCCGTCCCTCGACACCGCCCGCTGGCGCTCCCCGTCCCAATGGCTAAAGAAAGACGGCTACACCCTCCACTTCGGTGTCGGGTATCCGTTCTAGAACATAAACATCTCTGTTTTTGATGAGCAAGACACTCGCAATTCCCGAATTTTGCACGTTACCAAAATTCGGGAATCGGAGGTCTCCGCTCATTATGAAGGATCTATGTGTTTATAGTCTTCAAATGACAACACCTATCGTAACCTCAGTGCGCAGACGTTCTCGACGTGCTGTGTGTGGGGGAACATATCGACTGGCTGGACGGCGGTGATATCGTACTTATCGGCGAAAAGGGCCAGGTCACGGGCCTGGGAGGCCGGGTTGCAGCTTACATAGACCATACGGGCAGGGGAGGCCTCAAGGATGACCTTGGCGACATCCGGATGGATGCCGGCACGAGGAGGATCGAGAATTATCACATCAGGCTGACCGTGCTCATTGATGAAATCACGTCTCAGGACATCCTTCATATCACCGGCGAAGAACTCACAATTAGTGATGCCGTTACCGGCCGCGTTCACCTTCGCATCCTCAATCGCCTCAGGAACATATTCGATGCCAACCACTTTGGCGGCCTTGCCGGAGACGAACTGCGCGATCGTGCCGGTCCCTGTGTAGAGGTCATAGACGATCTCGTTGCCGGTCAACTCAGCAAAATCCCTCGCGACCGAGTAAAGCTTGTAGGCCTGCTCGGAGTTGGTCTGGTAGAACGACTTAGGACCTATGCGGAAAGTCAAGCTTTCCATTGTCTCACGGATTGTCGGCTCACCCTTGTAGAGAATGCACTCCTGATCACCGATCGAGTCATTCAACTTATTGTTGATGATATAGTAAAGCGATGTGATCTGAGGAAACGCTTCAGCAATGGCATCCAGCATTTTCTCCCTGTCCTCACGGTTCTCGTAGAAGAAGCACATTATCACCATCAGGTCGCCCGTGTCGGTCGTGCGGATGAACATATTCCTGACATAGCCCACGTTCTGACGGATGTCAAAGAAATCCAGACCGTTTTCGACAGCATACTTCTTGATGAAAAGCCTGATGTCATTGGACGGATCCTTCTGAAGGTAGCAGTGCTTGATGTCCAGCACCTTGTCGAAGAACTTGCCTACGTGGAATCCAAGTCCCATACGGTCGTTCTCCGGAACGCTCTCAATGTCCTCGTCCTTCAGCAGCCATCTTTTCGATGAGAAAGTGAATTCCAGCTTGTTACGATAGTACTGGATCTTGTCTGACGGGATTGTCGGGCGGATCTCCGGCACATTAAGATGACCGATACGTACCAACTGGTCATAAACCTGTTGACGCTTGGCCTCAAGCTGCATCGGATAGGGGAGAGGCTGCCATTTACAGCCACCGCAAACCCCGAAATGCTGACAGAACGGCTCCAGACGATCCTTTGACGGAGTCACGATCCTCTCGACAAAACCTTCGTAATAATTCTTGCTCTTTTTGGTGACACGGATGTCAACCACATCACCCGGAACAGCGAACGGCACAAACACAACGACACCGTTCCAATGCGTAAGTGCCTTGCCTTCAGCTGCACAGGCCTCGATCGTAATGTTCTCCAACAGGAGATCTACTCTTTTTCTTCCCATAAATATTCCCACTCAGCCGCAACCGGCGTTATATTAATTGTCAAACTCGTGGAACAAGGACTGGGAGATGTTGATCATAAAGTCTCCCATCGCCTCAAGCTCCGCCAACATATCAAGGTAATAGTTGATGGAGAGGAACTTGTCCGCTCCTTTCTCAATCTGGAGAATGCCCTCGTCACGAAGAGTGTTCCTCGTCTCGTTGATCTTGTCCTCGGCATTGTAGGCATTGCCGATGTCCTTAAGCTCACCATCCACAGCAAGTTTCATATTCGAGACCATCACAGCGAAAGCCTGATTGACCTTGCCGATCAGCAGGTTGACCTTGCTTATAGTCTCATCATCGAAATCAAGCTTGTGGACACGCAGGCGGGAAAGCAGACGGCTGATGTTCTCACAACTGTCGCCAAGACTCTCTAACTCGCTGATCACACGGTAGATGACCTTGACCTCTCGTGCCTCGTGATCGTTCATAGACTCTGCCGTGAGGCTGTTCAGGAACGCTGCGATCTCATATTCAAACCTGTCCGTCACCTCCTCGCACTTGACCAGTTTCTGCCGATATTCCTCAAACTTGTCCGGATCCTTTTCATTCACAGCCAGTTTTACATACTGGAAGCCATCCTGGGCAGTCACTGCGAAGTTCACAGCCTCCTTGTACGCCTGTTCGATTGAGATTGAAGGAGTTCCGAAAAGTCTGCCGCTGCCGATGAACTTCAGATGGAAGTCCCCTTTCTCAGGCGCCGGCTCCTTGATCCACTTCGTCAGCAAATCAGCGAACGGCTTGCGGAACCAGACCAGAACCAATGTCGAAATGGTGTTGAACAGGGTGTGGACACAAGCGATGCCGAATACCGCGGTCATCTGAGAATCAAGACCAAACAAAGAAACCAGTCCAAGATTGATCTTTATGAATATATTAAAGAATATCAGCACAAAGACAGCGCCGGCCACATTGAACACGGTGTGGGCGAGCGCGGCCCTTCGCGCCTGGACACCAGCTCCGCTGGCGGCGATATTGGCTCCGATAGTGGTTCCGATGTTCTCTCCGAGAACCATAGCGGCGGCCATCGGGAACGGCAGCCAACCAAGGTAGGCAAGCACCATCGTAAGGACAACCGTGACGCTGGATGACTGGAGGATGAATGTGACGACAACGCCGATAAGCATAAATATCAACACGGAACCGATTCCGTGCGAAGCCAGTCCGGCGATTGACCCGGCGATCTGAGGAACAGTGTCAATAGCTGGTATTGAGGACTTTATGTAAATCAGTCCAACGAAAACCAGTGACAATCCCAAAACTGCCTGACCGATGTTCTTGACCAGTGATTTCTTCATAAGTGTCATCACGAAACCGGCTCCAAGCAGCACAAACGCCAGAACCGTCACATCAAGCCAGAACCCGGTAGCCGCTATGATCCAAGCGGTTATGGTCGTACCGATGTTGGCGCCCATTATAACGCAGATGCCTTGTTTAAGCGATAGGGTAGCGACGCTCACAAGGCTGGCCACCAATATTGTCGTGGCGCTTGACGACTGGACGACAGCGGTGATTCCGGCGCCGGAAAGGATCTGCTTGAACGGCGTGCCTGAGGTCATCCATTTCTCGAAACGCCTGAGCCTATCGCCGCAGGATTTCTGAATTCCTGTGCTGAGCATCTCTAGTCCAAAGACGAAGAGCGCCAAAGCACCAAGGAGCGTCAGTAGTTGCAAAATCATATAGGGTAGTGTTTACAATACGTTCAACTTAACATAATCCGAATTGTATAACAGAATAGGCGAGTACCGTTACACAAGGGAAACTATTGATTCAGAATCGAATTTGGCTGGTGAGAAGCCTTGTCTGAATGTAATTCCGTCACCGAGAATCTCAAATCCGGCCGTGGTTGCCATCTCGTTCAGCAATCGAACACTGGCGGCTGCCCAAGTGAACGATCCGAAGGCAAAGAATCTTCTGTTCTTGACCAATCTGTCACAGATTGCCTCCATCAACTGACGGACCGACGGCAATATTCCGTTGTTATAGGTCGGTGAGCCAAGAATCACAGTGTCATACTTGAACACGTCACGCAAAGCGAACGAATAACTTTCCTCATTCAGGTTGTGGAGCGTGAACGGAATGTTATGGTTCTTCAAGGATTCAGCCAACGCCAGAGCAGCCTTCTCGGTGTTGCCGTACATCGAGCCGTAAGCCAGGCAGACACCGTGCTCCAAAGGTTCATAACGGCTGAACTTGTCGTACAGTGAGACGATTTCAGGAATATGATTCTCCCAAACCGGGCCGTGAGTGCTGCAAATCCGGCATATCTCCAAACCGGAAAGCTTTTTGAGCGCGGCCTGAACCGGGGCGGCATATTTCCCGACGATGTTCGAGTAATACCTTGTCATCTCGTCTTTATATTCATTGAATATGTTTGACTGCGAGTCTATTACGCTTTCCGGGAAGGTTCTGAACGTGCCGAAGGCGTCACCGGAGAACAGGGTTTTCTCCTCAGGGCACCACGTCACCATCGTCTCCGGCCAGTGAACCATCGGAACCATAAAGAACTGAAGGCTTACGCTCCCGAGCGGAAGGGTCTCCCCTTCCTTTATCACCTTGATATTGTCGGTCAGACCTTGGTAACCTTCGATCATCGGCACAGCTTTGGCGTTTGTAACTATCGTACAATCAGGATATTCATCCCTAATCACGCTTTGGAGTGCGCTGTGGTCCGGCTCCATATGATTTACTACAAGATAGTCAATCTTCCTGTCCCCTATCTCGGCCTTGATGTTGGCAAGAAACTCGTCCCTAAACGCCACAGCAGCTGTGTCGATCAAGGCAATTTTCTCATCCTCAACCAGATAGGAATTATAGCTGACGCCAAAAGGAAGCGGCCACTGCCGCTCGAAGAGTTTGGTCTGGCGGTCGTTCACGCCAACAAAACGGATTCTTTCAGATAGTCTCATCTTATCAAAAATATGTTCTGCCATTGCGCCTATATGTGGCATTTGGCAAGTAATAGACAAATTTACGAAACTTATTCCGCTTTTTCTTAAATTTGCGTTCGGTTAGGCTGAAAAATAGCGGCCAATCCGCATTAACACAAATGTTACCCAATTAAACATTATTGTTTTTCATCTTAATTGAACTATATTTAACTAATTATGTCGGATATTTATCAAAGAACGGGACAAAGCGCTATGCTTCCCCCTCTTCCAGAGCGGATGAGACCAAAAAATCTGTCTGAATATGTCGGACAGAGGCATCTTGTGGGTGAAGGATGCATCCTTAGAAAGATGATCGAGAACGGGAATCTGTCCTCATTCATCCTATGGGGGCCTCCGGGTGTCGGGAAAACCACTTTGGCCGGGATAATCGCCCAGACTTTGTCAAGGGACTTCTACACCCTCTCGGCGGTCAGTGCAGGAGTGAAGGATGTCCGTGATGTCATCGACAAGGCAAGAGGAGCATCCGTGTTTTCCAACGGAGCGGCGCCTATCCTGTTCATAGACGAGATACATCGCTTCAACAAGGCCCAGCAGGATGCCTTGCTTGGCGCGGTCGAGAACGGCACGATTGTCCTGATAGGAGCCACGACCGAGAACCCGTCATTCGAAGTGATCACCCCGCTTCTGTCCAGATGTCAGGTTTTTGTCCTGAAATCATTGGAAGTCAACGACCTTCAGATGCTTTTGGACAGAGCCTTGAAAAATGACGTGCTGCTGAAGGAAAAGAATATTGAAGTAAAGGAAACCGAGGCTCTGTTCCGTTACAGTGGAGGCGACGGCAGGAAACTGCTTAACGTCCTTGAGATCGTCATAGACTCCTTCGCCGGCAAGGAATCACACATAGTCATTGACAACGAGACTGTTACCGGTTGCATTCAGGAGAATCTGGCGATTTACGACAAGGATGGCGAGATGCACTACGACATCATCTCGGCGTTCATCAAATCAATCAGAGGCTCTGACCCGAACGCCGCTGTCTATTATCTGGCAAGGATGCTGAACGGCGGAGAGGATCCGTTGTTTATCGCAAGAAGACTCTGCATCTCGGCCGCCGAGGATGTCGGACTTGCCAACCCGAACGCGATGCTGCTTGCGAACTCGTGCTTCCAGATTGTCCATCAGATCGGTATGCCGGAAGCCAGAATCCCGCTTTCCGAAACCACAATCTACCTTGCAAGTTCTCCTAAAAGTAACGCTGCGTATCTTGCGATAAACAAAGCGATTGAAGTGGCGAACAAAGACAAGACGGCACCTGTGCCTCTCTACCTGAGGAACGCACCGACCAAACTTATGGAGGAACTTGGATATGCGGACGGTTATAAATATGCCCATGACTATCCCGGTCATTTCGCGGATCTGGAATTTATGCCGACAGGCCTTGAAGGCACAGTATTCTACGAGCCGGCGCCTAACCCTCAGGAAGACAGGCTGAAAGCCTATCTTGAAGCCTGCTGGCCAAAGTACTACACAAAAAAGTAATACAGTTTACTATTTTTTCACTAAATTTGTGTCACGTTAATATAAAAAATAATGGTAACTGAGATCCTTATTCTGCTCGCCGGGCTTGCACTGGTCGTGCTTGGCGCTGACTGGCTTGTGGACGGCTCATCAACTATCGCAAGGAAAGCCGGGTTGAGTGAATTCGTGATAGGTTTGACTATAGTCGGCATCGGGACATCGACACCGGAACTTGTAGTCAGCCTGACAGGAGCCTTGAAAGGCAACGCCGACATTGCGGTAGGTAACATAGTAGGTTCTAACATATTCAACACACTTTTCATACTCGGCTTCACCGCGCTTATAAGGCCGATCTCAATGACACGTGACAATGTCAAGACCGATATCCCGCTCAACATCATCACCACAGTTCTCCTGATCATATTCGGAATGCACTTCACGCTGTTTGGGATAGGCAACGACAACACGTTGTCAAGATTGGACGGCGTTATTTTCCTTATACTTTTCGCCGCTTATATGTACTGGTCCTTCAAGTCCGGGAAGGCTGAAGAGACCAAGGATTCAGCGGAGCCTGAAAGCGGAAAATTATGGGTGGCTATCCTGATGGTCCTGGGAGGGTTGGCGGCTTTGATTTTCGGAGGCGACAAGTTCGTGGACAGCGCTACAAATATAGCCAGGATGCTGAACATCAGCGACAAGTTCATCGCGGTAACCATCCTCGCGGGCGGTACTTCGATGCCGGAACTCGTCACCTGTGTGGTGGCGGCGGCAAAGAAGAAAGGGCAGCTGGCTCTCGGGAATATCCTTGGCTCGAACATCGGCAATATCCTCATGATTCTGGGCGTTTCCGCTGCCGCCTACAAGCCGCAGCCCGGCTCCCCGTCAGGTCTGTCATTCTCAGGAATGACATTCGTCGATCTCGGAATATTGCTGCTCGGGGCCTTGCTGATCTGGGTAAGCGCGTTCACACGCAAAGGCCGGAAGCTGGACAGAGTCGAAGGGAGCATACTGCTCGCTTGCTTCGCCGGGTATATGACATGGCTGCTGATAAATCTGTAATGAATATATTAACACACAATAACGATGAAATTCAAACCAACAAATTACCAGCTTGTGAACGTCGGTTCCGGGAGAATATTCCAGGATGCCGGTTGGACATTGGCTGATCCGGAGGCTTCCGCGCCATCACTGGTAAGGGCCGTGTATGAGAATGAGAAGTTTACTCCACGTGACGACCTCAAAGGGCTTTACAGATACGCCGAATGGCTTCCGATCAACAGAACGCTGAAAAATTCACACGCTCCTGTTACCTACAAGAGCAAGGGACTCGCCGAGCTTCTCGGGATGGAGAACCTGTACATTACCCTGTCCGGCTACGTTCCAAAGCGTGGTGCCAAGATGGAGACCTGCTCTTTCAAGGAGACCGAGGCGTTCTCTGTCTGCGCAAGGCTGCCGAAAAACGACAAGCACATCCTTGTGGTGCAGTCCGCCGGCAACACGGCCAGGGCTTTCGCTCGTGTCTGCTCCGACAACGACATTCCGATCGTGATCTGCATTCCTAACGACAACATCAGCGACCTGTGGTTCCTGAAAAGGATCAAACCTTGCGTGAAGGTCATCGCAACCCCAAACGGCACAGACTATTACGATGCCATCGCCCTTGGAGAGAAGCTTTGCAAGGATTCCCGTTATCTGGCCGAAGGCGGTGCGAAGAACATTGCCAGAAGGGACGGAATGGGAACTACCCTGCTAAGTGCCGTAGAGACCATCGGACGTATTCCTGACGCATATTTTCAGGCAGTCGGCAGCGGAACCGGCGCGATCGCCGCTTGGGAAAACGCATGCAGGCTTGCCAAGGACGGTCGTTTCGGCGAGAACAAGATGAGGGTTTACTGCGCTCAGAACGCTCCTTTCACCCTTATGTACGATTCCTGGAAAGCCGGATCAAGAGACCTTGTGCCGATCACTCCGGAAGAGTCCAGAAAGAGCGCCGAGGTGATCCTCGCGAAGGTTCTTTCCAACAGAAAGCCGCCGTACAGCCTTGCCGGAGGCCTGTTTGACACACTCAAGGAGTCCAACGGCGACTTCTTCAAGGTCACCAACGATGACATTGTCTATTGGATGCTCCAGTTCTTCAACAAAGAGGGCTACGACATATTCCCGGCCGCCGCTTCCGCTGTGGCAGCTTTGAAGAAAGCTCTTGACGAGGGTACAGTCAAAAAAGACGAGACCGTTATGCTGAATATCACAGGTGCCGGAATGCTTAACGCCACAAGCAAAGGCTTTGAGCTGAAGAAGCCGGATCTGATCCTCAGCACAGAGCTTTCCGCAGAGGAGGTCATCGCCAGTGTGGATCGGCTGTTTTAATTCGTGAGATATTTCGCCTCGATGGAGGCAGTTATATTTCTTTCAGCACGTTGAGCGTCCCGGTTTTAATTCGTAAGATATTTCGCCTCGATGGAGGCAGCAAAAAACTGAATTTCAAATTTTGCACGTTACCAAAATTTGAAATTCAGTTTTTCTGCTGCTTGAAAGGCCCTGGCAAAACAGAAATAAGACACATAACAAAAATGTTTACATAGATAACTGATTTGTTTCAATCATTATAAAACAAGCGAATATCAAATAAGCAGCATAGTGAACAAAAAAACGCCGCGTTCAGAAAATAAAAATTCCCAAATTTTGGTAACGTGCAAAATTTGGGAATTTTCTATTTTTGAACGCCCTCTTCGGGCGTGATATTGCGTTGATTTCTACAACAGAGTCGCTTCTAAAGTTATTCCTGGCGAAGCGGCTCACCAGAAACAAGACGCTCCTTAGACTCAACCGGATTGGAATAGATGCGAAGGAAGATGTCACGAAGTTCGGCACGGTTGAGACGACGCTCGACCTTATCCAACCGATGCTCAGTATATTCCGTAAACTTCTCAACATCCTCCGGAGTATAAAGCTCCGCATACTTATAACTATGATTTACAAGGTCATAAGCGATGTAGTTAGTCTTCCAAAGCTGATAGCCGGCGATGATCCTCTTGTCAACAGCGTGTCTGATGGCCTGATAACGGTCATTCTTGTCGCAATGCGAAGCCAACTCGATCTCGTCAGGAGTTATCGGCAGACCGAAGTTGAGATGCACGTCACCCTTCTGCTGGCGGATACCCATAACAATACTGTGCATATCCTCGGTGCGCGTCTTGACATATTTCTGAGTCCTGGAAATCAAGATCTCACGAGCCTTGCGGACATCGCATGGCTCATATTCATAAGAGATGCTGAGAGGAACGATGTTCAGCTCGGAAAAATTCTCTTTGAACGATTTCGTGCCGCTCATATCCAACATCTTCAGCAGGCCCTGCTCCGTAGTGTCAATTCCGTCTTTTGTGCGGCCCTGCCTCTGTGCCAACCAGATAGAAGATTTACCGGAAGTGATGGTTTGACGGATGTATTTAGACAGAATCTGCGAGGACAGATAGAGTTCCCTTGCCGAAATCCCGCGGATCACCCGGATCATCCTGTTGGAACGGAGCAGATATTCAACGGTCTTACTCTGCTTGATGAGGTTGTCACCGACACAGATCTCCGTCATCGGGATGCCGTTCCTGAAAAGCACCTGTTGGGTGATGGCCGGATCAAGGATGATGTCCCTGTGATTGGACATCGCAAGGAATTTTCCTTTGATCTCCTTGATATAACTGATGCCGTCATAGGAGAAGTTGTGGATTGTGTTATCCATAACCCAGGACACAGCCTTGTTCATCACAATTTCCTGGAACTCATCGATATTATGCACACTCTTCAATGCGTTCCGAAGGAAAAAGATCGGCTCGTCAGGGAAAAGATATTCGGAAATAGCCAGCACAGCGGGATGATTCGCGACCTTGTTCAAGGCCTCGACCGCCTCAGCATCGTTGTAAGGACAGATGCTTTCGAATTCAGATGAATCAGCCATAATAAATCATCGTTAGTAATATTTGCAAATGTAAGCAATTTACTTAACATTCGCAAAGGCTTGTAACCATCAATCCACAAAGGACTTAAGAAGTACGGCGGAAAAGAAGCGAGCTGTCGCCGTAGCTGAGGAACCTGAAGCCGTGCCCGAGAGCATAGTCATAGATGGTCTTCCAGTCACCGCCTACAAACGCTGAAATCAGCAGAATCAGAGTGCTTTCCGGTTGGTGGAAATTTGTTATCAAAAGATCGACAAGCCTGAAACGGAAGCCCGGCACAATGATGATTCTTGTGCCAACCTTAAGCTCATTCAGCCGGTTGTTCTCCAAATAAGAGATTATGGCGTCCAACGACTCTTCCAATGAATATGAATATTCACGCTCATAAGGAGCCCACTGGCCCACATCCTCCGGCTTGCCTTTCTCAATGCAGCTTACACCGACATAGTACAATGATTCCAGAGTACGTACGGAAGTCGTACCGACCGCAATCAGCTTGCCTTTATTGGCCTTTATGCGCTTGAGAAGGTCAAGAGTGACCACAAACGGCTCCCTGTGCATCGGATGATCAGCCACATCCGAACTCTTGACCGGAAGGAAAGTGCCGGCTCCGACGTGAAGGCAGACATTCTCACAGTCAATGCCCTTGGCGGCGATATTGTCCAATACAGACTGCGTGAAATGCAGTCCGGCCGTAGGAGCTGCCACGGAGCCGCGGATATGAGCATACAAGGTCTGATAGCGCTCTGTGTCAATCGATTCTGTCTCACGATTGAGATACGGAGGTATCGGGACTGTGCCGCACAGTTCCAGCACTCTGGAGAAAGGGATCCCGCCATCCCAGAAAAACTCCACAATACCGGTCTCACCGTTACGCTCGACAAGGCTGGCCTTCAATCCCATCGCGGAAATAGCCTCATCACTATCCGGATTATACAAGGAAAGAACGTCATTCTTCCAGCGCTTAGCATTCCCGATCACACATTTCCAACGACAACGCTCCGTCGCGGCGAAAGCGGTGTTATATTCAGGAGGATTGACAGGCTCAAGGCAGAAGATCTCGATGTGCGCACCAGTCTCACGCTGAAAATGAAGCCTGGCTGGCACAACCTTGGTGTCATTGAATATCATAAGAGAGCCGGAAGGCAAGAGAGAGGGAATATCCTTGAATATGTACTCGCAGACATCGCCGTTCTCATAGCGCAGAAGCTTTGAGGCATCCCGCTCCGCAAGCGGATATTTCGCAATCCGCTCGTCAGGAAGTGGGTAGTTGTAATCCTCAATTTTTATAGAAGGTATCATCTCGTTGAGATTTTAAAATTCCATACAAAGTTAACCTAAGTATAAGAAATATCAAATTCTCGGAGAAGTCACATTTCTAAACATTTTAACTGTCAAAACGGGTTTACAAAACTCAAAGTGTTATTTACTTTTGTAAATATAGCCAACAAGGGTGAAACAAATTACTTTTGTGCAATAAGGGATACTAATCAACATAGGTTCTGTCTCTTATACACATCTCCGAGCCCACGAGACTAGGCATG
>ENA-UADG01000154-UADG01000154.1-human-gut-metagenome-genome-assembly--contig:-NODE-154-length-13783-cov-9.254589_pt1 | contig 13783 bp, 13 predicted proteins | sample MGYA00243260_ERZ654246 | MGnify/ENA primary metagenome ERZ654246 (study PRJEB26926, sample SAMN06165021) | human gut metagenome | biome: ENVO:00009003; feature: ENVO:2100002; material: ENVO:00002003... | reverse complement strand
TGAATATTTTGATTATTTCGTTAACCTTTATAAATTTACGGTGAATATTAGTAGGTCTCTAAAAGTCCGTAACTTGTAACTATTGACAGATGATACAATGGAACTTTGGAAAAACGAATTGAGAAGAAAGATCAATGGTAATCAGTGGATAGATGCCATTGAATTTATGAAAGAGATAATCTACAATAATCCAGAAAGCGAGGATGCATATCTTAATATGATTTATTTATTAGAACATGTTGCTTTGGAAACCAATGCGGAAGAATCACTACAGGAGCAATGCATGAAGGCGCTTCCAGGAATCTACAGGGAATCATTGCATAAATTCTCAGGCAACGCATCGTTCTTATTCTATCTTGGATATATCACAGTTTGGTGTTGTTGGATATATGGTATTAGCGATGAGGATGCAATGAGGATGGTTGACAAGGCCTACGAAATGGAACCATCAAATAAATTATACAGATTCTCTATTTATCAAAGACTGCAAGGTGATTACAGTGAGATACAAAAGTATGCTATAGATATTCTTAATGATAGAGAATCAATTAGTACGATTGAGGCACTTGGGCCTGTAGGAGATTACAGAATAGACTGCCTAAAAGGCTGGAAAAACAGGCCGATATAGTTCAAAGAATAAATGATATTATAAATGGCCTTGGATTTATAAGAAACAAGTAAAATAGAGTGCGATGAAATTTATTGATTTTTATGATTTGGAGTGGCACGATGCTACAATCCTCAAAATTGTTGTTGACAGAAGTTACCCTGAAAGCCATAATCAGATACGACTGGACGTTCAGTGGCCGGATTCTGAGAATACATTCAGTTCAATATATTTTGTTGATTTTATTGATTTCAAGGTTGATCTTTGCGGTGGAATTATCTGTGATGAGACGGTTATGTGTGCTTCAATAGAAGAAATAACCAGAAAAACCACTGATTCAAGGTTCAAATACGAGTATGATGAAATAATCCGCTCTACCGGCGAGAAGATAACTCACCATTCTAATGAAAAAATATTCAAGTACGAGATAGAGACCGCTACCACAAATGGTTTGATTACAATTGTAGCTAAAGGCTTCTATCTTACAGAAAAGAATTCGGAGTATTGTGGTGCTTGAGATAAATTATCAAAATAATAGTTATATGTTTTAGATGCAGAAAAATTAGAGTAGTAGTTATTGTAATTCTTTATATGTATGAAAATAAGAATAAACAAATTGCTGCGGGTTATTATATTGCCATTATTGATAATAGTGTTAAGCTCGTGTGCCAGCACAAAAGGTTATTATGGTCGAGCGGAGGAGAATGTGGCAGTGATTAGTTCACAGAGACACAACGTGACGATCGGCAAGAAGAACAGTTGGGAGATAGCGTATCTCTGCAAGGTGGATGACAAGGTGGTGGGAAACAACTTCAAGGGGTATCCGTCGAAGTGTAAGGTGCTTCCGGGACGGCGGATGATTGAGGTGGAACATTACCGGCAGTGGAAAGACAGTTCCACGGGTATTATGGTCGCCGGTGCGATGTTCGGGGCGATAGGAGGCGCTGTTGCCTATCCAACAAAATATTGATTATGAGAAAGTTTATTTTATTATTTAGTTGTGCAATATTGCTTGGTTGTGACAAGTTTGTTGTGTTTGATTATTATTTGCGGGGAGAATTTGATGCGGTATATTGCTATATACCAGAAAAAGGAATACCTTGTAAGAAAGACACTGCCATAAGTTTTTCTGCGGATGAGTTGGTCCTTTTACATCTCAAAAAAGATTCAGAAGGGCAAAACTACGGGCGTATCGATTATGGAATAGAGAATATTGATGGTCTGTTCCGAAGATGGGACTGTGATACGGTGTCTTTCTTTATTTTTGATTCAAAAGTTGTTGAAAATAATACGTGGGAGGACGTAGTACGAAACTATATGGTTTTGCAGCGTTATGATTTTTCGAAAGAGGATTTGGCTCGTTTAAACTGTCAAATATTTTACCCGCCAACGGAGGAGATGTCAGAGATTCATATGTTTCCACCATATGAGAAAGTCAAAGTTCGCTAGAATGTTTTATGAATATAACGTGTGAATTATGAATGTCCTGAATCGAAACACTTTTAGGGGGAAGGCGTTGAGGGCTTTTTCGTTGACCGAGTTGCTGGTTGTCCTTGTGATCATTGGGATTCTGGTGCTGGTGGCGATGCCGAACCTGATGCCGTTGATCTCAAGGGCTAAGGCGACGGAGGCGCAACAGCAACTTACTTTCCTGCATTCGTTGGAAAAGAGTTATTTCTACACCTATTCACGATATTCCAGTGATTTGGAGGAACTTGGGTTTGAACAGGCTGTTCTTGTGACGGATGGTGGGAACGCCAACTATCGAATTGAGGTGGTGGAGGCTGGCGAGAACGGCTTCAAGGCACAGGCTGTCTCCGTGGTCGATTTTGACAAGGACGGAGTCTTTAACGTTTGGGAGATTGACCAGAACAAGAACCTGAAGGAGACTGTGAAGGACTGATGCGATGTTGAGGTTGCTTTCCATATTCCCGCTTACGGTTATGATGGTCTCGGATGCGAGGAGCCGTACGGTGTCATCCTGGTGGCTGTCGGCTTCGTGCTGATCGCGATGTACCTCCCGATGTTCAAACTGGGGATGACCATTAGTTAGGACTTGTGAATATACCGCCTTGAATCATTACAAGCTGGGGCGAAAAGTTCCCTCGCTTACAGAACGCTTTCATGTTACTGTGCCACAGACGTGGGTGAGGGCACGCTATGGCTGAAAAAGTAAAAGCCTAAAGCTATAGTTTTTCAGTCAAGGTGCCACCAGGGTGGATCACAGTGGCTGTGTGGCTGAAGGTGTTTTGTAAGAAATCATACGCGTCGAATTCTGCTTTCAACGCATTCGGAATCGCACTCATGAGTGGGGGGAGGTATAAAACTTAACCTTTACAAACACTATAAAGCCCAGGTTCGGTTTTTATTGCTAACTTTACAGACGGTTGAAGAACATTATTGTTTTTCAACCGTTTAGTTATTGTTGAAAACTTTACAACACAATGTTTGGGCAATTTACTCATTTTGATTCGTCGTGATTCTGGTCTAAATTTGACAGTGTTGATGACCGGTAATGCCGGCATCGCGATAAGCCGAAACACTAAAGCGACACAATAACTACTGAATATGCTATACCAGAAAAGAATCAATAAAATCATAGGTGACATCGACAAGTTCTTCGACACGATCGACCAGGCCTTGCTGATTTTCGGTGAGGGGGTGAAGAACTATCTTTATACTAATGTCGAGGCGTTCAAAGGGAATCTTCAGACGATGACCCGGCTGGAGAACGAGGCGGAACTCCTTCGCAGGGAGATCGAGGCCGGACTTTACAGGCAGTCAAGTCTTGTGAGGCTTAGAGGAGACATCATGCGTCTTCTGGAGGCCTTGGACCACATCATCGACACCTTGAACGACAATCTGTTCCAGTTCGAGATAGAGAGGCCGTTCATTCCGGTGGAGTTGAATGCGGATTTCTTGAAACTCACTGAGTTGTCCACTCAGGCTGTGGAGACGGCCATTCCAGCGGCCAAGGCCTATTTCAGGACTTCGGACAGTATCACCGAGAAGGTTCACAGGGTCTATTTCTACGAAAAGGAGGCGGACAAGCAGGCCAAATCCCTCAAGAAGAAGGTTTTCCATACGATGGACGAATTAAGGCTCAGCCAGAAGTTCCATCTGCGCTACTTCGCACTCCACATCGAGGAGATTTCAATGGAGGCCGAGAAAGTGGCTGACCAGCTGTCGGTTATGTCAATCAAAAGAAGCATCTGATGACAATGACGGTGTTCATACTCTTTGTCATCATCCTGACAGGATGGTTCTCGGTGACGGATCTGCCGGTCGCTCTGGCACCTGCCGGAACCTGCCACACTGTGGCCAGACGGTTCCGTGTCCCGGGAATAATGCTTCTGCTATTTGTCGGGGTCGGCCTTTCCCGTCCTGTGTCTCCTCAGCTTGTTCCCGGCAGGGATTACGCTGTGGTGATCTTCGCCGCGACCTTGGCGGTAGTGGCCGTCAGGATATTCATAAAGGACGCTTCCATAGTGTTTTCTCTTGCCGGAGCGATAGCCGGGACGCGGATGCTCCAAAGCGGTTCGTCGGCGATCCGGTGGTCGGTGCCGCTTTCGTGGCTGGCCGCGGTCATATTCACAATCCTTATCGCCATCATTCTTTGCAAGGTAATCTCTGCGATTTCGTCAAGGTCTGATTGTCATCTGCTTACGAAGATGAACAGGATGGGGCTGGCGATGACGATCGCGGCCTCGGCGCTGATGCTTGCCATAGGGTTCAACCTTGGAGGGCTTGTTCCGTCGGTCTCAACGTTGGAATTCCAACTGTTGGTGTTTGCCGCTGTTGCCATAGCCATATGTTTGCTGGTAAAGGGCGAGGCCGGATCCAACTCGCACAGACTTATGGAGAGGTGCTTCGATGTCAATGCCGAGGCCGCTTTGGCGATGACGCTTGCCACCGCGCTTGTCACCTTGATCTTCTCTTTCGATTTGAGGATCGGGAATATTCAATTGAAAGCCACTCCTTTGGCTCCGGGGCTTCTGATGTTGGCTGGGCTTGCCGGTTGCGAACTGGCTCAGAACAAGGAGGTCAATTGGATGCCACTTGCCTCCAAGATCGGTACGGACGCGCTTCTGACTCCGCTTCTGGCGATGATTCTCGCCTGTCTTATCTCTGGTATGATACATCCGAACCTGTTCTCCTTGGTGAACGCCCAGGTCGGGCTCCTCATTATGCTTCTCGCCCTTGTCTCGGGCGGTCTGACGGTCATGTCGTTCCTTTATCTGCGCGCATCGAAAACCTCCGGCAGGACTCTTCGTGAAATGGACGATGAACTGAACGAGAACCGCCGGGCAATCAACGAGATGGAGATCAAGACGATGCAGGCGGAGAATGAGAACCTGCACAACCTGCTGGATCTCAAGCGCAAGGAACTCGTCAGCGTGGCGATGAACCTGAGCGAGCAGAAAGAGTTCATAGACGGACTCTACGAAAAGGTCAAACAGGCTCAGGCGGAGATGGAACCGGAGAAGAAGGACGAACTTCTTCACGAACTCCGTACCGATCTCAATCTCAGAAGGAATTTCTCCAACGAGATAGACAGTTTCTATGCCCAGGTCGAGACCCTCCACAAGGATTTCACGGCCCGGATGACCGAACGGTTCCCACAATTGACAAAACAGGAGAGACGCCTGGCTATGCTGCTAAGGCTCGGTTTCTCCACGAAATATATAGCCACATTGATGAATATAGCTCCGACGAGTGTCGAGATAGGCAGGCACAGGCTCCGCGCGAAGCTTGGCCTGGCCAGAGGGCAGAATCTGACGGAATTTGTCAAAACTATATAACCAAGTTTATTAATCGCTTAATGTTGTAAAGTATGAAAAGAGTTGTTTTTGTTTCTCTGGCAGCCTTTCTGGCAGTCTCGTTGTCCGCCCAGACAACGGACACGAAGAAGGATTCAGAGGTTGAACTGAACCAGTATGGTCAGCAGGTGAACTCCATTCCGGGACAGGTAAAGATCCAGGACGGAATCATGGTGCTGGACGCCAAGAAGATTGACTACAAGATGTGGTTCGACATCCGTGTGCAGGGCGACGCAGCTGTCTTTTTCGGAGGTCCGGACTTCACTTCTTCCCGACTTGACGGGAAGGATAATCCTAACCACATCGGAAACGGAATGTCCATCCGCCGTGCCCGTTTCGCCGTCAAGGCCCAGCTGGACAGGAACTGGTACGGAGAGATTGACACTGACTGGGCTGATGGAATATGTGAACTCAAGGATGCCATTCTGGCCTATAATGGAGTGCCCGGGCTTGAGATCAAGGCAGGTAATTTCAAGGAGTCTTTCTCCATCCAGCGCAACACCACATCCCGTTACCTTATGTTCATGGAACGCCCGATGGTGACCTCGCTCGCACCGTCAAGGCATCTGGGGCTGAATCTGACATATTCAAACAAATGGTTCTGGTTTGCCGGCGGTGTGTTCGGACCTGAGCTCAAGGGAGCCGAAGAGGCCACGGCCATGAAGGACAACAACAAGGATCTTGGCCGCAACGCAGGCCTGTCCTACACGGGGAAAGTAGTCTTCCGTCCTCTCTATAAGTGTTCGGAGTCGGCTCTTCATCTTGGCGGAGCGATATCCTACCGTGAGCCGAAGGTCACATCCACCGACGCTTACGGAGCAGCGCGCTACAGCAGCCGCAACTCAACGAGCATCAACAGGAAGAAGTACCTCGACACCGATGTCATCACAGGTCTTGACCATGAGCTTGCCTGGACCGCAGAGCTTGCCGGTTTCTACAAAGGGCTGCGCTATGAGGGCGCCTACCTAACCCGCGGGGCTTTTCTGGACAAGAAGATCAACAACCTCGGAACCCAGTGGGCCGACGGTTGGTACGCGCAGGCTTCCTATCTTCTTTTCGGCGGTCGTCAGAACTACGACTACGATGGCGCCAAACCGACCAGAATCACTCCTGGGCGCTCCTGGGGTGATGTCGAACTTGCCGTGCGTTATGAATATTGCGACTTCAACACCGCTGACTACTTCGGAGGAAGCGCGGAGGCGTTCAGTTTCGGGATCAACTTCTACCCGACCAAGAACGTGAAGTTTGTCATCAACTACCAGTACAACAACAATGACCGCTATGCCAACGGCAAGGGCAAGCTGTTCGTTGGTCACGACGCCGCCGGCAATCCTACCAAGGACTACACCAAGGTAGTAGAGGGCGCCGGCAAGGCCGGGGTTGACTACCATATGCTCGCGATGCGTTTCCAAGTCGCTTTCTAATTGATTTATAAAATATTATGAATATGAAGAAGATAGCATTGTTTTCGGCGTTGGCTCTCATTCTCGCCGGATTCGCCTCCTGCGTTGAGGATAAGATTTACGATGTGGCCAGCATTTCCGACATAAAGAACACCGTTGCCTACACAGAGGATGACGCCGTGACGGTGACAGCGAAAGTCACCGCTCTGGTGGAGATCACAAAGGTTGAGTTGCTGTACAAGGCGGGGACAGAAGCGGAAAAGACTGTTCCTATGATCGGAATGACAAATGATGCGGGCGTGTACCAAGGAACTATCCCAGCCGCCCCGGTCGGCACAAAGGTCGTCTATCACATTGAAGCGAGCACAGACGGGAACACTGAATGTTCTCCGGAGGTCTCCTACACCGTCGGTGAGGTTCCGATCGACTACACTGGCCTGGCTCTGAACGAGCTCAACGGCAACGACAAATTCATCGAGATCTACAACAAAGGGAAAGAGGACATCCATATTAAAGGAATATCCATCCAGAAGGACGGCAAGGATGTCTGGACGGCTCCTTCCGCCATCCTTAAATCAGGAGAGTTCGTTCTCCTTTACAGCACTGATGTCCAGGCCGATCACGCAGAGCATCCGGAAGGCTATTTCTTTGGCTCGGGCCTTTCCGCCAAGAAGGCTGTCAAGGTGGAGCTGTTCGACCCTAAAGGCGGAAGTCTGGACTGCTTCAATCTCGTGAACTTCGTCAAGAAGGCAAGCGCGTCCTACAGCCGTGTTCCTGACGGGACAGGGGCTTGGTACTTCACTTCCGCCACCCCGGCCGCCAAGAACGCCAACGAGACCGCTGACAAAGTCGAAGGTTTGGAATAGAATTATAGATAATGCCCACAAAGTCACGTGATTCGGAGCGAAGCGACCGAAGGGGTTCGGGGAAACCTTTCCCCGTGCCCCTCAGGGGCTGTCGCGAAGTGACTGGGGGTTGGATGAAAAGTGCGCGAAGCGCGAAGCGACCGAAGGGGTTCGGGGAATCCTTTCCCCGTGTCCCTCAGGGGCTGTCGCGAAGTGACTGGGGGTATGCATTAATGGAATTAATATATTCATAAATAATTGATTGCTATGGCAAAAGAAGAAATGAAGATTGGCGAGATCTCTAAGCCTCGCTTCGAGTTCCGCTCGTTTGGACAGTGCTTCTGTGAGGCACACAAGAGGATGGCGCGCCTGTCCGTTCCTGTTCCTGAGAAGGTCTGGGAGCGCTCAAGCGACGAGATTTACATCATCTCGCGCAAGAACGACATCAACAACACCAAAATCCGAGACGGCAAGATGGACATCAAGACCTACGTCCAGACAGTCGATGGCCTTGAGCAGTGGAATCCGTTGATGAAGGGTGAGTTCCCTATCAGCGCCAAGGTGCTTGAGGAGGAGGTTTTCCCTGCCTTTATGGTTGAGATGCCTAAGCTGACGAAGGACACTTACACCTACGAGGAGTTCATCGCAATGGTTAAGGCCAACCCTGACCTTGCAGCCGTGCGTGTCCACAAGCAGCGTTTCGGCTACATGGTCAACGACACGATCTGCGAGGTCGGCAACGTGCTCATCAACGGGGCCAAGGTCGTGACCATCAACAGCGAATCGACAGAGATCGAGGACATCAAGAAGACCATCAAGGATGTCGGTCTTGAGGGCGTGGAGAACATCAACTACCTCCAGGCCATCAAGCGTGTTATCGGAATGATTGACAAACCACTTGCAAACGAATAGATTATGGCACAGGAAATCGAAAGGAAATTTTTGGTGAACGGCGACTTCAAGTCAGACGCGTTCAAGGCTACAAGAATCACTCAAGGCTACCTCAGCAGTGTTCCGGAAAGAACTGTACGCGTGCGTGTGAAGGGTGACAAGGGATTCATCACCATCAAGGGAATCGGTAACGCCAGTGGAGCGAGCCGCTTCGAGTGGGAGAAGGAGATTCCGGTCGAGGATGTCAAGGCTTTGCTGGAGATCTGCGAACCGGGTGTCATCGACAAGACCCGCTACCTTGTGAAGGTCGGGACCCACACCTTCGAGGTGGATGAGTTCTACGGTGACAACGAGGGACTTACGGTCGCCGAGGTGGAACTTTCAGACGAGAACGAGGCTTTCGACAAGCCGTCCTGGCTCGGCGAGGAGGTCACCGGCGACGCCAAGTACTACAACTCGATGCTGATGAAGAATCCTTACAAGAACTGGAAGTAGGGTCTTTGATTGGTGAGCCTGTCGAAGAGACCTTCAAAGCACAAAAGTTCAATTTAAAATATTCACGAATATGTCAGACCCTCTGGATATGAACAACTACCGCCTCGAAAAGCTTCCGAAGATGCAGAAAAGCGGCTTCGAGATCTGGATGGCGCGTCTCGGCGGCCCGCTCGCCATACTTGCCTTTGTCCTTGTCTACTGGTTCGGACATTTCGGCTTCATCGACAGCCTCACCGCTGAATCCGTGTCGGGAAAGGCCCTGGCACGGCTGAACGAGATAGGCCTGCCCGCGTTCATAAGGTCCAACTATGCGATGTTGGCCATATTCACGGCGGGCCTTATCCTTTGGATGACCGAGGCGATTCCGAACTATCTCACCTCGCTGATCATCATCCTGCTCATCGTCCTCTGCGGTGTCACAACCCAGAAGGAGGCCTTCGCCCAGCTGGGACATCCGGTGATGTGGCTGAATATCCTGTCGTTCGTCCTCGCCTCGATGCTTGTCAAGACCAGGTTCGCCAAACGCCTTGCGATGTGGTTCGTGATCAAGTTCGGCAAGACCGCGAAAGGGGTTCTGTGGAGCTTCCTCATAATCAACATCGTGCTTTCGATGTTCATCTCCGCCACGACCGTCAAGGCCACGATAATGCTTCCGATCTTTATGGTTGTCTGCGCCATCTACGGAGCGTCTGACGGTCACCGAAACAATTTCGGGCGCAACCTCGTGATCCAGAATCTGTTCCAAGTAAACATCGGAGCGAATGCCTTCTACACCGGAAGCGGCGCCCACCTGTTGGCCATCTCCTTGATCTTCGGCGCCGCCGGGGCGAGCCAGTTCGGTTACTCGGACTGGCTGGTGTCCTGCGGCCCGATGAGTTTCCTGATTCTGATCATCGGTCTTCTGATGGGGATGTACGTGTTCTTCCCGATGAAGAAGGACGAGCAAAAGCCGCAGATTGACGGCGGTCTGGAGCGTCTGAAAACCGAACTGGACGCAATGGGCAGGATGACCGTCGAGGAATGGAAGGCCGTTGGAATATTTATGGGTGTCCTTATCCTTTGGTGTACTGACAGCCTGCACGGGATTGACGCAACGACCGTGGCCTTCATCGGTGCCGTGATCGCCCTGATGCCGGGAATCGGGGTCGTGAAATGGAACGACGTTGACATCCCGTGGCATCTGATGCTGTTCTCCGCAGGAGCCTACACCTTGGGAGCCGGCCTGAACATCACCGGTCTGCCCGGCACGATGGTGAACGCGGCCTTCGACTCGATGGGCATCACCGACAACACTCCGTTTTGGGTGCTGTACGTCATCCTGACCTTCCTGATGATGTACTCCGGTCTGGTCTTCCAGTCCAAGACCATCAGGACAATGATCTTCGTGCCGATCTCGATGGGCATCGCCGAACGGTTTGGCTATCCGGTCATCAGCCTCGCGCTTCCTGTCTCGATGCTGATCGAGCACGTCTATGTGCTGCCGTTCAACAGCAAGCCAGCCGCCCTTCTGTACAACACCAACCAGTACAGTATGACGGATGCCTTCAAGTTCGGCATCACGATGATGACCATCTCCTGGCTGATAATCCTCCTTTGGGGCGAGACCGTCCTCAAATGGCTCGGCATCACCCCGGGTTTGTTCTTTGTGGGATAATTTGTTATATTCGCAAATGTATGCCTAGGCTTTTTTGAAAGCCGCATCGTTATGGCGGACGGTGAAGAATGAGGCGGTTTTTTGTTATGATCGAGATTGACACCAGAATCCACGACCGCTACTCGATAGAGCTGAAAGTCGGCTTCGTCACCCGCAAGAAACTGCGGATGAACGACTTCTCTCTGGCGATGTGGTTCTTCGTGCCCGGCAGTCTCGACATCAACAGGGCCACCTATCCAAAGGATATGTTCTACCAGGATGTCAAGTCGAACATCCGCCTCATCACCCCTGTTTTCCTGCTCCGCGAGATAGTGGAAGGCCCGGCGTTGCCTCTTCGCAACATCCGCGAGGCGTTCATCCAGATGGCGTCCAACCCGACCCGGACCCTGATCTCTGAATATGAATATCAGATCAAGATGTTCGCGGCCATCGTCAAAAGCGCCCTGCGCGATGAATTGGCGCACATCAAGCAGAACCGCATCGGCTCGGACACGGAGACCCTGTGCGACGGCTTCATCCGCAACGCCGGAAAAATCTGTGATGAATATGTCGGACTGCGCACCATCATCAACGCTCCGACCGTTCCAGAGGGCGTGATGAGGATGTACCTTTCCGGGGACGAATTCATTTGCGACATCACCTGCAAGCATATTCTTGAACTCATTGAATGGCTGAGGCGCAGGAAGTTGGATGAGCTGGCCGGCAAGGCGACGGCGCTTTACCGCAGGATCGGGAAGCATATGAGGCAGCTCGGCTACCCGGAGATCCGGAAAGATGACCGGCTGCACAACCGCATATTCATTCATCGCTTCAGCATCCTGAAAAAGTACATCGAGAGCGACCTTTACCTCCGCGCTCCTAAGCGGCGGGACGGGGTGATCGTGGAGCAGCTTTATTTCAGCATCGCCGCCGGTCTGGCGATGTTCTTCGCCACCGTGGTGAGCTTCGCCTTCCAGAAGAAGTTCGGCTCGCTGACCCTTCCGCTGTTTATCGCTCTCATTATCAGTTATATGCTGAAAGACCGCATCAAGGAGCTGATGCGTTACTATTTCGCCCACCGTGTCGGCAGCAAGTACTTCGACAACAAGGCGAAGATCATCCACAAGGACACCGAGCTCGGCTGGCTGAAGGAGGGCGTGGACTTCATCGAGCCGGAAAAGGTTCCCGCCGATGTGATGACCCTTCGCAACAGCTCGCACCTCACCGAGGTCGAGAGCAGCAACGTCACCGCCGAGAAGATCATCCTCTACCGCAAGTCCGTCCACATCGACAGGGACAAGCTTCAGGCTAATTCTGAATATTCTTTCAGCGGCATCAATGACATCATCCGCCTGAATGTCACCAATTTCATCAAGAAGATGGACGACCCGAGCGTCCTGATGCGCACCCTCGACGACGATGGATCCATCCAGACCGTTGATTGTGACCGTGACTATTATCTGAACCTCGTCCTCCAGTACCAGTACGACAACACCGCCGAGTTCAAGCGCTTCCGCATCGACCTCTCCCGCGACGGCATCAAGTCGATCGAGGAGGTCGGGTGATGCTTATTCGTTAACTTCCATTGGGAAAGGTTATTGTTGTGAGAGGTGCCTTTCAGAACAAAAGGAATTTATCCTTATTAGGAGCCTCTGATTTGCGAATTTTTTCTTTAATGCGGTTTTTCTTCATGTAAACTGCGCTTTTGCTTGGTAGATTAAAAATCCGCAGAATAATCGCGGCATCGAAACGGGCGACAACACAACTGAAGAATCTGATGTCTGTCTCATCCAGCAGATTGTGGAATTCGTTACGGAACTGTGTCATGATGCCACCATAGAGTTTGTTCAATTCCACTTCAAAACGCCTCTGCCCCACATCGTCTACATTGATCCCTCCAATCATGGCAGCAATTCTATCGTAAACCTCCGCTCTCAATCCATACGGTTTTAATCCTTTGTTTCGAGCTGAATATAGGATATCAGCCAATTTCATCAGCCAAGATCCTTGGGACAAGTATAGTTCCAAATAATTCTTTTTGATGATATCATAGTCAGTCTTGATTTGTGCAATGGATTTGTCTGCCTCATCCAATCTAATATCAGTCGTCTCTTTCAATATGAGGATTCGTCTGCGTTCCTCTTCTACCTTGCGGGCTTTTTTGTAGAATAATATTCCCACACTTAGAATCAAGATTATAGAAACCGTCACATAGCAAATTGTCCAGAAATGATGAATAATCAACTCCTTTTCCCTTTCATGACTTCGTTCAAGATAATAATTCTTCTGTGCTACGGAAGATGATTGAATCTGCATTTTAAGAACCTTCGCATCAAAGTCTTGTGTGGATTTGACAAGATAGTCGAAAGCCAGTCCATTTTCTCCGTTCAATCTGTAGATGCGTCCCATGCAGTAATTAAATTCAGTACTTTCTCCTTGCCCTTTTTTCTGAAGCTCTGATATAATTCTTTTCGAGTCGTTCTTTCTGCCAACCATATCTAGCAAGTATGCGTAGGCACATTCTTGATTTAGACTAAGGATGTCATGATCCCCAGACAACCTTATCGCTTCCTCAAACAACCCTAAAGCTTTCTTTTCATCTGCCAACTGACCAAAAGATAGCAAAAGACCGTATGCTGCCATGCTATAAGCTCTATAATATAGGGGGAATGACTCATCATTGATTATTTTCCGAAAAAGAGAATCAGCGGCATGATAGTCCATCATGCTGACATAGTTTTTTGCCTTATTGACTTCCATCATCCGCACGAAGTCATCATCACCGGATTCTTTGAAACAAACAATTGCCTTATCATAGCAGTCATTGCATTCTGAATAATTATAGGTATTAGTATAGGATAGAGCGATGTCTGAATAGACAAACCCCACAAATTTTCTGTTTTTTACTTTCGTGAGTTTAACATTAAATTGTATAATTAATCCACAGTTCTTGTTGTAAGAAATAGTAAAACAATTAGATAAACCACACTTTCACTCTTGTATATTCAAATTATTATTTATACATTTGTATAAATAATACAATAGATATGGCAAGACTCACAAAAGCGGACAGCGTCTATCGGATGTCG
>ENA-UADG01000127-UADG01000127.1-human-gut-metagenome-genome-assembly--contig:-NODE-127-length-15301-cov-4.881674_pt1 | contig 15301 bp, 13 predicted proteins | sample MGYA00243260_ERZ654246 | MGnify/ENA primary metagenome ERZ654246 (study PRJEB26926, sample SAMN06165021) | human gut metagenome | biome: ENVO:00009003; feature: ENVO:2100002; material: ENVO:00002003... | reverse complement strand
AACCCGCAGGGGAGGTGGTTTTCTGATGAAATTCAGCGAAGAATATAAGAAGTCAGCGGAAAACATTAACCCCGACAGACAAACTATCGACAGAATGAAGGCGGCAGTCCTGAAGGAGCTACAGGAGCAGCCGGACGCTCCCGCTCAGCCGCTTGAGGAGCCTAAGAAACCGCTCCCGCTGCGCCGTATCGCGTACATCGGCGGAGCAGTCGCGGCATGCGCGGCGATCACCGTTGCTGCGGTGAATCTCGTTCCCTCGCTTAAGGCTTCCAATGCAATGATATCTTCCGGTGCTATTGCCGATTCATCGGCGTCAGCCGCAGAAATTGCAGGCAATGAAACTGCCGCTCCGGAATTCTCGATGATACAGAACGCGGCCACGGCTGGCTCCGCAGAGGATATCGCCGAGGAAGCAGCCGCAGACGAGGCTCCGGCAGACGAGGCTCCGGCAGACGACGCATACGGTTTCGACAACGGAATCGCAGGTACAGACGGCATTATATACAACGATAACAGATACGAAAATGAAAACCCCGGAGCCGGCGACGCACCGATACCCGAACAGTCGGCAGAGGCTGTACCGGCCGAAGGCGCGGCGGATTCAATTTCTGATTCCACCAACAAGGGGCACACCAATCCGGCATTTGCTCCGGACGGCAGTGCGAACGAATTCGTTCCGGTTACGTATGAAGTACCTGAAGATTCCACCGACGAGTCTCTGGTCGACAATGAACGCCCCAATCCGGAATCCGGCGTAATCGACACGTCGGGAAATACCACCAGCGATAACGGCAGCTCCACCGAGGATTCGTGGGCAGAAACCTTGGATTGCTGTGACTCCACCGAGGAAATATCCATCTCCTGGGAAGCCACATATGAACCTGACGACGACCGCGGGAATCCCTCGGCAGGCGGCGCCTGGGTGATCGTGCGCTCCCCGCAGGGCTGGCTGACCGCCGACGGCGAGCGCTACGACGCCGTTAAGAACGCTGCCGCGCCCGCTGATATATCTGTTTTCTACTGGGCTAACTCGCCGGTGGAAAACAGAGACTTCTGCCTGGTGATAGACGGCGATATGCTGTATCTTTTTGATGATCAGATGAACTACCTCGGCGGATACAAAAAGCGATAAGCAGCTATCAGCCATGTAGAATTGACATATCCATGACGATATCCGCATATATTTACTCTGCACCGACATTTTTACGGGTCGGGGCTGCGGTCAGTACGCAGCTCTGACCCGCTTTTCTTGTAAAGTAACTAGATTAAATTTACTTAATTTACTTTAGCTATTCTGAAATTTGTGTGAAATTCTGAAAAAAGCACAAAAAAAGGCTTGAAACGTTAAATGTTTTATGGTAAAATGTACTTGATAGAAAACAAGCGTTATATAACACGGCCTGGTTGATAATTATTTAACAATACCCATGAGGTGATAAACTTGACAGCACAGAATAAGTGGACGTCTGAACGCAGACCCGCAGACCCCATTCCGATAATCAGCGAACGCCCGGTTCAGCTGACTGCGCGCACCACCACACCCGCGCTTGCCGATCCAGAGCCGCTCTTGCGCGCCATTGAGAGCAGCGGCAACCTTGCCTTCACAATGAGTTTCAAACAGGGCTTCCCTGCCCGGATACTCGCGGGAAAAAACCCGATAGGTTCCGCAGGGGATACTATAATCATGGGCGACGTTGTTCACCCGGACGATTACCAGCCGTTCTGCGAGGTAATAGCGCAGGTCACGGCAGGAACCGCAGATGAAATAAAGCTCCACGCGCGGCTCAATAACGGCGGCGACTACCAGTGGTTCTATATCACCGGTAAGGTCCACCGCAGCGGAAGCCCCCTTGAATTCATCGAGGGCATGATGTTCAACGTCACCGACTACCTCGACTGCGAGGGCGAGGACATCGTAATGCGCCGCTACCGCAGCAAGCACTCCGTGAAGATAAACGACCAGTCCATGTATACTCTGCGGGATATTCTCGGCGAGGACTACCTAGTGCGCATTCAGCAGCCGCTCTCCCAGGCGAGCGGGCTGTTCTCCGCGATAACCGACAACGACGGCGCGGTTATCCTCCCCAAGGGTCAGGACAGGAAAATCAACCTGAACAAGATGGACTACCAGCGCAAAAAGAGTATCCGCGTACGTCACCAGACCGTCGGAACATGGCTCATCACCGGCGAGGATCAGGATATCGTCGATAATAACGCGCAGCTTCTGGATACTATGGTGCACACCATCTCCATCGTTGCGAACTCCTACGTTGCACTTGTCGCCGAGATGGAGACCTCCCAGAATGCAAACAAGCTCCTCGGTCAGAACTTCGAGGATCAGATAATGGTGAACGGCGTTTACTCGATATTCCTGCAAAGCCCCGACACCAAGACCGCAATAAAGAACATCACGCTGCTCATGACCGAGCATTTCGACCTCTCCGAGATCGAATTCTGCACCGATGAGCAGAACTCCGGAAGAGCCTATAAGCTCGACCGCACCGGCATGGTGCTCCCGGTAATTGTCAATTTCACCTGCAAGCAGGATATCCGCGACGAGCTGGATTACAGCGGTATAGTATGCACGGATCTCCGCACCATCGGCATGGACAGGGAACGCAAAAACCTTAGCTGCGTACTCGCCCGCACCTACGATCAGGGCTCCAACCGCGGAGTGCTGCTCTACACCTCCCGCACCACGAACCGCGAATGGAGCAGCCGCGAACGCAGCCTGCTCAAATCCCTGACCCAGCTTCTTTCCACAGTTATCTACAAAATGTTCATGGAGGAAGAGCTGCGCAACTCCCAGAACAAGCTTGAGCGCCTCGCATACTACGACGTAGGCACCGGAATGCCGAACCGCAGCATGTTCGAGCGCGACTTCACCGAGGAGATCTCCGAAAACCGCAGCGGCGCTGTCATCGCTGTGGAATTCTCCAACCTCAAGAGCATTTCCGAAATATACGGCTTCGAATACGCCGACGATATCCTGAAAAGCTGCGCGGAGTATATCCTTGCGCTCCCGTGCAGTTCGCAGAAGAAGGTCTACCGCTTCTCAAGCGACATTCTGTTCATATCGCTCAGCGGTATCCAGCGCGAGGAAGCGCGGCAGTTCGCCCAGGCGGTGCTGACGAAATTCCATTCGCCATGGTATCTCCACAATAACGAACATCATATCCGCGTCTATGCCGGATTCACGATCTACCCGCACGACGCGGAAAATATACAAACCGTTGTCAGCGCCGCTACTCACACGCTTCGCCTCGCAAAGGAACATCTCAGCGAGGATGCCGTGTGCTACTCCGAGGGACTTGAGGACGCCCTCACTGACAACCGCATGGTAAAGAAGCTCATCACCGACGCCGCCGAGAACGGCTTCAAGGGGTTCTACTACCTCTATCAGCCGGTGCTTGAGATGAAGACCGGACGGCTCCACTGCTGCGAGGCTACGCTGTTCTGGGGCAATGAAGATATGACCGTGCCGCGCAGCAGATTTCTGCCGATAATCGACCAGCTCGGTTACTCGCGGCAGCTCTACCGCTTCGCCTGCGACAAGATATGCAGCTTCTGCGCCTCCGTGCGCGAGCAGGGCTATCCGGAGTTCCGCGTGAGCTTCAAAATGCCTGAGAATATCCTCAACAGCGAAATCTCCGTTGACGTGCTCCAGAGCACACTGCTTGAGTATTCCCTGCCGCCAAGCGCGATAAGCATTTCCGTCACCGAGGCGGAAGGCACCCTCACCAGCGGCGGTATCTACCTCCAGGCGCTCTCGCGCATGGGAATGAACATTATCGCCGACGACACCGGGATGGGCTACTTCACGGACGCTCCGCTAAGCAACGCTTCGGTCAAGACCGTAAAGATACGCGCCGACCGCTTCAGCGGCGACAGCGTGTCCTCGGGATTCGTGCGCTCGCTGATAAAGAAGGCGCACAGCAAAGGTATCGCGGTATGCGCGAAGGACGTTGACAGCCCATCCGACCTGACGGCGATAGGCGGCTCCGAAATCGACCTAATCGAGGGCATTTTCAACGGCAGACCCCTGCGCGATCATGAGTTCATTGAGAGAATGTCCGAGGGTCTCGGCGCTGGCTGAGCACAGATTTACGACATAACTGACGGCGCACCACTCCTCCCGGTGCGCTGTTTTTGTATTGACAATCCCGGCGGAATATAGTATAATTGTAGCATGTGAGAAAGGCGGTGCCGTATGTTCGGACTGTTTAAAAAGAAAATTCTCAAGACCGAGGAGGAAAAGCGCGCGGAGAGCCTCCCGAGGACGAAAAAAGTGCAGTTCGAGCCGATGAAGGTCGCGGAAGCCGAACAGCTTCTTGACGCGGATATCCGCGCCGTGCTTGGTTTTTCCCCGGTGAACTACTACGCGACAAAGGATCGCTACCTGCTTTGCACATTCTGGTATACTGACGACCTCTCGGAAATCTACATGAGATTCGAGCTGCGGGTGGACGACCTCCCGCACGGACACACCAAAATGTACCAGATCGACAAGGTTCTTATGCGCGACATTCTGCGCAAATTCGGTCAGAATATAAATATCGGAGAGTAATTATGAACAATTTTTCGGTGCTTGAATGCCCGGTTTATTTCGACAAGACCAACATGCTTGACATGCTTTCCCTTTCGGCGGGGCGGGCTATCCTCTGCCAGAACCGTTTAGGTGAGCAGATAATCGCCGACAACTCCTGGGGGCTTGACCCGATGAAGGGCATGATACGCTTCGGCGAGCGGGAATTCCGCGCAGGAATACTCGGCTCTGAATCCGAGATACAGAACACCTGGCTCTGGAGTTGGGCGCACACCGAGAGCGGTCTGCCGGAAAGCTCCACGGCTGTCTCCAGACGAGTCAAGAAGCTCCTGCCGGAGCTTCCGGAGTTCCAGACCGGGAAGTTCATGCTGGACGAAGTCCACAACGGACACGATCTTGCGATGATCTCCTGTGGAGTTTCACACGAGAACCTCTGCTACTACAGATGCCCCTACGACGGCGGCGCCGCACTGGTGACGATTTCCGGACTTCCCGAGGATATCTTTGCCCCGGTGGACAGCACGGCGTTCCTGCGGCAGTATATCGAGATAATCAGTGGATTCTACTGCGACCACAGGCTTCTCGCAGCGGGATTCCTGTACCAGAACGGAACTTCTTTCACGGAGAGCGAAAATGCGCTCACAGCGGATTTCGGCGAGCGTAACCTCAGATTCCTTTTCGAGCAGACCGAGGACGGTATCTCAAGGGTTCTGGACATATCGGAGGCCTGATTGACAAACTAGCATACAGCAAAAGGTGGAGCGTTACGCCCCACCTTTTTTATTTACATCGGAATGTGAGTGTTTGAAAGGAGTTCAGCAACGATATCCTGCGGCGCGCCGTAGTCCGTCTGCCCGGAAGCCAGCACGATACGGTGAGCCAGCACCGGAATCGCGACTGCCTTTACGTCGTCCGGGGTCGCGTAGTCCCTGCCGTTCATCAGAGCCATCGCCTGAGCCGCACGGAACATCGCGATGGAGCCGCGCGGGCTTGCTCCGAGCTTCACCTGCTGTAGGAACCTCGTTGCAGTCACCAGCGACAGTATGTAAGCCTTGACGTTATCCGCGACCTTCACCTGCGCCGCCTGCCGGCGAAGCTCCATCAGCTCCTCAAGCGACATCACCGGCTGAGTTTCCTGCCGCTGCGGCATGACCTCCAGCATTTTCATCTCGGCGGCGCGGTCGGGATACCCCACCGATATCCGCATGAGGAAGCGGTCAAGCTGAGCCTCCGGAAGGTGATACATGCCGAAAGTCTCAATCGGGTTCTGCGTTGCGAGGGTCATGAACGGCTTCGGAAGCTGGTGAGTCTCGCCGTCGACGCTTATCTGAAGCTCCTCCATCGCCTCCAGCAGCGAGGACTGCACCTTCGGCGAGGCGCGGTTTATCTCGTCTGCAAGCAGGAAGTTGCACATCGCCGCGCCCGGCTTGTAGCTTCCCTTACCCGTGTTGATGTCCACCACCGTGTAGCCGATAACGTCCGATGGCATGAGGTCAGGCGTGAACTGAATGCGCCCGAAGCTTCCCGAAACGCTCTTTGCAAGCGTTTCCGCGAGCAGGGTCTTGCCAACTCCAGGGACGTCCTCGATGAGAACGTGACCGCCCGCAAGCATTGCGCAGACTACCTTTTCTATTACCGGGCGCTTTCCGATTATCGAGCGCTCGATATTGTTTATAAGCTGTTCAACCTTGTTGTTCATTTTTTTGCTCCTTATACACGTTATACGCTCCGCTTGCGGTTATGATGATGGCGTTCACTAGTACTGCCGTGAAAATCAGCAGCTTCACCAATCCTGCGTAGCTTCCCTCCATGCTGTTTATGTTCGGCGTTAACAGCTCCGGGGCTGATAAGTTTATATAGACTCCTGCGGCTCCCGCCAGCACCGGAAGCCCCAGCGCAGTTATACAGTATACCACCAGAGGCATGCGAAGCTCATTGTATATCCTTTTCGTATAAAACGTATGCAACTTTCCTGACAGTATACCGCATGGAATAGCTGCGGCAGGATACAGCACCAGTAGAGTTATAAACGCAGAAAACACCACGCTCAGCAGATATTCGGTAAAAAATCCTGCGGCGCACAGCCCGGTGTATTTCAGATATTTCATTGATCACACTCCTCACCCTTGTCTGGTTCGGCGACACCTAAAAGCGGTTGAATACACAATGTTGATATCCCGCTGACTATCGCTACGCCTCCGATTCCTATTGAGAAGAAAAAAAGCGTCATCGCCTTGCCAAGTCCGTCCCAACCAGCCCATATACTTTCGCTGAACGCAAACGTAAGTATTATCCCCAAACCGCAAAGCACGACCAGTGCGGCAAAAACTGTGAGGAAATACCATTTCGAACTTATCATGAGCCTTTTCCTGATTATGTTCATAAAGGCGACGTGCAAAAATCCCGAGCCGATACAAAGTACTGCGCCAACAATAATAAATAAGCCGATCGAAACGGTGTAAAATAAGTCAAATATGTAGCAGAACAGCCAGTCAATCAGCAGGCATGCCAGATTCATGGCTAACCCTGCGGCGCAAAGCCCGGCGTATTTCAGCTTTATCAATATACACCTCCTGCATGTCGTAGAAAATGCAAAAACGGCGCAGCCCGAAAGCTGCGCCGCAGTCAGCGTATGTTGTTGTTCAACAATTAGTTGAGCAGGGAGTGCTCATCGGAAGCGTCGAACAGGTGGATCTTGTTCGGGTCGAGAGCGAGCTTAACAGTATCCTGAGGACGTGCAGTGCATCTCGGAGATACTCTAGCGGTGAGCGGGATACCCTCGCAGGTGAGGTACAGGAATGTCTCAGCACCGAGCATTTCGGTTACGTCAACAGTAGCCTCGATCATACCGGTCTTAGCGGTGGAGAGGAACATCTCCTCGTCGTGAATGTTCTCAGGACGGATACCGAGGATAACTTCCTTGTCTACATAGTACTTCAGACCCTCGTTGTCAGCCTTTGCGGAGGGCAGCTCAACGTAGAACTTGCGGCCTCTGGAGGTCTTGGTGTCCTCAGAACCGAACTCAACGGTGTACTTGCCGTTAGCCATGATGAGCTTAGCAGGAATGAAGTTCATCTGCGGAGAGCCGATGAAGCCTGCAACGAACTTGTTAACAGGGTTCTCATAAAGGTTGATAGGAGAATCGATCTGCTGAATGTAGCCGTCCTTCATAACAACGATTCTGTCACCCATGGTCATAGCCTCTGTCTGGTCATGAGTTACATAGATGAATGTAGTACCCAGCTTCTTGTGGAGCTTGGAGAGCTCGGTTCTCATCTGTGCACGGAGCTTAGCATCCAGGTTGGACAGCGGCTCGTCAAGCAGGAAGACCTGAGGATCACGTACGATAGCACGGCCGAGCGCTACACGCTGTCTCTGACCACCGGACAGAGCCTTCGGCTTTCTGTCGAGCAGGTGGGAGATGTCGAGGATCTTAGCAGCCTCTTCAACGAGCTTCTTGATTTCGTCCTTCGGAACCTTACGGAGCTTCAGACCGAATGCCATGTTATCGAAAACGGACATGTGGGGGTACAGAGCGTAGTTCTGGAATACCATCGCGATATCTCTGTCCTTAGGAGCAACGTCGTTAACGAGACGGTCGCCGATGAACATTTCGCCCTCGGAGATCTCCTCAAGACCTGCGATCATACGGAGAGTTGTGGACTTACCGCAGCCGGAAGGGCCTACGAGTACGATGAACTCCTTGTCCTTGATATTCATTGTGAAATCGGAAACGGCAACAACGCCGCCGGGATAGCGCTTGTATATGCCTCTGAGTGATAAGCTTGCCATTAGAAATGACCTCCTGAATTACTTAATTATTTTGAACCCTTTTCAGGGAACTATCAGCTTTTCCGCTACTAATATAATACCAAAATACGGCGAAAAAATAAAGAGCCTAAGTCAACAAATATTTTTGAATCCCTTTATGAATAATAACCAAGACCTACAAAACAACCACAAAAAACGGTCTGTTCTGCTAGTGGTATTGCACAAAAAAAGCCCTATTTTGAGCCATTCAAGAAACTTTCATCTCGATTTTTGGAGATTATAACAAAACACCACAGTTTAATTTGTGCATTACACAACAAAATCTACGGTATTCTTTTCACACAATGGTCATATATTGATATCTAAGGACAAACAGAGACTGCGGACACACAAAATCCAGTCTTAATTTTGTGCAATCCTACAGTAATATGAACGGAGGAACTATGAAGAACGACACGAAACGCTCCCGGCTTCCGCTTGCCGCCGGGCTGATACTATTCGCGGCGGCAGCGCTCTGGGCTCTGACGCGCAGCTTCGGGTGCGGAGCCGACTCGATACCCGGCGCAACCAACGAACAGCGCATAGCCTACATAGAGAGCTTCGGCTGGGATCCCGGATTCACCCACACCGCCGTTGAAAACGTGCGTATCCCCGTGGAATTCGACGACGTTTACGAGGAATACAACGCGCTCCAGCGCAAACAGGGCTTCGACCTGCGGAAGTACCGCGCGCACACCGTCAAGCGCTACACCTACGAGCTTTCCGGTGATACGTCGGTTCCGCTCAACGCGGAACTCCTAGTTGAAAACGGAGCCATCATCGGCGCGGACATCGTTTCCCCCGCAGCGGGAGGGTTCCAGGGCGCCCTCGCGATAGACGAAAACTAAATATTGACAAATCCGGATTTCCGGGGTAAAATATACATATCAACTTCCCCGGAGGTCATCGTGAAAAAATATACTATATTAATTCCCTCCGGCTGCTGCGTGCTTGCCGCCGGAATAGCCGGGCTGGCTCTGCTGCTGAATCAGCCTCCAGTTAGCGAAAGCAGCGTGCCTGAATTCGTCATGCCTTCCCAGACTGTTTCCACGGACTCCAGTTCTGCTCCGGAAACCTCCGGCAACTCTGTAGCTGTGACAATTGCCCCGCAGACCGAGGCACCGCCTGAAACTCCGGCTGTAACCGCCGAGCCTGCCTCCTTAACCGCTGAATCCCCCGACATACCGGAGGAAACAAATTTTTCAACATCTATTCAACCAGGTGAAACTACGTCTGCGCAATCGGCGACGGTTTCCGAGCCTGCTCAGCCGAATTCCGCCGTTTCCTCCGTGACTTCCGTGCCGGAAACAACCACTGAAAAAATCCAGACCACTTCCAAGCCTCACACCGCTGAGCATTCCGAACCCACCGAGCCGGAACACTCCTCGAACATGCTTATTACCTCCGGCGACCCGCTCCATCACGTACAGTTTGAGTTCGGCGGGCGAAGCGTCAGATATTCGGGCGTTTATGAAGGAACTCCCGTAACTGCGGTGGATATCCTTTTTGAGCAGATTCCGAGCTACGACTTCACCCAAAACGGAAGCAGCTTTTCCGGCACGCTGAACGCGTCCTCGCTCGACCCGGGATACTATATTATCCGGGTGTCGCTGGACGGCGGCGCGATAATGGACTACGTTTTTGAAATGACCGCAGACGGCTCCGCGCCGCTCTCCTGGGCGGAGCTTCCCGCAGACGAAAACCTGAGCGCCGCCGCTTCCCCGCTGGAGCTCCCGGAGGAGGGCGTAATGCAGCACATCACGTCCTCCGGCGACCCTGAGACTGCAAGGCAGGTCCTCACCCGGGTCAGGGAGCTTTCCGACGAGATATGCGCGGGTATCACCAGCGACTACGACAAGCTGCGCGCAATTTCACAGTGGGTATCGCGGAACATGTACTACGACAAGGACGCCGCCGAAAAGGGCGTGACCGACGACATGCTGACGCTTGAGCATGTTCTGGAATACCACCGCTCGGTGTGCTTCGGCTGGTCGAATCTGTTCTCCGCGCTTTGCCAGGCTCAGGGGATATGGTGCGCGAACGCCTCCGGCAGCGTTGTTACCGGAAGCCGCTGCTTCATGCAGACCTCCACCGCAGACGAACGGTCGCATTCCTGGAATATGGCGGTAATCGACGGCAGGCAGATATGGGTCGATACCGTGTGGAACTCCTCGAACAGCTACCACAAACGGCGTTATGTTGAAGGGGCGCAGGATATGCAATACTTTGATATCTCCACGGCGGCGCTTTCCCAGGATCACCGGGTCACGCGGTTTGAGTACCGGAATTATTTTGCACTTGGCTAGAGCCAACGGCGCAGATCTGACAAATATACAGTCAGGTCTGCGCCGCTTTTTTCTCTGAACTACGCGTTCTGATTTTTCCGGAGCTTCCGGCTTATCCTGTCCCACGGAAGCTGCACAAGAATTACAGCCGCAAACACAATAGCGCAGCCGATTATCTGCCGGGGGCTCATGCTCTGATCAGTCCTGAGAAAACCTATTTTATAGGCGACAAATCCGGATATCGTAGCCACGACGGATTCCAGCGACAATATCAGCGCCGCCGCGGTAGGGTCGACGCCCTTCTGACCTACGATCTGCAAGGTATATCCAACGCCGCAGGAAAGCACGCCGGCGTAAAGCACCGGAATCGCTCCGCTGACGAGCTGCTCCCAGGAGGGCTGCTCGAAAATAAATGCTCCGATCGTACTTACCACGCCGCACACCGCGAACTGAATGCAGGAAAGTATCACGCCGTCGGTAAGTGGCGAGAAGTGGTCGATAACTAGAATGTGGACTGCAAACACCAGAGCGCTTCCAAGTACGAGCAGGTCGCCCGCCGAGATGGAAAGGCTCTCGCCGTTCAGGCACAGCAGGAACATTCCGGCAACTGCCAGAACCGCGCAGAACCACACTGCTTTCGGAGCCTTCCTGCCGATGAATATGCCGAGTATGGGCGTGAGGATTATGTACAGCGTAGTGATGAATCCGCCCTTTCCGACGGTGGTCATCGTCAGACCATACTGCTGGAGCGTTGAGGCGATGGTCAGCGCCGCGCCGCACGCGAGACCTCCTATGATGGTGGTCTTAACGGGAAGCGGTTTGCGCTCCGCTTTGGGAATACGCCCGCGTATAATAAGTATCACCGGGACAAGTATAACGCTTCCAATGATGTTTCGCGAGCCGTTGAAGGTCAGCGGTCCCATGAAATCCATGCCCGCCTGCTGCGATACAAACGCCATGCCCCATATTATCGCTGCTGTCAGTAGCAGCAGGCAGTTTCTGAATTTTTTTGTGTTTGTCATTTTCCGTTTTCCTTTTTTTTCTGAGCGTTCTGACGGTGCGCCAGCATTCTGATTATCCTCGGGCGGTTGAACCTCTGAGTAACATGAATACAAGCTCCAGCCCTGCCGATATTACCGAGGTTATAACAAACGCCGGGAGCGCTCCCACCCATATTGAAGCAAATATCGGAAGAAAACTCAGCGGAAGTATTATCTCGTGGGTTATCTCCGCCTGGCACATTGCCTGAGCTATCTCGTCAGGAGTGTGCCTGCTCAGGTCGAAGAAATCCGGCCGATACGCCGGCACTCTGCCCTTCCACTTCTTCACACGGAGCAGCCTGTAGAGCTTCCTTTCCCAGTCCCTTTGGCGGAACCATGGTCTGGAGAGATCGGCGTGATTGTGCATTGTGGAGTTCACGATACCGCCGACTATCAACCGCATTATGAAATGGTAGGATATCGTCGCGAAGGTTATCGCCAGGGTCAGGAAAACGTCCTGACCTCCGCGGAGATACAGTGCGGTACAGAGCACTGCAATTGCGGGCATTACGGCTGACGTTATGATGATTAGCTTCCTCATGGTTGACCTCCGGACAGTAAGAAACCACAATTTCACATTACATTATAGCAAAAACCGTTAAAAAAGTCAATCGACCGCCCCGAAAAACAGAGCGGCCGAAAAATATTACAGTCATGCAAACTGCCAGGAATCGAACTCAAAGCCAGCCGGGAACACGAAGAACACGTCGTGAGTTCCGGATACCTCGGAGAACAGGCTGTTGTATACGACCTGCCAGTCGTCAGAGCTGAACTCCACGGAAGCCGCCGCAGTTCCCTCGATATTGTCGAGGTAAACGTCGACTCTTCCGGTTCCCTTTACCTTAGCCGCGAAGTACTTCGCGCCGTCGCCGAAATCAGCGCCGCGGACGCACGTCCACGCGCCGGAGCCATTCTCAGCGCCGCAGGAGATCGTCATGTTGCCGCTTCCCTCCGCAGGAGCGTAGGACGCGCCTGCGCATGCCGCGATGGTCTCCGCCTGTACCGGCTGATAGGGGTCGAGGCTCTTTATCTGGGAAACTCCCGCCTTGTCGCCGGTGACTTTCTCAATGACTACGTTTTCCTCGTCGACCTGCGCTTCGTTCACGCACAGGCTGCGGAATCCTCCGTACGTTCCAAGCGCCTTCTGAGGATACATCGCATGATAGAACAGATAATACTTACCCTGGTACTTTTGCAGGTGGGTGTGGTTGTTGCTGTATTCAAGTCCATACTCGCCGGGATTCTTGAAGTAATAATCCTGATATACCCAGCTATCCGTGTCAAGCGGGGTCTTAGTGGTCATGTAGGACATGCTGCACTGCGGCGGAGGCGTTACGCCGTCGACGTCCCACCCGTCAGTGTGGCTCGACCAGTCGTTGTTGTAAGTGTAGACATAGGTTCCGTTGATGTAGTTCAGCTCGCTTGCCTCGAAATTGAATTTAGATGGGATTTTCACAATGTCGCTGTCGATGCTCACCATATCGTCGCCGAGCTTAACTATGCGCGAGCCGCCGTCGCCGCCTCCGAAAGCCAGCCATCCGGTGCCGTTGTCGTCGATGCATACGCCCGGGTCAAACGGGGAACTGCACCCGTTAAGTCCCGGCGTGTTGCCGTCCAAAAGGGATTCCCCGAGAGGGTCTGACCACGGCCCGGTTGGAGAAGTGGAGGTTATGACTCCGGTACCCCAGCCGCTGTTTGAGAAGTAGAGATAGAAATGAGTGAGACCGTCCTCCTCAACGCGGGAGGTTATCGACGGTGCCCAGGACGCCAGCGCCCAGGGGCATATTTCCGCGATGTCGATTATGCCGTGGTAGGTGTAGTTCACCATATCGTCAGTGGAGAGTATCACCAGTGACTTTATATGCTCATAGGTGTTCTTTCCATCGGCTCCGACCGCTTCGTACTGCTGATTGTCGTTTGTTCCGTAGATGTAAAGCCTGCCCTCGTACTCCACAGCGGTGGGGTCTGCGCAGAAAACGTTTGAAATAAGCGGGTTGCCGTCCGGAAGGTTCTTGCCGGTCGGAGCGTCCAGCGACTGAACTGTTATCCCGCCGGGCTGTGAAGGTACCGCCGAACCGAGCGCGAATCCGCTTTCCGGCGAGAATTCAGCCTGGCTCTGGCTGTCCCCGGACGAACCGGCAGCGGGAGTACAACCGCACAAAAGTGCCGAAAGCATAACTGCAATGATAGGTCTGATGTGTTCCATAATACCCTCCTGGAATTAACGTTGTAACTTTATTATAGCACAATTATTCCGTAACAGCATTAATTATACGGACATCGGTCAGCACAAAACTGCCATTACTCCCAGCCCTTGCAGACGTCTACCCACTCTGTAAAGCCGGAGTGCTCCTCAAGCTCAGGTATGGTGAGCTCAATCGCGCTGTTGCTGCTTCCGCAGGCGGGGAACACGGTGCTGAACCTCTTGAGCGATTCGTCGAGGTATACAGTCACGCCATAGTTCACTGCGAACGGGCATACTCCGCCGATCGCGTGTCCGATAAACTGAACTACTTCGTCAGGGGTCAGCATTTTTGCCTTCTTGCCGAATTTAGCCTTGTATTTTGCGTTGTCGACCTTCGCGTCGCCAGCCGTTACGACAAGTATCGGCTCCTCGCCTAGCATAAACGATAGGCTTTTAGCGATGCGGCGCGGCTCACAGCTGAGCGCCTGGGCGGCAAGCTCCACCGTTGCGCTGGAGCTGTCAAATTCAAGTATGCGGTCTGCCATTCCGCAGCCTGCGAAGTATTCTCTTACCTTTTCTATAGCCATTTTGTTCCACCTTCTGTTATCATTCCGCGTTTGGGCGGCCAAGTTGATTTTAGCACTTTACAGCGGTTTTGTCAATATGTTTTTAATTGACAAAGTACGGGAGCTGTGTTATTATATAATCTGGAAGGGGGTGGCATTATGAAAAATCGTTCATTAGCGAGGTTCGTAGTTTTTGCGCTGATACAGGTCGTGCTGTGCGTACTGGCGTTCGTATTTGCGGCTGGGATATCGTCAGCAGAACCGGAGTTCCAGACCGATGGAAGCATATACGTTGACGGAACAGATTTCACACCGCTGGCACAGCTGGGCGGCGAGATATTAAACGGAGCTTTATCGCTGCTGGCGCTCGGAGCGTCTTTCCTTGTTACTGCGGTAATTTCCGCTGTTTTACTGTTGCCGTTCCGATTTATTGCTGTTCGAAAGGACAGTATTCTCACCCGCATTGAAGCGCGCGGTACTCTGATAGTGATTTTAGTCTGCACGGCTGTTTCGCTGATCTCAGCGGCGATATTCGGCGGGGCTGGCTGTATGGTTGTCGCTCTGGTGCTGATGATCCCTCAGCTTCTTCTCAGTGTGCTGATGTACTGGCTTTGTATTTTCCTGCGCTCACGCCGGCAGGATTCTGTTAGCCGTGATTGTGGCGCTTAATAAAAAAATCACAACGAAAGTAAAATGCAAGTATACTGTGGGAAAAACTATAATTTAGATGTGTAATGTTCTTCCGAAACAGTCCACCGGACTGTTTCGGAGGATATGTACAACTAGATTTTATATGTTGCTTGTGGGGGAAAACTCTTGTTTTCCCCCACACCCCTTTAGCGCTTTTTGGACGTTTAACTGCGCGCCGG
>ENA-UADG01000105-UADG01000105.1-human-gut-metagenome-genome-assembly--contig:-NODE-105-length-16421-cov-8.382867_pt1 | contig 16421 bp, 8 predicted proteins | sample MGYA00243260_ERZ654246 | MGnify/ENA primary metagenome ERZ654246 (study PRJEB26926, sample SAMN06165021) | human gut metagenome | biome: ENVO:00009003; feature: ENVO:2100002; material: ENVO:00002003... | reverse complement strand
TGTCGTCCGCAGTGGAAGGTCAGATTCTTATTGATATTGGCAGCCATGCTCCAACGCTGTAATTCCAATGAAGTCCAAGCTCCGTATGTAAATCCTGTAAAGACGGGATCTTCCGGGTTGCCTCTTTCACCGAGGTATTTTTCAGCCTGTGAGGAAATGTCAAGATACTCTTGTCCACCAGTCTTCTTTTGTTTGAAAACGATTCTCGTGTAATCTCCAAATTTTTGAACCTCGCTCCATGTGAGTTTCTGAATATCGCTTTTACGAAGTCCGGTCAGGCATGAAAAGAGGAAAGCTCTTTTTAGAATAGGATAGCGGCAAGGAGTAGCAGCCAACTGTTTTACCTCTTCCAAGGTCAGATAGTCACGCTTTACTTCTGCGGCTTTGAATCCCTCGATTCCACGCAAAGGATTTACAGGTATGATTCTTTCATCGTAAGCCTGGTTGATACAGGCGCGGAGCTTGTTGAAATAAGAGACTTTTGAGTTTTGGGACAAGCCTTGAAACACATCCCTTTCCCTACGTGGACCGGTACGCTTGTGAGTGTCTTTTTCCACATTGTTCAAAAAATCCTTGAAGCCGTTTATAAATTCCGGAGTAATATCTTTGAATGTGGTTTTCTCATCACAATAGATTTCGAGATAACGCAAGCAGCTTCTCCAGTTACCCCAGTTTCCCTCAGATTCAGGATTCTTGTGTCTTTCTTCAACCATCTTCCGATAGTATTCCAAAAAGGGAGTATCTTCTTTGAATTGGCGAGTGAAAGAATACTCTCCGTTCTGCATTTCAATGAGGCGTTTAGATTTTATAGCCTGAGCGGTTGCCAATGTCTGTCTGTTCTGCTCACGCTCCAACGGAGTAGTGGCATCGATCAGGTAAAGTTTCAAATACTCTTTCTGACGTTTCCCATTTCTGTAGATGTCGAGATACAAGCTCACGTTACCGTTTGCCAACTTCTTTTCCCGTAATTTTACAGGTTCTTTCTGGATTGTTGTTTTCTTAGTCATAGCCTGTTCCTATTTTAATGAGAGATATGATTCGTTGTCTTCGGGGGACAGATTTTTGTCCCTTGCATCCCTTCGGGGGACAATCTGGGGACAAAAATACGAAAAAAATATGAAAATAGGCAGAAAGTATGGAGAAAAAGAGAAAATACAAATTCTCATAAAATCATTGATTTTCTGTATTTTACGGATTTATATTTTCTCTTTTTATGCTTTTCTTTTCTTTAGGTCACTTGCCGATGCAAAAATGCTCGAAAATATTCCCCAGCACCTCGTCCGTGGTGACTTCGCCGAGGATGGTGCCGAGGTGGTGGAGGGCTTGGCGGAGGTCTTCGGAGAGGAGGTCGGGAGTCTGGCTGGCGGCGAGGGAACGTTTGACGTTTTCGAGGGATTCGGACGCTTTCATAAGGGCTTGGTAGTGCCTTAGGTTGGTGACGATTGTCTGGTCAGAATCCAAAGTTGCGGACTTTTGGGAGTCGGACAACAGTTTGCGCAATTCATCAAGACCGAAACCAGTCTTGGCGGAAATATATAACTTAACTACTTTTTCATTAGGATTAGAAACAGAATTGTTGATTAGGCTAACATTAATGTTATTACCCAAAACATCCACTTTATTCAGCAGAACGATCAACTTTTGTGACTTTACATCCAGATTTGAGACTATGTCAGAAATCGAATACTCGTTTTCTTCTTCGGAGGCGGTGACATCAAGCAGGGCAAGGACGATCGAGGCCTCGTTCATCTTCTTATACGAGCGGGAAATGCCGATCTTTTCGACCTCATCTGAGGTTTCGCGGAGACCGGCGGTGTCGATAAAACGGAACAATGTGCCATCGATGGTCATTGTCTCCTCGATGGTGTCACGGGTGGTGCCGGCGATGTCGGAGACGATGGCACGGTCGTCACAAAGGAGAGCGTTCAGGAGGGTACTCTTGCCGGCGTTGACGGCACCGACTATGGCGACCGGGACTCCATTGCGAAGTGCGTTGCCGTAGCGGAAGGAATCGGTCAGCGAATGAATATGTGCAAGTGTTCCATCAAGCAGGGAGGACAGTTCGGATCTGCTGGCGAACTCAACATCCTCCTCGCTGAAATCCAACTCTAATTCAAGCAGGGAAGTCATTTTCAGAAGCTCCTCCCTGAGGGTTTTCAACTCTTTGGAGAAGCCGCCTTTCAACTGACTGAATGCTACTTTGTGCGCTGCTTCGCTCTGCGCGGAAATCACATCGGCAACGGCTTCGGCCTGAGCAAGATCCATCTTGCCATTTACAAAAGCCCTTTGGGTAAATTCTCCAGGACCGGCGACGCGGGCACCACAATCGACCAAGCGTTGCAGGAGCCTTTCCACAATGTACTTTGAGGAGTGGCTGGATATCTCAACGGAGTCCTCTCCGGTGTAGGAATGCGGGGCACGGAACACGCTTACCAAGACGGTGTCCAGATCGGTTCCATCGGCTTCAAGCGCGACTCCATATTTAAGCCTGTAACCTTCAGTGTCTGAAATATTACCACCCTTGCACCTTATCACTTTATCAGCTATGGAGAAGGAATCTCTTCCACTCATCCTGATGATGGCTATGGCACCGGTTCCGGGGACGGTGGCGGGGGCGCAGATCGTGTCTTCTATGTTGAGCATATCTGTTCTTTTACGTCCCTTCGACGGGCTCAGGGACCAATCTCCCAACTTACTTAACAATGGACCCCAAAGCCCTCCACCGAAGCGACAACAAAAGACAAATTTATCAACATTCCCCAACATATTCAAGGAATAACCGACAAACTCGTGAAAACTCACACCAAACTCGCTATCTTTGCACCGCAAAATCTACTCTATGGCTCAGAATGACCTCACCCAAGGCAGCATTCTCGGCAACATCCGGAAGTTTTCGCTGCCATATATGATGTCATATTTCCTGCAGATCCTCTACGGATTGGCGGATTTGTTCGTCATAGGGCAATACTGCGATGTCGCCAGCACGACGGCGGTGTCCAACGGCGCGCAGATAATGCATATGTTCACCGTCGTCATCATCGGCCTTGCGATGGGCACGACGGTACGGATAGCAAGGGCGATCGGCGCGGGCGACAGGGAAAACGCGGCAAGAACCATCGGCAACACATTCACGCTGTTCACCATCGTCGCAATCATCACAACAGCCATACTATTAGCAGCTAACAAAGGCATTGTCAACCTAATAGACACTCCGCAAGAAGCTGTCAAAGGCACAATAGACTATCTAAGAATATGCTTCATCGGCATCCCGTTCATCATAGCCTACAACATCATCACGATGCGGCGGCGGTCGGAATAGTGGAAAAATTCATCGGACTGCTATTCATCGTCCCTTCAGCGATGCTGGCGACCGTCTCGGCGATGGCAGCGCAGAACATCGGGGCGAAAAAGCCTGAAAGGGCCAGAAAGACAATGAAATATTCAATAGCGATCGCGGTGGGATTCGGCACCGTGGCCTCAGTGATTCTCCAATTCATCCCTGAATATGCCGTAAGAATATTCACGAGCGACAGCAGTGTCATCACCCTTGGAGGCCAGTACCTAAAAGGTTACGTGTGGGACTGCATATTCGCCGGCATACATTTCTGCTTCAGCGGCTTCTTCACCGCCTGCGGCTATTCCATCATCTCGTTCATACACAACGTCATATCAATCACGTGCGCCCGCATCCCTTTGTCCTATCTGACTTCCATTGAATATCCCGGCACGCTCTTCCCGATGGGCCTTGCATCTCCGGCCGGCTCGCTTCTCTCCGTCATCATCTGCGTCACTGTTTACATAGTGATGCGCCGGAAAGGGAAACTATAACGCCCACTTATTCCCGAACTTCACAAAAATTCTTTATCTGAATATATTTGGCCTATCTTTGCAGCCCGATTAGGAAATGTAATAAACTTAAAGATGAAAAGAGACGCCATCGATTTCGGTTCCGACAGCATTCCGGGACTCTTCAGAAAAATATTCATTCCTACATTGATAGGGATGGCCTGTATGGCAGTGATGACGACCATCGACGGGGTGTTTGTCGGCCACGGGGTGGGGAGCGACGCGCTCGCCGCCGTCAATATATTCGCACCTTTCTGGATGATTATGACCGGGTTAGGGATGCTGTTCGGCATCGGCTGCTCGGTCGTTTCTTCCGTCCATCTATCCCAAGGCAACGAGAAGGCGGCACGCATCAATATGACACAGACGTTGATTTTCGGTGTGCTTGTCACTGTGGCCCTGACGATTTTGGTCCAGAGCCACAGCACCAAGAGTGCCTATCTTCTCGGCTCATCGGACAGACTTCTGCCGTACGTCCTTGACTATCAGAAATGGCTTTCCTACGCATTCTGCGCATTGTTCCTCCAGTCGGTCGGACTGTTGATCATCCGTCTGGACGGCTCGCCGAAGTACGCTTCCGCAGCTGCGGCGATTCCATCCATCGTGAATGTCGTGCTAGACTATGTGTTCCTGTTCATCCTTGACAAAGGACTTGAAGGAGTCGCCGTCGCCACCTCGATCGGATGCTGGACCGGAGGCCTTATGGTGCTGTTTTACATACTGTTCCTGTCCAAGACAATGAGGCTCTACCCATTGAAGATGTCGTGGAAAAGCCTTTGCCTGTCGTTGCGCAACCTGTGGTACCAGTTTCGTCTCGGACTGTCTGCTTTCCTTGGCGAGATCAGCATCTCGATGCTTATATTCGTGGGAAACTATGTGTTTATGAAATATTTAGGAGAAGACGGTGTGGCGGCGTTTTCCATCGCCTGCTACATTATGCCGTTCATCTTTATGACCGGAAACGCGATCTCGCAGTCCGCACAGCCGATTATCAGTTTCAACCACGGCGCCGGTAACCGTAACCGTGTGCTGGAAGCTCGCAAATTCTCTCTGCTAACTGCCTTTGCGCTTGGAATTGTGGTCTCTCTGGCCTTGGCGTTCGGTATCAGTTATGTGGCTGCACTGTTCCTCAGCAAAGACGCTCCTGCATATTCAATAGCGGCTCACGGTGTGCCTCTGATGGCCATCGGATTCACATTGTCGATTGTGAACGTCGCTGCCATAGGCTATTACCAAAGTGTGGAACGCGCGCTTCCGGCGACCATTTTCTCGCTTTCGCGCGGGGTAATATTCCTTGTGCCTTGCTTTCTTGTCATCCCACTTTTTGCCGGTGTGAACGGAATTTGGCTCGCTCTGCCGGCGACAGAGGCGCTGACATTCCTTTCGATTGTCTCTTTCAGTCTTTTCAGGAAGCGCCAGACCGCAAAGCGGTGAATTTATATTCATTGAATATTTTGCCGCTTATTCCCATTTTTTTGCGTACATTTGCAAAACAAACGGACTTCCTTATGCTTGACGTGACTTTAATACCTTTGAGCGGCAGTGCGTCCCAGGATGCACAGTGGGAATGTTCTTCCATTGACTTTCACCGACCATTTCATCACTGTTTGAGATGGTCGTTTTTTTTGAATGCCTCCTGTTATTCTTCACGACCCCCTGAATAAGAAAAGGAGGCACGCAGTGCCGACAGGGCCTCCCAGCGAGGGAGGCGGTGGAGGGTGGCGCTCCCACCGGGAGCTGGCGCGAAGCGACTGAGGGGTGGAATAAGTTGAAAAGTCTGTTTTTAGGAAAAAGTTGGATTTAGTTATAAGTCAAAAATTATTGACAAGGAAATGAAAGAAAGAAAAGGCGCGACATTAAAGTTGGAGAACGGGGCGGAGTTCCGTGGATTCTCCTTCGGCTACGACGGCCCGGCTGACGGGGAAGTCGTCTTCTCGACCGCGATGGTAGGCTATCCGGAAAGTCTTACGGACCCTTCCTATTCAGGGCAGATACTCTGTGTTACCTACCCATTGATAGGTAATTACGGTGTACCACAGGAAGGAGCGGATGAACTGGGAATCTCAAAGAATTTCGAATCGGAACAGATCTGGGTGAGGGGAGTCGTCATAAGCGACTATTCCTTCGACTACAGCCACTGGGATGCGGTCAAGAGCCTCGACGAGTGGCTGAAAGAGCAGAAGATTCCTGGAATATTCGGAATCGACACCCGTGCCGTGACGCAGCTTCTCCGCGAGAAGGGCTCGATGCTTGGAATGATTGTTCCGGACGGCGTCGAGAAGGATTTTCCGATCGATGACCCTAACCTCGCCAACCAGATCGCCATCGTCAGCTGCAAGGATGTCATTGAATATGGCAGCGGCTCCAAGACTGTCGTGATGGTTGACTGCGGAGTCAAGCACAACATCCTCAGATGCTTTATGGAGAGGGGAGTGAAAGTAGTCAGAGTGCCTTGGGACTACGATTTCAACAAACTTGACTACGACGGCCTCTTCATCTCGAACGGCCCTGGCAACCCACAGTTCTGCAATGTCACCGTAGCTAACCTGCGCAAGGCGATGGAAGGCGACAAGCCAATTTTCGGAATATGTATGGGCAACCAGCTGCTCGCCAGAGCCGGCGGGGCCAATACCTATAAATTGAAGTACGGGCACCGCAGTCATAACCAGCCTGTACGTATGGTCGGCACGAACCGCTGCTTCATCACCTCGCAGAACCACGGATTCGCAGTTGACGACAAGACCCTCGGAGCCGACTGGGAACCTTGGTTTGTGAATATGAACGACGGCACCAACGAAGGCATCCGCCACAAGACCAAGCCTTTCTGCTCGGTACAGTTCCACCCGGAAGCCTCCAGCGGCCCGACCGACACGAACTTCCTGTTTGACGAGTTTATCAGCAAATTGTAATCCAGAGAAAGTCATGAAAAACACCAACATAAAGAAAGTCCTGATCCTTGGATCGGGCGCGCTCAAGATCGGTCAGGCCGGAGAGTTCGACTATTCCGGCTCACAGGCTTTGAAGGCCCTGCGCGAGGAGGGCATCGAGACAGTCCTGATCAATCCTAACATCGCCACAGTGCAGACCTCTAAGGGTGTGGCCGACAAGATCTACTTCCTGCCTGTCACTCCGTTCTTCGTGGAGAAGGTCATCGCCAAGGAGCAGCCTCAGGGCATTCTCCTCTCGTTCGGAGGCCAGACAGCCCTTAACTGCGGCGTGGAGCTGTACGAGAACGGCATCCTTGACAAGTACAAAGTTCAGGTGCTTGGGACTCCTGTCCAGGCGATCATGGACACGGAAGACCGCGACCTCTTCATCAAGAAACTGGACGAGATCGGCGTGAAGACCATCAAGTCACACCCTGCCTCCAACATAGAGGAGGCCCGCAAAGCCGCCCACGAGCTCGGATTCCCACTCATCGTGCGCGCCGCCTACGCCCTCGGCGGACTCGGCTCAGGCTTCTGCGACAACGATGAGCAGCTCGACGAACTCTGCGAAAAAGCCTTCTCTTTCTCCCCGCAAGTACTTGTCGAAAAGTCACTTAAAGGCTGGAAGGAGATTGAATATGAAGTTGTCCGCGACCGTTATGACAACTGTATCACGGTCTGCAATATGGAAAACTTCGACCCGCTCGGAATCCACACCGGAGAGAGCATCGTCGTGGCTCCGTCCCAGACCCTGTCCAACAACGACTACTATTTCCTGCGCGAACTTTCCATCAAGATCGTCCGCCACATCGGAATAGTTGGCGAGTGCAACGTGCAGTACGCCTACGACCCTGACGCTATGGACTACCGCGTCATCGAGGTGAACGCACGTCTGAGCCGCTCATCGGCCCTGGCCTCCAAAGCAACTGGCTATCCACTCGCATTCGTGGCCGCGAAACTCGGCCTGGGTTACGGTCTGTTCGACCTTAAGAACTCTGTCACAAAGACAACTCCGGCATTCTTCGAGCCGGCTCTTGACTACATCGTCTGCAAGATTCCTCGTTGGGACCTTAGCAAATTCCACGGCGTTTCACGCAAAATCGGCTCCTCGATGAAATCCGTCGGCGAGGTTATGGCCATCGGCCGCAGCTTCGAGGAGGCCATCCAGAAAGGACTCCGAATGATCGGTCAGGGGGCGCACGGCTTCGTGGGCAACAAGGAATTCCAGGTCGCCGACTTGGAGGAGGCTCTCCGGGAGCCGACCGACAAACGCGTCTTCGTGATCTCCAAGGCTATGCGCGCCGGCTACACGGTAGATCAGATCCACGATCTCACCAAGATCGACAAATGGTTCCTGAACAAGTTGGAGAACATCGTCAAGACCTACGAGGATATGAACTCCTACGACACTCTTGAGGACATGCCGGTGGAGCTCCTGCGCCTTGCCAAGCAGGAAGGCTTCTCCGATTTCCAGATCCAGAGAGCGGTTTGGAAGGACAGCGGAGTTGTCACCGCCAATATGGACAAGGTTCGTGAATATAGAAAGTCTCTCGGCATTGTCCCTGTCGTCAAGCAGATAGACACCCTCGCCGCCGAATTCCCGGCACAGACGAACTACCTCTACCTGACCTACAACGGCACGAAGAGTGACATTGAATATGAGCGTGACGGCAAGTCGGTGATTGTCCTCGGTTCGGGAGCCTACAGGATCGGTTCGTCCGTGGAATTCGACTGGTGTTCCGTGACCTGTCTCCAGACCATCCAGAAGCAGGGCTACAGGGGAGTGCTGATCAACTACAACCCGGAGACGGTCTCCACCGACTACGACATGTGCGACAGGCTCTATTTCGATGAGCTCACCTTCGAGAGGGTGATGGACATCATCGACCTTGAGACCCCGCACGGAGTCGTTGTCTCCGTGGGCGGCCAGATCCCTAACAATCTCGCCCTCAAGCTTCACAAGCACAACGTTCCGATTCTCGGTACAGCCGCCGAGGACATCGATAAGGCCGAGGACCGCCACAAATTCTCCAGCATCGTGGACAACCTCGGGGTTGACCAGCCGGAATGGAGTGAGCTTACGACCATCGACGAGGTGGACAATTTCATCAGGAAGGTTGGCTTCCCTGTGCTGGTGAGACCATCGTACGTGCTTTCCGGAGCCGCTATGAATGTCTGCCACGACGAGGAGAAGCTCCGTCACTTCCTCAGCCTGGCGGCGGAAGTATCTCAGGAGCACCCGGTTGTCATCAGCAAGTTCTATATGCGTAGCAAGGAGATCGAGTTCGACGCTGTCGCCGACAATGGCGAAATCCTCGCCTACGCTATCTCGGAGCACATTGAATATGCCGGTGTTCATTCCGGTGACGCCACCATCCAGTTCCCGCCTCAGAAACTCTATGTCGAGACCGTTCGCAGGATCAAGAAGATCGCCCGTGCCATCGCCGGCGCGCTCAGCATCTCCGGTCCGTTCAATATCCAGTTCCTCGCTCGTGAGAACGCCATCAAGGTCATAGAGTGTAACCTGCGGGCATCCAGGAGTTTCCCGTTCGTGTCCAAGGTGCTGAAGATCGACTTCATCGAGCTGGCTACCAAGGTTATGCTGGGTCTCCATCCTGCGGCTCCGCAGAAGAGTGCCTTCGACCTTGACTATGTAGGCGTGAAGTCCTCGCAGTTCTCGTTCGCGAGACTCGAAGATGCTGATCCGATGCTTGGTGTCGATATGTCTTCGACCGGTGAGGTCGGCTGTCTGGGCGATGACCTTAATGAGGCTTTGCTGAAATCAGTGCTTTCAGTCGGCCAAAGGATTCCGGAGAAGAGGGTTCTGCTCTCGACCGGTGATCCGCTCCAGAAGGCTGATATGCTGAGGGCCTGCCGACTTCTCGTCGAGAAGGGTTATGAGCTTTACGCCACAGGTGGCACGTATAAGTATCTTGTAGAGAACAGTGTTCCGGCGACGAAGGTGCTCTGGCCAAGCGAGTGTGACAATCCTAATTTCAAGGGACGATTCAAACCAGCTTTGGAAATGATTCAGAACAAAGAGGTTGATATGGTGATCAATATCCCGAAAAACTTCTCGGCTCTGGAACTTTCCAACGGCTACCAGATCAGAAGGGCAGCCATAGACTTCAACGTCACCCTCTTCACGAATGCCCGCCTCGCCACCGCCTTCATCCGCGCTTTCTGCTCCACCAGCATAAACGACATCCAAATCAAGTCCTGGGATCAGTATTGATCTCTGGATTTGATTCCATAGCCGAATATTTGGTGCTGCAGACTTCCGCGCTACGCGCTCCATCCCGTCCCGCCTACGGCGGTCCACCCGTTCATATGGCCACGGGCGGCCATAGTCTGCCACACCAAATATTCGGCTATAAAAACATCTCGGATTGTTATACCATAATCAACTGCCTTTCAGTTGATTCAAAATTAGAAAATAAATAAAGGCGACTGAAAAATATTCAATCGCCTTTATTCATATATTCTTGAATCAATTAGAACGTGTCGTAGTACTTGGCGTCACGAGGGGTGACTTTGTTCATATTCTCAAGGAGAAGATCATTGGTCTTGTACTCGTCCATCAGCTGAAGCATAAAGTTCATCGCCTCGGTAGGATTCATATCCGCAAGAAGCTTGCGCAGGATCCAGATTCTGTTGGCCGCCTCACGGCTGTATAGCAGATCATCACGACGCGTGCTGGAAAGAACCACATTGACGGCAGGGAATATACGCCTGTTGGCGAGGGTCCTGTCAAGCTGAAGCTCCATATTGCCGGTACCCTTGAACTCCTCGAAGATCACATCATCCATCTTGGAACCTGTCTCAGTCAAGGCCGTCGCAAGGATTGTCAGCGAACCGCCACCCTCGATGTTACGCGCCGCACCGAAGAAACGCTTAGGCTTCTGCAGGGCATTGGCGTCCACACCTCCGGTCAAAACCTTACCGGAAGCCGGCTGCACTGTGTTATACGCACGGGCCAGACGGGTGATGGAATCAAGCAGGATCACAACATCGTGACCACACTCCACAAGTCTGCGTGCCTTCTCCAGAACCATATTCGCGACCTTCACGTGCCTCTCGGCCGGCTCATCGAAAGTCGAGGCCACCACCTCGGCCTTTACGCTGCGGCTCATATCGGTAACCTCCTCAGGACGCTCGTCGATAAGAAGCACGATCTCGTAAACCTCCGGATGATTGTCCGCGATCGCATTGGCGATTGACTTAAGCAGCATTGTCTTACCGGTCTTCGGCTGCGACACGATCAAGCCACGCTGGCCTTTTCCGATAGGAGTGAACATATCCACGATACGGCACGAAGGATCGCTCTGATGGCCGTGACCAAGAAGATTGAACTTTTCCTCCGGGAACAGCGGGGTGAGGAAATCAAACGGCACCCTGTCACGGATGTAGTCAGGAGTACGTCCGTTGATGTACTTGATCCTCACGAGAGGGAAGTACTTGTCACCCTCCTTAGGAGGACGGATCTCACCGGTGACGGTGTCACCGGATTTGAGGGCATTATTCTTTATCTGACTCTGGCTGACATAGATGTCGTCAGGGGAGTTGAGATAATTGTAGTCCGAAGAACGGAGAAAACCATAACCGTCCGGCATGATCTCCAGAACACCCGTCGCCTCCACAGTACCGTCAAACTCGATTTCCGGAGCTTTCGTCCTTTGATTTGGATTCTGGAAATTCTGTTGGGGCTTCTGCTGCTGGTTCGGGTTCTGACCGTTGTTCTGCCCCTGGAACTTGTTCTTCTGCTTTCTGCGGGTAACATCAGCATGAGCCGCCGGATCATCCTTCAGATCATCAAAAAGCGCATGAATGAACTCCTTGCCATTTACCGGCTTGTCGGCTGAAGTCTGAGCATCGGGCTGTTGAGTGACTTCGGTGGCGGCAGCATCCACGGATTCCGGCTTATTCTCCTCCAACGACGCAGCGGTCTCAACCTGAGTCTGAACCATAGCGGATTTAGGCTTACGTCCTCTTTTTTTAGGAGCCGGCTTAACCTCCGTTCCTTGAGCGGCGATAGGTTCCGCCTTTTGTTCTGAATTTTCCGCCTTGTCAGTCTTGACCTCCGGCTTCTGCTGCGGTTTAGCCTTTTTCTCATCTTTTCTGGTGTCAGCCGACTTGGTATCCTGAACGCCGGATTGTTCCGGAAGCGGATTCTTGCGAGGCCTTCCACGTTTGGCTTTTGGTTTCTCTATCGGTTGAAGAGACGCGGCGGCAGCCTGCGCGTCAAGTATAGCATAGGACAGATTCTCATCAGTGAATTTCTTGATGTTCTTAATCTGATGCTCCTGAGCGACTTTTTCGAGCTGCTCCCTGCTCATCTGAGTGAGTTCAAATAAATTATAAGGCATAAATTTAAAATGAATCCGATGTAAGAACCGGATATGATTTCAGAAAAGTTATAGTGGATATAATAGCCCAAAGGCTTACGCTGAAAATGTCAGCATGCAAATATAAGATATTTATGATAAACATCCAACTATTTATCCCAATAACTCGTACTTTTCTTGAATCTCAGCAAGTCAGCCAAAGCCGCCGCGTTCGCAGAGATGAGGAATGAATATGACTGGTACATTCCAGAAGGCACCCAAGAGACGGAAATATTGAAGCAATGCAGATCGTACCTGAAAGAGAACTGCGTCGTGGTCATCTTCATCGCCGTGAAATCCCATCCTGACTGCGCCTGCACAGACATCTTAGGGGTCAGTTGAATATTTCCTTGAACACCGAGTGTCTGGGTGTAGTTATCCTTCTTGCTGAGCTGGTTGTTGGCATAGCTGTACGACCGGCTCATCGAGAAGCTATAGTTGAAGTTAAGGCTCCACGGAACGTTAGGATTCGTATAATACAGCCATCCGCCAGGAATATATTCACCGGTCAAAGGATGATAGTATATTCTTCTGTAGTAGTCGGCCGGATTGCCGGAGCCACCACCGTCCCCGCCTGAAGATTTCGAACCGTCGTTGCCTTTGACAGTGCCTTTGCCGGACAATGAATATGACACAGAGGTGCTGACGTTGGTGAGCCTGAGAGGCACGCCTGTCTCCAGAAGGTTATATTTGTTGACCCGCTGTCCTCTCTCGTTGATGGCATACGGGTCGAAGTTCATGTTGCCGTTGATTCCAAGTTTGCCGAAAATAGAGGTGGACATGGACAGTCCCACATTGTTCATCTTGAGGGAATCTGCCAGGAAGTTATAGCCTGTGGAGAAGTTGAACTGATCAAGGATCTTCACTTTCTTCGATCCTGTGCCTGTCGTGTCTTTCATGTCACGCACCTTGGCTTCAAGGTTGTTGCCGAGCGAGATGCTCATGGTGGCGGATTTGCCCTTGCCTGGAGCCGAGTTGATCTGTCCCTGGTAAATGTTGTAGTCGTAGGATTTCCGCACGCCGAGAGTATCCACATAATTGAACGTGCGCCATCCGTTGAAGGCTTTGCCTTTCTCAGGACTGAAGCTCATGCTGACGCTCGGAGAGACGACATGACGAAGTGCCTGTATCTTATGATACTTGCCGAAATTGTACATTCCGTAGATCCGCGTGCTCATCGAAAGTGAACCGGAATAATTGTGTGTGGCGCCGAAGGTGCCGAACTGTTTGCCCATCTCGGTCTTCACGCTGTTTGTCTCTGGATCGAAATACGCCTCGCTCTTGCGGAAAAACCAGTTCATGCCGTAACTCACATTAGGGGCCACATTCAGGTATTTGAAAAGAGTGAAATCCGGCAGTTTTATCGAAAAATTATGAGCCACGCCATTCTGGAACTTGTCAATAAAGCCAGGTTCTCCGAACTCCGAGGCCTTGAAATTGATCTTGTTCTGGATGGATGTGTTGTAACCCAGGGCGAATTTCTCGTAGAAACGCTCTTTCCCGACCCTGTTCTTGATCTTGAAAGGATAGAATGTGGAGACAGAGAAAGTGATGTTAGGCAGTGTGAATGTGTATGAGCTGTCCCTTGAGTTCTGGCTGTGCAGGGCGTTGACCGACAGGTTGAACTTTCCGTTCCAGTTCTTTGAGTATGAGATGGAAGACGAGATCTGGTTCTGGAGAGCCTCCGACACCGAATGCGAGTTGTATCGGCTGTTGGAAGGGCTGGAGAAATTGACCGACGCCGAGAATGATGTTCCAGGGTGAGCCTTGGAATCCTGTGAGTGGGACCACCTTACTCCGAAGTTCTTGCTCTGGAAGAAGTCCGTGCTCCCTTTCTCGCCTGTCTGGTCGACTGAATAGTTGACGGCCAGGTTGCCGGTGAACTTGTACTTCACCATGTACCTTGAGTTAAGATTGGCCGCCCAAGAGCCAAGGGTGTAATAGTCACCTGTCAACGACATGTCAAAATAGTCTCCCAGAACGAAGTACATGCCGGCGTCCCTCAGGTAGAAACCACGCGCGTTCTCCTCTCCGAAAGACGGCATTAGAAGTCCGGTGGCTCTGTCAGGACGCTTGGGGATGAATCCGAACGGGATTCCTATCGGGAGATCCACATCCTCCACAACGAGATGCGCCGGACCGAACACCGTCTTCTGGGATGGTTTGGTGACAACTTTCGCCGAAGACAGCTTAAGGTAATAGTGCGGATGCTCAAGATCGCAGACCGTGTACTTGCCTTTGGTTATGTTGATGGACTTGTCCGGCATCATCTTGATGTTCTTCCCGTGAAGGATGCCGTCATCCTCCTTCGTTATCATGTTCGTGATCCTGGCCTTGCGGGTGTTGAAATTGTACCGGACCTCTTCCATGTTGAATGTCTGGCTGCCCTGGGTCATCTCCGGCTGCCCCTTCCACTCTTGGGCAAGGCTGTCGTAGGTGCCTCTGGCATAGACGGTGCCGGTGGACATGTCATATTCCATGTAGTCAGCCTTCAGTTTGATGTTCTCGTAGGAGACCTCGACGTCTCCCCAGTAATACATCTTGCGTTGACCGTTGGAAAAATCCTGCCTTATGGAATCTTTCGCTCCTGAGAATGCCGGTCTGGTAAGCGAGCTTTTGTCAAGAAGAAACAACGAGTCTGCCCTTGATGTTGAGTCAGCCACCCTTAGGGAATCTCTTCTGCGGGCGATTGAGTCTTCTGCGGGCGGCAAGGAATCCTTCGCCTGTGGCAAGGTCCCGGCGGCTGGCCTGATGGAGTCAGGCGTAAACTGAGCCACAGAGGCCTTTTTCAGGCTCCTGTTCCTCCTCACATCCTGCCCGAACATTGTCAGTCCAGTCAGCGCGGCAAGAGCCGCCACGAGGATAATATTATATGTATGCTTCTTGAATTGCAATTATTTTATAAATTTGCAAAAGACAAATATACTACATATTTTGGATTTACATCGCAATTTTCTTGCCGTACTTACGGCACTGTCGCTTTCAACGGCCGGATTTTTCGCTTATGCACAAAAGAATCCGTCGGCTTCGATACGTTTGTCAACCGTGGTCATAGACCCCGGTCACGGTGGCAAGGACTCCGGCTGCATAAGCCCGAGCGGAAAGACAATGGAGAAGACCTTGGTGCTGGACATATCCAAACGACTGGCCGATATGATCAAGGCAGGCTACCCGGATGTGAAGGTCATAATGACCAGAAGCGACGACACGTTTGTCACACTTCAAGGGAGGGCGGACATAGCGAACGCGAACAACGCGAACCTGTTCATCTCCGTCCACGTGAATTCCGTACCAGGGAAGAAGAACGGCCCAAACGGCTATTCTGTGCATATCCTCGGCCAATACAACAGCAAGAACAAGGACATGTACGCCGGGAATATGGACGTTGTGCGCAGGGAGAACTCAGTCATAAAGCTTGAGGACGACTACACCACCCGCTATGAAGGCTTCGACCCGAACGATCCGGAGTCCTACATATTTATGAATCTGATGCAGAACGCCTACCTGGAGCAAAGCTTCAAGTTCGCCCAGGCAGTGGACAAGGAAATGAAGGGAGGAACGTTCCAGCATAGCCGAGGAATATCCCAGGATGCGTTCTACGTCCTGTGGCGTACGGCGATGCCATCAGTGCTCATAGAATGCGGATTCCTGTCCAACTCCGCCGACCGCGAGGCCCTGATCACCGAAAAGGGACGAGCCCGGATCGCTTCAGACATCTACGATGCGTTCAAAATCTACAAGAAGGAATATGACGGCTCGGACGCTGTCAAAGGCTCCGTAAAGGCAAAAAGCACAGGCTCTGAATCAAGCGTGGCTGAAGATGGGGTAACGGAAGTGTCTGTTAAAGAGGCTGCTTCAATTGTTTATGGAACTCAGGTTCTGGTATCTTCCAAATCAATGCCCGATAACGATCCTTTCTTCAAAGGATATGACGTTATCAAGATGCCGGCCGGAAGACTTTTCAAGTATATCATAGGCTACTCTTCAGACTTGAACACAGCCAAGGAGATGAACCGCTCACTGAGCCGCGATTTCAAGGACTCATTTCTTGTAAAGGTTGAGAACCATACCGCGGAACGTCTGAGATAGCCCTTCTGAAATCCCGTTCTTTCACTTAATCAAAGCGTTGGAGGGACGGGATTTTTATTTTAGATTAATTCTAATTTATAACTCGCTTGATAATAGCCGATTTAAGAAAATTTTTAGTCGTAAAATATTGATTACGTTAATATCTGTCTCTTATACACATCTCCGAGCCCACGAG
>ENA-UADG01000085-UADG01000085.1-human-gut-metagenome-genome-assembly--contig:-NODE-85-length-17039-cov-10.032737_pt1 | contig 17039 bp, 10 predicted proteins | sample MGYA00243260_ERZ654246 | MGnify/ENA primary metagenome ERZ654246 (study PRJEB26926, sample SAMN06165021) | human gut metagenome | biome: ENVO:00009003; feature: ENVO:2100002; material: ENVO:00002003... | reverse complement strand
GACTGATGAGAAAAGAAATATAGACCATAAAGATATACAAATTGTTCAAGTTATTCTTTAATGATTACTTAGTATCGGAATACCGTTCTATTTTTCAGTCAGTCCCCTGGCACGGAGAAGAGCACCCGGGTCCGGCTGCGCGCCACGGAAAGAAAGGTAGAGGGTCATCGGTTCCTCGCTGCCACCCTTCTCAAGGAAGGTCTGGCGGAACTTCAGAGCCACCTCAGGATTGTATATTCCCTGCTGCTGGAAGTACTCGAAGGCATCCTTGTCCAGAACCTCGGCCCAAAGGTAGCTGTAGTAGCCGGCACTGTAACCGCTGTTGAAGATGTGGTTGAAGTATGTGGTGCGGTAGCGAGGGATGATCTCGTCGATAAGACCCATCTCACGGCAGACCTTCTTCTCGAATTCAGCCACATTGGCGGCCTGGTCTCCCTCGGAAAGCTTCGCGAGATCCTCCTCGTCAAGCTCGTGCCACTTCATGTCCAAAATAGACGCGGCGCAAAGCTCTGAGGTCATAAAGCCCTGGTTGAACTTCCTGGCATTGTTAATCTTGGCCACGAGGGAGTCAGGAATGACCTCACCGGTCTCGTAATGCTTAGCATATTCAGCGAGAATCTCCGGCTGGAAAGCCCAGTTCTCATTGAACTGCGAGAACGTCTCCACGAAGTCACGGGCGACATTGGTGCCGCTGACGGAAGGATAGTGGCACTTTGTGAGAAGTCCGTGAAGGGCATGGCCGAACTCGTGGAACACAGTCTCGACCTCATCAATGGTAAAGAGGGCCGGGAGAGAGTCGGTCGGAGCCGTCATGTTGCAGACGTTGATGACGATAGGGCGAACGTCATTGCCCTGGGCGTCAACATACTGCTCACGGAAGTTCGTCATCCACGCGCCGCCTCTCTTCGAAGAGCGAGGGAAATAGTCGGTCGAGAATATTCCAAGAAGACTTCCGTCCGCGTCAATGACCTTGAAGGCCTCGACGGCAGGGTTGTAGAGCGGAACATCCTTCAGCGGCTCGACGGAGATGCCGTAAAGCTTGTTGGCGGCGAAGAATATGCCGTTGCGGACATTCTCCATCCGGAAATATGGCTTCGTCAGATTCTCGTCCAATGAATATTTCCGCTGACGCACCTTCTCGGCGTAGTAGAACCAGTCCCAAGGCTCGATCCTCGAACCTGCGGCCACCTTACCGGCCTGGATGTCCTCATCCATAATCACCTGCATGTCAGCCACCTCTTCCTTAGCCTTGGCCACTGCCGGGCCGATGATCCTGTCAAGGAAAGCGTCCACGGTAGCAGGGTCGTGAGCCATCTTGTTGTCCAGCTGATAGGCTGCGAAATTGTCGAAGCCAAGGAGTCTGGCTTTCTCGGCGCGGAGTTTCAGGATCTCAAGGCAGAGAGCCTTGTTGTCATATTCATTGCCATTGTTTCCTCTTGAGGAATATGCCTTGAACATCGCCTCGCGGCGGCTTCTGTCCTCGCAGGATGTCATCTCGGAGGTGTAGGATGAGACAGGGAGTCCGAATTGCTCCTTGAACGCGTTGTTCTCGGCCAGAAGGTTCGTGCCGAACTTCTGCTGCGCGGCAGCGATCTTCTGGTTGATCTCCTTAAGCCTTGCCTGGGCGGCCTCCTCCAGATCCACACCGTTGCGGGTGAAACTCTGGTAGAGCTTCTTGAGAACCATCTGCTGCTCTCTCGTAAGTCCGCTCTGATCAGCGTCATAGACAGCCTTGACACGCTCGAAGAACGCCTTGTTCATCGAGATGTTGTCCTCGTGCTCGGTCATCAGGGCCGTGGCCTGCTCGACCACCTTGCTCATCTCGTCGTTTCCCTCTGTCTCCTGAAGGTTGAACAGCACGGCCGTCGTCTTGGTCAAAGTCTTGCCGGACAGCTCGTAAGCCGCCACGGTGTTCTCAAACGTCGGCGCATCCTGATTGTTCAGAATAGCCTCAAGTTCCTTGTTCTGCTCCTCAATCCCGGCCTTGACGGCAGGAATGTAATCGGTAAGCTGAATCTTCTCGAACGGCGGAATGCCGTACGGTGTGTTCCATTCCTCCAGGAACGGATTGTTCTTTGTCTGTGTGCAGGCTGCCATCATAGCGATCGCTCCTAATGCTAAGATTGTTTTTCTCATAATGTGGCTTAATTATTTAATGATTTCCACTCCTGTAAGATCAATGAGGGTGAACTGTGCCTTACCCTGATAGATAGTGAGGATCCCTTTGACGTTGATCGGGGCGCCACCGAGGATGGCCTCGTCAATCTGGGTGTCTGCGAAGCGGGAATAGCCGCTGGTGCGGATCTGCACGGACTGACTGCCCATATTGAAGTACTGGCTGACGGAATATGCCGACGCGTTCTTCAGAAGCGTGGCCTTGAGTTCCGGATCCGAAACCTGTCTGGCATAATCAGCGGAATAGGCGTCATCGAACTTTCCGGAATTCAGGTAGCCGATGAAACCCTGCTTGGACATCGCCCAGGTCGTTATGCCCCACGTCGGATCCGCGACCGGCTTGTAGTCCTTGCCTGTGCCGGATAGGAATATCCTGTTGGACGAGGACTTCTTGTCCTTGTAGGAGTCTATGTAGATCAGGCAGAAGATCTCGTGGGCGTAGGTCAGGCCGTCAAGCTCGACATAGCAGCCGATGTTCTCCTCTTTCAGAAGATCGGCGGCGGAGACTTTCTTAGGCTGCAGCGGAGTGTCAATCTTACCTCTGAATATGTGAGTGTCAATGATGTACTGAACCTCGATGTAGGAGGTCTCATATTCACCGGTAGGATCGGCGTAGCCCAGCTGGATCATTCCGTTGTAGGCGCCGAGCGTGAGGCCGCCGCACTTGACATAGACCCACTGGCCGAGCTTGTAGTCGTTGTAGAGGGCGTTCTTGCCGATCTTCAACTCTATGCCGCCCGTGGCGTCCTGGATGTAGATGCTCTTGTAAACATTGCCGCTGCGGTCCTCGGAGACCACCTGTCCTCCGATGACGATGTCCTTCTCGATCTTCACCGGACCGGACTTGTACAGAGCCTTGAGCTGGGCGATGGTCGTGTTGGGGGTCATCGTCACAGGCTCGTAGACATCAGCCTTGCCGTAGTCCGTGGTGAAGACCTGGTCCCATTCCTCGCAGGAGGCGAGGACGAAAATGGCGGCGATCAGCGCGAAATATATTCTTTTCATACCTTGGAATCCTTAGAATCTGAAATAAATGTTCAACATGTAGTTGATTCCGCTCATGTAGAAGTACTTGGAATCAAACCTGTAGAATCTCTCCTTGCTGACGGTATTGTCCACAAGGCGGGTCTGCTCGTAGCCGCCGGTGCGTACATCCTTGTTGTTCAGGAGGTTCTTCACCTGCATCGAGAAGCCGAGCTGGTACTTTCTCTGAATATACCAGGACTTGCCCACGCTGGCGTTCACGAGCATGAAGTTCTTGAACTTCTCCTGAGCGGCCATATACTCGATCTCCTGGGCGGTCACCTGACCGTCAGGCCCGGCTGTGGCCATGTCCGTCCTATAGAGAGGATTCATGTCCAGATAGGAGTTCCCGAAGAAATCCACATCCGCGTCGATGAACCAGTAGTTCTTGTTCCACGCGAGACCAAGGCTGGTCGCAAGCTGCGGGGTACTAGGCACATAGTGCTGCACGGTCTTTCCGTCCACGGTAGGATGGCTCTTCCAGTAAGGAATTGTCACTCCGTAGGTTCCGGCGACATATTCAGCGCTGTTGTCGAAGGTCTGGTACATCGTAGGGTTGGAGGTGTAGATGTACTTGCCGTAGGTGAACACTCCCTGAACGGAAAGGTTCGGCACTGGGGTAGGCACCTTGAAGCCGAGCTCGACTCCGATGTGGCGCTCGTCGATTCCGGACATCGCGAAGTTGGTGAACGAGTTCTGCGAGTCATCGTAGAAGCTCATCACGTCCGTCTGATCCTTGATGGAGGTGTAGAATCCGGTGACGCGAACATCGTAGCCGGAATTGCTGTAGGCGTAGTTGATGTCCGCCGTCAATGTCTTGATGGTCTTGAGGTCAGGCATCACGGTGTTCCTCGTCCTCGGGGAGATGAACGCCTGGTTGAATGTCGGGGCCTCGGTGATGTAGGCTGCGTCGGCGTAGATCCTGTGGCCTCCGCTGATGAAGTAGCCGAGGTTGATCTTTCCGGATCCCGTCAGGAAGTCCTTCTTGTCGGACTCGCCCTTCGAGGTTATCGGCCTGCCGTCGATCTGGTCGTACTTGGTGATGATTTCCCCATTGTAGGTGAACGGGTTGCCGTTGTCGTCAAGTCCCGGGAAAAGACCCTTCCTCAAAAGACCTTCCCTCCAGAATTTCGAATATCCAAGCCTTCCGGCCACCGTCGCCTCGAAGCCGCCGAACGTGAAACGTCCTGAGGCCCAGGCCTCCGCGCGGCGGACGTGGGCATAGTAGTCGTAGCCGTACTTGTCACCCTGGGCAAGGGTCTGGGCGGCTCCGTTCCTGAGATAGTAGTCCAGATCGTTCTGGATCATCGTCGGATAGGCGGCGAAATCCCTCTCGGCGAACTGGTCGATGTTGACATAGTAGTCTCCGCCGAGCAGGTCGTCCAGAATCTTGTAGTACTCCGTGCGGTTCCACTTGTAGGAGAGGCCTCCGTTGACTGTCAGGAACTTGACAGGATTCCACTTGGCGTTGACAGCGAAGTTGAGGTCGTTCTGGTCCACACGCCTCTCCTCGATCACGTACTTCGAACGGTTACCTGAGGCGGTGGAGTTCAAGGAGTTCACGGCATAGAGACGATCCCAGTTGATGTGGGTGGTCGATGAGAGGTCGGTCTCCCAAGCCTCCTTCGCCCATGCGTACTTGGCGAAGTTACGACGGTTGTAGTCCGTGTTGTCCATGTAGAAATAGCTCGGAAGGTTCCTGTAGTAGTCAGGACGAGGATCCGGGGCATCGTACCAGTCAAGAGCCGTGTAGCCGTTCTTGCCGAATCTGTAAAGCACTGTGGCCGAGGCCGAGAACTTCTGGGACTCCGGTGTGAAGTCGTACTTGAGGATGGCGATCGGCTCGTGGGTCTTGCGGACGCGGGCGTTGCGCACCTTGCCGTTATAGTAGCCCCAGTTGGAGTTGTACATGTTGTCGCCCATCAGATCGTAGACCTCCTGGGTGGAACCGTTCTGCGCTCCACGCTCGCCAGGGGCGGCCATAAATGTGAATCCCAGCTTATGCTCCTCGCCGAACCTCTTCTCCACGGCTCCGTAGTAGCCGAACGAGCGGTAGAAAACACCCTTTATCCAGTCATTTCCGCCAAGCCTCGCCGATGCGCTGAAAGCGTAGGACCAACCGTTGTCCAACTGTCCGGAAGCGTAGGTCAGCATCAGGCGGAGCCTGTACAGAGCGCTGTTGGTCAGCACGCTTCCTCTCCAGCCTGTGCGGACGGAAGAGGCCATCGGCATGATGTTCGTGAGGCCGTTGTAGCCGCCGAATCCGAAATCGGAGACCTCGGCTCCGTTCACGGACTCCTTGCTTCTGGTGGCCTCGTTGAGACCGCTCCAGAGGGAGTACGGCGTGTAGCCCGTGATCGCGTCGTTCATCCTCACGCCAGCAAGATAGACATCCTGTGACTCACTGGAATAGCCGCGGACACGGAAGCGCACGGAACTGAAATTGTAGCCGGCCATGTTGTTGAACACATCGTTCTGGCCGAAAAGGATGGTAGGGCTGTCCTGATAGCCGGAGTCATCCATGTCGAACTCGGAGAAACTGGCGTCGTCCACCTCGGCGACTTTCGCCACCGGGGTCAGGGACAGGTTGAACATGTTCTTGACATAGCCGTCATTGACGGTCACGTTCACTCTGGACTGGAGATAGTCCGGGCTTTCGATGACAAGGTCGTACATTCCGTCCTTCAGGTTCCCGATCCGGAATGTTCCGTCCTGTCCGGCCTTCACACGGGCGACTTCCTTTCCTTCTGAATACAGGATCAGATCCGCTCCGTCAATGGTCGCCTTGCTCAAGCGGCTGACGACCGTACCTTTCACGCCACCGGTGTAGTTCTGGGCCGATAAAGTCAGAGCCAGAAACAGAGCCGACGCGGCAAGGAATATTCTTTTGTTCATATTTATTGAATATTAACTATTTATCCATTTGGAGGGTCACTTCGACAAGCTCAGTGACCGAGCCTCTGCGGTCACTGCACTTTCAGTCACCGAGCTTGTCGAAGTGCCGAAGCGACTGCAGTAACTACTTGTTACTAATGACAATATAGGTCGGGTAGTGGTCGCTGTAGCCGCCGACGTAGGAGCCGGATGAATATGTCCGGAACGGCGTACCCTTGTACTGTCCTGTCTGCTGAACCATGAACGGCTGGTTGAAGACGCGTCCGTAGTACTTGCCCTTCACGATCGGAACAATCCTGAGCGTCCCCTTCGGAGCGTTCACAAGCGCCTCGTTCGCAAGGATGATGTCGTAGATGTTCCACTCGCCACGATAGGCCAAAGAGCCGTAACCGGCTTTCAACATTGAGGTAAACGGAGAGAAGAAGTCCATCTTGCCGACTTCGGAGACATTCTCCTTGCCGTGCATATAGACGGCCATGCTCTCGTCCGTAGGGTTGTCGTTCATGTCACCCATCACCACGATCTTGATCCCGGGATATTCATTCATCAGTTTGGCGGAGTTCTCGTAGATGATTTCCGCGCCACGGCTCCTAAGGTCGCTCCCCTTGCCTCCGATCCTGGATGGAAGGTGAGCAACGAAGAACGCGAACATCTCGCCCTTGATCTCGCCCCTGACCATCAGCACATCACGGGTGCGGAAGTGTCCCTGAGACTCCTCGTCCATGTCGAACTTTATGTCCTTACTATTGAAATCAAACGGAATGGATTTGCTTTCAATCAGTTTGAACTGCTCCGGCCTGTAAAGCAGGGCCACATCGACACCTCGGCGGTCCGGACCGTCATAGTGCACGATCTGGTAGTTCGCGTCGGCGATCTCCGGTTGGCTCACAAGATCCTCAAGCACATGGCGGTTCTCAACCTCGCTCAGGCCCAGAACCGTGTGGAAAGCCTTGTTCTCGTCAGCCATCGCCTTGATCACCGTGGCGATGTTGCGGAGTTTGCGGTTGTACCGCGCATCAGTCCAGCGGTTTGCCCCGTCGGGGAGATATTCATAGTCATTCTTGCCCTCGTCGTGGTAGGTATCGAAGAGGTTCTCGACATTGTAGAAGCCGATGACATACCCCCTCGCGCCCTTGTCCCCCTTGGCACAGGCCGTGGCGGCCACAACCAGTAGCAGCAGAGCGGAATAAAGTATTTTTCTCAAACGCATATCAGTTTAGTATTGTATTAATTCATGGTATCTTACCACCACCAGGAAACCTTGGACGGGTCCTCGGATTCAATCTTGGCGGCCATTTCCTCGCCGACAACGGCAGGCAGGTTCACAAAGAAATCCATGCCGACCTTCTTCTCAAGATCCTTGACGGACATCGAGTACTTCGAGTCTATGTTCTTCGTGCTGTAGACTTTGTGGTCCAGCCACACGGCACAGGCGGAATAGCCCGAATAGCCAACCGTGGAATTCTTCATGTAGCGGAGGACGACCTTGTAGTACGCGGTCGGAACGGTAACCTTCTTGCCGTAGTTGTCAAGGGCGTACTTTACCGTCTGGCCTTCCGGATAGTCGATCACGCAACCGGTCACGACATAGAGGGTATCGGAACTGTTGGCCCAGGAGCGAACTTTGCCTTCGAGGGTAGCCCAGATGTCCCCGTTGAAACCATCCTGTATCTGAGGAGTCATATTCGTGCCGTAGAATGTCATAGAGTTTGACTCGTACGAGGTGAGCCTGTCCGCCGAAGGGATCTGGTGACCTCTGGCATACCATCCGTTGTTCCCCTCGCTGAAGCCTCTGAACAGCACCGGTTGCTTGCCTTCCGGAAGCAGAGGATCCAGCCCCCAAGCATTGGTTCTCTTGATGTTGTTGCCAATGTTCCATTTGCACAGAGGATAAGCCACCCACGGCGCCACCAGATTGCTGTAATCCCAAAGGAATGAATAATTTCGCGTGCTCACCGACCCGACAGTCATCGAATGCGTGAACGCATCCATCCCCTCCGGAATAGCCGGAAGTTCCATCCACCCTGTCTTCGGAGAGAGATTGCCGCCGGATGGTGTCGGATCAGGCTTCACTTCTGACCCTTTAGCCTTCTGACTGATAGTCTTCGAAGCCTTGCCCGCGCTGTTCTCCACCGTGATCACAGCCGAGCGCTCCTTCTCCGATTTGTTCTCCTCCACCTTCAGGGTGACATCCATGTCGCCGCTGCCAGAGCTCGGATCAGCAATAATCCAATCCACAGGCTCGCCGCCGTCCACCGAAGTTATAGTGATCCTCCAGGATGACGAGGCCTTCACATAAATGAACTGTGAATATCCTCCCGCCTCTACCACCGCGGTCTTCACCTCGACTGTCGGCGGAAGCACATCCTCCTTACCACCTGAGCCACAAGATGATAGCGCCAGCATTACAACCCCGGCGCAAATCATCCAAAACCTGCTCAACGTTATCTTCATGTGTTCGTATTATTAGAGAGCAAAAGGGCTGCCCGCTTTTCCGGGCATCCCTTTGCTTATGTTTTTCGTAATATTACTTAGCTTTGTAAGTAACGGCAAGTTTGGTCACTCTCATCTGGTTTTCTGACGCTGTGTATTTCACAGTCGCAGTGTTTCCGGAAACTGTTATTGTACCAACATTACCACTTCCGGCAGAAGTGCTCGTCGCGCCAGCGTCAACAATCACAGGACTTGTAGTGTAAAAGCCTTGCTTGACTCCACAATTCTTCGTGCAAGTGAATTCAACTTTTGTGATGGTGTACCCGTCCACCGCCTTGATGGTCAGATTCTTCCCTTTATAGACACGAAGTTCGGTAACTGTAGTACCAGCATCATAATCAGTATCGTTTTCATAAGAAATCACATCATCCAGCTTTCCACTCTTGTTCTTGGCCAAATAATCTTTATCAACAGAAGCGACAATCTCCGAACCACCTTGAGAACCGCTCTTTCCTCTATGAGTAAGAGTAACCGTGTAAGACTTGGTTGCGACATCTGCGGTTGTGGAAACCGTGAGCTTCACAACCTTGTCAGTCTCCGCTGTGTTGGCGGCGAACTTCACGGTAACCGTAGCGTTCTTGTCACCGGAGGCCGGCTCGACAGTGTAGGCGGAGTTGTCGGAGGTGATTGTCCAGGCGACATTCGCTTTCACATCAAAGGTGGCTGTGGTGGCATCAGCCGCGGCAGAAAGAGTTGTGGTGCTGACAGTCAGATAATCAGAGGCCCCTGGGACAAGATCCGTAACCATTGTGTTGACGTATTTGTTATTGCTGGCAAGTCCCACATAGAAACCGGTCACCTTCACAACCGCGCCATCGAACGACTTTGCGTTGAAACTGTCATTGATGTAGGCAAGACTGCCCGTGTGCTTGGTCGCGCCGGCAACTTCAACATTCACATAATTTCCACTCACAGAAAGAGTTCCCTCGTAGGAGATATATTCAATCTTGCTTGATGAATATGCGTCAAAGGCGGCAGCGTCCAGAACCTTAGGCGAAGGCAGAGTCAATGCGTTGCCGGAAGATACGACAGTCACCTCCGGAGAGGCCAGCTGGATAAGCCCGCCATATTCAGAAGTCGTTCCTGACACCTTCACATTGTCCTTCTCTTTCGCGGCGCATTTGGTGCCATCGTAAACAAGAAGATAGTCCGCACCGTCTGTGATGACGAAACCTCTCTGGTAAGTGGCCGCAACAGTGCCGGTCACAATGGCCGCTGTTCCGCTAGGGGAGCTGAGAACCTCGGAGATTTTCATTTCCGTGGCAGGTCCTGGATTGTCTCCACCACCGGTGCCGAGGTCAACGCCCTTGGAGAAGTCAATGACGGTGCCGGCTGAGGAAGCGACGGCAAGGCAAAGGTCATCAAGGCGATAAGAGCTAGCCACATCGACCTTTACATAGATGCCAAGCGTCGTTGTTCCTGACGGAACCGTGAAATTAGAGGTCGCAAGATCCCAGCGACCTTCCTTGTCGCCATTAGGAAATGAATACTCAAGCTCGACCCACTTAGCTCCGTCATTGCTGACATAGACATGGAACTCGTTATGCTTGAACAGGCTACCATTATCCTGGCTATATTTCTCCGCTCCGAAAGTCAAAGAATAGTCAGTGGCTGACTGAAGTTTGATGCCGGTCACGGAGAAATAGGCTTTCGAACCAAAGAACAGGTTGTTGCTTCCGGATCCGGCATAGTCGGAATAGTTGCTGTTGGAAGTGGAGTTCGCCCTGGCCGACATCGCCTTAAACGAATATTCCTCACTTCCCGCTCCCGTTCCAGTCGCGTTCTTCCAACCGTCAAACTGATCGAGATATGGCCAGCTTGTGCCTGTTCCATAGGTCTTTGTTGCTTCCGCCTTGTCAAAGTCGTTCTTGTAGACGGTCATGTCAGCCACGGAACCTGTTCCTTTCTGCTTAACGGTCAAAGTCTTGGAGTCAAAGCCGATGTCGAACTTCACTGATCCTTCACGATCAACCCCGGTGTTCTCCATCACCTTGATCTCGACAGTCACAGCCTTCGAGGAGGCCTCTCCTTCCTTCGTCCCGATGGAGATCCAGTCCTGCTCGGTGGTGGCCTTCCAGTCTCTGGTGGCCGTCACCTGAACGGTCTCGGTTCCGCCGGTCTTCTCAAATGAAATCTCGGACTTTTCGACCTCCACCGACGGAGCGCCCAAGTCCTCTTTCTTGTCATCACAAGCCGTGGCCGCGAAAGCAAGGGCCGCCACAGACATGATGAAGCCTAAAAATCTATTTGTTTTCATATTCATTAGTGTTAATAAATGTTCCACTCATTATGCCGCTCCGCCTCTTCCCCGCTCCAGTCCTTCCTTTACCGGACTTCATCCACCGGCACTTCTACCGACATTTCGACACCATCCACTCCGGCAAACCCGGCGACCGCATCCAAGCGACCGGCTATTCTTCCCCACAAATTCTTTGCCTGTCAAGCAGTCCGCTAAGTTACGACTAAATATTCAATTAAAAAATATGCCCGGACTGCGAGAACTATCGCAACATGTTATTTACTTACTTTCAAAGGTTTCCAAATAGCCACCGGGACAAATGGGATGGCGGTATTTCAGAGTTGACTGTCATTCAGTGCGTTATACGCCACGGGGCTCCGCCAATGTCATTGCGTACTTTACGCAGCGAAATATACGCAATAATATTCATTCTTCCCTAACAGCCTTTGAATGTGAGTGAAATGCCCATTTCCGCTCACGAAAGGCAGGGAAAGAGATCCCTCGTGAGCGAAAAAACCATTTCTGTACACGAGACCATTGAATATAGCGCCCTCGTGAGCAGATGGCCTGTTCCCGCGCACGGCCTTGTCTTACAGATCGAGGTCGAGCTCGACGGGGCAGTGGTCGGAGCCGAGGATCTCGGTGTGGATCTCGGTGGCTGCGATCTTGTCCCTGAGGGAGTCGGAGACGAGGAAATAGTCCAGCCGCCACCCGACGTTCTTCTCGCGGGCGTGGAAGCGGTACGACCACCAGGAATATTTCACCTCGTCCGGGTGCTGTAAGCGCCAGGAGTCAGTGAAACCAGAGTCCAGAAGCCCGGAGAACTTGCCGCGCTCCTCATCGGTGAACCCGGCGTTGCGGCGGTTCGTATCCGGATTCTTGATGTCTATCTCATTGTGGGCCACGTTCATGTCACCGCAGACCACCACACCCTTCCGGGCGGCGAGGCCGGCAAGATATTCCCGGAAATCATCCTCCCACCGCATCCGGTAGTCGAGCCTCCGAAGACCGTCCTGCGAGTTCGGCACATAGACGCAGACGAGGTAGAACTCAGGCATCTCCAGAGTGATTACGCGTCCTTCGTGGTCGTGCTCCTCAACGCCGATGCCGTAAGTCACCGAGAGCGGCGTGTGCCTTGAATATATCGCCGTCCCGGAATATCCCTTCTTCTCCGCCGAGTTCCAGTACGACGTGTACCCCAGGAACTCCAGATCCAGCTGCCCCGGCTGCATCTTCGTCTCCTGCAGACAGAAAAAATCTGCGTCAAGCGTGTTGAACACCTCACCAAAGCCTTTCCCCGCGCAGGCGCGAAGCCCGTTCACGTTCCAACTTATGAATTTCATACCATTTCTCATTTTACGAATAGCCATAACCTCCGGCGACCGGCCCACCCTTCCAGGCCGACACCGACGCAAAAGCTTGCGGCAACAAATTTAACACATTATCAATGAATATCCCAACGAACTTCTCAGCAGCCACGCGGATGTTGCTCTTCCAAACTTGGATCTTCAACTATTTTGCTGCTGTTTTGCCGTTTTGTCGTTATGTTGTTTTGCTGTTTTTCTGTTTTGCGACAATGTCGAAACCGCAGATCTGATTTATCGTGGAACCGTACTGAGTCAAGGTCTGAAGCTCGACCTCAGCGACGTATCGTTCCGCTGGCATTGACAGAATTGCATAGCGGACACGTCTGCAAAGCCCTTCAGCCACTCTTCCGCTGCAATTCTGGCGGCCTTTTCGCCCGAAAAGCCTAATTTTCAACACAGAATTGCGACTTAACAGCCCCCAGGCCCTTTTTCGTGCAATTCCGAAGAGTGACATTCCCACCTGGCAGTGAAGCGGGCACCGGGCAGTGAGGGGTAGCTCCCCCAGACTGTCTGAAAGGTATCGACGAAAATGGAAAAGTATTGCCCGCATGCAGAGTAACAACGAATATTCAATCCTAACTGGGGGTGATTATACTTTTAGACAGTCCCCCCATGGCAGTGATGTTTGACGGAATGGGTAAACGCTCACTGCCGCCTGACAGTCAGGCGCATCCCGCAGCACGGGAATATTCATCAACTTGCAGAGCCTCTGCAGCTCCTTCAGCATACAATTAACTAATTGTTGTATCTTAACAGAAATTTACATCCACTGGCCAAAAAGAAAAAGGCCAAGAAAAAGCAGACGCTCCTATACCAGGAACAGTAAAAAGAAGACAAGGACTCTTGAGATTGGCGACTGCCACATCAATAAGAATTAAAAGGAACATGGCCAGAGAGTGGAGGACACGTTTTGCCCCGCTGCGCAGACTCGTTTAATAACGCCTTCAAAATGTGTCAGGCAACTTCAAAGAAAGCATCCGCAAGCTCCTTCCCGGACTTGCGGATCGCCATCCATTATGCTACTCGGGATGAGCGAACGATGCGATTGTTCCATCATCAACTCCAGTGCAGTTGACAATCACATCAACCGGTGTCCCGGCCTCGAAAAGCTTTCTTGCGATAGAAAGTCTTGTCTCCTCACGTCCTTGCTCCATACCCTCCTCACGGCCTTCCCGCAGCCCCTTCTGCAACCCTTCCTCCAAGCCCTTGCGCACAGCATATTCCTTCTGCGCTTGAATGTCCCACTCGTTCATCTTGTCAATCTCGTATTTAAATTTCTTCTCCTTGTCGAACGCCGCCACCTCACACGCCTCGGCGAGCCGTCTTGAGATCCCGCCTGCCTCCTCAATCCATTCGGGGATCCTTTGGAAGCCATCACTGTTCTTGAATATGTAGAACAGCCTGTCGAACTCCGTCACGCACTCCTCCAGCGTCTTGGTGAACAGCGTCATCTCCACAAAGATAACACTAATTGTCTGATCCGCAACCATTCCGGTGCGTTTTTCGGTGAACCTCCAGTGGGAGATGAAGTGGTCGGTGTCCCAGAGGGACTCGTCGTCGTGCCTCAGGCGGTAGTTCAGGAACGACACCACGTAGACCGGCCGCAGTCCCTTGTACCGCACTCCGTCCGAGAGCTCGAGATGGTAGAGTCCCGACGCGTAGTAGACGCACCTCTCGAAGAAGAAGTCCTCCTCCGAGGCCTGCATCTCGACGATGAAGGTCCTGTCGTCCTTGTCCACGCAGACCAGGTCGAGCACCGTCTTCTTCCCGTAGGGTACATCCCTCCGCTGCTCGCGGTCTGAATATTCCTTGATGTCCTCGATCCTTGCCTCTGGCGGTAGGATCTGGTTCAGCACTCCGATGAGGATGTCCTTGTTGTTCCTGTCCGCGAACACGGCCTTGAATCCCACATCGCTCCGCAGATTCACGAACGGAGCGAGTCCTTGTCTCTTTTCATTGAAATACATAGTTCAAATTTTAAATGAATATTTGAACCGCAATAATATGCACTAAAAACGTAAATAATGAAAAGAAACGTATGCGGATTATAAAAAACAGAAATATTTTCGGATGATACCCCCTAAGTAATCCTTAAATAATAACCAACTTATTGTTTATCGCTTACCAAGTAATCCTTCGCCAATCAATTTGGTCGCAGCCGAAAACCATTCTTCACCGGCTTGCGGGACATCACGAAATGCAGCTTAGCCCCGTCCTTGATGTCAGAATAGCGGATGACAGGGGAGACAAGACGTTTTCCGTTGAGGTACGCGGCCTTGATGTAAACCGCATCCTTGCTCCAACCTTCCGTTGTCATTTCCAGCAGACCTCCGTCTGACAGCCTGACCTTCAGCCCCTTGGCGCACGGAGAACCAATGTAGTACTCATCGGATCCGGGGCAGAACGGATAGAATCCAAGGCAGTTGAAAATGTACCAGGCGGACATCTGGCCGCAGTCATCGTTGCCGCTAAGCGAGCCGGGCTCGTTGCCGTAGAAGTTGTCGGCGATGTAGCGCACCCATTTCTGGCACTTCCACGGCTGGCCGAACCAGTCGTACAGGTAGGTGACGTGATGGCAAGGCTCGTTGCCGTGCCAGTAGCCGCCGATGCGGCCCCAGATGTCGTGCGCTCCGGGAATATCCTCGGGCAGCTCGATAGTGAAGAGGCTGTCCAGGCGGCTCAGCAGCAACTTCCTGCCGGCTTTCTCGACATATCCGCCGAAATCGTGCGGCACTGTCCACGTGTACTGCATCGTGAACCCTTCCGTGATGTCGCCCCAGCCGTGGACCGAGTTCGGACCCTGATAGGCGACAGGGGCGAACGGGTCGCGCCAGTCGCCGGCGGAATCCTTTCCGCGCATGTAGCCGGTCTCGGGATCGATGAGATTCCGGTAGTTCATCGACCGGTTGAGGAAGAACTCGTAGTCCTCCCGGTGACCCAGAAGCTTGGCCGCCTGGGCAATGCACCAATCGTCGTAGGCATATTCAAGAGTCTTGGAGACCGATTCCTTCTCCTTGTCGAAAGGCACGTAGCCGAGGGAGGTATATTCAGGAATGCAGTCGTAGTGAGGGTTGGTGGCGGTGGTCTTCATCGCCTGGAAGGCGCGCTCGTAGTCGAATCCACGCACGCCTTTGAGCATCATGTCTGCCAGTACAGAGCAGGCGTGATAGCCGATCATGCACCAGGTCTCGCCGCCGTAGAACGACCAGATCGGGAGCATCTTCTCGGTACTTTTGTCGAAATGGGCTAGCATCGAGTTAGCGATGTCTGCCTGAAGCGGCTTGTTGACGAGGTTGAGAAGCGGGTGGAAAGCCCTGTAAGTGTCCCATAGCGAGAATGTCGTGACGTTGGTGAAGTCTTCCGCATTCCCGATCGTGCCGTCGTGCTCGCGGAAGCGTCCGTCCGCATCCTCGAATAGGAACGGGTGGAGGGCTGTGCGATAGACGCTGGTGTAGAATGTCTCCCGGAGCGTCTTGTCGTCGGAATCCAGCTCGTACTTCCCGAGTTCCTTTTCCCAGAGATCCTCGGCCTCGGTCCTTACGGCGGCGAAGTCCTTGCCTTCCAGCTCCTTGAGGTTGTTCAGAGCACCATCAGTGCCTACAGCCGACACGGCGACATCTATGAATATGCTCTCGTCGGCTCCGGTCTTGAACCTTGCGACGGCCTTAAGCTTTTGCCCCCAGGCCTCAAGCGAACTGCGGAACCGCTTGGTGTTGTAGATCACAGGCTTGTCATCCTGGAATATGTTGAACTCCTCGATCGGCCTTGAGAATCTGGCTACGAAATAGACATAACGTCCCGGGTTCCAGCCGTTGACGACCTTGCTGCCGATGATCGTGCGCTCGTCCAGCAGACGGACCGTGGACCAGAGGCAATCCCATTTGAGGGTGTGGTCAAGGTCGATCATCACAAACGAACTGTCCGACTGCGGGAATGTGAACTTGAATATTCCGCTTCGCGGGGCTGCCGTCATCTCGGCCTTGACCCCGTAGTCCTTCAGGATCACTCCGTAGTAACCCGGCTCGCCCCATTCCCGGGTGTGGTCGTAGGTTGACGGATCCATCTTCGATCCGGTTCCCGGCAGGAAGAGGAAATCGCCCATGTCCGGGATTCCGGTTCCGCTCAGATGCGTGAGGCTGAATCCCTGGATGAACGGCTTGGAGTACTTGTACCCCGCCGCGCAGTCATAGTCCTTGTCGTCGCAGTCCGGGCTGATCTGAATCCCTCCGAACGGCACCTGCGGCCCAGGGTACACGTTCCCGAACCCGTCCGTCCCCACGAAAACGTTCACATCATCGATCAGTTTCCCTTTGCCGGATCCTTCCTGTCGAACCACGGTTCCTTCGACGACAGGCTCAGGGACCTCCTTAACGCGGTCGCTGAGCTTGTCGAAGCGCCCTTCCGCGGCCGCCGAAACTGAAAACCCACACAGCACCGCCATGCCCAAAAACATTCTCCGAATATTCATAACAACAATCATTTTCATTTTCCCCGTAAAGTTACCGAATATTTCTGTAAATCATAACTACATGTCTTTGAATATATTCGCAAATCCTGCCAGTCAAATTCAGAGGGCAGCGTTCCGTAACTCACTGCTGCTTAATCAGTGGGGCGCCATCCTTTGATATTCATCAATTTATGGAATCGTGCCGATCCTTCGGCCATAAATCGGCCATAAAATTAGGTAACTATATAGCAGTTGACTAACGTGGTATGCAAGCGGTCGCCAAGCAGTTACATACGCGCTGGCGTCACCCGCATTTTGTGAATATGGCGGCACGATGCGAAGGATGGTAGTCAACTTGTATATATTCCCCAACTATTATTCCGGGTGAAAAAGGAGTGGT
>ENA-UADG01000077-UADG01000077.1-human-gut-metagenome-genome-assembly--contig:-NODE-77-length-17460-cov-4.681413_pt1 | contig 17460 bp, 17 predicted proteins | sample MGYA00243260_ERZ654246 | MGnify/ENA primary metagenome ERZ654246 (study PRJEB26926, sample SAMN06165021) | human gut metagenome | biome: ENVO:00009003; feature: ENVO:2100002; material: ENVO:00002003... | reverse complement strand
TTCTACTGGTAATTTCAGCTGATATGCTGTATAATGTTCTTGTGGGTTTTGTTTTGGCACAATTACATTATACCACAAAAAAGGCTGCATCATTGCTTTTTTCGGGATGCAGCCTTTTCTTTTGTTTTTTTACAGCGCCATTTCAGTTTATTTCTTTCTCATGTCGTTGGCAGTGTAGACGACCTCTGCGTATATCGCCGCGACTATCTGATACAACTCCTTCGGAATGGTCTCGCCGGCGTTCAGCATTACCAGCAGAGCCGCTACGCTGTCGTCCCGGTAGACCGGTACGCCCGCCTCGTCCGCAATGTTGACTATCCTCTGAGCCAGCTCGCCAAGTCCGGAAGCCACCACCACCGGCGCATAATTCATGTCGGGATTGTATTTCAATGCAACTGCGGCGTTCTGCCCGTACAGCCGCTTGTTGTTCGCAGGAGCCTTCGGGTGCTTTTCCATGTTATGACCTCCTTAAACGCGGGTGTTCAGCGTTGTCCGCTTGTCAACTATCTTCGGGAATATCTCGGTAAGGTTGTGCGGAGTTTTCAGCGGCGCCGTCTCGAACGTCCGGGTGTTGTACCCCACATTCCTTACCACCTTGTTTATTCTGTCTTTCATCGGCTCTATCTGCTTTTCAAAGCGCTGCGGATAGAGCAGCGTCAGGTTTACTTCATCGCCGAGGGCGTAGAGGTCTACCTCGAATCTGCCTATGCTCTCCACGTCGAACGTCAGGAACAGATGGTAGTTACGCTGCGTCCCCGGAGTGTTGTTCGGGTTGTTCTCGTCGTTATCGACCCACAGCTCGCCAAACGCCTTTGTTCCGTCCACGTCAAGCGGAAGTATGTAGTGAGCAAGCGGCGTGAATACTCCCGGAGCATTCAACAGGCTCTGAAGAAGATTCGTCGCATTGAAACTGTCCAGCGATTTCAGCGCCGGGTGGTTGATGTTTTCCTGAATGAAGTCCGTAAGACTGTCAAGAGTGGATTTTACCGGCGGGCGCACTCCGTGCTGAGGAAGCTCGTTCTTCAGCGCCATCTTGTCGATGACGTCAACGAACGCGCCGTACAGCCGCTCTCTTATCGGCAGGTCGGGCATGGCGCGCAGCACCTCGTTCAGCTTGTCTATGACCTCCTGGATAGTATGCAGCTTGGAAAAATCCTGGGTGAACTGCGCCGACATCTCTCCGGTCTTGTCGTCGATAAACAGCCCCTTCACCATATTGTGGAGCGTCTGCAATCCGGTCTGACGTCCGCGGCTGTACGCTGCTAACTGCTGTTCGATGTTATAACCGCTGTCTTTAAGCGCAGCCATGTATCCCTTTTCGCTCATGCTCTCGTTGAGATGCTTCTCATAACCGGTCAGTTCGGGAAGTTCCTCGGCATTTTCGCCAATATCATCGCCGGATTTTTCGTCGATATGCTGAATTTCGCCGCCTTCGGCATTTAAATTTTCATTTTTATCTGTCGAATTTCCTGTTAGTGGTTGATTTTGTTGTGAATTTGTTGTATAATTATCTAAAGGGACTTCCTGCGCCTGGTCAGCCGCTGAATTTTCCGGCTGGGCAGCGGCCTGTGAGGCGTCGCCCGGGTCAGTCATCTTCTGCTTGTTGAATATCGCAGAATACAGACGGTTGAAGGAATTCTTCAGCGATTCCCGGAGCGTTCCCGAGGATATCTGCGAAAGCAGCAGGTTGAAATACTCCTTGCACATGTACGGGCTGTTGTTATAGCGCGACAGATTGTGCGTGATAAGCGGTATCAGCATCTGCGTGCGCTCGTCGTTCAGAAGGCTTCCGCTGACGTCCTTCATCACCGCGAGGGTCTCGCCCTTGAGGTAGTCGAAGTACTTATCCGCGTCAGCCGCGCCCCACTCCTGGGAAAGATTCAGCAGCTTTGCAGAGAGCTTCTCGTTCGGCGAGAAGTACTCCGACAGGAACTTCATATTCGCACGCAGCGCGCCGAGTATCTCGTTCTTGTTCTGGGCAAAGTTGATGGACTTCAGAAGGTTTCCTATAAGTTCCTTTGTGGACGGATCCGTTGTGGTCTTTGCCACCTCGCGGAGAACGTCGTAGAACTCGTGACCGCTGAACATAGTGTTCTGCTGCTCCTGGTTCTGGATCTCCTGCACAAGCTCCTCGGGCTTGACGTACAGCGACGCCGCAAGGTCCTCCAGCTTTCCGTAAAGCTCGGTGTGGCCGTTGATGAGCGCTTGGTTCAGCACCTCGATATTCAGCAGATCCTTCAGAGTCTCCACCGCAAGGGTGGGATCCTTCGCGACCTGCACCTGTAACGGGATAAGCTCACGATTGCCCATCTCAAGGCGGCTGCGCGCCCCCGATGATGAGGAGTTCCCCGATCCCTGGACGCCGGCAAGCTTAACGATATCGAACGGCTCCGTGTTTGGATCCATCGGCCGGGAGCTGTAGTTGTAGTTCTTCGCAGTAATAGGATTGTTTATCTGTGGTATCTGCGCCATGTTTTTTCCCTCCTCGCATGATTCTTCAATGAGTATATTGTATCATAAAATTGATGAATAATAAAGGGCTTTTTGAAAAAACACGGCAAAACCCCCGAAAATTCATGACCGGGCAGTTTCTGCCTCTGGTCATTCACATATTTAATAAAATATCATATGCGCTCAAGCGTATATATGGAAAGGAATGTTATTATGGCAAAAATCGAACCCGGCATGGAATCAATGCTGGACATGTACTTCTACGAAACCAACTCACTGTTGGAACAGCTTGACGAGATCCTTCTCAGGACAGAGCAGGCAAACTCCTTTGACAGCGAGGACATCAAGGAGATTTTCCGTATCATGCATACCATCAAAGGTTCCTCAGCTATGATGGGCTTTGAGAACCTTTCTGTGCTGGCGCATAAGGCGGAGGATATGTTCTTCGTTATCCGCGAGAACCCTGATGTCATCACCGACGTAAGCTTCGTTTACGACCTTGTATTCCAGGTTTCCGACTCCTACAAGGCACAGATTGAACTTATCCAGAACAACATAAACGGCGAATATGAGCAGATGGACTTCAGCGAGCTCATCGACAAGCTGTTAAAGGCGCGCGACGCTCTGGTCGGCGAAACCAAGGGCGATACCCCGGCTCAGGCTGAGGCTATCGCTTCCGGAGCCGCTCCCGACCCGGAGGTCGCTGCAAACGGTGCGGCTCCTGCCGCCGCTGCGCCCGCTCCTGCGCCCGCAGCAAACAACAAGACCACTGTCCGCGTTTTCTTTGAGGACGGCTGCCAGATGGAGAACCTCCGTGCATTCCTGCTGATAAACACCATCAAGGACGCCTGCAAGGAACTTGAATTCGAGCCTGCCGATGTGGAGAACAACCCTGAAACTGCCAAGGAGATCGTCGACAAGGGCTTCCTTATCACATTCGTTCCGCATGACAGCGTTGACGAGGTGCTCAAGGCGATCGAGAGCGCGCTCAACGTTCAGAGCTACGAAGTGGTAAGCACTCCCGCAGCTGCTCCCACCGAACCTGCAAAGACCGAGCTTCCTCCGGAGCCTAAGGCTGCGGCTCCCGCAGCGGCAGCGCCTGCTCCAGCGGCAGCGCCTGCTCCTGCAGCTGCTCCAGCGTCCGCTCCTGCTCAGCATGCGCCTGCACAGACCTCCGTTGAGAAGGCACAGGCTGCTGTTGAAAAGGCTCAGGCTGCTGCCGGCGGCGCTCAGAAGCAGTCCCTCATCAGCGTCAATCTTGCAAAGCTCGACGCTCTGCACGACATAGTAGGCGAGATCATCACCACCGAGTCCATGGTTATTTCCAACCCTGACCTCGACGGCCTTGAGCTTGAAAGCTTCAACAAGGCTGCCCGCCAGCTCAGAAAGCTCACAAGCGAGCTTCAGGATACCGTAATGTCCATCAGAATGGTTCCGCTTGCCGGAGTATTCCAGAAGATGAACCGTATCGTCCGCGACATGAAAAAGAAGCTCAACAAGGACGTAGAGTTCGTTATGGAAGGCGAGGATACAGAGGTAGACAAGTCCATCGTGGACAGCCTCCAGGATCCGCTCATGCACCTCGTCAGAAACTGCATGGATCACGGTATCGAGGAACATGTTGAGGAACGTACCGCAGAGGGCAAGCCTGCAAAGGGAACCCTGAAGCTCACTGCACAGAACGCTTCCGGCGAGGTAATCATCACCGTATCCGATGACGGTGCCGGCATTGATCCTGAGAAGATCATGAACAAGGCAAGAAAGCAGGGTCTCCTCACCAAGCCTGAGAGCGAATACACTGAGAAGGAGATACAGAACATCATTCTCCTGCCCGGCTTCTCTACCAACGAGACCGTTACCGAATTCAGCGGACGCGGCGTCGGCATGGACGTTGTAAAAGCGAACGTTGAGAAGTGCGGCGGCTCCATCATCGTTGACAGCAAGAAGGGCGAAGGAACTACATTTATCATCAAGATCCCGCTCACCCTTGCAATTATCGACGGTATGGAGATCACAGTCGGCGATCTGGTATTCACCGTGCCGATTTCCACTATCCGCGAAAGCTTCAAGGCTGAACCCAGCCAGATACTCCGCGACACAAAGAACAACGAAATGATCATGATACGCGGCGTTTGCTATCCTATCCTCCGCATGCATGAAAAGTTCGCGATTGACACCGAGATCACCAACCTTGAGGACGGTATCCTGCTTCTTGTGGAGACCGACAACAAGAGCGTCTGCATTTTCGCCGACAAGCTTATCGGCGAGCAGCAGGTAGTCGTAAAGCCGTTCCCCGCATACCTCAACAAGTACAAAATCAAGGGCGAGGGTCTTTCGGGCTGCACGATAATGGGCGACGGCAGCATTTCGCTGATCATCGACACCAATACGCTTATCGGTTAAGGGAGGAATCAGCATGACTAATGATGTTATAAAGGAGGCTGTTGCTAAGCAGCAGTCAACCGACAGAAAACTTTCTACGGATAATTCCGTGCTGGGCAAGGTTATGACCTTCCATATCAGCGACCAGATCTACGGTATTGAGATTCAGTATGTCACCGAGATCATAGAAATGCAGCACATCACAAAGGTGCCGCATGTTCCTGGCTACATCAAGGGTATCATCAACGTTCGAAGCAAAGTAGTTCCGATCGTTGATATCCGCAGCCGCTTCGGCAAGGAGGAGATCCCCTACACCAGCCGCACCTGCATTATTATTCTCAGCTTCAACGAGCTGTCCGTTGGAATTATCGTCGACAGCGTTGCAGACGTTGAGGATATCCACTCCCACGATATCTCCGAAACTCCGGAGAACCGCTCCGTGAACACCAATTCCTTTATTCAGTACATGATACGCTCCGGCGACGACGTTAAGCTCATTCTCGACGTTGCCAAGCTGCTTGATGATGAGGGGTGACTCCTATGGAGATCTCTGACCGCGAATTCCACCGTCTTGTTGACTATATGCACGACAACTTCGGCATCAACCTTTCTTCCAAACGCGTGCTGATACAGGGACGGCTCGGCAACATGCTGCGCGAGCGCGGCTTCACCAGCTACGACCAGTATCTCGACGCTGTTATGGCAGATACCTCCGGTGCGGAAGTCACAACGATACTCAACAAACTCACAACAAACCACACCTTCTTTATGCGCGAGCCGGAGCATTACACCTACCTTAAAGAGGTAATACTCCCCTGGGCTGTAGCTAACGCCAAAAACCACGAGCTGCGTATCTGGAGCGCGGGCTGCTCCTCCGGCGAGGAGTGCTACACCACGGCAATGCTTCTTGACGAATACTTCGGCAAGGAAAAAAGCCTGTGGGATACGCGTATCCTTGCAACGGATATCTCCAACAGCGTCATGGACAAGGCGAAGGCCGGCGTCTACAACGTTGAGGGCATGAAGGGGCTCAGCCCCGAATGGAAGCGCCGCTATTTCAGACAGGTAGACAACGAGCACTATGAGATCTGTCAGGAGATAAAGGATCAGATAATCTTCAAGCCTTTCAACCTGATGGACGAAATGCCCGAAAAATATAAGCGCCGTCCGTTCGATCTGATATTCTGCCGGAATGTCATGATATACTTCGATCAGCCCACTAAAAACGCGCTGGTCAACCGCTTCTACGATGTGCTGAAGCCGGGCGGATATTTCTACATAGGTCATGCGGAGAGCATTCCGCGTGGCGAGACAAAATTCGAATATGTCAAGCCGGCAATCTACCGCAGAGGGCTTGACACCTGACTGACGGGGGAGAATTATGAAAAAGATCAAGCTGCTTGTGGTCGATGATTCTATCCTGTTCAGAGAAGTGCTGACCCGCTATATCAGGGAGGATTCCCAAATAGATGTGGTAGGCACGGCGGGAGATCCATACTCTGCACGGGATATGATACTGAAATACGAACCGGATGTCATGACGCTTGACATTGAAATGCCGCGCATGGACGGCGTTGCATTCCTAAAAAAGCTGCTTCCGCAGTATTATCTGCCGGTGATAACGGTGTCGTCTTCCAATAACATGAAACAGGCGGCTCTGGACGCAGGGTGCATAGAGTTTATCCAGAAACCGCTTGCCCGCACCACCGCCGAAATGCAGAGCTTCGCACAGACCATCTGCCGTGCGGTAAAGAGCGCATACGATCTCCACGGCGACCACTCAAAGGCAGAGGAGCCGGAAGTGGTACATACCAGCTTCTCCACGACCGCGAAGCGGTTTCGCAAAAATGACGTCGTGCTTGCACTTGGCGCTTCCACCGGAGGCACCGAGGCGCTGGAACAGGTGATCAAAAATCTGCCTGCGGATTCTCCGGCAACCGTTGTTGTTCAGCACATGCCTGCGGGATTCACGAAACTGTATTCCGAGCGGCTCAACAAGAACTGCCCGATGGAGGTCAAGGAAGCCGAGGACGGCGACCGGCTGCGGCGCGGTCTCGTAATTATCGGGGCAGGCGAACATCATCTGAGGCTTTGCCGGGACTCCAGGGGATACTACGTATCTTCGAAGCCGGGCGAGAAGGTCTCGGGGCACTGCCCGTCTGTAGACGTTCTTTTCTCAAGCGTCGCTGATACCGCCAAAGCAAACGCCATCGGCGTTATCCTCACCGGAATGGGTCGGGACGGCGCGGACGGTCTGCTTAAAATGCGGCAGTCCGGAGCGTTCACGATAGGGCAGGACAAGGCGACCTGCGTAGTTTACGGCATGCCGATGGAGGCTTACAATATCGGCGCTGTGCAGGTGCAGGCTCCGCTTTACAAGATTGCCGATATCATTCAGGATCAGCTTATCTGACGCTTGACAAATCATTTTTTCAGTGATATAATGTAGATGTAGAAAGCTGAAGGTTCTACACATGTATGCACAAAAAATTGACCCCCGAGTTGCAGCTCGGGGGTCGGTTTTTTGCTATGTGCTCCTGCCGGTACTAATCTCCATCGAGCCACTTGCATATGTAATACGCGATCACACTTGCTATGATGGATAATATAAAGCTGAAGGTATCCATGATATGCACCTCCTTCCGTTTTAACGTCCGGAGTGCCGGCCTTTTAATTATACTACACTTTGTACATCGTGTCAATTATTGTCGGAGCCTGGCGCCATAAACCTACAAATAACTTGACTTTTATGCGGAATAGTAGTAAAATAAGAGATACACAGCGTAAAGCTGCGAATATTTACATTGAACGGCAGGGCTTTTGTTTAGCTCTGCAAGGAAAGGAAGTTCAGTATGATCAAGGTAACACTAGGAAACGGCGAGATCAAGGAGTTTGACGCTCCGCTGTCCGCATTCGACGCGGCAAGAGAACTCGGAGAGGCTAAGACTGCATGTGCAGCGGAAATCGACGGCAAGGTATGCGACCTCCGCACCACCCTCACCGACGGCTGCACCGTTAAGTTCCTCACATTTGAGGACGAGCAGGGACAGAGAGCATTCAACCACACCGCCTCCCACGTTCTGGCTCAGGCAGTAAAGCGCCTTTTCCCGGCGACAAAGCTCGCCATCGGCCCGGCTATCGAGAACGGCTTCTACTATGATTTCGACACCGAGGAGCCCTTCACCACCGACACCCTGGCAAAAATCGAAGCAGAAATGAAGAAGATCGTTAAGGAGTCCATACGTCTCGAACACTTCACAATGGCTCCCGATGAAGCTATAAAGTACCTCGAAGAACAGGGCGAACCCTACAAGGTTGAACTCTGCCAGGAACACGCAGGCAAGGGCGAACCCATCTCCTTCTACAAGCAGGGCGACTTCACGGACCTGTGCGCAGGTCCGCACCTGATGTCCACTTCTCCGGTCAAGGCGTTCAAGCTCACGTCCGTGACCGGCGCTTACTGGCGCGGAAGCGAGAAGAACAAGATGCTCACCCGTATCTACGGTACTGCATTCCCGTCCAAGGACGCGCTCAACGCTCATCTCGAGGCTCTCGAGGACGCAAAGCGCCGCGACCACAACAAGATAGGCAGAGAGCTTGAGTACTTCACCACTGTCGACTACATCGGTCAGGGTCTTCCGATTCTCCTGCCAAAGGGCGCTAAGGTCGTTCAGATCATGCAGCGCTGGGTAGAGGACGTTGAAGCAAAGCGTGGCTGCCAGCTCACCAAGACTCCATATATGGCAAAGCGCGAGCTTTACAAGATCTCCGGCCACTGGGATCACTACCTCGACGGCATGTTCGTACTCGGCGACCCCAACGACGAGACCAAGGAATGCTTTGCGCTCCGCCCGATGACCTGCCCGTTCCAGTATCAGGTATTCCTGAACAGACAGCGCAGCTACCGCGACCTCCCGATGAGACTTACCGAGACCTCCACACTGTTCCGCAACGAGGACAGCGGCGAGATGCACGGCCTTATCAGAGTTCGTCAGTTCACTATCTCCGAGGGTCACTATATCCTCCGTCCTGAGCAGCTCGAGGACGAATTCAGAAACTGCCTGGAGCTTGCCAAGTACTGCCTCGATACTGTAGGTCTGCTTGAGGACTGCACATTCCGCTTCTCACAGTGGGATCCCGCTAACCCCAAGAACAAGTATGAGGGTACTCCCGAGCAGTGGGAGATCGCTCAGGCTACAATGAAGACAATTCTCGACGACCTGGGCGTTCAGTACACCATCGGTATCGACGAGGCTGCATTCTATGGTCCGAAACTCGATATTCAGTACAAGAACGTATTCGGCAAGGAAGACACCCTGGTAACTATCCAGATAGATATGCTCCTCGCACAGCGCTTCGGAATGGAGTACGTTGACGTAGACGGCACCAAGAAGTACCCGTATATTATCCACCGTACAAGCCTCGGCTGCTACGAGCGTACCCTTGCTTACCTGCTTGAAAAGTACGCAGGCGCGCTCCCTCTGTGGCTGTCTCCTGAGCAGGTTCGTATCCTCCCGATCACGGACCGTGCAAAGGAATACGCAGAGAGCATTGCAAAGCGCTTCGACGATATGAATATCCGCGTTACCGTAGACAACCGCAACGAGAAGATAGGCTACAAGATACGTCAGGCCCAGCTTGAGAAGATCCCGTACTTCTTCATTCTCGGCGATAAGGAAGTCGAGGACAACACCGTATCCCTCCGTTCACGCAAGGACGGCGACCTCGGTACTTCCCCCGTTGAGGACGTTATCGCAAAGATCCTCAAGGAAAACGCAGAAAAGACCAGATGATCACCACAGAAAGGTAGTGTATTATGGCTAATCAGCAGATGTCCCCTGACCAGATGAAGGCTTTCAACAAGGTCCTCGAAGAGAGGATCACCGAAGCTAACCAGGATAAGACCAAGACTAAGTGGAAGACCGTGCTTCCCGACCTGATGGCGGCTGACGTATTCGCAGTTGCCGCTCTTGGCAACCAGACTGACTCTAACGGCAACCGCCTGCTCAACGTCATGATGATGACCAACAAGGAAGGTCAGCAGGTGATTCCGTTCTTCACATCACCGAACCGCATGGCAGTGCTTGCAACACCAGAGCACAAGACATTCAACTGCATGAAGGTCAACACCGTGCGCCTGTTCGAGGCTATCAAGGGCAGAACCGCGGTTCTGAACCCCGGCTCCCCCTGCGGCAGAGTTTTCACACCGTTTGAAATGAACCTGCTCGTTATGGAGAACAAGGACAAGATCCCCGCTAAGCCTGCGGCTCCTACCAACACGGTGGCTCCCACAGACACACTTGTCGAGGAATAAGCACAAAACGCAAAATCCCTCCCGTTTTCGGCGGGAGGGATTTGAGACCGTCGAAAAAATCACTAAAGTGACTTTTCCGCCGCACACTTGCTGGGATAGAAGTGTTTTTTGCCTCGGCTTTGCCGAGGCAAAAAACTGATTACAAACGCCTGCTTCGCAGGAAATGCTGTTTTTTCGCTTTTTAACCGCTAAAACAAAAACTCCCGGATCAAATATCCGGGAGTTCAGTTCATAAAAGCAATTAAGCCTCAGAGGGAGCGCCTACAGGGCAGGTGCCAGCGCAAGCGCCGCAGCTAATGCAGGTGTCAGCGTCAATAACGTACTTGCCGTCACCCTCGGAAATTGCGTTTACAGGACATCCCTCAGCGCAAGCGCCGCAAGCGATGCAATCGTCAGAAATTACGTATGCCATATTGATTTACCTCCATATAAGTATGTTCCGGCTTCAGCCGATGAACGACAGCGGCAGCATACTCACAGCGTACCGCTTTGTCTTTATTCTATTGTAACATATTTTCAGAAAAAGTCAAGTGCTTTCTGAAAATTTTCACACGATTTTCGTCCGCGAAGCCAGTCGTAGTGCGGGGTTAGCGGCAATTAACGTTAACCCCGCGCAACTTGTACAGTTAGCCTAAGCTAATACAATTTACCCAGAATCACTAATATCTGAGAATATGATTTACGAAAATCAGCAAGTGCACATAAAAAATTTTACACAGACAGCTTTTGTCCCATCTTTATTGTATAATTTAATCAATAAAAGGGAAACTTCCCGAAAAAGGAGGAAAAATCATGATAGAATGGATTGTTGGCGGAATACTTCTGCTTGGCGCGGTCGGAAAAAAGCTTGCTGAAAGCGACAACAGCGGTGCAAGCCACATCGGAAACGGTCTGGAAAAACTCAGCGATGGCACCAAAAACAAAATCTGTGAGATGGGCGAAGCCCGCGGGCGCGCTTCCGGAATGTCCGACAGCGAGCTTCTGAAAAAAGCCCGCAGCGGAAGCACAATAGACCGCGCCGCCGCTGCAGCAGAATACAAATCCCGTCATTCTGACGACTGACCGAAAGGAGAACAGCTATGCAAATGTACGAAATCTACTGCCCTTTGTGCGGAAACTTTATCAATCGCAGACTGCCGCTGATGAACAGCATGAATGCTTTATCATGCGGCAACTGCCATATCAGGTTTGACATTAAGGTAAACCCTGATTCCCAGAAAACCGGAGAGTACACCGTTACAAATGTGCGAAAATTCTGAAAAACATCCCCGGGCAACGACCCGGGGATACATTTTATCGAATTACTGCCTTTATCGAAAGACTATATTTACTTGTCCTCAAGTCCCTTGAGGGCTTTTATTTCGTCCCTGCTTACCTGCACTCTGCCGTCCTTCAGCAGCTTCACGTCTGCCTTATTGACCGCAATGGGCGCGTCGGGATTCTTGTCGAGCTGCACCTTGAGAATTCCGGTGAGAAGGTTCGTTTCGCATACCCTTCCTCTGCCTTCGGCGGTCTCGACATACGCTCCGACCTTCGGCGTGGTGCGCAGGAATTCCTCGTAGCAGTTCTGCTCGTATTTCAGGCAGCACATAAGTCTGCCGCAGGTTCCGGATATCTTGGTAGGATTCAGCAACAGGGACTGCTCCTTCGCCATCTTGATGGACACCGGCTGGAACTCCCCCAGGAAGCTGGAACAGCAGAACGGTCTGCCGCATATTCCAAGACCGCCGAGCATTTTCGCCTCGTCACGAACGCCTATCTGCCGGAGTTCGATACGTGTGCGGTAAACGGACGCAAGATCCTTTACCAGCTCTCTGAAATCGACCCTGCCGTCTGACGTGAAATAGAACAGTATCTTACTGCCGTCAAAGGTGCAGTCTACGTCTATCGGCTTCATATCGAGCTTATGCTGGGCTATCTTGTCCGCGAATACCTGCATTATCTCCTTTTCCTGGCGGCACTTTTCCTCAAGCCGCTTTTCGTCGGCTTCCGTCGCCTTTCGGATTATGCTTTTCAGCGGAGATACTATAGAACTCTCGGACACGGTTCTGTTCGTCAGCACGATCTCGCCGCACTCTATTCCGCGGGCGGTCTCTACTATCGCCTTGTCGCCCTGCTCGAAATTCACACCCGCCGGAGCAAAGTAATACACCTTGCCGACGTCCTTGAAACGTACGCCGATTATCTCAACCACTGCGTCCGGGTCAGTCTGCTTCTTCTCTCGGGGAGGTTCTGCGCGGCGCTCCGTTCGCTCTGCTCTCTCGGAACGCTCGGGGCGGTCAGGACGAAGCGGTCTGTCCTGTCTGTCCTGTCTATCCTGGCGATTGGGACGCTCCTGGCGGGATCTGTCTGAACGCTCAGTACGTTCCGGGCGCTCAGTTCGCTCGTTGCGCTGAAGACTCTCATTATTCGGGTGATTCTGGCGGTGTTCTGTCAGATCCTGCGGGAATACCTCGGCTCTGGGAGCAGCCGCTTTTTCAGCCGGAGCCTCGCCGCTTTCCGGGTGGTTCTGGCGATGCTCGGTGAAATCTGAGAGATCCTGTATTATATTTGCCGGAGCGGTCTGCTGGGGCTTTGTTTCCGTATTTTCCTGCACCGGCTTGTTCTTCGGCGCTATTTTTTCAGTGAAATAATTGTTATCCATTGTTCTCCTATCTTTTATAAAAGTACCGACGTAAGGTACGCCGCGCTGAGCGCCAGATTTATATTAAGCTGACCCGCGGAATTAACGTCGTATATCTTCTCAAGCATGCTGACAAGCTTCACGTCGTCAAACACGCCTGCTATTATCTTTGCCTCGTTCTTGCCGCAGGAGCACAACTCGCCGCCTGCGCGCACTGATATCGCGTCGCTGATGATACCCGCAAGGTACTCCAGCACCGCTGAGAACTCCCTGCGCCCTGTCTGTTCGCCCAGGGCGGTACACAGCAGATATCCGCTGCGCTTTGCTATTCCGGTGGCGGCGCGTTTCGCAGACTCCATCAGCTTCAGCTCGTCTCCGCCGTTGAGCGCTTCAAGGCACCTTCCGATATTTCCATTCATCATGCGTGCGTTATCCAGCGCCGCTTTCTTGTCAACGCCGTACTGCTCGGCAAGACACTTAGCGCATTCTTCCTCTGGACATTCCGGCATGGAATATTCCGTCACCCTTGAGCGTATCGTCGTAAGCAGGCTCGCTGAGCTTTCACATATGAAGATGAACTTCACCCATGGCTGAGGCTCTTCGATATTTTTCAGCAGCGCGTTCTGTGCATCGGGTCTGAGGGTATCCGCCTTCTCGAAAACATAGACCTTTACGTCTCCGTCGTTGGGCTTCACCGCCGTGTTGTCGCACACGTACTCCCTGACCTGCTTAATGTTGTACGTTCCGCCGCATTTGTCCAGAACATAGATAACGTCAGGGTGGCTGTCCTGATCTATCTTATTGCAGGCTGCACAGCCGCCGCAGGGCGGCGCTCCGCACATGAACAGCTTCGCAATATACTTCGCGATCGTGCGCCTGCCGCTTCCTGGCTCGCCTGTTAGCAGGATCGCGTGGGGCAGGCGGTTCTCCGCCGCCGTGGAGGTCAGAAGCTCGGTAAGCGGCGCTTTTCCGTAAAGCTTCATTATACCTTCTCGAATCTCTCGATATTCGTAACGAAGATGGTAGCTCCGCCAACAGATACCTCAACAGGGAAGCTTGTATAGTTGCTCATGCCATAGCTTGCGGAATTCGGCACGAACTGCTTGCGCTTGTGGCTGTGCTTGCTGATGATCTGTATAACATCGTCAACCTTGCCGTCCTCAGAGCATATCATGAACGTGGTGTTTCCCGCCATAAGGAATCCGCCGGTGGACGCAAGCTTTGTCGCCTGAAATCCGCCCTGGGTCAGCGCCGAGGATACTGAGTGACTATCATCATTGTTTACTATCGCAAAAATAAGTTTCATAACTGTTTTCCTCCTGGAGAGATTTATTTATTTTCTATTATACAGCATTCCGGTCAAAAATGCAATGTTTTTTTGTGTTTGCGTATTATTTTGCTTTAGACTGCTAAAAATATGCCGAGAACCATTCGTAATACCCGCAGAAAGGAACCGTAATGAAACACTCCGACCTCGCAGTTGAATCCGCGCATATCCCCGCCGGAACGTCCGGCACGCGCTGCGTGAGCCGTACCATCGGCGGCGTGAAGATAACAGATATCCGGCTTTCGAACTCCGCCGCGCGAACTATATCGAGACACCCCGGGCGGTACATCACACTTGAGGGCGACCCCGCCGGGAACGCGCTCCCCGCGCTGCTGAAACGCGCACTAGAGCAGCTCCTGCCGCCGACTGGCAAGATACTTGCCGCCGGGCTTGGAAATCCCGACATCACCCGCGACCGGCTCGGCGCGCTGACCGTCCGGCGGCTGTCCGCGAAGTCGGGAAAGCGCTACTCCCTCGCCGCGATAGAAACCGACGTTGCGCTGCACACCGGAATAGAAACCGCCGCACTGGTCCGCTCCGCCGCCCGGGAGATGGGAGCCTGTGCGATCATCGCCGTGGATTCCCTCTGCTGCGACGACCCCGGGAGGCTGTACCGCACCGTTCAGCTCACCGACGCAGGTATAACGCCGGGATCCGGGGCGGCGGCTCCGCGCAGGGGGCTTTCAGAACGCTCCGCCGGGATCCCCGTAATAGCTGTCGGAGTACCCTCCGCCGCGCTTCTCAGCAGCATTACCGGAGATCAGGCGCATCAGCGGTTTCTTGCCGCGCCGTCTGACGAGGACGTGCAGTCGCTTATCTGGGCGGACTGTATCGCCGCCGCGATCAGCGCCGTAATACGATGAAGTTCCACATTTTATCTTTGGAAAAGGTATGTTTTACAAAGTGGTTTCGAAAACACCTTGATTTTTTCCGGTTTTTTTTATATAATGTATATCAGCAGAAGGAAAGGAGTGATACCGTGAAAGCAAATATAATAACCAGATCCCTGTCAGCCGCCGCATTGATGGCAGCGATAGCCGGGACGTCCTGCGGCTGCGCTCTTGAGAACATGGGAAGCGTTGATAATGCAGTTTCTGCGACTGCTTCTTCGAGCCAGACCACCGCTCCGGTCACGGAAACCACTCCGCATACTACCACCGCACCGCCCGAGCCTCTTGCCCCGGACGATGTTATCCCGGCGGCTGTGCAGTCCCCGAGAATAGAGGGAAGCCGGCTTTCATACTCTATAATGAACGTATATTCCGAGGGAGATTACTACACCGTCGAGATATCCTGCATTAAACTCGTCGAGACCACCGAAGCCACCGAACTTGAGACCACCTACATAAACGGCGCTCTCTACGGGGATTTCCGGCTTGATCTTCTGAAACAGGGCGAAATAATCGACACGCTGAAAATAAACGTCCCGCGGGACGACAGATTCCTGATATTTGAAAGCGTGCTCCAGGATCTCACCTACGGCTGCGAGCTTATCTCAAACATGCGCGACTTCAGCGCGAAAGAATTCCCCGACCTGATACAGCTTGATTTTCACATGATAAACGAAGCAGAGGTTCCGCAGTACGCGAGATATTTCGCGGTATCCGGCGCTAAGCTGACTGAAGTTGCGGTATACGAAAACGGGAAGGAAGTGGCGCCCTACGGCACCCACCTTGAGCCGGAATCGGCAGGTCTGATGATTCAGCGGATAGTTGCGAAGGAATACGGAGAATACACCGTAAAGCAGTACGAATACACATTCGACCCGGAGACGCTGACCATCACGCGCAAGCGAGTCCGCTACACCGGCTATAACTGATCCTGACATACGGAGGGACTAATGACTGATAAGGAAGAATTTATTTCTATTTTCAAGGAAAACATCACCCGGGAAGGCTCAGACAAGCTGCTGGACTTTCTCGAAAACCGCAGCGATTTCTTCACCGCGCCCGCCAGCACGCGATATCATAATGCGTTTGAAGGCGGACTTCTGCGGCATTCTCTGAACGTATACCACTGCCTTGTGGCTTATCTTGAGCGCAAGCGCGTGAAGAACGAATACGGGCTGAGCGTTTCCGCTGAAACGGCTGCGATCGTCGCACTGCTTCACGACGTTTGCAAGGTGAATTTCTATCGCGTCGGCTGGCGTAACGTCAAAAACGAGCAGACCGGTCAATGGGAAAAGCAGCCACGCTACGAGATCCACGATACGCTCCCATACGGTCACGGCGAGAAATCCGTCTATATGGTCAGCGGCTACATACGCCTCACCCGCGAGGAGGCAATGGCGATCCGATGGCACATGGGATTCTCCGGAGCCGAGGATAAGAACACGGTAGGTCAGGCGCTTGCAATGTACCCTCTGGCGTTTGCGCTGTCGGTAGCAGATATGGAGGCTTCCTACTTCCTGGAATCCCAGAACGATTAACACTCAACTTAACATTTTGCCGTCCGGTTTTTCAACCCGGGCGGCTTTTTTCTGTTCAAAAACCAAAATCGTTTGTTCTGCGCATTTTCAACATTCAACTCCGATTTGTTGACAATATTTTTTCACACCGGGTATTAACTGATTTTCAACCAGACTTTCAATGGTTTTGCATTTTTCAACATATGGCTGTTTTATGCTGATTTTCAACTGTTTCAACATAGTTTTCAACTGCGTTTGGGCAAAAATACAGATTCAACGTTGAAAAACGCCTGTGAAAACCTGTTAAAATTAGTGGGTTGATAAGTTTTCAACTTTTTTCATACATATATTGTAAATTCTATTGATGACGCGATCCGAAGAAAACTATACAGAAAGTATAAATCAAATTAACTAACAGGATTTAAACTTAAAAAATCCGGACTCGCATTTTGACTGTTGAATACCGCCAGGGGTATTGCCACTATATATTGCGAATTTTTAACCGTTTCAACATAGTTTTCAACATTTCGCTCAGAAATCAACCGATTATACCAACTGTTTTTATAACGTTAACATTATTTTGTTGATAATCTTATAAAAACATGTATAAATTAATGTATCACGTCAATAATCAGGTTGAAATATTCTGTTATACTGGAAAGGCGGTAGTTCTTTATGATAAAGGGCGTAACAAAAAGCATCATTGAGATAATTCCCAAAAATTCCTGCTTTGAGAAAGTAATCGTTATCCTGAACAACAGCTGCGATATTCCTGATAAAAATGAGATTCGCAGTCAGGTCGAACTTTTAACACGCCGAGCCCCCGACTACCTTCAGCGTCAGAAACGCTCAATAACATTGAAAATACTGGTATCCGGAGCCGCCGGTGCTTTGATAACTGCCGCTTCGTTTCTTATTTTATATGCTGTCTCTTATACACATCTCGAGCCCACGAG
>ENA-UADG01000029-UADG01000029.1-human-gut-metagenome-genome-assembly--contig:-NODE-29-length-22422-cov-9.858407_pt1 | contig 22422 bp, 16 predicted proteins | sample MGYA00243260_ERZ654246 | MGnify/ENA primary metagenome ERZ654246 (study PRJEB26926, sample SAMN06165021) | human gut metagenome | biome: ENVO:00009003; feature: ENVO:2100002; material: ENVO:00002003... | reverse complement strand
GATATGGAACTGTTGCGTGATTTTAATGTTGAGGTGATCGAGGAATGTGCCAGGGTGGGACGTAAGACACGGATTTTGTCTAACCTTATTAAAATAATAAATAGTTTATGACGATATTTGAATCAATGCTGGCCGGATATCAAGGCGGCAATTCCATAGCTACACCAAACGCAGAGCAAGAGGTCTGTCAGAAAATCGTTCTTGCCGGACTGCATAGAGGAGGGTTCTTTGACCACGCGGCTTTCTATGGAGGTACTTGTCTAAGGCTTTTCCACGGTCTGCCAAGATTCTCCGAAGATATGGACTTTTCTCTTACGGAAAAGAGAGATGATGTTCATCTTGAGAATTATTTCCAAGCGATAAAGGAGGAATTCAAACTTACTGGCTTTGATGTAGAGATCACGAAAAAAGAGAAGAAATCGTTTGGCAGGGTTGAATCTGCTTTCTTAAAAGAGAACACAGAGACTTACGACATCAGATTCCGGACGAAAAGAATGATTAAGGTCAAAATAGAGCTTGATACCGATCCACCGCTTCTTTTTGACACCGAACCGAAACTCCTGCTGAAGCCTCATTCTTTTATGACTCGTTGCTTTGTACTTCCTGACCTATATGCCGGTAAAATGCACGCGTTGGTTTATCGTGCGTGGCAGCGTCGCGTCAAAGGGAGAGACTGGTTTGACTTTGAGTGGTATGTCAGGAACGATGTCTCGCTTGACTTCAGGCATCTTCAAGAAAGAATCAAAGAGTTCAGCGGTGAGGATGTAAGCCGCGAAGGCTTTATTGAACGGCTGCGTCATAGGCTTGCCACAGCGGACATTGAGAATGTCAAGCAGGACGTGTTCCCTTACATCGCTCAAAGCCAGAGACGGGAACTTGATATTTGGTCCAATGAGTATTTCCTGAATCTTGCCGATAGGATCAAATTCCTGTGATCCTTCTCTGGTCGTTCAGACCTTCCCAGTCGCTAGGCCTGCCGCTTTGGGCTGCCTATGACCTCTCCGGTCGCTGAGTTTGTCGAAGCGTCCCGCACGATCGCGTATCCGAGCCAAAAGATGATGAATATTTTCGTCAATCCAGTATGCAAAACGTATGTCAGGAGGCTTGGCTGATTTCTGAATATGTTCGTTCGAGATGCCTGTAAGAGAGTTCCCGGAAGAAAAAGCGGTGTCACTCTTAGTAATAAATATGTTTTGAGCCCCCACCGAGGGGACAACCCATAACACAACGACAAATATATGAGTTTAATTTTTCATAAGCAAGATTTTTTGGTCAGAAAATGAGAAAAAGATGGCTAAAAAACATTTGTTCCTAAGAGGAACAATTATACGTTTTATTTATTTATCAATTTGTTTTTTAGCTATGAACAAAAAGTTTAAGAACTTGTTTCTTGCGGGGGCTATCGTATTAGGCCTCGCGGGAGTAGCCGTATCTTGTACGGACTACGATGGCGACATTAACGACTTGACGGAACGGGTGAAGAAGCTGGAGAGCACTGTCAGTGATCTCCAGACTGCGATCAACAACGGTGCCGTCATCACGGATGTGACGCCTATCACTAACGGAGTCAAGGTGACTCTGAGCAATGGTAAGTCTTTCGACGTTACCAATGGTAAAGATGGCAATGACGGCAAGGACGGCGCTCCTGGCAAGGACGGTTCTGTTGTTACCATCGGTGCCAATGGCAACTGGTTCATTGACGGTAAGGACACCGGATTCGCCTCAAAGGGTGACAAGGGTGACAAGGGTGACAAGGGTGACAAGGGTGATCCTGGTAAGGACGGCAACGACGGCGCACCTGGCGCTCCTGGCAAGGACGGCGTTGACGGCAAGGATGCCCTTCAGATCTGGTATCAGCCTTGCACCGACAAGAATGACGCCAACTACGGCAAGTGGGTTAAGTACACCTATGATCCTGCCTCCAAGGAGACAACTTCTGAGGTCACGAACATCGATGTGTTCCCTGAGGGAACCATAACGGCTGTTTATGACGAGGAGAGCGGCAAGATTACCTTCCACAATGTCGAGGGAGCGAAGGATGGCGTGGTTGAGATCAGTCTTCTTACAACCGTCAAGAGCCTTGCTCTTATTCCAGAGGCTCTGATGGAGGGTCTTGGCTACATCGAGTTCCCTTATGGTATCATCATTCCGGACGAAGAGAATGATACAGTTGTCTTCTACTCTTCTGGCGTAGCCAATGTGACTTACAGGCTCAATCCTGAGAACGCTGATGTTAACGCAAATGAATGGGCTTTCATCAACAGAAAGGTAAAGACCATCCAAATGAGAAGCGCTTCTGACAAGAAGGATCTTGTCTCTATCGTAAGCGAGAATCAGAAGCCTGTCGTTAAGGGTGGAGAGGCTACTTTCTCTATCAAACTCAATGATTTTAACCACTTCCCTATTCAGACATGGTTTGGACCTGGTGCTGATAATCCAGAGGATCTCAAGAACGACATCATCGCTCTTCAGACCTACGCTAATGGTGAGACCATCACTTCCGACTATGCCTATGTAGGCATCGCTGGCCTCTATGCTCATTATGGTCTTATCCATAAGGATTTCACAAAAAATGATGTTAGCCCGATTGACAAGACAATTAGACCGTATCGCTCTGAGCCTATCGCAATCAACAATCCTGCTGACGATGAACTCTACGCTCCAGAACTTCCTACTCCGGAGCTTCTCTACACTGAGACTCTTGATCTTAAAGACTACGTAACGCTTCTTGCTGATGGTTATAATGTTAAAGACGCACTTGCTGAAGAGATCGGTGTTGATGTTGACTACAAGTTTGAGCTCGTTAACGAGAAGGGTGAGGTCAACAAGCCTTTCCTCGGAGAAGATAAACGTACTGATCAGAATCAGTTCGTTGTTATCGAAGGCAGCAAGATCAGGGTTAACGATAAGTTCCTTAATGAGTCAACCCGTCCTGCTGTCAACAGAACCCCTCAGGTAAAGGTTACCGCCACCACCAAGCTCGGTGACAAGGAGTACACTCTTGCTACTTGCTACATCATGATCAGAATCGTCGAGGAGAAGGTTGAACCTGAAGTTCCTGTTGTTTACTACAAGACCTTCACAGATCACTTCGTTAAGTTCTGTGGCGATAATGTCATCAAGTTCACTACTCCTATGACTGCATGCCCTGACTACACTGATGACAAGCTTGAAGTTACTTGGAAAGAGGTTAACCAGACTGTCCTTGGTGGATTGGGTCTCTCTTACGAGGCATTCCTTCAGGATTACGACACGGATAACCTCTATGTCCTCGACATCAAGAAGAGTGCTGATGGTCAGCTTGACACCACTTACGTTCCTGTAAAGCAGTACACATTCCCTGAAGGCATCACATTCTTTGTTGAGGCTCCGGAAGAGTGGAATACTTCTACTAACGTAATCTCTCTCTTGGTTGATAAGAACGCTAAGATCCCTTCAGATAAGACAACGATCGAGTTCGCTTATAAGGCTAAGAAGAACAGCAAGAAGACCCCTAATGTTGGCTTCAAGTTCGCTTACGAGATCTCTGCGAAGACTCCTACGACGCACGAGCATGAGTTCGTAACTCCTCTCAAGCTTATCCTCAACCCTGATTACCTCCTTGGTAAGATGAATGTGCCTGTAGAAGCTAAGCCTGTTTCCAAGTACATCCCGTCAACTGAGAACTACGATGTTTACGCTGGCGTTCGTGTCAAGGGTAAGGCTGATGCCAACAAGAACTTCACTTACTCTTCATCTCTCATCGAGCACTTCGAGGAGTACGGTAAGAACATCAACATCGCTGACGATGCCACAATCTCCTTCGAGATTATGAACAGCACGGCTGATTGGAAGGTTAACTATCCAAAGGATGCTTACAAGTTCATCACCAAAGATGGAAACGTTGATAAGGTAGTCTTCACAGCTGCTGAGTTCAAGGCTATCATTGCAGCTCCTGCGACATCACCTGACATCAAGTTCATGAACAACATTCTTACCGAGGACACCGCTGTTCTCGTGAAGGTTACTGAGACATGTACTACCGAAGCTGATGTGATCACTCCTGCCAAGGAGAAGGTTGGTTACTACTATGTTGTCTTCCAGACTCCTTTCAAGGTCATCACAACTAATAAGGACATTGAACTTGGTACATTCAAGAATGAGAAGGACGTGACCTATATCCCAACCGATGTCAAGGTTGTCGAGAAGGAGAACGAGGCTAAAGTTATCTTCACCTTCGATCCGGCTACAGGTACGATGATCGCTTCTGATTATGCAAAGACTCAGTATGGCCTCAATGACCTCCAGGGCTCTGTCGAATTCAAGGCTGGTAATGCTCTTACCTATCCTTACAAGGACAACTCTAAGGAGTCATTCGGTGGATGTCTCACGTATGGCGAGAATGTAACAACCAAGGGTCTCTTCGTTGCTTGGGAGAATCTCGGTACTGACCTTCTTGTTGACAAGTACGCTGACTATAACCTCGTTGTCAAGATTGGTGATCTCTACACTCTTGACCTTAAGGGTAAGGTAACCGTTCTTTCAACGGCTAACACCAAGGCTAAATGGCCAAACGGTATCGATGACAAGAACAAGTAGTTTACTACTCTTGACGAGTATTAATCTATAATATTTCTTAAGAGGGAAGATAGTTTTCTGTCTTCCCTCTTTTGAATATCTCTCGACTTTGTTACAATGTTATTTCGTCTTATGAGATTATATGGATTAATGATGTTGTCGCTTGCTTTTGCGGCAATCTCCTGCCAGAAGGAGCCTTCTGCTCCGGCACCTGATGTTCCAGGGCAAGAAAAGACTTCCAGATTGCTAAAGGCTTATCTTTCGGTTGAGACCAAGGCGGCCATTACCGATAATTTCGGCTCTGTAAGTTGGAATCCCTCCGACAGCATCAGCATTTTCGATTCTGATTCCGGTTCGGGTGGTAATAAGTTTGTCACTGAGAAGGGGGGAACTACTGCGGTGTTTGCCGGACAGGCTTCTGAGCCGGCCGGTGGCTATTACTATGGAGTTTATCCTTACAGTAGCTCGACATCTTTCGCATCTAATGTTGTCAGTGCATCCCTGCCCGCTGTGCAGCAGGCTGTGTCCGGCTCTTTTGACCCGGCTGCGTTCCTTATGGTAGGGCGATCCGCGTCCACTGATCAAATGGGCTTCTATGATGCCTTGGGCGGCATCCGTTTTACGGTTTCAGAATCGGGGTATGACAAGGTCATATTCAGAGGCAATGCCAATGAAGCGGTAGCAGGATCGGTCTCAATTTCTTTCGGAGAAGATGGTATTCCGCTCTGTCATGCAGCCTCTTCGGAAACATCCACACAGATTTCTCTTGAAGGGGAGTTCAATGCGGGAAAGTTCTATTATCTCTCCATTATCCCTCAGTCTTTCAAGAAAGGATTCACTCTGACTTTCTATAAAGGTGGTACGGAGGTAAGACGCTCTGTCTGCGAATCTTTCGTAAGGGTGCAGAGGTATTATTTTGCCACGGTCCGCAATGCCGACAATCCTTCGTCGATTTCGAATATTCTTGATGGTGAGCCGCTGGACGCTAAAGGAACAGCTAACTGTTACATTGTACGCGAGGCCGGTTCGTATAAACTTCCACTGGTGTGTGGAAATTCCCGTACATCAGTCGGCGCCGTGGATCATGCCGGTGTGGTTTGGGAGACCGACAACTCGGCTAACGCTGTCGCTAAGGGAACTCTGATTAATTCCTCTGTCCGTGTCAAGAACGGTTGCCTGTACTTCAAGACCGCCGAACAGTTCAAGCCTGGTAACGCCCTTGTGGCCGCATACGACTCCAATGACAGGATACTCTGGTCCTGGCATATCTGGATGTGTGATTTCGACGCGGATCAGACAGCACAGCGCTATCAAGGAGCATCTGTGGATATGATGGACAGAAATGTTGGCGCGCTGTCCTCATCTTATGAGGGAGTGGCCTCTTACGGCCTTTTCTATCAATGGGGACGCAAGGATCCTTTCATGGGGGTGGCGTCCATAGATGGCACACCTATGGCTTCCACGTGTCAGTTCGAACAGTTGGCTTCCAACGCTGACTGTACGGTTGACTTTGCTGTCGCCAATCCGACTACTTTCATCACTTGCGATCTCAGCACCGGAAACGATTGGCTGTATGCAGGGCGTCAGAATGAACTTTGGACAGATGTGAAGACCATCTATGACCCTTGTCCGGCCGGATGGCGTGTGCCTAAAGGTGGCCCGGATGGGGTTTGGAACCAAGTGAGCGAGGGCTCGTACTCTGCGGACACATCTAATCACGGTGTGCGTTTCACCCTGTCTTCCGGAGGTGTAGCCTGGTACCCTTGCACGGGCTATCTTAAAAGAAGTAATGCGACTATCGCGCTTGCAGGCTTGTTTGCCGATTATTGGACGACAACTACCGCCTCGCAGACTACGACAACTTTTGAGATTCATGTCAAAAATACTGCGGCGGAGTCCGAGATTAACCTGTATTGCAACAACAAATCACGTGGCGATGGCCATGCAGTAAGGTGCCAGAGGCAGTAGAAGTTAGAGAAAAATTGAATCATGATGAAAAAGTATATTCTTTTACTCATTTCGGCCCTGTGCCTTTTTTCCGCCTGTCAGGAGGAGTTGATCGGGGTAAGCTCGGTCGCCGTTGACAAGGAGCGTCAAGATCTCTCCATCGGGGCTTCGTTTGTGTTGAAAGCGATCATCTCACCATCGAATGCGGACAATCAGAAGATTATCTGGACGGTTGAGAATAGCTCGGTTGTTGACTATGTTGACAATCAGGACGGTAGCGCCACCATCAAGGGACTTAAGGTCGGGACTTCCAAGGTCACGGCAAGGACTGATGACGGAGGATTCATGTCTTCGTGCAATGTGACTGTCGGAGTCGGGGTCGAGAAGATCGAGCTCGACAAGTCTGAACTGTCTCTGAAAAAAGGAGAGTCCGCTTCCCTTAAGGCCACCATATTCCCTGAAAACGCTTCGGACAAGTCCCTCAAATGGGGCTCCTCTGACGTTTCTGTCGCCACTGTTGACGCGTATGGCAATGTCAAGGCGGAGGGCAATGGAGAGGCGACGGTTTTTGTCTCCTCGTCAGACGGCGGTTTCACGGCCTACTGCAATGTCAAGGTAGGTACTTCTGTCACAGGCATCAGCCTTGACCCACGTGAATTCACTCTTGAGACAATCGGAAGCAGTTTCACGATCAAGCCGGTGATTTCTCCTGAGGATGCATCGGATTTAGGGGTTGTTTGGGAAAGCGCGGACACGAAGGTCGTGTCGGTTGCCTCGGATGGTACCGTGACCGCGATCGGTCCCGGTACGACGACTGTGACCGCCACAACCAACGACGGCTCATTCACTTCAAACTGTGTTGTGAGTGTCAAGAGTCCTGCGCAGCATGTCTCGCTCGACAAGACGAGTCTGAAACTTCTCGAAGGAGAGAGCGGCAAACTCACGGCGACGGTGTACCCGTTGAACTCGACGCAGAAGACCCTTACGTGGGTGTCCGATCATCCTGATGTCGCTTCGGTTGACAACGAAGGTAATGTGACCGCCCGCAAGGCAGGCGCGGCGACAGTCACGGTCAAGGTGGCCGAGAAGGTGACAGCTGTCTGCAAGGTTACTGTCATCAGCCGTGTCACCGGGATTTCCATGAGTGAGACGACTGTCGAATTAAAACCTGGTGAAAAACACCAACTGAAAGCGACGGTTCTTCCTCAGAACGCCTCGAATGCCGAGGTCACGTGGTACTCGGACAAAGAATCGGTCGCTAAAGTCTCGCAATCGGGACTTGTGTCTGCCGTGAGTACGGGAGAGGCTACGATCCACGTCGTTACCTCTGACGGAGGTAAGATGGCGACCTGTCTTGTAAAGGTCGGGACACCGGTCAAGGGAATCACCCTGTCGATCTCCTCCAAAACCCTTTATGTCGGAGACCCTTCATTGGACATCAGCGCGACCTTGACTCCTGCCAATGCCACAGACAAGTCTCTCGAATGGTCAAGTTCGGATCCTGAGGTGGCGTCAATTGCCCCTGGCGCGGCGTTGCATGCGGTCATCAAGCCACTGAAGCCAGGGAAAACCACTATTACAGCCACTACTAAAGACGGCGGGTTCAAAGCCGATTGTGAAGTGACTGTCAAGCGTCACGTCTCCGGAGTCTCTCTCAGCAAGTCTTCTCTGAATCTGTACGTTGGTGAGACGGAATCTCTTGCCGCGACAGTTGCCCCGGAGGACGCCTCTGACAAGACTGTCTCTTGGTCATCGGGCAATTCCGCTGTGGCGTCCGTGTCAAAAGACGGAAAGGTGACCGCTAACAAGGCTGGCAAGGCGACCATCACCGTCACAACCAAGGACGGTGGATTTACGGCCACCTGCGAGGTAGTGGTCAAATGTCACGTTTCCGGGGTCGCTGTCAGCAAGCCGGAATTGACTATGCACGTTGGCGGCACAGAGTTGCTTACGGCTGTGATTAGTCCGGCTGACGCCACTGACAAGTCGGTGACTTGGTCGTCAGACCATCCGGAAATCGCTTCTGTGGGTGAGAAAGACGGAAAGGTGACCGCAAAGAAAACCGGAAAGGCGGTTATCACTGTCAAGACCGCTGACGGTGGACATCAGGCTTCCTGCAATGTGACTGTCCTTGAACCGGTCGTTTATGCCACTTCCCTTACTTTGACATCTCAGACATCGTCTCTGAACATAGGAGAGTCCACTGCGTTGACTCTTAAGATGCTTCCTGCCAATGCGGATGAAACGCTTGTGTGGGAGTCTGACAACGAGTCCGTGGCGAAGGTTGTGAACGGTGATGTCACCGCTGTGGGAGTCGGAGTGGCTAAGATCAAGGTCAAGGGCAAGAATGTCACGTCGAACGAGGTGACAATCACCGTCATCGATAAGTATGCGGTCACCGGCGTGAAACTGAACGAGAAGTCGCTGACTCTCGAAGTTGGTAAGAGTGGAAAGCTCATAGCCACCGTTCTGCCTGAGGATGCGAGGGACAAGACCGTAACCTGGAGTTCGGACAAGGAATCTGTCGCGACTGTCAATGAGGGGGTTGTCACCGCGGTTTCTCCAGGCACTGCCACAATCAAGGTGGCGGCGGGAGCCGGAGCGTTCACGGCAACTTGTTCGGTCACGGTAACCGAGCGTCTGATACCTATCGAAAAGATCTCCTATTCAGAGGAAAATAAGGACATTAACTTGAAAATGGGAGAATCCTACACCATCAGGGTTAAGGTCTCTCCGGATAATGCGACAGAACCGCTGAAGATCTCTCCTGCGATCAACTGTCCTGTGACTTGCGATGCTGTCAAGGATAAGGGAACGCCATTTTGGAATGTTAAGGTCAAGGCGATCTACAAGGAAGGAAGAGGATCCTTGGCCATTGATTCGAAGAGTTATTCCACCCAATGCTTTGTCAAGGTGACAAAGGTTCCTGTCAGTGGCATAACCCTCGACATGTCGGAAACGTCGATGAGAGTCGGACAGACCCTCACGTTGACTCCTAAGGTGTCACCTTCGGATGCCTCCATCAAGGATGTTATCTGGGATTCGTCCGACAAGACTGTCGCTTATGTCTCGCAGTCCGGCATCGTGACGGCAAAGAGCGGCGGCAAGGTGACCATAACCGCAAAATCCAAAGACAACAGCAGCGTCGTCGCGAAGTGTGTGATCCTTGTCAGGTCGGACAACGTCGGTGCCGGCGGCTCGGAGGGTGTTGGCTTTATTGAATGGTAACGGTAATTGACGTAGGCGGGCAATCACTCCTATATATTATTAAAGTAAGTGGTTGCCTGCCTATAAAAGTTGAATGAAAAGAAAATGTCTGAATAATGAGAAAAGTATTGTTCGTCGTTTCGGCCTTCGCAGCTATATTCATAACATCCTGCTCGTCAGAGGTCAAGGATGTGGCAAAGAAAATCAAGGATCCTGTTTTCCGCGCCTATTGCGTTTCGTCGATGGATCTTGACGGAGACAGGAAGTTGTCATTGTCTGAAGCGGATTCCGTCAAGTCGATCGATGTCTCGGGTCTCGAAATCAAGTCACTGGCAGGCCTTGAATATTTCAGGAACCTGAAGTCGCTTGACTTCTCCGGCACCCGTGTGGAGTCCTTTGCCTTCCAACTCCCCGCCCTTGAGATGTTCAAGTGTGCGAATAACGAGAACCTCGCCGCTCTTGATCTTACGGGCTGTCCTTCCCTGTCTTTTGTCTATGCGTCGCACACCGGCGTAAAGTCGGTGGCTCTCGGCACCCAGACCGGTTTGTACAGGCTTTGGATTGACAACACCCCGGTCCCGGCGTTGGATATCACAGCCTGCCCGAAACTGAACAACGTCAATGTGCAGTCCTGCCCGAACCTGAAGGAGCTGACCTTCTCCCCGGAGGTGAACCAGAATATCCTCTATCTCGCGAAGGACGCCGCCCTTGTCGTAAGATAGTGGTATGAAAAGGTTAAGCTCTTCTTTTCGGAAATAGGCGCTTCGCGTTATTTTATAAGTCTTGAGACCTTAATTCCGGCCAACGGCACTATCGTGTGTCGGCCTGCTTTTTTCGTGCTTGTACGTTTTTGAACTGGCGCATCCACGAAAATGCCGATTAAAATGCCACGAAAATGCCGATTAAAATGCCACGAAAATGCCGATCGGCTTGCTCTTTGTAATTAATTTTCATACCTTTGGCAAATAATTGAGTCTATTATGGAATATCTCAGTAGAATTGCTGATGGCATACTGCAAGACAACCTTGAGGCCTCGGGTGCGGTGCTTGTCGAAGGACCAAAATGGTGTGGAAAGACTACAACGTGCAGTCAAAAGGCGAATAGTTCCATTAGTTTGCAGGATGTTGATATGAGAGATGAATATCTGGCGACGGCGGCTTCCAAGCCATCGCTTCTTCTGAAGGGGGACACTCCGCGCCTTATTGACGAATGGCAGGACGCACCTGTGATCTGGGATGCCGTCCGTACTATATGTGATAAGAGAGGGGGTGTCCCCGGACAGTTCATCCTTACCGGTTCCAATAGGGTGAAAAAAGAGGAGACCAGACATTCTGGAACAGGCCGGATCGCAAAAATGAAGATGCTTCCTATGAGTTTGTGGGAGTCAAGGGAGTCAACGGGACTGGTGTCGGTCAAGGAACTATTCAGTAATCCTGAATATGATATTGACGGGAAGACTTCTAAGTTGTCGGTGGAGGATTTGATTCTCGCGGCTTGTCGTGGTGGTTGGCCAGCGTCACTTATTTCAGTCAAAAATAAGGTTCGGCTGCTTGTGGCCAAGAATTACCTGAAGAGTGTGTGTTCAGAGGACATCTCAAGAATAGACGGGGTTCAGCGTGACGAGAAGACCGCGGCGATGATAATGCGTTCATACGCCCGCAATATTTCTACGGTTGCCAAAAAGACATCTATGCTCTCGGATGTCACTTCTTCCGGAGAGGTCAGTTGCTCTTCGGACACTTTTGATGATTATGTCAAGGCGTTGGAAAAGTTGTTTGTCATTCAGGATATCGGTGCCTGGTGTCCTGCGATAAGGAGTAAGTCAAACATCAGGAGCACCCCTAAAAGATCCTTCTGTGATCCTTCTGTCGCGGTCGCCGCCTTAGGATTATCTCCGGATATCCTGATGACACAGCTGAAAACGTTCGGTTTTTTGTTCGAGCAAATGTGTGTGCGTGACCTTCGTGCCTACACGATGGATCAGGATAGTCACATTTCCTACTATCGGGACAGGTACGGCCTTGAGGCGGACATCGTACTGCATCTGTCGGACGGACGCTATGCCTTGATTGAATGCAAGCTTGGCAGCCGCGAGATCGAGGAAGGGGCCGCGCATCTGCTTGAACTCAAACAACTGATAAAAAAGCATAACGAATCAGAGAGGCAAAACCCGCTGAGGGAACCGGATCTGCTTGTGATCATAACAGGTGGCCAAATGGCCTACACAAGACCGGACGGAGTCAAGATAATACCTCTGGGATGCTTGAAAGATTGAACGTTGAAGTGATGTGTGTCCAAAAAAAACATTCACGTTTATTCGTTATATTTTATAGTCAATTTTGCAGATTGGAAAAATTGTCGTAATTTAGCGTCGATAAATGTGCAATTTATATTCAACAATATTATGAAACGTATTTTTGCGATTCTTGCAAGCGCAGCGCTTGTGGCTTCTCTGTCCGTAGCGAACGCACAGAAGAAGGACTTTGACCCTTATTGGTTTATGCAGCTTCAGGGTGGTGCGGCTCACACAATCGGTGAGACCTCATTCTCTGACCTTATCTCTCCTTCAGCCGCTGTTTCATTCGGCTATCAGTTCTCGCCTGTTTTCGGCGCAAGGCTGAATGTCAATGGATGGCAGGGTAAAGGTGCTGTGAACGGCCCTACCACTGTTTACAAGTTCAATTATGTTGAAGGTGCCGTTGACCTTATGGCTGACATCGCTTCGATCTTCGCTGGTTACAAATATGACCGTACCCTCAATCCTTACATCTTCGGTGGTGTCGGCGTGAACTACGCTTTCAACAACGATGAGGCTGTGGCCGTGAAGGACAAGTTCGTTGACGGTTATCTTTGGGAGGACAACAAGATCTCTCCTGCTTTCAGGGCCGGTGCCGGTCTCAACATCAGACTCACTGACGTGATCGCCCTCAACCTCGAAGGCAATTGCAGCTTCCTTGACGACCACTTCAACTCTAAGAAGGGCTCAAAGGCTGACTTCCAGATCAAGGCTGTCGCAGGTCTTACCTTCAGCTTCGGAAAGGCAAAGCCAGCTCCGGCACCTGTCCCGGTTCCGGCTCCGGCACCTGTTGTTAAACCAGAACCAGAACCAGAACCAGTAGTTGAGGAGAAGGTTGAGGTTGTTCCTGCATTCGAGTCACTTTCACGCAACATCCTCTTCGTCATCAACAAGTGGGACATCCGTGAGAGCGAGCAGCTCAAGATCGATGAGGTTGTCGAGGCTCTCAAGGCCAACCCTGACACCAAGGTTCGCGTTTCCGGTTACGCTGACAAGGCCACTGGTACCGCCAAGAGAAACAAGTTCCTCTCCGAGAAGAGAGCTGAGGTTGTCGCTGAGGCCATCGTTGCCGCCGGCATCAACAAGGACAGGATCATCACTGAGTATTTCGGTGACACCGTCAATCCATTCGAGACTCCTGAGGAGAACCGTGTCGCTGTCTGCCTCGTTAAATAATCTGGCGTGATAATTGAAAGAATATAAAGGCTGGGTTTCAAACCCCGGCCTTTTTTGAGACTAAAAACAGTAAGTTAATAAATACATTATTTTATTATGAGAATTGTACGTGTTACTGGCAGGGAGATTCTTGATTCAAGAGGAAACCCTACAATCGAGTGTGAAGTTGAACTCGAATCCGGCATCATCGGTGTCGCTTCCGTTCCATCAGGCGCATCAACAGGCGAGAACGAGGCTCTTGAGCTTCGTGACGGTGACCCTAAGCGCTACGGCGGAAAGGGCGTTCTCAAGGCTGTCGCCAACATCAACGAGAAGATCGCTCCAGAAATCATCGGAATGTCCTGCCTTGAGCAGAGGGCTATCGATGAGGCTATGATCAAACTCGACGGCACCGCCACCAAGAGCAACCTCGGCGCAAACGCCATCCTCGGTGTTTCCCTCGCTGTCGCTCACGCCGCCGCCAACTACCTTGACATTCCTCTCTACCGCTACATCGGTGGAACCAACGGCCACGTGCTTCCTGTTCCTATGATGAATATCATCAACGGTGGGGCCCACTCAGACGCTCCTATCGCTTTCCAGGAGTTCATGATCCGTCCTGTAGGCGCCAAGAGCATCGCCGAAGGTGTAAGAATGGGTGCCGAGGTGTTCCACGCTCTCCAGAAGGTTCTCAAGGGCCGCGGACTCTCTACCGCTGTCGGTGACGAGGGTGGTTTCGCTCCAAAGCTGGGCGGCATCAACGACGCTCTCGACTGCATTATGGAGGCTATCGAGAAGGCTGGTTACAAGCCAGGCGCTGATGTTACCATCGCTATGGACTGCGCCGCATCAGAGTTCTGCTTCAAAGAGGGCGGCAAGTTCTTCTATGACTACAAGCAGCTCAAGACCGGTATGGCCAAGGATCCAGAGGGAAAGAAACTCTCTACCGAGGAGCAGATCGCTTACCTTGAGGAGCTCATCACCAAGTATCCTATCGACTCCATCGAGGACGGCCTCAGCGAGGAAGACTGGGAAGGCTGGGTTAAGCTTACCGCCGCTATCGGTGGCAAGTGCCAGCTTGTAGGTGACGACCTTTTCGTTACCAACACCAAGTACCTTGAGAAGGGTATCAAGATGGGCGCTGGTAACTCCATCCTCATCAAGGTTAACCAGATCGGTTCCCTGACCGAGACCCTCGACGCCATCGAGATGGCTCACCGTCACGGCTACACCACCGTTACCTCTCACCGTTCAGGCGAGACCGAGGACACCACGATCGCCGACATCGCTGTCGCTACCAACAGCGGTCAGATCAAGACCGGTTCCCTCAGCCGCACCGACCGTATCGCCAAGTACAACCGTCTGATGAAGATCGAGATGGAGCTCGGCGAGACAGCCCAGTATGGCTACAAGAAACTTAAGTAATTTCGATAGCAATTATCGAATATATCAAAAAGTCTTAAAAAAGGCGGGTTCGATGTTAAAATCGGCCCGCTTTTTTGTCGTTTGGGGGAATTTGTGTAAATTTGGCTTGGATTTTTCAGCAATGGAATTCCGTCGCGTGAGCGACACGTTAACAACCATATTCAAAATGGCAGAAAAAGAAAACATAGGGTACATTGCCCAGGTCATCGGACCTGTGGTGGATGTCCATTTCGATGTGACTGATGAGGAGGCTCAGCTTCCGCGTATTCACGACGCTCTTGATGTCGAAAGAGGCGAGGGAAAAAGGCCTTTGGTCATTGAGGTTCAGCAACATATCGGTGAAGACACTGTAAGGTGTGTCGCTATGGACTCGACAGACGGTTTGAGACGCGGAATGAAGGCTGTGAACACTCACGCTCCGATCTCTATGCCTACCGGCGCGCAGATCAGAGGCCGTGTCATGAACGTTGTCGGGGATTCCATTGACGGACTCGGCGATCTCAACGAAGACAATTCCTTGCCTATACACCGTGAGCCTCCTAAGTTCGAGGATCTCAAGACCTCGCAGGAAGTGCTTTACACCGGCATCAAGGTCATTGACCTTCTGGAGCCGTATCTGAAAGGTGGTAAGATCGGCCTTTTCGGTGGAGCCGGAGTCGGTAAGACAGTGCTCATCAAGGAGTTGATTAATAATATAGCCAAGAAACATAACGGATTCTCGATCTTCGCCGGAGTAGGGGAGCGTACCAGGGAAGGTAATGACCTGCTTCGTGAGATGATCGAGTCCGGTGTCATCAAGTATGGTGACGAGTTCGTGAAGTCGATGGAGGAAGGCCATTGGGATCTCTCCAAGGTCGATCGCAAGGAACTTGAGAAATCCCAGGTGGCGATGGTGTTCGGCCAGATGAACGAACCGCCGGGAGCGCGTTCCTCAGTGGCCCTGTCCGGACTGACCCTCGCCGAGTCTTTCAGAGACAGTGACAAGGGTGACGGCCCGAGGGACATCCTCTTCTTCATCGACAACATATTCAGGTTCACCCAGGCCGGTTCCGAGGTGTCTGCCCTTTTGGGACGAATGCCTTCCGCCGTGGGTTACCAGCCGACACTTGCCACGGAGATGGGCCAGATGCAGGAGCGCATCACTTCGACGAAGAACGGCTCTATCACTTCAGTCCAGGCTGTTTACGTGCCGGCGGACGACTTGACCGACCCTGCTCCTGCTACCACCTTCTCCCACCTCGATGCAACGACGGTGCTCAGCAGAAAAATCACTGAGTTAGGAATATACCCGGCCGTGGATCCGCTTGAGTCCACTTCCCGAATCCTTGACCCTAACATCGTGGGACAGGATCACTACGACACCGCCCAGAGGGTGAAGCAGATCCTCCAGAGGAACAAGGAGCTTCAGGACATCATCGCGATCCTTGGTATGGACGAGCTTTCGGACGAGGACAAGCTGACCGTGAACCGTGCCCGTCGTGTGCAGAGGTTCTTGTCACAGCCGTTCGCTGTGGCTGAGCAGTTTACTGGCGTGCCGGGCGTGATGGTGGACATCCAGGACACAATCGATGGCTTCCGCAGGATCCTCGACGGAGAGGTTGACTACCTGCCGGAACAGGCGTTCCTCAATGTCGGCACCTTGGACGACGCGATCAAGAAGGGCGAGGCTATTCTCGCTCAGGCGAAGTAGGAATATACCGGAGAAAGTTTTAGGAATATGTCAGAGAAAACCTCAGAGATGATTCTGGATGTCATTTCACCTGAAAGGACATTGGTTCACGCTGCCGTTGAGGCTGTGGAGCTTCCCGGCACGAAGGGCCGTTTCGAGGTCCTGCTGGATCACGCTCCGCTGATCTCTTCGTTGGAGAAGGGCGTGATCGCTTATCGTAACGGTGAGGGCACGGACAAGGTGGCGATTTCCTCTGGCTTTGTGGAAGTTAATGATAATCACGTTGTAGCTTGCGTGGAACTGTGATGAGAAAGTGGATCTACATATTCATTGGTCTTTTGCTTCCGTTGTCTTTGGCCGCGGAGGAGAAGGGTGGTGGCTTTGATATGGATGAATATCTCTACGGCCACGTCCGCGACTCCTACGAGTGGCACATCACCACGGTGAAAGGCCATCCGGTCAGCATCCCTCTGCCTGTGATAGTAGCCAGCAAGACCGGCAACGGCTTCCATATATTCAGTTCCAAGCATTTGGAGCACGGGGAATATGAAGGATTCTACATCGCCCCGGCTGGAAGCAAGTACGAGAACAAGATTGTGGAACGTGCCGCTGACGGCTCAGAGATAAGGCCGTGGGACTTTTCCATCACCAAGAACGTGTTCGGCCTGATGATCAACTGCGCTCTGCTGCTGTTCATCGTGCTCGGAACCGCCAAATGGTACCGGAAACACGACGCCCGTGAGGAGGCCCCGAAAGGCGGAGTCGGCCTGATGGAGATGCTCGTCACGATGATCGAGGATGATGTCATAAAAAGCTGCGTTGGTGAGGACTACAAGAGATACTCGCCTTACCTGCTGACAGCGTTCTTCTTCATATTCATAAACAACCTGATGGGTATCGTGCCGTTCTTCCCTGGTGGAGCGAACATCACCGGCAACATCGCCGTGACGCTCGTGCTGGCACTGTTCACCTTCTTCATTGTCAATATATTCGGAAACAAGCATTATTGGAAGGATATTCTTTGGCCGGAGGTTCCGACCTGGCTGAAGGTGCCGCTTCCGTTGATGCCGGCGATTGAGATAATCGGAATATTCACAAAGCCTTTCAGCTTGATGGTCAGGCTTTTCGCCAACATCCTCGCAGGACACTTCATGATTCTTGGAGTTGTGGCTGTGATATTCCTGACCGCTGAGCTTGGAGCCGCCTTGAACGGCAGCCTTACGGTTGTGGCTGTCCTGCTGGGTGTGTTTATGGATTGTCTGGAACTGCTTGTGGCGTTCATTCAGGCCTACGTCTTCACGATGCTGTCGGCCGTCTTCATAGGACTGTCGCGGCAGAGACCGGAGGCTTCGGAATAATTTTGGAATATTCAGAATAATTAATTTAAAATCATAGAATTATGTTACTTTCTACAATGTTGCTTCAGGCCCTCTCTCTTGGTAGAGTAGGTGCGGCTCTTGGTGCTGGTCTGGCTGCTTTCGCCGCCGCTTTCGGTATCGGTAAGATCGGTACGGCTTCCCTTGAGGCCGGAGCCCGTCAGCCGGAGAAGGCTGACCACTACAGGATGACGGCTATCATCGTCAGCGCCCTCATCGAAGGTGCCTGTCTGTTCGCTATCGTTGTTTGTCTTATCGCGAAATAGCAAATGTCACTCATCACTCCTGATTTCGGATTGCTTGTGTGGATGACGCTGATCTTCGGCATCGTCTTCTTCGTGCTGGCGAAGTGGGGCTTCCCTATGATCACCGGCTCGGTCGAGAAGAGGGCGCAGAGGATAGGGGATTCCATCAAGGCTGCCAAGGAGGCGGAGGAGAAGCTTCGCAATCTGGCTGAGGAACAGTCCCGGATGATCGAGGAGACCAGGCAGGAGCAGAGCCGGATTCTGAAGGAGGCCGCGGCTTCGAGGGACAACATCGTCGAGCAGGCGAAGGTTCAGGCGAGGGAGGAGGCTTCCCGCATTCTGGATCAGGCTCGCACGCAGATCGCCGCCGAGAAGGAGAGCGCTTTGCGGGATGTCCGCAAGGAGGTCGCGCTGCTTTCTGTCAGCGTCGCCGAGAAGGTGCTGAAGGCGAGCCTTTCGGATGGTGCTGAGCAGTCGGCTCTGGTTGATAGGCTTGTGGATGAGGTTTCCTCGTCTAAGGACTTGAAGAATTGATGCTATGAACACAGGAATTATCGCGACACGTTACGCCACCGCACTTCTGAAGCTGGTCGAAGAGACCGGCTCCGGTGAGTTGGTTGCGGCCCAGGTGCAGGTCATTGAGAAGGCTCTTGACGAAGTGCCTGATTTCCGGCGTGCCGTGGATGATCCTGCGGTTGCGGCGGTTCAGAAAATCTCGCTTTTTGAGGCTGCGTTGAAAGATTCGATGGCTCAGGAGCTGCATAAATTCCTCGAACTCTTGATCCGTAACGGCCGCATCTGTGATGTAAGGCTGGTTCTGACCACCTTCGTCACTGAATATTACCGCTCACGGCACATCAAGCGCGCGCGGCTTGTGGTCGCTGATCCGGCACTGCTGGACCCTGAGCCAACTCCTTCGGACCCTGTGCCTGTCGAAGGGTCGCTTCGACAAGCTCAGCGACCGGCATTGGAGTCCCGTCTCCGTGATTTGGTCGAGAAACAGACCGGCTGCAGGCTGATCCTGAAAACCGAAGTCAACCCGTCCCTCATAGGCGGCTTCGTCTTCGAGGTCGAGGACACCGTCCTGGACGCTAGCGTCTCCCGCCAGCTTGATTTCATCCGGCGTCAATTCATAGAAAAGAACAGAAGAATAGTTTAGTATGGACAACATAAAACCAAGTGAAATCTCCCAGGTGCTTCTGGAACAGCTGAAAGACATCGACACCTCCATCCGGTTCGAGGAAATCGGCAAAGTCCTTCAGGTCAGCGATGGTGTGGCCAGAATGTACGGCCTGACCAACGCCGAGGCCGGAGAACTGCTCGAATTCGAGAGCGGAGTCATGGGTGTCGTGATGAACCTTGAGCAGGACAATGTCGGTGCCGTGCTTCTCGGCCCTACCGATGAGGTCAAGGAAGGAATGACAGTCCGCAGAACCGGACGGATCGCCTCCATCAAGGTCGGTGAGCAGATGCTCGGAAGAGTGGTCGATCCGCTTGGCGTTCCGCTTGACGGACTCGGCAAGGTCGAAGGAGACCTGACGGAGATGCCGCTGGAGCGCAAGGCTCCCGGTGTAATATTCCGTCAGCCCGTCACCGAGCCTCTCCAGACCGGAATCATGGCAATCGACTCGATGATCCCGATCGGCCGTGGCCAGAGGGAACTCATCATCGGCGACCGTCAGACCGGCAAGACCGCCATAGCCATCGACACGATCATCAACCAGAGATCCAACTACGAGGCCGGCAAACCTGTCTATTGCATCTATGTGGCGATCGGACAGAAGGGTTCCACCGTGGCCAATATCGTGGAGACGCTCCGCTCGAAGGGTGCGATGGACTACACGGTTGTCATCGCCGCGACAGCGGCCGATCCCGCCGCGCTGCAGTATTTCGCCCCGTTCGCCGGAGCCGCTGTCGGGGAATATTTCCGTGACACAGGCCGTTCCGCTCTTGTTGTCTATGACGACCTTTCCAAACAGGCGGTGGCCTACCGTGAGGTTTCCCTGATCCTTCGCCGACCTTCAGGACGTGAGGCCTATCCGGGTGATGTGTTCTACCTTCACTCAAGGCTTCTTGAGAGGGCTGCCAAGATCATTGACCAGCAGGAGGTCGCTGAGCAGATGAACGACCTTCCGGATTCGTTGAAGGGCAAGGTCAAGGCCGGCGGGTCGCTGACAGCCCTTCCGATCATCGAGACCCAGGCCGGCGACGTGTCCGCCTACATCCCGACCAACGTGATCTCCATCACCGACGGTCAGATCTACCTTGAGACTGACCTGTTCAACCAGGGCCAGCGTCCGGCCATCAATGTGGGCATCTCCGTGTCCCGTGTCGGCGGAGCCGCTCAGGTGAAGTCGATGAAGAGTGTGGCCGGAACCCTGAAGATCGAGCAGGCGCAGTTCAACGAGCTGGAGTCATTCTCGAAGTATTCATCGGATGTGGACAGAGTGACGGAAATGGTTCTGGACAAGGGCCGCAAGAACAATCAGCAGCTGATCCAGCCGCAGTACTCTCCGATGCCAGTCGGTGAGGAGGTCGCCGTCCTTTATTGCGGCACCCACGGCTTGATGAAGGACATCAGCCTGGATCAGGTGCATGAGTTCGATGTCCTGTTCCTTGAACGGATGAGGGCTACCCATCAGACCGATGTACTTGACAAACTGTCGGCGGGAAAGGTGGATCCGGAACTGTTCAACGTGATCGAGGATGTGGCTTCCGGCGTGGTGAGGTCAATTCTTATAGATTCCGGCAAAAGGAAGATGAAAGTCAAGAAGTTCAATTAGTTGTAGAAGAATATGCCGTCACTTAAGGAGATAAAGGGCAGGATCAATTCCATCAGCAGCACTCTGGCGATCACCTCGGCGATGAAGATGGTGGCAGCCGCGAAGCTGCAGAAAGCGCAGATGGCGATTCAGAACATGCTTCCGTACGAGAGGCGACTGCACTCGATGCTCATCGACCTGATGGGGGCAATGAATATTTCCGCCGCGGCTTCGGAAGATGGTTCCGTACGTGGCTCAGGATCAGCTGAACGTGGATTTGACCAGAGTGGTGATCGGTTGAGCCTGTCGAACCGGCACGACCTGGCGGGGATGGACGGGGCATATTCATTGATGGCTCAGCGTGAGGTGCGAAAGGTTGCGATTGTCGCCTTCGCCTCCAATTCTTCGCTCTGCGGCGCGTTCAATTCCAACGTCATCCGGGAGGCCACGGCGGTGATCAATGAATACCGTGCCTCGGGTCTCCGTGATTCCGACATTGTGGTCTATTCGGTTGGCCGCAAGATGGCGGAAGCGATGAGAAAACTGGGATTCCCGAGTCCGGCAGACTTCACGAAGATGTCTGACTCGCCGTCTTATGAGGCGGCATCGGCTTTGGCTCAGGAACTGCTGGACGGATTTGTCTCAGGTCGGTTTGACAAGGTGGAACTGGTTTATAATCACTATAAATCAACCTCTTCCCAGCCGACAACCCGGCAGACTTACCTGCCCCTGTCTTTGGCTGATGCCACCGCTGACCTTCAGGCCGGAAAGATCGCAGATTCCGCCTCTGAATCCGACACGAACAGGGGCGCTGAGCCTGTCGGAGCGCCGGTGGTTCGACAGGGCTCACCAACCACGGAAGACCTGATCGTAGAGCCATCCAAGGAGGAGCTGATAGCCACCCTCCTCCCGAAGGTAATCCGCCTTCGCATATTCACCACCCTGCTGGACAGCACCGCCGCCGAGCAAGCCGCCCGCACCGTCGCGATGCAGCTCGCCACCGACAACGGCAACGACCTCCTTCAGGAACTCACTCTTGAATATAACAAGGGCCGTCAGCAGAAGATCACCTCCGAGATCCTCGACATCGTCGGTGGTTCGATGCAGTAATCCACCGGTCACTGAGCTTGTCGAAGTGCCTGATGAATATTTTTATAATCAAATCTTTTTTGTGTCTTCTTTGCGAAATTTCGTATCTTGAACCAGAAAATGACCAATGATTATGAGGCGCAATCTTAAATTCTTGATTATTACAATAATAGCGATATCTTTGACTGACGTGCTTGCCGCACGGACATATTCAAAAAGAGTAGTGCTTGGTGACGAGAGGTTCGAGGAGTACCAGCCGCTGCTGCAAGGGAAGCGGGTTGCGGTGTTCAGCAATCAGACGGGTATAGTCGGAGACAAGGTGACCGGCTCCAAGTTGGCAGACGCTCTTGCTGAATATGGCGGGTGCTTTCCTCGAAAGAGAGTTGATGAGATTTCCTTGATCCCGTTCACCGAACCTTCCGTCCCTGGCGGAAAGATTGAGTACGGTCAGCACATTGTTGATGCCTTGATCGAAAAAGGAGTGGATGTCAAGGCAATCTTCTCTCCGGAGCACGGCTTCCGTGGCAACGCCGATGCCGGAGAACATGTCAGCAGCAGTGTGGACGAGAAAACCGGAGTGGAGATCCTGTCGCTTTACGAGAAAGGCTCACGGATTCCGAGCAAGGAGAAAACCGATAAGTTTGATGTCCTTGTGATTGATATTCAGGATGTAGGCCTTAGGTACTATACCTA
>ENA-UADG01000001-UADG01000001.1-human-gut-metagenome-genome-assembly--contig:-NODE-1-length-58852-cov-8.620950_pt1 | contig 58852 bp, 50 predicted proteins | sample MGYA00243260_ERZ654246 | MGnify/ENA primary metagenome ERZ654246 (study PRJEB26926, sample SAMN06165021) | human gut metagenome | biome: ENVO:00009003; feature: ENVO:2100002; material: ENVO:00002003... | reverse complement strand
TCAGATGTGTATAAGAGACAGCACCCGGGACAACGTTCCTATAAGATTAAGTTAGTCAACTCCTATATAGTTCCCTTAAATTAAGAGAGCAGGAAATGAAAAAGGATAGTTTCTAATATTCACATTTCAATATTCGTTCAGCTCATCCGGTGGAATAGTGGTTTTGCCGGACGAAGTGCACGATTCGGGCAACTTGTCCGGTATGTAGAGCTTTTACCGGACAAGCCGATCTGTGAGTGAATATTAGGAAAATTTTTTCCGAATATGTATGCAAGGTTTTCGGGCGGCGGGATTATGTTATACGTAGCCCCGCTGCTTGATTTGGACTTAAACTACTCTTTGCAGAGCATTATCTGCTGGATGAGGTGATCGGTGGACTGCATACCGGCGGAGCCGATACGGCCGAGATTCCGGATTGTCTTCTCGATGTCTTTGTCGATGATGCCGTCGGTCTCCTTGATGCAGGTCCCCCTCAGGGCCAAGACACAGGACTGGACGGCGCAGGCCACTCCGGAGGCCACTTTCATCGCACATCCGACCTTGGCACCGTCACAGACCATACCGGTGATGTTTCCGATCATATTCTTGATCGCCGAGCAGACTTGGTCGTAGCTTCCTCCGCGGAGGAACACGATTCCGCAGGCTGATCCGGTCGAAGCAATCACGCAGCCGCACAGGGCTGACAACTTTCCAAGATATCCTTTAATGTGAATGGCGACCAAATTGCTGAGGATGAGCGCCCTGGCCAGCCGCTCGTCATCTACGTCGTATTTCAAGGCGTAAGCGATCACGGGCATACTCACCGTGATCCCTTGGTTGCCGCTGCCGGAATTGCTCATCGCCGGAAGCTTGCATCCTGCCATTCTGGCATCCGAGGCCGCGGCGGTCATCCCCATCGCAAAGCTGATGAAATCATCCCCGAAAACCTCCTGTTGGTTCTCCCTGATGGCCTTGCCGACGTTGAGACCATAGTCTCCGCTCAAACCTTCCCGCGCGAGCGCAAGGTTCAAGTCTCTGTCCGCAAGAATGAACTTGATGTCCTCGAATGTGGCGCTTTGGGCGAATGAATATATTTCCTTGACAGTCAGGTTGTAGTCCAGCGTGCATTTCACCGGTGTTGTCTCCCCGTCCCCGCCTTTCCTGAAATCGGAGACAGAGGAGTCGAGTCCTGTCTCGACAATCCTGTCGTGGTCGTCCTCAATGACAGTCCAGGACTTGTGGCCGGCTGAACTAACCGTGACCTTGACGTAAAGGATCTTTGGACTCTCAGCGACCTTGATCCGTACCTTGCCTGCGTCCACCAATCCTTTCGCTGTATCCACATCCTTGTCGGTCAGGTCCTTAAGCACCTCAAGACCATACTCGCTTTTCCCGCAGACCGCTCCGAGGGCGGAGGCGATGTAAAGCCCGACCATCCCGGTCCCGGGGATTCCGACTCCCATTCCGTTCTTGAGAATATTTCCGCTGACCTCCACGTCAACTTCATATTCAGAGAGTACGGGGACTTCTGTTTTCAAGGTTTCCGTGGCTTTGGCGGCGGCCAGCGCGACGGCGATCGGTTCGGTGCAGCCCAAGGCTGGCTTGACTTCCTTGTGCAGGAGTTCGATGAGTTCGGATTCTCTTGTAGTCATAACTGGTTATTTGTCAAGAAATTTCATTATGTCCTTAATCAGTGGTTCAATAGCGGCCTCCCCGCTGATGACCTCGATAGGGAAGCCGATGCAGACGGTCCTGTAACCATTCCCCTCAAAGCAGGTTCCGGCCGAGATGTTCGTGTCTGAGTAGCGAAGGAATGATTTCGACTTAGCAGATGATGGCACGATTCCGTCAGGGGTCTCCACGCAGTAGATGAACGGGTTGCGCTCCTTGTGGAATTGGAATTCCGGCACGCTCAGACTGATTGGGCCGTTCTTCTTAACCTTGACAGTGGCGTTGCGGCTGGCGTAGTTTGTCATCCATCTGTAGCCAAGCGTCTTCTCCACAAATTCCTTTGTTGAAGACGTGTATAAGCTGTCCTTGTGCACTGGGTAGATCCCGTCCCAGACATCCGTGCCGATGTTCGCTCCGGAGACGAGCACGTTCCCGCCATCCTCAGTGTAGCGTCTGATGGCTTGTTGTAGGCCAGTAGGGAACACCTGGAACCTGTCCGGCACCTTGCCAGTGCCGACAACGGTAGTGATCTGTTTTCCGCAGATGAGATCCAAGGCCACATCGTTTTTAGCCAAGGTCCTGTCGGCGGAGAACGCCGCCACACTCGAAGAGTGGAAAGCATATCCGGCCGCCATGAGAGCCTTGCCGTGGATTCCGCAGTAGTCGAACGTGTTCCCGGCGAAGACCTTTCCGGCCTCATTGGTCCAGGCCGCTCCGAATCCAGGATTGTCATCGTCCAGCCAAGGCAGCTCGCGGCGGAACTGGTACTGAGGGCCGATGAAATTGATTTCTTTTACGTATGGGACACCGGCATCGAGGCTCGCGTCGAATCCGGCATATTCATTGGTGTCGAACCACGCCGGAGCGGAGACTCTGGTGAAGTTGTTGACCACCAGGACGTTTTTGCCGTTGCCTGATTCCGGGATGCCGACGCTGAGGGTCTCGGAAGGGAAGCTTTTCCCACCCTTGTTGAATGCGGTCACACGATAGCTGTAGATGTGCCCAGGGACGATGGAGACCTTGGTTGAGATCTCGTTTCCTGAGACTTTGCATCCATCCAGCACACGGCCGTTGTCAAAGGCCCCGTCGTCAATCCTTGTCTGAAGAATATATCCGGTAGGGACGGCGGTTGCCTCAAGCGAGTCCACGGTGGCTTTCCAGCTGAGCCTCACGGATTTGGAACCAGTGAATGAAGTAGCGAAAGAGTTGACCGGAAGCGGCTGCACTGCATATTCGCAACCATAGCGGGCGCTCAGGTATTTAAGCATTCCTTTATAGACCGCGCGGCTGACAGTGAAGCGGAAAGACGGATCAAGTCCGAATTTCATATCCGCGAAATTCTGGTGAGACAGTAATTCGAGCAGCATCGCAGGAACTGTCGCCGTGCGGGATTCGCTGTAGGATCGGTCCCACAAGCCCCTTCTGCTCCATTCCGGATTGAATTCCTTGCGGATGTCGTTCACGATCTCTGTCTGGACAAAGTCAGCGTACATCCTCTGCTGAAGCCTGTCCTCTCCGTTGGCGAACTTGTCGCTGCCGTCGCACAGCAAGGTGTATATGGACAGCGTGCCGATGATCGAGTCATTCGGAGTCGTACCGGCGTCCGTGTGGAACGCGAACGAAAGGTCTATCGGAATATTCAGTCCTTCGGCCTTTGGATTTGTCCTTGAACCACCGGACATCCAGCCGACCCACGCGCCACGGTTGCCGTAGTCGGACGTGTAGTCATTGTCGTATTTGCTCAGGATTGTGGAATCGGCCCCGGCCCATTGCATCCAGTAGAGCGCTCCTTCCGTGAAGGACGGCATCCCTGAGGTGGTATATTCATTGACCGGCTGGTCTTTGAGGCCTCTTGCGATCTTGCCCATTCCGCCGCCGAAACGCACTGCGTCCGCTGTGATCACAGCGTTGCGGGTGACGTTGTAGCCTTTCGGGACGCTGTTGTCAAGGATCACGCAACCTTCTGAACCTTTGTCGAACTCGAATGTGCCAATGTAGATCCAGGTGCCGCCGCCCATCTTCTGGTTGACGATGAACTCACTCTCGCCGCCCAGATGCCTGACTGTGTAATGGGCGCAAGGAGTGCTGTGCGGCAGACTCTTATAGGAAATATAGACTGAATATTCCCCGCGTTCCGGAATCTCAGGGGTCCAGCGTGCCTCGGCCGCCTTTCCCCTATGGTTCTCACGGCATTCCGCTTGGCGGGCCGTTCCCATCTGAAACGGATTCTCCAGCAATGAATATGTCGCCCTGGCATCCGCGAATCCAATTCCAGCGTCCGACCAAGTTCCTGTCTCTGAATATCTTCCCTCGATTCTGACACCCTCTCCACGTCCATCCTCGAAAGCTGGATCGTTGTCTGAGATGACCTCGTTGGTCTGCGGATCCCTCTCGCGAGGAGTCATAACGTAGGCTCCGGCGTTCTCCAGCATCGGAATCAGGAACGGAAGCACATAGCTTTGGGTGTACATATCCTCGACGGTCTGGAACGTCGGCGCGCGCTGCCATTCCCAACGGTCGGTCTTCTCCTCGAAATAGCGGCCGTGGCTCTGCCAGAGGGCTATGTTACGTCCTGCCAGACCTTGGGAAAAGTCTTCCTCATCCATTTTGGTGACAAACGGATGGGTGTTACGTAAGTCCTTTGTCCTGAATTTGTTGTTAATGGATTTCCCGTCATTGCCGACCTGCGGCACAACGTATGATTCCAGCCTGTTCTTGCCCACGAACAGATTCCCGATCCCGTACTTGGAACAAGATTCCGGCATCAGATCCGTGAGTGTCTTCCTGAGCCACTTCACGTCCTTTGACCGCCAAGGGAAATCCCCCATAGCCGGTGTGAAATAAAAGTCAAGATCATAGCCTCGTCTGACGACCTTCTTGGCCTTGACCTGCGATGACACACCTGTCCTTTCGACAACAAGGGTCTGGAGTGAGTCAACCGCATCCTTGAATTCCTTTACAGACTGCGCCGCAAGGCCTGTGGAAAATGCCCCGGCGACAGCGAATAGGGTTGTTAATCGTTTGATCATACTATCGTTTGTTCTTGAATATCAGCAATTCGGCCAGCAACGTGATCACCGACGTGCTGGCGAGTGCGGTGAAATCCGCCAGAAAATCCATCGGATCCCCGCTTCTGTAGGTGGTGAAAGACTGTCCGATCTCCGTTCCGGCCGCCACGGCGCAACCTATGGCAAAAATGATGGCCACGGCCAGGGCTATCCTCCATCCTTTCCCGCTTTTAGGGCGGAACGCTGCATAGCAAAGGATCGGGAACGGGAAGAATATTATGAAATGGACAACCTTGTCCATCGGGATTCCCCACAGACTGTCCTGTCCGATCTGCGGTAAGTCTTTGAAACGACCGAAGCAGCAGTACGCCACGGCGCAGAGGTACAGGATGAACAGCAGTATGGCCAGAATCCGTTGTTTTCTCATATTCATAGATTTATTTCAGAATCAGTTCTCCGAAGAATTCGGGTCTGTGAAAGTCGGGTTTCGGGGTCTTGATCGGGTTCCAGCTGAGGAAGTGCGGATGAGCGGTAAGGTCTCCGCATTTGTAGAAATTCCCCCGCAGGCTGACCGGAAGGTTGTCCCTGTCGATTCCTATCAGCTCGAACGGGATCAGCATAGCAACCGTCCAGCTGAATATCCTGTCGTTGATCGTGACAGGCTTGCGCTCCAGGGAACTATGCCTTATGACACTTGCCAAGAGTTCCGGCCGGATGAGTGTCTTGTTGATCCTGCTCGTCCTCTTGGACGCAAGCAGCGAGCCGACACAGGTCATCTCGAAATTGTAGTATGTCCCGTCGTACGGATCCGTGACGAAGAACTCGCAGCAGCTGTCCTCCCAACTGTTTCCGTTGTCCTCCATCGCGGTTGCCCTGAGGTCAAGCCCCCTCACGTGGAACATAACCGCAAGATGGGTCTTTGTGCGGGCTATGGAACCGTTGCAATCCGGAGCGTACGGGGCGTCCTTGGGCCAGTTCTGCTCGCAGACGGCGAACTTTGACGCACCTTTCTCCATCGCAAGATCCAGTTCCTGCATATTCATCATCTCAAGTCCTTCAATCAGCGGGACCCTTATCTGTCTGACAACATTTTTCATCGCGGTGTGTTATGAATATTCCTGCGAGGCATTAAAGTGCCTGCATATCATTGAGTTTCCTATAATATCCGTTCAGCGCCAGCAAGTCCTCGTGTCTGCCACGCTCCACGATCCGACCTTCGTCCATAACGATGATCTCGTCCGCGTTTCGGATGGTCGAGAGCCTGTGGGCGATGGCTATTGTGGTTCTGGTTGACATCAGTCTGTCAAGAGCCTCCTGCACAATCTTCTCAGACTCAGTGTCAAGCGATGCGGTTGCCTCGTCCAGGATCAGGATAGGCGGGTTCTTGAGGATTGCCCTTGCGATGCTGATTCTCTGCCTCTGGCCGCCGGACAGTTTGATGCCGCGGTCTCCGATGTTGAAATCGTAGCCGCCTTCCTTCTCCATAATGAAGTCGTGGGCGTTGGCGATCTTCGCCGCCTCGATCACGCTTTCCATGGTGGCGTTCTCCACTCCGAAGGCTATGTTGTTGAAAATCGTGTCGTTGAACAGAATCGATTCCTGATTGACGTTACCGATGAGGCTTCTAAGATCCGCGATCCTGATGTCCCTGATGTCCGTCCCGTCAATCGTGATGGCTCCGCCGGTCGGGTCATAGAATCTCGGAATGAGGTCCACCAAGGTGGATTTTCCCGCACCGGAGGCACCCACGATCGCTATTGTCTTGCCTTTAGGAATATCCAGACTCACATCATCCAGAATCATCCTGTGCCCGTCCGGATAGCGGAAGTTAACGTGCTCGAACGAAAGTTTCCCGTTGAATCCGTCCAAGGCTTTCGGCTCCTTCGGCTCGATGATGTCGTTCTCCGCGTCCAGAATCTTGTTGATCCTCTCCATCGAGGCCATACCCTTAGGGATGGCGTACCCAGCCTTCGCGAAATCCTTGATAGGGTTGATGATGCTGTAGAGGATCACCATATAATAAATGAATATAGGCGCGTCGATTGTCGATTTTCCTCCGAGGATCAACGCTCCTCCGAACCACAGCACGATCATAATAAGCACGGTGCCGAGGAACTCGCTCATCGGGTGGGCGAGGGACTGGCGGATGGTCACCCGGTTGTTCTTTCTCCTCATCGCCTCGGTGACGTTGTCGAACCTGTCGGACATCTTCTTCTCGGCGATGAACGCCTTGATGATGCGGAGTCCTCCGAGGGTCTCTTCCACCTGCGCCATCACGTCACTCCAAAGTTGCTGTACCTCAAGTGATTTCCTCTTCAGGTTCTTTCCCACGACTCCCATCACCCACATCATCAGCGGGGCGAACAGGATCGTGAACGCTGTCATCTGCCAACTGATGACAAGAAGGGCGACGAAATAAAATAGGATGAGAATCGGGTTCTTGATCAGCATCTCGATCGACCCCGTGATGGAGTTCTCGACCTCCTGCACGTCACCGCTCATCCTGGCGATGATGTCGCCTTTCTTCTCCTCCGAGAAGAAGCCGAGCGGAAGGGCGAGGATCTTGTTGTAGATGTCCATCCTGATGTTCTTCACCACTCCGGTCCTGATCGGAACCATCACAGCGGATGAGCCGAAGTAGCAGGCGGTCTTCAGCGCGGTCATCACAACCAGGAATATGCATAGGAACAGCAGCACGGTTGACGCTCCGAGCGCGGAGATCTGCTGCTCCAGCATCCAATAGACGTTCGCCATAAACGCGTCCCCGAGATCCTTGAACGGCATATTCCAAACCTCGTTCCACGGGGTGAATGAATATACCGTCTCGTTGATCTTGAACAGGATGCGCAGGATCGGCACGATGATCGCGAACGAGAAGATGTTGAACACCGCCGACAGGATATTCAGAATTATCGAGCCGGCGAGATATTTCTTGAAAGGCGCGACATAGCGCTTTATCATTGACCAGAATTCTTTCATTGTCAGAGTATTTTTTCCAACCAGTGGAAGATCAGGAATATTCTTTTGCGTAAAACTTCGTAGTCGAGGGTGTCGGCGGTGTCAGTGACCTTGTTGGTCAGCATCGTGATGCCAGAGGTGAACACGGCGCAGACCAGACCGTTCTGGACGAATATCTTCTGGTCGCCGAACCGGCTGTGGAACATCTCGGTGAAACTCTTGCTGCCGTAGTAGTTGGTTGATATGTCAAGCCCCATTCCCTGTCCTTCGTTCGCCCTTGTGAGGTCAAAAGTATATTGCCCGTCACTGAGCATGATCAGGAAATCCTTTCTGTCCTTGTGGATAGGCTCAAGGGTGCTTCCGAGAATGTCGAGCACAACGGTGGAGCGAATCCTGTCCATCGTGATCGTCTCGCCGTCCACAGGATCTTTCAGTCTGCCGTTCCTGATGTCGTCCATCAGGGCCTCCGCACCGGCAGAGTTCTTTTCCTTCGCGTCGGTCGCCACGAAGATTATATTCTTTCCGTATGAACGTCCAAGATCTTTCATCTTGCGGAACATGTCCGCCACGCTGAGCATGGCCACAACCCCGGACGCGTTGTTGTCAGCACCTGGGTAGAGATTTCCGTCGATGATCCCATGACTGTCATAATGGGCGGCGATGATGACGTACATTTCTTTGGATGCCTCTCTCTTTCCAGGCAGGAAACCGAGAATGTTACGTCCCACGGCATCCCCGACTTTGAACGATCGGCTCCAACTGCCGTCAAACGGCATGAGCCCGGCGTTCTCGTAGCGTCTGGAAATCCAAAGGGCCACCTCGGCGGCTCCGCGTGAGCCTGTCGCCCTGCCTTTGAATGTGGTGTCCGTGAGGAATTCAACCTGCATCCTGAGGTTGTCTGAGTTGATGACTTTCTCGGCGTTGCGTCCAGAGGGCACCATCTTGACCTCCGATTGCTGCGCGAAAAGCTCCCCGGCGGTGACCGTGAGGAGAATCAATGCGAAAATTTTACTTAAAAGCGTCTTCAAGGCACGATAAATGTTTATCTTTGCAAACGACAAAATTAGGAATTTTAAGGATTAAAGTGAAATATATTTATATGAAAAGATTCGCGCTGACTCTATTTTTCCTGTTGTGCCTCGCTTTGGTCTCCAACGCGCAGTACGATAAGGACGTGTTTAATTTCAGAGGCCGCGCGGCTCTTGCTGACGGAAAATATTCAGAGGCAATCAGCCATTTCAACATCCTTGCGCGTCTGGACACGACAGACTGCTGGACTTTTTTCTACAGAGGCATCGCGAAATACAACCTTGGTGACCTTCGTGGCGCGCAGGCTGATTTCAACACTTCAGTAAGGCTCAATCCAGTGTTCACCAACGGCTACCATTTCAGAGCCATAACCCTCAGCCGTTTCGGGAAGTACGACGAGGCCTTGAAAGATCTGGAAAGGGCAATGGAACTAAGGCCCGGGCTTGACGGATTGTATTTCAGCAGGGGAGTGACATATTTCCTTGCCCAGCAGTTCGACAAGGCTGTGGCCGATTTTGACCGCTATATCAGAAAGGAGCCGAAAGATCCGTCCGCATATCTGAACAGGGGAGCCTCCTATCTTTTCCTCAATGACACGACAAAGGCTTTGGAGGACTACAACAGAGCCATCAGGCTGGATCGCTTCGATCCGGAAGGATATATCCGTCGTGGCCGCGTCTATGCCTTGAGGAAAGACTACAATGATGCGATAGCCGACATGGACAAGGCGATCGGCCTGGACACGACCAACACTTTCGCCTATTTCAACAGGGCGTTGATGTACTACGACCAGAACAACTACAACGCCGCGATGAGCGACCTGAACAGAGTTTTGAGGGATGAGCCGGGCAACGCGCTTACCCTTTACAACCGAAGCCTTATCAACGCGCAGGTCGGAAATATGGAGGATGCGCTCGCGGATATGGACCACGTCATCAACATCAATCCGGAGAACGTGCTCGCGTACTACAACCGTGCCTCGTACTTTGTCCGGATGGGACGCTGGATGGATGCCCTTGACGACTACGACAAGGCCATCGAACTGTACCCTGACTTCGCCAAGGCCTATCTGAACCGCTCGTATGTGAAGAATATGCTCGGCCGTACAAAGTCCTCGAAGCAGGATTACGACACGGCTCAGAAGAAAGTTCAGGAGTACCGCGCGAAGAATGCCGCGGACGAGGGGTCGTTCGCCGACACGACCAAGAAGTACAGTTCCCTGATCGCGTTGGACGCGGATTTCGCCAAAAAGGATTTCGACAACGAACTTCTTCAGAACAGGGACATCAACATCCGTCTGAAATCACTCTACAAGTTCAGCCTTGCGGCACGGCGTGACAACCAGAACATCGCTCTGAGACACCGCTACGAGAACCCGCTGATCGACAAGTTCATCTCGGACTCTCCGATCGTGATGACGGTCTCCAATTCCGACTCGCTTGTCAAACCTGAATTCGCGCACGGAATCGACGCGTCGCTCTATGGTGATTCCTATCTTGCCGCCGGGGATCCTAAGTCCTTGACAGATGCTGACAGGGCTTTCATCAAAGGACTCTACGATGTGCAGTCAAAGCAATTCACTTCAGCCTTGAACCAGTTCGACGCCGCGGTGAATTCCGAGAGCAAGGGAAAATATTCAGAATATTACAAGGCTTTCTATTATTTGAACAGGGGTGTGCTCCGCGCCGAGATGATCGATTTCATCTCATCCATCGAGAGCAACGTGCAGACCTTGACCATGGATGACAAGGGTACCACCAGAGCCCGTGTTCGTGATCAGGTGAGCCGGACGTATGACTATTCGGAGGCCATCGAGGATATGCTGGCTGCTGACAGGATCCTTCCTGGAATCCCGTACGTCTATTTCAACCTTGGCAATCTTTACTGCCTGTCCTCGAAGTTCGTGGAGTCGGTTGACAGCTACACCAAGGCGATCAATGTCTATCCTTATATGGGAGACGCGTACTATAACCGAGGTCTTGTACTCATCTATCTGAAAGACAAGGAGAAAGGTTGCATCGACCTTTCGAGGGCCGGTGAGCTCGGTGTCGGTGATGCCTACAGCGTGATCTCGAAATATTGCGAAGAGGAGAAGAAGTGATGCTGAAGTTTTTTAGTCTTTCCAGCGGCAGCTGCGGCAATTGCTATTTCCTTTCCGACGGTAGATCGGGGCTTCTCATCGACGCTGGAGTCAGCCAGCGGCGTTTGAAGAAGACTCTGATGGAGCACGGCTTAGGTGTGGATTCCTTTCAGGCTGTGCTTGTGACACATGATCATCTTGATCACATCAGACAGCTGGGTTCGTATTGCAAGCATCTGAAAAAGCCTGTATATGCGACCGCCGTGCTGCACGAGGCTCTTTCGCATCACACATTCACAAGGGACTACATCTCGGATTACCGTTGTGTCCTTCCGGATGAAGGTCCTGTCAGGATCAGACTGCGTGGGGATATTCCGGAAGAGGAACTCCCGTTGGTCAGTCATTTTGTGGTGCCGCACGACGCGACCCAGACCGTAGGTTATTTCATCGAGTGGTCAGGGGTAAGGTTCTTCCTGATGACCGATGCCGGCAGGGTGACTGACGAGGCTATTGAATATGCCCGGAAGGCCGACGCGGTTGTCTTCGAGTCGAACTACGATTCCGGAATGCTGATCGGGGGCCCTTACCCACACGAACTCAAGATGCGTATATGTCAAGGCAACGGTCACCTGAGCAACGATGAGTGCGCCTCGGCCATCCGCCGTTTCTGGCATCCCGGCCTCAAGAACATCTTTCTCTGCCATCTAAGTGAGAACAACAACACACCGTCTCTCGCCTTCGACTCCGCCGCCGATGCCCTTAGGTCGATTCGCCTTGACGGTCACCTCACCGCAAAGGAAATCACCAACCTCCAGACCCTTCCCCGCACCCGCGCCTCCCAGATGTTCACCTTGTGATAAACGGCTAAGCCTTCGAAAGACTAATACAGACTCTGGCAATATAATCCAGGAATATGCCTCTTGGTGTTCAGGGTGTGAATATATTTGCGCACCTAAGAAAGGAAGATGTTATTGAAGGCGGGATGCGTTTGGCTACTTGATTGATTTGTAATAGATAGGAGTACGGTTGTCTTCTCCGCTGAATATTCCGATAAGGTCACGGAGGAGGAGGTCGGGGCGGACAACACCGCTTTCCCAGAAATCGTTGCCACCATTGGGGTTGAGGCGGTTGTTGTCGTTCCAGACAACGCTTGCGGAGGTGTCACAGGAGTTCGTAGCGCATCCTTTGGTTCCGGAATATCCTATGGCTGAGGCGTTTCTCTGTATGTTCCTATGGAAGTCCTCGAACAAGGGGTTGACTGAAAGAAGTTGCTCCAACGTCTGGCACCAACCGACATTCATCCAAAGATCCGCTTCCTTTGACAATGAATATGCCGTCTCGACCGAAATCTGGCCCGAGACTGAGCTTCCGGATTTGGTTCCGAGAATCTCCCCGCCGGCATCCTTGAACAGGGTGGTGAGATAACTTTCCTGTCCGGGAATGAACCATTGGTCCTTGTACGGGATGTTGACCAGAATCTTTCTTTGTTTGTGAGTCGTTCCTTTGGAATCCAGTTCAATATTTCTGTTCAGATTACTTTGAACTGAATCACGTAAGTTTATGTAGTTCTCCGAAACGACCTTAAGCACCGAGTCAGCCGCGGCCATATTCCCTGTCAACGCTCCAAAAAGGCGTATGTAGGCGGCTCTGGCCAGAGGGTGTCGCTCAAGATGCTCATTGACAATGAAAGTCTTTATTCCCAGCGACTCAAGTTTCGAGAAGAACTGCGACTTCACAGGGGAGACTGAATATGTCAGGAGCAGGTCCGGCTTCAGGGCCATTATCTTCTCGTAGTCAGGGCTTGCGTCATAACCGATGTCCACCACCGTTCCGTTGCTTAGGCCGGCTGTCACTGAAGAGTCGCAGACATATTCACCGCCCGACACCCCGACAATCACCGAGTCCGCCCCGACGGCATCCAGAAAACCGATGTGGGAAGTGCTCGTAACTATCAATCTGCCAAGAGGTTGGCTGATGGATATCGTGTCCCGGCTCCCGTCAAACGGCGAGATCGAGACCAATGAATATCCCCCATCAGCTTCCGGGATTATATTCATAAATTGCGGTTCGATAACGTCCTGCGGCAAGTCTCCGCTGACATTCCGCGCGCATCCGCAGACACTTGCGGCAAACGCGGTGGCCAAGAAAATATATTCGTAGAATCTCATATCATCGCAAATTTAATTGTTTTTTGCTATCTTCGAAGTCTGTTCGGTGGAAATCACTTGCTGATGTCAAGATAATGCCGGATTTTATGAATATGCCGACTTGGCTTTTCTGACAAGATGAGCGTGAGGGCAGGAAATGAAATTTGAAAATTTGTAATATTATGGGAAAATATAACTTTGACGAGATGACGATAAGGCGCGGCACGAACTGCGTCAAATGGGATGCGGAGAGTCCGGTCGGGCCGATTTCGGAGGATGTGATTCCGCTTTGGGTGGCGGATATGGACTTCAAGGTGGCTCCGGAGATCGTGAACGTGCTGAAAGATCGTGTGGATCAAGAGATTTTCGGCTACACCCACGTGCCGGATTCCTACTACGAGGCTGCCGTCAACTGGTGGGAGCGCCGCAGAGGGTGGCACACGGAGAAGGATTGGTACCTCTACATTGCAGGGGTGGTTCCGGCGATGTCGGTGGTTGTCAAGGCTTTGACGCAGTACGAGATTGTGGACGACGAGGTGGTCGAGAAGCCGAACCGTGGACGTGGCCCTCACGGTGAATTGCCGAAGATGATCATCCAGAGTCCGGCGTACAACTGTTTCTTCTCCACCGCGAAGAACAATCTTTGTGAACTCTCAATCAACAAACTGATCTACGACACGGAAGGTGATCAGGCCACTTGGTACATTGATTTCGAGGATCTTGAGAGACGTGCCGCCGACCCGATGGCCAAGGTGCTGCTGTTCTGCAATCCTCACAACCCTTGCGGACGTGTCTGGCCTCGTGAGGACCTTGAGAGGGTAGCCGACATCTGCCGCAGAAACGGTGTGATCGTCATAAGCGACGAGATCCATTGCGAACTGGAAATGCCTGGCTATCACTTCACTCCGATGGCTTCTATCTCACAGGTAGCCCAGGACAATACCGTCACGATGAACTCTCCAAGCAAGTCGTTCAACATCGCCGGTTTGGGAATATCCAACATCATAACCAACAATCCTGACTGGAAGAAAATCATCGACAGGGTAATCAATATCAACGAGTTGTGTGAGGTGAATCCTTTCGGTGTGCTTGCGCTTCAGGCCGCCTACAACGAGGGTGAGCCGTGGCTCAAGGAGCTTAATGAATATCTTTACGGGAATTACCGCGCGTTGCTGTCGTTCTTTGAGGAGAACCTTCCGGAGTTCCCTGTCGGCAAACTGGAAGGAACCTACCTTGTGTGGGTGGATGTCAGCGCTTTGAATATGTCCGCTAACGACATAGAGAACAGCCTCTTGCTCAATGAGAAGGTCTGGATCAACTCCGGCGTGATGTACGGCCTTGATGGCTTTATGCGCATCAACATCGCCTGCCCTCGTGCCCGTCTCCAGCAAGGCCTTGACCGCATCGCAACCGGCTTTCACCGCCTGATGAAATAAATGGTCGCGAGCTTGTCGAAGCGATAAATATCAATATGCCGTCGAAAAATAACCGCTGAAATGAGCCGCCGAAAAAAGGCAAAAGTCAAATTTTGCACGTTACCAAAATTTGACTTTTGATTTTTCGGCGGCTTGCGTGTTTATGTCAGTTTATGCATAATTATATCATATTGCTATGTGATGACATACTTTATTTTGCTTTATTTTGCTTTGTATTGCTTTGCATTGCTTTGCATTGCTTTGTATTGCTTTGCATTGCTTTGTATTGCTTTGCATTGTATTGCATTGTATTGCATTGTATTGCATTGTATTGCATTGTATTGCATTGTATTGCATTGTATTGCTTTATTTAGCCATCCAGGTTCAGTGAAGTGCCATCACGAACCTTAGCCACCCGCGGCTATAAGCGGGTGGGGCCCAAGCGCAGCTTGGGAGGGACGGAGCGCGAAGCGCGGAGGGTTTGTGGTGACACTTCACTGAACCCTGGCCATCACGAAACGTCGTTTAGAATATTATCTGAAAATCAAGGACTTTGTCTTGGCCAAAAGTGCCAGTGATGTGAGTCACGGAGTCAGTACGGTAAGTGAGCGGCTTCCTGTCAGACAACTCTATGGTGATGAGGTCGCCGGTGCGGATGTAGAGTAGCTTTGTGGCTTCAACGATGGCATCCTCGATCATATTCAACGATGGTTGGTCAAAAACAAAAAGGTCATGTCCGTTCCGGAACAGGCGGAAATGACCGTTTTTCTCCAATCTTTCTGGAGGAAACATTGGTGACGGGAGGAAGGAGGTGTGGTCGAGGCAGATGGCCTGGGCGTAGCCTTCCGGGGTGCCGTCAAGCATATTCTCCGGGTAGAGGAGGACTCCGAAACCGATTGAGTCGTAGTACCTTGACGCGAATTTCCTCCCGACGCTGCGGCCTGGCTTCAGGATGCGGGCGAAAAGGACGGGGGAATATGTCAACTCGTCAACGAACTCTGGAGGGTAAAAGTCCTCGTTGTCTTTCTCCCACGTTGTGTCCGGGCGAACGGTGATGTGGCCGGATGATGTCTTTACTATTATATTCATAAATCAATTTCCCGCAGGAAATGCCGCATTCCGCCGACAGTTAAAAGAGTTTGCCGGAGAATTTGTCCTTCAGACCGGCTACTGCACTGTCAAACGCTTCACCCTCAAGTGGCTTGCTCATTTCGGCCTCTCTGGCTTTGGCGGCTTCCTTTTTCTCCTTGTCGAACTGCTCCTTCAGGCGTGCGAACTGTCGCTTGGTGTCCATCGTGAACTCACCGTTCTCGATCCAGGCGAAGTAGGCCGGCTCGGTCTCATATACCTCCCTGGCCGTGTGGCCCTTGTGCTTTCCGAAACTGATGGTCGGCTCGTCGTTCTTGCCGAGAATCAGTCTGCCGGCATAGTCAACGGTGCGTGGACGGCCGGCGACTCCGGACAGGAACTCGACATCGTTCTTGAGAACCTGCTCGTGGTACTTTGTCGGAGTCTGGTACATATCCAGTTGGCCCTTAAGCACTTCATATGTAGCCATAGTGTCAGCCTCGGCTGAATGGGCGTTCTCGAAATCCTCTCCGCCGCAATAGAAACGGTATGCGGCCTTGAGGTTGCGTGGCTCCATATAATGGTAGATCGTCTGCACGTCGATCATCTGCTTGGAGTGCAGGTCGATGTCCGTGGCCTCAAGGGTTGCCTGGGCCTTGGCCTTGTTCTCAGGAGTGTTCCTTGGATCCGCAAGCCTGCGCATACAATAGGCACGTACCCTCTCAAGTTCCTCGGACAGCATCGGCAGGTCGAACTTTGTGGAATTATACCCTGCCAGATCACTGTCTCTCAGCCAATCCACGACTTCGGCCGCAATCTCGATGAATTTCTTCTCCTTTGCGACATCCTCATCCTTGATCCCGTTCACCTGACTGGCCTCGGGATTGATCGGATGCTGTTTGCGGAGAGTGTAGTCCCAAGGACAGACCCTCCAGGTCTTCACATCATGGTGTCCGTCAGGGAACACCTTGACAAAACTCAGTTCGACAATGCAGTCATTGACAATATTAAGCCCCGTGCTCTCAATGTCAAAGAAAAGCAGAGGCCTTTCAAGAGAAAGTTCCATAGCTTTGATTCTCCGAAGGTTAAACCATGATAGGCATCAGGATTCCGCAGATCTTTCCGCTCTCATCATCCTCTTCTGAAGGAATGATGAGGGCAGCCCTGCGCGCGTCGGCGAACTTCATCACGACTGTCTCGCAACTCATGTTGGCGAGGATCTCCGTGAGGAATGTTGACTTGAATCCGATGGTCAGCTCGTCACCGCTGTAGTCGCAGTTGATCTTCTCGTAGGCTGCGATGGCGAAACCGAGATCCTGTGCGGTGATCTCCATCTGTCCCGGCTTGAGATCCAGCTTGATGTGGTTGGAAGCCTTGTTGGCGCAGACGGCCACACGCCTTACCGTGTTCAAGAACATCGCCCTGTCGATCTTCAGCACGCTGGAGTTGTTCTGAGGGATCACATCGCGGTACTTAGGGTACTTGCCGACAATCAGCCTGCACACCATGGTAGTCTTCCCGAAGGTGAAGAGGACGGTGCTGGAATCGAACGCGATCTCAACAGTTCCGTCGTCTTTCCCGAGGATGGACTTCAGGACGGCCGCCGGCTTCTTGTGAAGAATGAACGAGCATTTCTCCGGGGTCTTCACTTCCTTGGCCGTGTAGCAGATGAGCTTGTGCGAGTCTGAGGCCACGAGAGTGGTGGATTCCGGTCCGAAATCAAAGAATATTCCGTTCATCGCGGGTCTGATCTCATCGTCGGCGGTCGCATAGATCGTGCTGTTGATGCCTTCGATCAGGCTTTCGGCCGGGAATTCAAGTTTCTCCGCGTCGTCGCTCGTCCCCTTGATCTCAGGGTAGTCCTCGGCAGGGAAGAAAGGAAGCACGGAGTTACCGCTTGTCCACTTGCACTCGATTGAGCTGTCGCTGGCGGTGCAGATCGCTACAGGCTGGTCAGGAAGTTCCTTGAGAAGGTCGATGATGTGCCTTGCGGGAACGGCGATCCTGCCTTCCTCTTCGGTGGTGTCCACTTCGATTTCAGTCCTGAGGGTGAGCTCCGAATCCGATGCGGTGACCTCAAGGATGTTGCCTTTGAGGTCAAACAGGAAGTTTTCCAGAATCGGAAGCGCGGACTTGGCCGGGATGGCCTTGGAGATGTCCATCAGTCCTTTCAGAAGCTCGGAGCTTGATACGTTGAGTTTCATATTCGTGTGTTTTTTAATTCATTGTTTTCCGGCCGCCGGAGGGTGGCCTCTGTAAAAGGCAAATATACGAATATTCCCTTAATATTATGGCATCATATTTGATTTTTTGCCTAAGGCTTCGGAAACACCATCCGGATGCTTGTGATTGAATATTGATAAATTTAATTAATATGTCAGAAATGAAAAAAGGTTTGTTAACAGTGGTGCTGTCAGTATTGTTCAGCGTGCTGGCGGCATACGGTGTCGTCAAGGCGGCCACCGTGAATGATGGAGACAATGTGACAAGTACAGAGAACGGAACGGTCACAAAGACTGTCAATCTGGCACAGTCGGACTATCCGGATCTGACTTACGCCGCGGAGGCTGCGGTTGATGCTGTTGTTTATGTGGAGGTGACGGTGACTCAGCAATATCAGATGACGGATCCGTTCTTCCGTTTCTTCTTCGGGGATGAAGGCCCTCAGACAAGAGAGCAGCAGGGTAGCGGCTCTGGAGTGATCATCCGTCCTGACGGCTACATCGTGACCAACAACCACGTGGTCGCCAACGCGACGAAGGTACAGGTCACCCTGAATAACAACAAGGTATATGACGCCAAGGTCATCGGTACTGACCCGGCTACGGATGTCGCTTTGATAAAGATTGACGCTCAGGGACTTCCGACGCTTCCGTTCGGGGATTCCGACCAGTTGAGGCTCGGTGAGTGGGTTCTGGCCGTGGGCAGTCCTCTTGGCTACCAGCTCAGGTCCACCATCACGGCCGGCATCGTCAGCGCCAAGGGACGTTCGATGGCGCACGATCCTCGTGAGAGAAACAATGGCGGAATCCAGATCGAGTCCTTCATACAGACCGACGCGGCTGTCAACCCTGGCAACTCAGGCGGAGCGTTGGTCAACAAGACCGGCGAACTGGTCGGCATCAACACCGCTATTGTTTCACAGACGGGAGCATATTCGGGATATTCATTCGCTGTGCCGGTGAATATTGTGAAGAAGGTTGTAGAAGACTTGATTGACTTTGGGTCAGTGAAGAGAGCCGTTCTTGGAATCGCTATGTCTGATCTCAGCGAAGGTCTTGCCAAGAATCTGAAATATGATTCTGTCGATGATATGTTGAAAAAATTGAAACTTTCTTCTCCGGAAGGCGTATATATCAGAGAGGTTGCGAAAGGCAGCTCCGCTGACAAGGCCGGAATGAAGGAAGGGGATGTGATTGTGGCCATTGACGGAACCGATGTGAAGAGTGGCTCCGCAGTTCAGGTCAAGGTCAATACCTTCCACCCGGGTGACAAGGCTAAGGTCAAGATCATCCGTGACGGCAAGGAGAAGGAACTTGAGGTCACATTCCAGGGCAGCAGCACCGAGAACGGTACTGTGGTCGGTGACGGAGAGATCGCTTTCTTCGGCACGACTCTTAAGGAGGCTTCCAAGGAGACTCTTGCGAAGTTCGGTCTGAAGAAAGGTGTCGAGGTCACATCCGTCGGAAGCGGCAAGATGCTTGAGGCTGGCGCTTCGGAAGGAATGATCATCACCTACGTCAACGATCAGCCGGTCGGCACACCTCAGGATGTTTTGAACATCGCCAAGTCCGCAAAGAGGGCGGTTTACATCGAAGGTGTCACAGCCAACGGTAGAAAAGCCTTCTTCGGATTCAGTAAAGAGTAGTTGATGAAGGTTATAGGATAGTGTTTCCCTGACGGAAACGGCTCCGCGCCTTCCGTCAGGGAAATTTGTGTATTACAAGATATGAGGCAATTAAAGATTACAAAGTCAATCACCAACCGCGAGAGCGCGTCCCTGGACAAGTACCTCCAGGAGATCGGCCGCGAGGAGTTGGTGTCTCCGGAAGAGGAGGTAGAGCTTTCCCAGAGAATCCGCAAGGGTGACCAGAAAGCTTTGGAGAAACTCACAAGGGCCAACCTTAGATTTGTGGTTTCTGTTGCGAAGCAGTATCAGAATCAGGGGCTTAGCCTTCCGGATTTGATTAATGAGGGTAACCTCGGCCTGATCAAGGCCGCCGAGAAATTCGACGAGACAAGAGGCTTCAAGTTCATTTCATACGCTGTGTGGTGGATCCGTCAGTCAATCCTTCAGGCTCTCGCCGAGCAGTCCAGGATCGTCAGGCTTCCGCTCAACCAGGTAGGATCCTTGAACAAGATCAACAAGGCCCTCTCACAGTTCGAGCAGAAGAACGAGAGAAGCCCTTCCAATGAGGAACTCTCCGAGATGATAGACATCCCGCAGGACAAGATCTCCGACACCCTCAGGGTGTCCGGAAGGCATGTGTCCGTGGATGCCCCGTTCGTAGAGGGCGAGGACAACAGCCTTCTGGATGTGATTCCTAACGACGACTCGCCGATGGCCGACAGAGGCCTTGTGAACGAGTCCCTCAGCACCGAGATCGAAAGGTCTCTCCAGATCCTGACGACCCGTGAGCGCGAGATCATCAAGTCGTTCTTCGGCATCGGCTGTCAGGAGATGACCCTTGAGGAGATCGGCGAGAGGCTTGACCTTACAAGAGAGAGAGTCCGCCAGATCAAGGAGAAGGCGATCCGCAAGCTAAAGAAACCATCCGCAAGCAAACTTCTTAAAACCTATCTCGGTTAATGACCCCGGAACTTTTTATCGCCTCTAAGGCTTCAGAAGCCATCAAGGCACTCTATAACGCCGACATCGAACCGTCGGCGCTTCAGGTCTCCGTCACAAGGAAGGAATTCACCGGAGACTTCACGCTCGTCGTCTTCCCGCTCCTGCGTCTGTCGCACTCCACTCCGGAGAACACGGGCAACGCCATCGGAGAATGGCTGAAGGCGAACGTACCGGAAATTTCTGAATATAACTGCGTCAAAGGTTTCCTTAACCTTCTGTTCTCCAATCTCTTCTGGAACGAACTTTTCGGAGAGATCGTTGCGGACAAGGACTTCGGTGACCTGCCGACGACCGGCAAGAACATCATGGTCGAGTTCTCGTCGCCGAACACCAACAAGCCTCTGCACCTCGGCCACATCAGGAACAACCTTCTGGGTGACTCGGTGTCAAGGCTTCTGAAGGCCAGCGGCAACAACGTGATCAAGACCACCCTTGTCAACGACAGGGGAGTGCACATCTGCAAGTCCATGCTTGCATGGCTGAAGGTCGGCAACGGCGCGACTCCGGAGTCCACGGGAATTAAGGGCGACCATCTTGTCGGGGATATGTACGTGGCTTTCAACGACATCTACAAGAAGGAAGTCGAGGAGTTGATTGCCGGGGGAATGGACGAGGAGACCGCCAAGAAGGAGGCCCCTTGCCTCAAGGAAGCCCACGAGATGCTCCAAAAATGGGAGGCCGGCGACAAGGAGGTCCGCGACCTTTGGGCCAGGATGAACGGCTGGGTGCTCAAGGGCTTCGACGAGTCCTACAAGGCTCTCGGAATCACTTTCGACAAGGTTTACTACGAGTCCCAGACCTATCTTCTTGGTAAGGAGTTGGTTCAGAAGGGACTGGATATGGGCGTGTTCGTGAAGGATCCGGACGGCTCCGTCTGGTGCGACCTCACGGCCGACGGACTTGACAGGAAACTGCTCATCCGTTCTGACGGAACGTCGGTTTACATCACCCAGGATCTGGGAACGGCCGAAAGGCGTTTCGCTGAATATCACCTTGACTCTCACGTCTATGTGGTCGGCAACGAGCAGAACTACCACTTCCAGGTGTTGAAACTGATCCTCAAGAAGTTGGGATTCGAATGGTCCGACAACATATTCCATCTTTCCTACGGAATGGTCGAGCTGCCTGAGGGCAAGATGAAATCCCGTGAGGGAACAGTTGTGGATGCCGATGACCTTATCCAGAAGATGTACGAGGAGGCGAGAGCCACTTCCGACGAGTCCGGCAAGCTGGCCGACATGAGCGAGGAGGACAAGGCGAAGCTCTATCATATGATAGGTCTTGGTGCCCTTAAGTACTTCATCATCAAGGTGGATCCGAAGAAGACGATGCTCTTCAACCCGAAAGAGTCCATCGACTTCAATGGCAACACCGGCCCGTTCATCCAATATACCCACGCCCGCATCCGCTCCATCCTGCGCAAGGCCGCGGAGAAAGGCATTGAATATTCCGCCTCTCCTATGCCGAAGGTTGAGCTCAGCGCCAAGGAGATCAGACTCATAAAGTTGCTGAACACCTTCCCGGCCAAGATCGCCGAAGGCGCGCAGGCATATTCACCGGCCGTCATCGCCAACTATGCCTACGACCTCGCCAAGGAGTTCAACCAGTACTACCACGACACGCCGATCCTGAAGGAGGAGAACGAGGATGTGCTCAAGATGCGTCTGGTGCTGATCGACACGCTTTCCGCTGTCCTTCGCAAGGCGATGGGCATCCTTGGAATCGAACTTCCTGAGAGAATGTAGGAATATCCAGATGTCCGAAACGGATTATATGTTCCCGACCTCCAAAAAGGAGGTTGAAGCCTTAGGGTGGGACTACATCGACATCATCCTTTTCACGGGTGATGCCTTTGTGGACCACCCTTCTTTCGGCACGGCCTGCATAGCCCGCTGGCTTCAGCATTTCGGCTACCGGGTCGCTGTCGTTCCGCAGCCTAACTGGAGGGATGACCTCAGGGATTTTAAGAAGTTAGGCGCTCCGAGGCTCTATTTCGGAGTGAACGCCGGTGCTATGGATTCGATGGTGAACCACTACACTGCCGGCAAGCGTCTCCGTCACGATGACGCCTACACGCCGGAAGGCAAGGCCGGACAGAGGCCGGATTATGCGGTCAGTGTCTATACGAACATATTAAAAAAACTCTATCCCGATGTTCCGGTCATCATCGGGGGAGTCGAGGCTTCGCTCCGTCGGCTTACCCATTATGACTATTGGAAAGATGAACTTGTTCCGTCCATATTGCAGTGGTGCAAGGCTGACTACCTTTGCTACGGGATGGGGGAGAAGCCGATGATCGAGCTGACGAGAGCCATAGAGGCACAGAGGAATATTCACGAAATCCATAGGATCCCGCAGATCGCTTTCCTTATGAGCGGAAAATGGAAGGTCAAGGAACCGTTGGTGCTTCATTCGTTCGAGGAGTGCAAGAAGGATAAGAAGGCGTTCGCCGAGAACTTTCATCTGATTGAGACTCACGCCAATATGATGCATCCTGCGACGATCATCGAGCCTGTCGGGAATGGTTATGTGCAGATCAATCCGCCATATTCACCGTCCACGACCGAGGAGATGGATTCGTTCTGGGACCTGCCTTTCACCAAGTTGCCGCATCCGCGCTACAAGGGGAAGAGGATCCCGGCCTATGACATGATCAAGGATTCCATCATCACTCACCGAGGGTGCTTCGGAGGATGTAATTTCTGCACCATCGCCGCGCATCAGGGTAAGTTCATCCAGTCCCGTTCGCAGGAGTCCATAGTCGCTGAGGTTAGGAAATTGGCCAAGATGCCAGGCTTTGCGGGGAATATCTCCGATCTCGGGGCCCCTACGGCCAATATGTATATGATGCGTGGCAAGAACCCGGACCTTTGCGACAAATGCCGCAGGAAATCCTGTCTGTTTCCGGCTCCGTGTCCGAATATGAACCGCTCTCACAAACAGGTGCTTGAGTTGTACCGGAAGGTCGATGCCGTGCCGGGAATACGCCATTCCTACATCGGCAGCGGGATCCGTTACGATTTGTTCCTCGATGAGAAAGGCTTTGTGGACGAGACATCCAAGCCTTACCTCAAGACTTTGATTCTTGACCACACTTCCGGCCGAATGAAGGTGGCTCCGGAACATACCGAGGACAAGGTGCTCCAGTACATCGCCAAGCCGTCTTTCAAGCTCTTTGAGAGATTGCGCTATGAGTTCGACAAGATCTGCGCCCAGAACGGACGGCGCACCGGAATCGTTCCATATTTCATCTCCTCGCACCCAGGCTGCACGATGAAGGATATGGAGAACCTGTCCAAAAATCCTGCTTTGAAAGGAATATATATGGATCAGGTGCAGGATTTCACACCGACTCCGATGACCACCTCATCCGTGATGTACTACACCGGAATCGATCCTCGAACGATGAAACCGGTCTTTGTGGAGCGTGATCCGGAGAAGAAGAAACGGCAGAAATCGTTTTTTTTCAGAAAATAGTTCGCGGATTGCTTCTCAATTCGGAAAAATGTCTTAATATTGCACCCGAAAACGATAAACAATCTTTATTTGGTTTATATGAGTATGGCACCAGATCAGAAGAAAAGACACGTGGTAAGCTACGAGAATATGTCCGAAGCGCTTGCCGCAGCGTTCAATGAGAAATATCCAAGAGGTTTCAGCGACTATCTCCCTGACCTTGTCAAGTATCCAAAACCTGACGGCACCAGTTTCTATGCTGTTACCGTCGAGACGGATGATTCCATCAACCTTGTGAAGATCAAGGTGAAAACCGATGATGCCGAGGCTCTTGAGAGATGGCTTGAGGGAGAGGAGGACGCCGAGAACGAGGATGTTGCAGGATCTTCAGCTGACGCTCCGGCCGACACCACCCTTCCGGATGACAACATCTCTCAATACGGCGGAGATGACGATTCCGCTGAATAGTCAGGAATATAGTTTATAACAATTCAAGGCCTGGATTCCAGTAGGATTTCAGGCCATTTCTGTATCCTTTTTCAGAGGGACAATTATCACTTCTCAAGCGTCTTTCGGTCCTCATCCCGCTTTTAGAGTGTGGAGTTTCTTCACAGTATGAATTTATCTCATTATGATTTATGTGTGGGGTGTTTTCGTTATTTTTGTGTCCGGAAAAATGTAATGATGTTGAATTATCTTCATAAGATATTGGAAAAAGCACTTCTTTTGGTGCTTGCCTTTGGCGTTGTCGCATGCTCAGAAGGCATTACAATCGCTGATTTGAGGAATGGGGACCTGTTGTTCGTGGTCAATGGCCAAGGGAACAACATCACGGATGTGACGGACGGGGTGGATGGACTTGGAATCGATCATATCGCGGTTTTCTCAGACGGGAACGTCGTTGAGGCTATTCCGGAATATGGAGTTGTGGAAAACCCGTTGGACAGTTTTCTGGTCCGATTGAGTGATAGGGAGTCAGTGCTTGTGGGGAGGATTGAAGGGGTGGACGTTGAAGAGAGTGTGGCGAATGCGAGAAAGTTCCTCGGAAGGCCCTACGATGACATATTTATGCCGAGTGACAGCGCGATCTATTGTTCGGAACTCGTGCAGAAGTCGTTTGTTTTCAAAGACAGGTTAAAAGAACGTGACCATAATGTGAAAGGAATGGCGGTGGTGCGTGATGATGTGAAAGATATGAATCCGAAAGTAACAGGGAGCGGGGATAAGCATTTTGTTTTCGGCACGATTCCGATGTCCTTTCACGACAGCGCCGGAAGGGTGACTGAATTCTGGACAAAATTCTATGAGGTGCGTGGGTTGACGGTTCCTGAGGGAGAGCCCGGGACGAACCCCGGCCAGCTTTCCCGTGACCCTAATGTCAGGATTCTTGGTTATTTACAGTAATTTGGCTAGATTGTCGTAATACTGCTTGCTGACGGGAATATGCCCGACTCCGTCGCGGATGAACTCCGTGTAGATGACACCGTCCTTGTCTCTGCTCAGTACCTTGATGTGGCGAGGATTGACGTAATATGACCTGTGGCAGCGCACGAATCCGTGCTTGAGGGCGTCAGTCTCAAGGCTTTTCATCGAGTTCCTCAGCTGGTATGTCTTGACACGGTCGTTCTCCAGATAGTGGATGTTGATATAATTGGCTTCCGCGCTGACATAAAGCACGGCCGAAGGGTCTATCGTCAGTTTCAGCCTTTTGTGCTCATCGTAGAACTTTACCAGAGACTCCTCCGGAGCCTGCCCGGCGTTGGCCAGATCGTAGTTCTTGTTGGATATGATCCTCAGCAGAATGCAGAGCAGGTATGGATAGACCAGCGTCAGGCACACGACTTCAAAACAGTAGGAAAGTGCCGTGAAATATGGCATACCTCCGGCTTTCTTGTAGAACAGCGAGGTGTAGAGCGCGAAGAAGAACGACGTTACCAGCACTTCTCCGAAGCACCAGACCGCATAATGCCACCATCTGAAAGGAATATACTTGTAGAGGAACGAGAAAACAAGCCGTGTCAGGGCCAGTACACCGATCATAATGCAGGACAGCATCAGCAGATGGAATGTCCACGATTTTCCTCCGATGTCGTAAAAATCCGACAAAGAGAACGGATTATAGACAAAGCAAAACACGAAGAAGAACAGCGGCATCAGCACCGCGTATTTTACTTGGCTGGCGTAGCCTTTCGAGACCCTCAATGGTGTGTTCATAGCCTTAAAACTTGTCCCAATCCCGTCAAAACCGTCCCGTGATATGCCGGGACGAAATTCCCGAGTCTGGATTTTCGTCCCTAAAATACTGCAATTTTTCCGCCAAACAAGGGTTTTGTGACATTTTTCATACCTCTGAAAACACTTTCTTCGTCACAAGGAGCAAATACGGTACTTTTGCAGACGAGAAATCAAACACAATGATTATGGAACAGATCATAAACACTTTTGAATATTCCGTGGCTCCGGAGAACATAGACTATCAGGGTCAAGCCACCGTGCCTTCCATCTGTGGCAGCATCATCAACGCGATCGGACAGAACATCCGCAAGGAAGGCTGCGGAATCGATGTGATGAGAAAAGCGGGGCGTTCGTGGGTCCTGCTCCGCTCGGCTTTCGAGATAGATGACCGGCCAAGCCTTTACGACAACTATAACGTCAAGGTTTGGCCGGTGAAAGGCAAAGGTCTTACATATAACAGATGCGTCAAGTTGACGGACGCGGAAGGAGAGGAGATCGGCCGAGGGACAACTGAGTGGTGCGTGATCGACATACACACCAGAAAGCCGATTTTCCCTGAGCTCGGGCTTACGGACGTGGATATTCCTATTCCTTGCAAAAGTCCAAGGCGTATAATCGATTTCCTGCCGGATTTCATCAAGCACAAGGAGGTCGGTTACAGTGAGTGTGACTTCAACGGGCATCTGAACAACACCCATTACATAGAGATGTTCTATAACCTCCTGCCGGAGAGCGTGTTGTCAAGCGGGCTGTTCACCAGGATAGACATCAATTTCCGGCGTGAGGTTCATCGCGGCGATGATGTGTCGTTCGGAATCCGCAAGGCCAGTGACGAGGAGTACCTCTTTATGGCAAAAACGGGAGACGCGACACTTTGCCACGCCTCCCTGCAAGCCCTTTAGCGGTCACTTCGACAGGCTGAAATTAATTGACCCTCTGAACCGAAGCGGATCTTCCGATCGATTTAATCATCACACCAAGATCCTTAGGAGCCTTGTAGTTGATGCTGGACACACCGGTCGCGTCCTCGATCATTATGGAACGGGTTACGTTCACACTGCAATTCGCCGTTCCGGATGTCTCAAGGATAGCGTTCTCGGTCTCGGCGTCCATAGCCTTTACCTTGGATACTCCTGAAGCGTCAACCTCCAGTGTGCCGACTTTCCCGTTCAGGTTGACCTCGCTTGTCCCGGATGCGTCAAGTTCGACTTTACCGAACTTCCCGTCAATGTTGGTCTTGGTGGCTCCACTGATGTCAACCTCAAGGTTGTCGGCGTTGATCTGGAAACTAGTTTTGGACGTTCCGGATAGATCGAGTTCAGCCTTTTCGGGAAAGTTTCCGGACAACTTGCAGGTGCACACTCCACTGATCTCAGCGTCCAACTTCCTTGCATTGACACTCAGTGATTTGATCTTGCTTGCCCCGCTGATGTCCAACGAAAGCTCCTCGTCCCCAAGATCAAAAGTGTCATCGCATTTCAAGCTTGTGATTCCTGACATATCCAACTTTCTTAGTTCCGGCATCGCGATTTCTGCCTTGCACGTCCAGTTTCCCAACTTTTTCTGAAGATTTGCCGGAATATTCTTGTTCCACCCGATCTTCAGAATACCGTGATTGACATACACTTGAAGATATTCCTGAAGCACGTTCGGCAGAGTGATCTCCACTTTGTACGAGTCTGATTTGACAAGGTTGACCTCGACTATCCCGCTTAATTCCAACCCGCTGAAATCATTGCAGTTGAACTTGCAAGTGGTGTATTCCGCATCAACCTTTGAGGTTGTTGTCAGATACATTGATTCGGCCGGATACCCCACGGGGGCGGTAAAGCCGGTCGCGGTGAACATTGCGAGCGCGGCGGCTCCGATAAACATAAACTTTTTCATAACTCTTTTATTTTGTTGATTTTATCTAATCCATTAAGTAGCTCTCCATAGTATTCCTTCAGAATATGCGCCTTGGTCTTGTCGTCAAGCTCATCCGGCAGCTGGTCAATCATCGCCACATTCTCATTGGTGATGCTTCCCACCGTCGTCTCCCACCTCTCATCCAGATCCTTTGTGAATATCTCTTCGTACATCACCGCGATTTTCTCTGAATATGCCATATACACCGCGACAGGGTCATCAGCCACTCCGGCGAACCAATCAACCTCACCTTCTGCCGGGCGGTCTATGAATATCACAGCGGCCACAACGGCTGCCGCCACGGCTGTAATCGCACTGAATATGCCCGTGAACAGCCTCTTCCGATGGCAGGTCTTGCGTCTGGAGTCCAGCATCGCGTCCAGTCTTGCCTCGAACCGGGCCTCGTGTCCGGCCGGCAGTTCCTGATCATTCAGGATCTCCGGATTATTGTCGATATATTCTTTAAAGTCTGTCATATTCATATTTCTTTAATTTTTCGGCCAGTTTCACCCTGCCTCTTGAGTACTGCGTCCTGATAGTGCCTTCCCGTTCTCCTGTCAGATTGGCGATCTCCTCGTAGTCAAGGCCTTCCAGAAGCACAAGATTCAAAACCAGCCTGTAGTTGTCCGGCAATTCCTCTATGGCCTTGCGTACTTGGGCGACGGCGGCCATAGTCCCGGGAAGCTCGAACGGAGTGTCGCTGTCATATTCAGAAGCGTCGGCGGCATATTCTTCAAGGAAGAGCCTCTCGCGCTTTTTCCGTCTGACTGCGTCGATGGATTTCCTGATGCAGGTGCGGCTGAGCCACATCGCCACTTGCGCCTGATCTTTGGGAGCGATGTCGGATGAGATGAACTTGAGGATGGTGTCCTGCATAATCTCCTCGGCCTCGCCGCTGTCGCGGACTATTCGCAGGCTGGTGTTGTATAGCCTCCGGGCGTGCGTCTTGTAGAATGTTATGGACTCTTCTCTTGTCATCGTTTCTTTTTCGTTTCACAATATAAACGAATATTTCCGTTGATTGTTACAGAAAATTTCAAAAAAAAGCCCGGAGTCTCTCGACCGCGGGCCTTTTTCATTTCATTTGGCTTAAAAGATTCTTGTTTTGTGACGATAATCACTATCCGACCGCAAAGTTACCGCCAGACGCCTTCTCTCACAATACCAACATGTAGGTAAACTGTCTTGTCCCTATCGTGAATCGTAGGTACCGGACTTGGAAGTCAATATTATTTTGTAAATTTGTTGTTTTGAAAACGTAAGCAAGCATGAACTTCAGTGGAATAATCGTCGGTGCGGCGACCTTTCTTATAATAGGGATATGTCATCCTATTGTCATCAAAATGGAATATCATTGGGGCAAGGGCAGCTGGTGGATCCTGCTCGTGGCAGGACTGGCCTTTTCCGCCGCTTCGATATTCGTGAATCATGAAGTCGCGTCCACAGTTCTTGGCGCCGCCGCCTTTTCCTGCTTCTGGGGCATCCTGGAGGTTTTCGAGCAGGAAAAACGCGTGTTGAAGGGGTGGTTCCCTGAGAATCCGGCCCGCCATGATTACTATGAGAGGATCCGCAAGTCAGGTCACTGAGCCTGTCGAAGTGACAAATCAATCCAACAAGTAAAAACAAATTTAAGAATATTATGAATTTCAAACCATTGCCATTACTGGCGATTGCCGCTCTCCTGTCTGGAGTGACAGAAGCGTCGGCTCAGAAGAAAGAGATGGACCACAGTGTCTATGATTCGTGGCAGAGCGTTTCGGACATCCAGAAAAGTGATGACGGCAACGTTCTGGTCTGGTGCGTCAACCCTCAGGAAGGGGACGGAACCCTTTATGTCAGGAATATGACCCCGGGGCGGAAAGGCAAGCCGGAATGCCGTGAGATCAGCATACCTCGTGGATCGCAGCCGTCCCTTGACCCTAAGGGCAAGTGGCTTTACCTGCGCGTCAAGCCTCAGTTCGCCAAGACACGTCAGGAAAAGATCGACAAGAAGAAGGCCGGGGATATGACGAAGGACACACTCGCCGCCGTTGATCTCACGACCATGACCGTCAAGAAATACGGCCGTGTGGATTCCTACACTACAGGCGCCCTGGCCAAGCCTTACGTTGCCTATAAGTCCACCTGGAAGCACTACAAGGACACTTCGGACAAGAAGGGCACAGACAAGTCCGGGCTCATCATCCTTAACCCGGCCACAGACAGGAAGGACACTCTCAAGTACATCGATGCCTATTCGTTCAACCAGGACGGCACCGTGCTTCTGATGACCTCGAAGAAGGACAAGAAAGATTCGCTTTCCGTCACGGCTGTGATGATCGCGCACGCTCCCGCTTGTCTTGACACTTTGGCCAAAGGGGCTGAGTCCTACAGCCGCCTGACTCTGAACGACGCTGAGGACCAGCTGGTTTTCCTCGGTTCCAAGGACAAGAGCAAGAACCGCAACAAGTGCCAGGCCCTCTACCTGACAAGCATTCAAGCGATCAAGACAGGAAAGACGGTTCGACAGGCTCACCGACCGATTGTGGAGGCTACAGACAGCACGACCGTCATCAGCAAGGACGGCAGATGGGCATATTCAACAAAAGAGATCATCGCCGAGGGAATGAAGGTTGAAGGCACCCCGGGTTGGACTCTTAACGAGAACACAGAGTTTTACTTTACACCTGACGGGAAACGTCTCTTCCTCGGAATCGGCGCGATCCGTCCTCCTAAGGACACCACGATCGTGGACTTCGAGACCGCACAGCTGGACATCTGGAACTGGGACGCGGTCTATACTCCTCCGCAGCAGAGGCTTAATGTGAACAAGACTCTCAAGAAGACATATTCAGCCACCATCGATCTCTCCGAGCCGGGAAGGATCGTGCCGTTGACCACCTCTAAGTTCGCCGGCATCCGCCTGATGAACGGTGGACTCTCCGAATGGGTGCTTGCCAGCGATAACGCTAAGTATGCCCGCACCACTGTCTGGGACTATAACAACCGTTACGACTTCACCCTCGTGAATGTCAAGGACGGTTCCAGGAAGGTTGTCGCGGAGGGGCTTGACGTCGGACGTTTCGACATGTCGCCGAGCGGGAAGTACCTTGTCTGGTTCGACAACGACGAGATGAACTGGTTCACCTACAATACCCAGACCGGTGAGAAGGTCAACCTTACCGCCCGGACCGGAGTTCCGTTCTACGATGAGGAGGACGATCATCCGACCGCCGCGCCGGCGCACGAGTTCTCTCCGAAATGGTTCAAGGACGAGGACGCCGTGCTGATCATCGACCGCTATGACATCTGGAAGTTCTCTCCGGACGGCAAGACAGCCGTCAATCTCACAGGGGGAGTGGGTCGTCAGACCCACAACCGCTTCAAGATCATGGATCCGAAACCGGACACCAGGAAGCCTAACGCACGCCGTTGCGGAGTGGCCAGGCCGCTCGATCCTAAGCAGACTGTCTATCTCAGTGTGTTCAACGAGGAAAGCCAGGAGAATGGATTCGGCCGTGTTAACCTTGCCAAGCCGGCAAAGACTCTTGAGTATTTCACTGACACAGTCAGCTTCAAGTATGTAGCCGGAACCATGACCACTGACAGGCTTTTCTATCAGAAGGGCAACTTCCGCAACTGCTATGACCTTTATTATACTGACGACAATTTCAAGACATCCACAAAGGTCTCTGCAATCAACCCTCAGATGGCGGACTACCGTTGGGGCCGCGCCGAGCTTTTCCACTGGAACGCCTACGACGGCACATCGCTCAAGGGCCTTGTCTTCGTTCCTGACGGAGTGAAGGAAGGCGAGAAGCTTCCTGTGATGATCTACTTCTACGAGAAGAACGCCAACAATCTCTACTCGTTCTGGACACCTGCCCCTTCACGCTCGATCGTGAATATTCCTTTCTACACCTCAAGAGGCTACATAGTCTTCGTTCCGGACATAGTATATAAGGTAGGGCACCCTGGCGAGAGCGCCTACAACTGCATCTGCGCCGGCGCTGAGGCCCTTTGCGAGAAATATTCCATCGCCGACAAGAGCAGGATGGCGATCCAGGGCCAGAGCTGGGGCGGCTACCAGACAGCCTGGCTCATAACACGTACGAATATGTTCGCGGCGGCAGGTTCCGGAGCACCGGTCGGGAATATGACATCGGCCTACGGTGGCATCCGTTGGGGCTCGGGCATCACCCGCGCCGGCCAGTATGAGCATGGCCAGAGCCGTATCGGAAAGAGCATGTGGGAGCCGGGGGCGCTTGACCTTTACATTGAGAACTCTCCGGTGTTCCATGTTGACAAGGTGCAGACACCGGTGCTCATCATGCACAACGACGCTGACGGAGCCGTTCCGTGGTATCAGGGCATCGAGTTCTTCTCGGATCTCCGCAGGCTCGACAAGCCGGCATGGCTGCTCCAGTACAACAAGGAGGCGCACAACCTCGTTCAGAGACGCAACTGCAAGGACTTGTCCATCAGGCTTCAGCAGTTCTTCGACTACTACCTGAAAGGTGCTCCGATGCCAGCCTGGATGAAGACTGGTGTCCCTTATGAGGATAAAGGTGAATATTTCGGCTTTGAGAATGCGGAATAGGATATGACAAAACTAGCTATTTTCGACCTTGACGGCACCCTCCTGAACACCGTCGAGGATCTGGGCAACGCCACCAATTATGCTTTGGAGCAGTGCGGCTTCCCGATTCATCCGAAAGATGAATACTACCAAATGGTCGGCCGCGGAATCTACAACCTCTTCCGCGCCGCCATTCCTTCTGAATATGCCACTGAAGACAACGTACAGAGGATGGCATCATATTTCATTCCCTATTACGACACTCACAAATGCGATTGCACCAGACCCTATGACGGCATCCCCGAAATGTTGAAGACTATAACTGACAGGGGAGTGCGCCTCGCTGTCGCCTCCAACAAGTATCAGGACGGCGCGGAGAAACTCGTCAGTCACTTTTTCGGTGAATATGACTTCGTGAAGATTCTCGGCCAACGCGACGGCCAGCCGATCAAACCCGATCCCGCGATTGTGGATCAGATTCTGGCTGATGTTCCAAAGGTCGCGAAAGAGCAGGTTGTCTATGTCGGAGACTCGAATGTGGACATGCAGACCGGAGCGAACGCTCAGGTACGCACAATCGGAGTCACTTGGGGATTCAGGAGCAAGGAAGAACTTGCTGCCTACACTCCTTCGGCCATTGTGGATACACCTGAAATCTTGTCAAAAGTGATTTTGGAAGGCTGAATCAGATTCATTTAAGGTTCATTTTGATGTTGTTATTGAGGTGAATAGAAGATTAGTGCGAGTTGGTTGTAGGGTGTAACTAATTGATAGTTATATTGTTAATTCGCATGGGGGGGGGTAATTCATGATTGTGAAATGCTGTCCACATATTGAAATTATATTCACTTCCTCTTGCTTTTGAGTGTGAATAATGCTACTTTTGTCCCGTAAAAGGCAGGTTACGAAAGAGGCTCTTGGATTGGAGTCCTTCGAGATCAGAATTCTTATGCTGACAACCGTAGAACTAACCCTTGCTCATAGGCTGAGGGGATAATTTTCGTATTCATTTTGTAACTGCTTATGCATCTTGTTTTTAACCAATGACACAATTGGCTTTTGATGGGTCTAATCCATTAGATGACATCAGACTTGCGTATAGTTCGATTCCTAATTGGTATGCGCTTCGCATTTTTCACAATCGGATTGAACCGCTGAGACAAACCTTGGACGTTGCCGCGATCCGCTATTTCTACCCTCATCATTTGGTGGAGAAATGTTCGGATGGTGGTCTTGATTATGTTCAGGAGCCAATTATCAAGTCGTTGATTTTCATAAGATCAACTTGTGAGAGTCTGGACATGATCCGACTGAAACATGTAGGCAGCGTGTCTCCGTATTTTGACCATCGGACCCGAAAGCCATTGATCATTCCGGATGAACAAATGGAACCGTTCATAAAGCTCTGCGACATTAAGGACTCGGGTCTTGAGTATCTGGGAGAGGATGGCCCGCAGTTCCACAAAGGTGACCGCGTGAGAGTCATTGACGGCATATTCAAAGGTTATGAGGGTCACATCAAGCGCATCAAACACGACAGGCACCTTATAGTTACCATTGAGGGTGTTGCCGCTTTCGCAACCAAATTCATTCCTCCCGCTTTTTTGGAGAAAGTGGAGACAGATAAGTAATAGTCGAATTATAATCTTTCATAAGAATAAGAATATGAATATGAAAAGAATATCACTACTGTTATGGCTTCTGGCCATAGGCATTTTGGCAGTTCCATCCTGTTCTACGCCGAAGGAGATCAGTTACTTCCAGGACCTCGAGTCGGTGGAGGGCCAGCGGATCGGTGGCGCGAAGGGGATCACGGTGCGCCCGAAGGACAAGATCTCGATCATCGTGAACTGCAAGAGTCCCGAGCTGACAGCCCTTTTCAACCTGCCGTACGTGACGCAGCGTCTCGGTGAGAACACCCGCAGCACCATCACTTCCGGTTACAGCCAGGGCTACATTTCTGGTTACACGGTGGACGACCGGGGCTGCATCGACTTCCCTGTCCTCGGCGAGGTGGCCGTGGCGGGGCTGACGCGTGATGAGATCGCCTCCGTGATCAAGAAGGAGCTCAATGAGCAAGGGCAGGCGACGGACGCCGTGGTGACCGTTGACTTCATGAACCTGTACTATCAGGTGCTTGGCGAGGTTGAGAAGCCGGGGCGCTACGCCATCGACAAGGATGCCGTGACGATTCTCGACGCCATCGGAAACGCCGGTGACTTGACCATCTACGGAAAGCGCGAGAACGTGAAGGTGCTGCGCAACGAGAACGGCAAGATGCTGACCTACGAGGTGAACCTCTGCTCAGCCGCCGACCTGATAGCCTCGCCGGCCTACTACATCCGCCAGAACGACGTGATCTACGTCGATCCGAACGACGTGCGGGCAAGGCAGTCCACGGTGAACGGCAACAATGTCCGCTCCACCTCGTTCTGGATCTCGCTGACTTCGCTCGCGGCGTCCATCACCAACACGATCGTGATCATCGCCACGAGGAGCGGGTCGGGGAAATGATCCGCCCGTGAACTTTGTGAAGAAACACTATAACATCAAAGCGATTCAAAACAATGGAGAACAACATCAACACGGATAACAATACCCGGCAGCAGGAGGAGACCGTGCAGATCAGCCAGCTTGTGCGCCGCTGCCTGTCAAGATGGTACTGGTTCGCCCTGAGCCTGGCGGTCTGCCTGGCTTTAGGTGTCCTGTACATCCTCAGGTCAACCCCTACGTACAACACCTCCGCTGACATCCAGATCAAGTCAAACACCAAGGGCGCGTCCATGCCGGGGGACATCGGCGAGTTCGGCAACATGGGCCTCTTCGCCGTCAAGTCAAACGTCAACAACGAGCTGCACGCCTTCGAATCCCCGGACATCATGAGCGAGGTGGTGGCCAGGCTTCGCCTGTACATGAGCTACACGGTGGACGGCACCTTCCACAGGAACGTGCTCTACGGCACGTCGCTGCCGATCTCCGCCGACCTGCTCGACGTGGATGAGAACGTGGGAGCCGGATTCACCGTCAGCGAGAACGGCGGGAGAGTCACCCTGAATGACTTCATCCATAAGAATGAGAAGGTCGGCGGCAAGCCGGTCGTGGGACACTACGGCGACACGCTCCAGACTCCTGTCGGAAGGATCATCGTTCAGAAGACGAAGGACTACTCCGGGGAGGCGATGAAAAAGCCGGTCAACGTCAGAAAGTCGGGCCAGCGCGGCGTGACACAGTCTTACCTGAACAGACTCCAGGTGAACCTCGCCGACAAGAACGCCGACGTCATCTCGCTCTCTATCAAGGACGTGTCCACCCAGCGTGCCCAGGACATCCTTAACACCCTGATCGCCGTCTATAACGAGAACTGGGTGCGTGACAAGAACCAGATAGCGAACTCCACTTCTGTGTTCATCAACGACCGTCTGCGCGTCATCGAGGGCGAGCTGGCTGGGGTGGACTCAGACATCTCGGCGTACAAGTCCGAGAACATGATCCCTGACGTGGGTGCCGCAGCGACGATGTACATGCAACAGAGCACGGTGCTGAACCAGCAGCTCCAGGACGTGAGCAACCAGCTCTACATGGCGCGCTACATCAAGGACTACATCGGCAAGGAGGACAACCGCAACCAGCCGCTTCCCGCCAACATGGGATTGAGCAGCCAGACGATCGAGAACGGCATCTCCGAGTACAACTCCAAGATCCTGCAGAGAAACAACCTTGTGGCGAACTCCGGCGAGGAGAACGTGCTCGTGAAGGATCTCGACCAGGCTCTGGCCTCGATGAGGGGGTCGATCTCCCGGTCCATAGACAACGAGATCCTTGCCCTCAACACGAAATACGAGAATCTCAAGGGCACCGCCCGCCAGAACACCGCGCGCATCGCCGCGAATCCTAACCAGGCGAAGCAGCTCCTCTCGGTCGAGCGTCAGCAGACCGTGAAGCAGGCTCTGTACCTCTTCCTCCTGCAGAAACGCGAGGAGAACGAGCTCTCGCAGGCGTTCACCGCCTACAACACAAGGATCATCAAGCATCCTATTTCAGGAATATTCCCGGTCTCCCCGCAGTCCATGAAGATCATGATGATGGCGTTTCTCCTGGGTCTGATGATTCCTGCCGGGATCATCTATCTGCTGATGGCGACCGACACGAAGGTGCGCTCCCGCCGCGACCTCAAGGGAGTCTCCGTGCCTTTCGCCGGCGAGATTCCGATCTCTGCCGAGACTGCCACCAAGGCGTTCGGAAAGCGGAAAACCCTCAGTGGAGCCGATTCCATCGTGGTCCGTCACGGCAACCGCAATGTGGTCAACGAGGCGTTCAGGGTGCTGCGTACCAACTTTGAGTTCATGATGCGCGAACCTGGAAGCAAGGTCATCGCCGTCACGTCATTCAGCCCAGGGGCAGGCAAGTCATTCGTGTCGTCCAACCTGGCCGTCTGCTTTGCCATCAAGGGTAAGCGTGTGTTGGTCATCGACGGTGATCTGCGTCACGCCACGCTCTCCGAGCTTGTCGGCTCGCCGAAGCCTGGCCTTAGCGACTATCTCGCCGGGATCGTTGCCGATGTGCACGATGTGATTGTCCGTTCGAAGGACGCGATGACGGTACCTGACACTCTTCCGGCGGGATCCATCCCTCCGAACCCGGTTGAGCTGCTCGCCGACAGGCGCCTCGCCGATGCGATCGCCGTCCTCAGGAATGAGTACGATGTGATCATCATCGACTGCCCGCCGGTGGAGATCGTCACCGACGCGCGCGTCATCAACGACTATGTGGATAGGACGCTCTTTGTCGTCAGGGCCGGGCAGTTCGACAAGGCCATGCTCCCGGACCTCGACGCGCTCTACCGCGACGGGGAGTACAGGGGACTCTGCTGCGTCCTCAACGGGACCGCGTCCTCCGACGGCTACTACGGGAACTACGGCACCTATGGCCATTACGGTTACTACGGCCACAATGGCGGCTCCTACTACAGTTCCGACAACAAAGCCAGGTAAATCCGCCCGCTGACTTCGCCGGCGCACCGGTCCCTCCGGCGCGCCGGCAAAACCATAACCCAAAAAACATATCTTATGCAAAATCTGAAAGAGTTGAGGATCGCCGTGGCCGGTACTGGCTACGTCGGCCTCTCCATATCCACCCTGCTGTCCCAGCGCCACAAGGTGACTGCCGTTGATGTGATCGCCGACAAGGTCGATAGGATAAACCGTCGCGAGTCCCCGATCCAGGACGAGTACATCGAGAGGTTTCTCCGCGAGAAGCCACTCGACCTCACCGCCACGCTTGACGGTGAGGCCGCCTACAGGGACGCGGACTTCGTGGTGATCGCCGCTCCCACTAACTACGACCCGAAGAAGAACTTCTTCGACACGTCGCACGTGGAGGAGGTGATCGACCTCGTGCTGAAGGTTAATCCCGATGCAGTGATGGTCATCAAGTCCACCGTCCCTGTGGGCTACACCGCCTCTGTGCGGGAAAGGTTCTCGTACAGGGAACGCCTCGCCGACGGCACGATGAGGGTGGTGGTGCCAAACATCATATTCGCTCCTGAGTTCCTGCGTGAGTCCAAGGCGCTCTATGACAACCTCTATCCGAGCCGCATCATCGTCGGCTACGACAGGGGAGACTCCGCTCTCGAAGAGGCTGCCGGCACTTTTGCCGCACTCATCAAGGAAGGCTCTCTGAAAGAGGATGTTCCGGTGCTGTTCATGGGTTCCACGGAGGCGGAGGCGGTGAAGCTATTCGCCAACACCTACCTTGCCCTCCGCGTCAGCTATTTCAACGAGCTGGACACCTATGCGGAGATGAAGGGACTCGACACGAGGTCCATCATCGACGGCGTGTGTCTGGATCCTCGCATCGGCTCGCACTACAACAATCCGTCCTTCGGCTACGGCGGCTATTGCCTCCCGAAGGACACCAAACAGCTGTTGGCGAACTACGCCGACGTGCCGGAGAACCTTATCCAGGCCATTGTGGAGTCCAACCGCACCAGGAAGGACTTCATCGCCGACCAGGTGCTCCAGAGGGCCGGCTATTATTCCGAGAACAGCCAGTACGACAGCGCCCGCGAGAAGAAATGCGTGATCGGGGTTTACCGTCTCACGATGAAGTCCAACAGCGACAATTTCCGCCAGAGCGCCATCCAGGGCATCATGAAGAGGATCAAGGCCAAGGGCGCCGAGGTCATTGTCTACGAGCCTACGCTGGAGGACGGCGCGTCCTTCTTCGGCAGCAAGGTGGTCAACGACATCGCCGAGTTCAAGCGCCGCGCCGACTCCATCATCGCCAACCGCTACGACCGCGTCCTGGACGATGTCCGGGCCAAGGTCTACACCCGCGACCTCTTTGAGAGAGACTAGCCGCCTACTTCACCGTAATACCTGTTAATCAAAATTATTTTCCATAATGCTGTCGATCCGCAAGATAGTTGACTCGTACTTCTCGAAGCGCACGTTCCCGCACTGGTGCGTGCTGCTTCTGGACAGTGCCATTCTGTTTTTGTCCGGAGTGTTCGTCTACTGGTGCTTCAACCGTGGCACCGCCCTTCAGCTGAACTTCTGGCCGTTGACCTACCTGATGCTGCTGTGCGTCGGCGTCCACTTCATATTCTTTGCCATCTTCCGGACATATTCGGGAATCATCCGCTACTCATCGTTCAACGACCTCATCCGTGTGGCGCTGGCGATGGGATGCTCCGCATTGGCGGTGATAGCCGTCCATTTCTTCACGAACAGCTGCCCGTCTCGGGTGTTCGCCCACGTGCAGGTGCGGCATATCCTGATTGCGGAAGCCATCGCGACCGGTTTGATGTGGCTGCTTCGCGTTTCTATCAAATGGGTTTACGACACCTATTTCCGGACGGAGGGTGCGAAGAATGTCTTCATCTATGGCATCCGCGCCGGCGGCATCGGACTCGCGAAGGCGATCCGCAGCGAGAAACCGATGCGCTACTGTCTCCGAGGCTTCATCTCCCACGATCCGGCGCTTGGAGCCAACGGCACGCGCCTGATGGGCGAGCCGGTCTACGAGGTTGACGCCAGTCTGCCGGATGTGATCCGCCGCAATGGGATCGCCGCCGTGCTGGTCGCTCCGGGCAGGATCGGCAAGTTCCGCAACGACACGGCTCTTCAGGACTACATCCTGCAAAGCGGCGCAAGAATATTCTCGGCTAACAATGTCGTTGACACCGAGCATGATGCGATCAAGGGAGCGCCGACCTTGAAGGAGGTCAGCATCGAGGATCTTTTGCCTCGTGACGAGATCTGCGTCGACCTGGAATCCGTGGCCGAGTCCCTCCGTGGGAAGCGCATCCTGATCACCGGTTCCGCCGGAAGCATCGGCAGCGAGATAGTGCGCCAGGTGGCGTCGTTCAGCCCGTCGTCCCTTATGCTGATCGACTCCGCGGAGACTCCGCAGCACGACATCCGCCGGATGATGGCGCGTGACTTCCCGTCTGTGCCATGCGCCACCGTGGTGACGTCGATCACCAAGGCTGACAGGATGGAGAACATATTCAAAACCTTCCTTCCTGAATATGTCTTCCACGCCGCGGCGTACAAGCACGTGCCGATGATGGAGGACAACCCTTGCGAGAGCATCCAGAACAACGTCCTCGGCACGAAGATCCTGGCCGACCTTTCGGTCAAATACGGCGTGCGCCGCTTCGTGATGGTGTCCACCGACAAGGCGGTGAACCCGACGAACGTGATGGGATGCAGCAAACGAATATGCGAGGTCTACGTGCAGAGCCTCAACAAGGCGGAGCGTGACGGCGTGGTGAAGGGGCAGACCCAGTTCATCACCACCCGCTTCGGCAACGTCTTAGGCTCGAACGGCTCCGTGATCCCGATTTTCGAGCGCCAGATCAAGGCCGGCGGCCCGGTGACGGTGACGGACCCCAACATCATAAGGTACTTCATGCTGATTCCCGAGGCCTGCGAGCTGGTCCTTGAGGCCGGCACGAAGGGCGAGGGCGGCGAGATCTTCGTCTTCGACATGGGCAAGCCGGTGCGCATCGCCGACCTGGCGCGTCGCATGATCGAGCTGAGCGGGGCGAAGGGTGTGGAGATCAAGTACACCGGCCTGAGGGACGGGGAGAAGCTCTACGAGGAGGTCCTGAGCGAGTCGGAGGCGACGAAGCCGTCGTTCCACGAAAAGATCCGCATCGCCTGTGTCCGTGAATATGACTGGTCCGATGTGAGCCGCGAGATAGACGCCCTGATCGCCCAGTCCCACACCTACGACGACATGGCCGTAGTAGCCTCCATGAAGCGCCTGGTCCCCGAGTACATCTCCAACCACTCCAAGTACACCGTCCTTGACCACAAGGCGTGAGTTTGGCTCTGTGTGCCATAGGATATTGTTTCAATAAGCAATTTGGAATTGTATTTAAAAACATTACGACTTTGAAATGATATTTTAAACCATTAAGTATACTTTAATGTTTTTTCTTATATTTGCAAAGTAAACTTTGCTCTTATGGATAAACAGATTATAAAAAAACTAATAATAGAGAAGCAAAGGGCCATTCCGGAATTCTTTATTATTCGAAGGGAAATCCAGTTTGATACTCATGCAAACTATGTGCTTGTCGGTTTAAGGCGTGCTGGAAAATCCTTTATGATGTATCAGGATGCCCAGAATATGATGAAGAGTCCAGGGCTGACACAAGAAAACATACTCTACATAAATTTCGAGGATGAAAGGTTGTCAGATATTTCTTCAGACAGTTTGGGAGAAATATTGGATGCCTATTTCGAGTTATATCCAGAAAAAAAGCCACTGATATACCTTGATGAAATACAGGTTGTTTACGGGTGGGAAAAATTTGCAAGAAGACTTGCAGATTCTAAGTATAGAGTTATGATTACTGGCAGCAATGCCAAGATGCTCAGCAGTGAAATAGCGACTACACTTGGTGGCAGATATATTCCAAAGGAAGTTTTTCCATTTTCTTTTAGAGAGTATCTAGAGTACAAAGGCATAGAATTGGACAGAAATTGGATATATGACCAAGGTGCTTGCTCTCAGATATCAAATACTTTCGATCATTATTTCACTAATGGCGGCCTTGCAGAATCTTTCAATCTTGAAGATAAGAGGGAGTATCTGAATTCATTATGTCAGAAGATACTGCTTGGCGATATAGTGGAGCGGAATAAAGTGCGCAATGCACGTGCTTTTCGTCTTCTCACAAGAAAATTGGCAGACAGTGTGATGCAACCGTCATCCCTCAGCAGGTTAAAACATATTATTGATTCCAGCGGAGATAGCATAAGCCTGCCTATATTGAAAGATTATTTGGAGTATTTGGAAGAGTCCTACCTGTTTTTCTCTATTCCGAATATGAGTTCATCCATATCGGAGCAGTCCACAATCCGGAAAAGATACATTGTGGATAATGGATTGCTTAACTTGTTTCTTTTCAGTGGAGAAACGAAGTTGTTGGAGAATATAGTAGCATGTAAATTAATCAGAAAATACAGAAACACACCCGAAGAAACGCAGGTTTACTATTATAATAAAAACGTAGAGATAGATTTTTGTATTCCGTCTGCCAAAATGGCTATCCAAGTATCTTACAGTTTGGGAGACGATGCGACCTATAGACGAGAAACAGGTGCGCTGGAAAAGTTCTTGAACGTTTATCCGGATTTTACTGGAGGAAGTCATAAAACTCATGCAAAATGTTGTGCACAATATGGGTGCATGATACATGGAAAAATTGCACTTTTTGAGTGCAATTGCTATCTTTGCAATAGTATTGCATAGATATACAAAATTAATTGAGTATGGTTGACGAGGCGTTATACGAATACATGCGTTTGCAGCTGGAACTTACGACCAGCAGTTTTCACAGGTATCTTTATGAACGTGTGAACTGGACTTCCCGTATGATCGCGATCACAGGGGCAAGAGGAGTCGGCAAATCCACGATGATCCTGCAATATCTTAAGGAACAGGCTTCGGATTGCAAGTTTCTATACATATCCGCTGACCATACATATTTCAGCACTCACTCTCTCGTCGAGGTTGCGGATGAGTTCTCGAAGGATGCTGGCCATTTGCTCGTCATAGACGAAGTTCACAAGTATTCTGACTGGTCCCGCGAACTCAAGCAGATATATGACACTCATCCTGACATGAGGGTGATTTTCTCAGGATCTTCCATACTGGACATCATGGACGGTGTCGCTGATCTCAGTCGAAGGGTACTACCTTATACGCTGTATGGTTTGTCCTTCAGAGAGTATCTGGAACTGTTTCACAACATAAACGCATATAAGTATTCACTTGACGAGATACTCGCGGGCAAGTCACGTATTGACGGTGTGCTTCATCCTCTCCCTCTTTTCAGACGTTACCTTGCAGAGGGCTACTATCCATTTGCATTGGAGGGAGATTTCCCGATGAGGATGCAGAATGTCATAACAAAAACGATAGAATCAGACATCGCACAGTATGCCGAACTAAAGGCACCGACAGCAAAAAAACTAAAAAAGATGCTGGCTGTTATCTCGACACTTGCTCCGTATAAACCTAATGCGGATAGCCTCGCGTCTGAAATCGGAGTCAGCCGAAACAGCGTTTCAGACTATCTCGCGTTGCTGGAGAAGGCTCAGCTGATAGGTCAACTTAGGGACGATACGGGAGGAATGAGGGGACTGGGCAAAGTGGAGAAGGTCTATATTGACAACCCAAGTCTGATGACAGTCTTGTCCGGAGGGAAAGCTGACATAGGGAACATGAGGGAAACTTTTTTCTACAACCAGATGCGTGTGGAGAATGATGTGGTTTCCTCACGTCAGTCTGATTTCGTCATCGGTGACCGCACATTTGAGATCGGTGGCCGGAATAAAGGAAAAAGACAGATTGAGGACCTTCCGGATTCCTATGTCGTAAAGGATGACATTGAATTCGCTCACGGCAACACGCTACCCCTTTGGTCTTTCGGCCTAAATTACTGATAGCAGACGCGGCTATTTTGACTACATGGATCTTTAAATATATTAACACAATAGCAATGGAACTTAATGGTTAGTGGTCAAATTTTGGACCCGGAGAAAAGCCCCTTACCTTAGCCGGAAAAACGAGACCAATGTACAGCAGCGAAGAATCGTCGGAAAGATAAAAGATAGGATAGTGATTGAGGCGGACGTGAAATATTTGTCAGGCGCGATGGACAAGATTGAGAGAATGGAATCATATGAGTCATACGGTACGCCGTTCGTCGTATCCGAGTGGTGTCGCTTTATGACTCAATGTGAGGTGAACACCTAGGCAGAGACCGTTGTGAGGCATCCTTCTGACGAAAGACACCTCCCCATATATTGTCACACGTAATGTCCATGATTTTGAAGCCTCGGCAATCCCTGTTCTCTCTCCTGATGAAGCCTGCGGACTTTTAGGTTAGAGATTGTTGGTTCTGGATTTGATGGGCGAGAACCCATACGACTATGACAAGTCGTACATTTTCTACTCGAAGGATTGTAGAAAGGTCAAGATACTGCACCACGACATAAACGGGTTCGTGATGTACGAGAAGTGGTTCGACGACGGGAGGTTCCTGAAGCCAAGATTCATGGAGATGAGAAAGTGTCACAGGGTAAGCCGGGAGACATTGACCCTGTTCATGTCATCCCCGGTGTAGGCGGAGATGGCGATATGAGCTGCAAGTTTGACATGGCACAGATGAACGCCTGGTTTTAGGCCGCGCATGAAGAGTTCTCCGACCTTGTCGGGAAGTTGAACTCCGGAGAGCTGGAGGAAGGCAAACTGCCTCGCTTTTATGAATTGGAGCGTGAGATCGAGGAAATCATGGAGCAAATCAGCGCCGAGAACCGGAGGATCCGCGAAAAGATAGCGGAAAAACATGTCAGGATCAAAAGGTCGGAGATGGAAATAGAGTGCCTGAAGAAAAGGGCCGAATATTTGGAAAAACATCTGAAAAAGTGATTAGAATGTGTCGAAGTATGAAATATGCACCGCTCATAATAAAGAATCTGGCCAAGATACTGGTCGGAGATAACACAGTCAATAAATTGTCAGGAAAGGACTTGGTAGACCTATTCAACGAGTTTGGCTTCAACGATGACTATGTGTATCCCAATGTAGGGATAGCCACGGCAGACCTTGGTAATGGCCTTTCACGGACTGACTATGCCCGAAAGCGACTGAAGATGCTGAACGACAAGGAACAGGTAGATGTGGCGTTGAGTCTATACCTTGATGGTTGCGCAGACAAGGTACTGGCGGAAAAAGCGATAAATAGTGTAATAGGAAAAGCTCCTGACATCACCGATGTTATTGGCACGGCAAAAGTTGATTTCCAACCGCACTCACAGTTTGATGATATCAAGTCTGGCGTGCCGACTATATTCATTAGCTATTCGTGGGATACCCTAGAGCATAAGCATTGGGCAAAACAGTTAGCCGATGACCTGCGGTCAAAACATAATGTATGTACGTTGATTGACCAGTATAACGCTGCCGGTGCGAACATCGTTGAATTCATGAACAATGGCATTCGAGTGGCCGACCGTGTTCTGATGATTGGAACTCCTGAGTACAAGCGGCGGATGGAGGGCGCAATAGGAACAGGCGGCAAGTATGAGGGCGTGATTATCACAACCGAAATATACAAGAATACGGACACAGTGAAGTTTATCCCGTTGTTGAGGAACGGCGATTCTTTTGACGACTCATTCATCAATGTCGTTAGTGTATTGAACGGCTATGACTTCCGTAAAGACGAGGAGTACGAAGCCAAACTTCAAGAGCTGGCTGATGAACTATATGGCAGGAACAATAAAATCCCTGCGTTAGGAGCTGGAAATGCCGTTGCTGCAATGCCTGCGGCATATAAAGGCGAGCGTTGGTTGTATGAACTGATGCAATACTTCAGTTTCTACTTGATGGATGGGTATTTCGAACGTATGCCTTGCCGGTTCGATATGCGGGTGATGATAATGTTTGATAGTTGGAGCGGCATTATCAACAGCTCCGTTTTTCAGATACATGATGCCGTGCTGAAGCAGCGAATAGGTGAATTTTATCAAGCATGGCGTGACATCTGCGATTTGGGCTGGCGATACTATTCAACGTCGAAGAATGGTACTGACTATGTGTTCTACGGAGCCGAGTTCGATATGTTTAAAGACCATGAACATGAGGAGGCTTTCAAGAAACTGACGGCTATGATACAGCCTTGCTATGATAAGTACAGAGCCTTGATTGGCTATCTGGACGCATCGTATCCGCAAATTGACCGCGAGAAGGTGTCGGTTGATTTTGCGGAGAGCCTGAATAATAGTTTCAAAATATGAATGTGATGGGAACATCATTATCAACCAACGGATGTTTGGTGCCGACGAAACGGCAAGGCCGTTCTTGTACATATAGTGTTGATACGTAAATAGAAACAATATCAAAACAATAACATAATAACTATGTTCGAAAGGATACTGATAAAGTCTGGCTCAAACCAAGCAGAGCGTTTCCTGTCGATAGCCGACTTGGTAGACATGATGTTCTACTATGGCGAAGTACACGTTGTTGTCTCTCAGTTTGAGTTGAAACAACTGCTGGATGTGTTTGGGGAGGATGTGCTTTATGAACTGATAGAGTCTAACCGACTTTACATACATCCTTGTGACCAACATGTGGGAGCAGTAAAACAAGGAGGGTTCGAATCGGTAGGGCTGTTTAGAACTAATTTCAGCAACATTGAAGAGTTACTCTCCAATTTCCATCGAGAAGTATCTGATAATGAAAGTGAAAATGAACGATTCGCAAAGAGGTTTGCAGAAAAATTAGGCATTTTTCGCTATCCGAGCGATGTGCAGGATTCTCTAAATAGGGATGTCGAAGATGAAGAATTGCTGTCACGAGCAACTCAAGTATTTGTAAAGCAATATTATCCTGACTATCAGCGTGCTGATGATATCAGGGTAAAGGCAGACTCATCTGGATCTTCTTTCATGAGCTTCTATCATATAGAAGGTAACCTCAGGCTTGACGAATTAAACTCGTTGCATCATAGATATGGCTATAACGGCAGTTTTGCATATTCGACAGTGTTGATGTCACTTGGCGAAACACATGTGGATTGCTATTTGGCATCAGAACTCCAAGCCGAACTGATAGCAAATCAGCGCTGGAGTGAAATCTATAAGCTTCGGATGAATGAGTGTATCAGGCGTGCCGAAGGCAGCCATGACAATATAGACCATTTCCGCGAAATGACAGCCAACGACTACCTTTCTCCGGGGCAGTCTTTTGCCAATGGCCTGATTTCCTCAGATGAATTGTTGAAAGACTTGAATTGCAGTGATAGTCAAAAGTTTAGGGAGTGGCTACACTCGATTCCTGAAGGACAGCCTATAACGGGGGAAATATACAAGAGCATACAATCTCAAAACAGCAACAAAGCTTGGGTGAAGATAACCAGAGGTTTGTCTCAGGTGGTAACAGGAGTACTTAATCCCATATTAGGAGGAGCTCACACTTTATTAGACGGACTTGTGGGTGATAGACTTATAAATGGCTGGAAGCCATCATTGTTTGTGAGTAGAGTGTTGAATAACGATATATACAGAATACAATAATATAATGGATATGTTTGAAATCAGAAATATCGATGGCGTGGAGAGGGCTTTATTTCATCTGGATGAACGGCAAGAGGCATTCCATGCTGCAGACAAGTATTATGAGAAGTACACTGCCTTTTTGAAGGTGGTGTCCGATTACTGTAATAAAGTTGGGGAGACGGGTGCAACGGACATCGATATTGCACGAACCTTGTTTGGCAATACGCAGCCATCAAATGACAAGTTTATAAAGGCTGTAGCCTTCCTTATGGCCAGTTTTACCGATGCTTATCTGTTGAAGGCCATTACCGTTCAGAACGCAAAGAGGTTCAAGTCCAAGGTGGATTATTTGGGCATCGATTTCGAGTACTTGGCTTATGCTGCCGAGAACGAGATTTATTCCAAGCATTTGCCGCCTTTCTATGCGACCAGTGGACGGAGGCATACCCTCCATAGTTTCGACACTATGATGACAATGAAAAGTCTGTTCTATATAGAGACGATAGATAATATCGAAGATATGTGGAACTCAGACTTGATAGCTGGAAGCATCATGTGCTTGCGGCTTTATATTGATGAATTGTTGAAGCAGTTCATGCCTTATAAGCACTTGACAAATGCAACAGGCAAGGAGGTCTATAAGACTGGTGTCCGTCGTGGATTCTTGAAGTCTGAAATTAAGAAGCGTATGCAAGGCCAGCCTTCAGTCCTTCTGGATGCGGGAGAGATACTTGTCTATGCCTACGAATGGAGTTGTGATTCCGTTCATTACGGAGCCCTTCCTTTGGACTGCCTGACAGATTGGTTCATCATGAAGGTCTGTCCGATAAAGCAAATTTTCACGGACAATGCCCAAATGAGGACGGAGTTGCAGTCTTTTGTAACTGCGGACTATAGGAAGGACAATCTCACTGTGGTGTGGTAACTTTATCTTCTACATGATATCATGGATAAAGATAAAGAAACGAATAACTAAATCCACTTTAAAAACCCCGCCCTTCACCAATGTCCATTAATTTCCCGCCGAAGGGCTTGGCTGGGAAGGATGAAAAAAGTTGAAAATATTTACCGTGTATGGCCATAGGGTATTGTATAGTAAACATTAAATAATAACTTGGTAAAAATTAAGAAGCTGTTTTGAATTGTTTGTTTGAAGGTTTGAGATTGGCCTGGCGACGGGTCGAGCTGACATCTATGTCTTTGACTTTGGAGCGAGTCCAAAAATTGACCACTAACGGACGTGTACCTAACAACCGAACTTATTAATACGTAAGTAGTCAATATAGAACTTGTTAAAAACTGTAATAGTAAATGTTTGAGAAAGATATGAACGCGGAAATCCAACTCCAGGCGGCGTACGCCATGAACGCCCAGTTGCGCGACCAGATAGACTCCCTGAACAGGACTGTCTGGTCGCTGGAGGAGCGCCTGCGCATATCGGACGAGGGCAGGGAGGACCTGAAGCGTTTCTACGAGAACCAGATGGAGGCGCTCCGCTCCGACCAGCAAAGGCTCATCGACGAGGCCGTTTCCCGGATCACCAAAACATTCGAGGAGCAGATCGCGAAGCTCATGGAGGAACGTGACGCGGCGCTGCGCTCGGCGAAAAGCTGGCGCGGGCGGAACTTCGGCCGGAAGTCCGAGCGCAACTCTGGCCGGGACAGGGATGACGATGCCCAATCCGGCCGCGGGGAGACTTGCCGAACGCCTTAAGCCGGGGAACACGGCTGACATAATGAGGAGGATAGAGGAGCGTCTGGAGGTGTTCCGGAAGTCTGACTTCGCGGGCTGCGGCGAACTGCTGAGGAGGGCCCAGAAATATGCGATAGGCGAATGGCCTGCGATGAAGAGGGTGCTTGAGTGTGGCGACGTGGAGCTTTCGAACAACCTCGGCGAGCAGATGATGCGTCGGATAAAGATGAACCTGAAGAACGCCGGGAACATCGGAAACGAGAGGTCGGCTGGGCACAACGCGTTCATGTATTAGGTGATCGAGAGCTGCAAGATGGTGAGGCGTAACGTGGAGGACTACCAGGAATCCCTATTGGAGCGACTGCGGACGGCAAGTGACGGTGACAACCTGACGAACTGCCTGCCTTGTTATCTGCCCGCATAGCAGAAAAATCAAAATAATCGAAAAAAATAAGTTTAAGGAAACCGCTGAAAATCAGCGGCAAGCATCAGCTTGCGGAAAAGTGGACGCGTACTATGCAAACGGCAACTAAGGTTATTTTTAATACGATAGTACTATATGTAAAGATATTAATGACTATGGCCATAGCCTTAATATCTGTGCCGTTAGTACTTAAAGCATTAGGTGCAAGCGATTACGGTTTGTATAATCTTGTCGCTGGTATTGTTGCGATGCTGGCTTTTCTGAATAACTCTATGACTGTATCTAGCCAAAGATATATGTCAGTAGCCATGGGTGAAGGTAATAAAGAGAAGATTAATCAGATATATAATGCTAGTTTTATTCTGCATGTATGCTTTGCTGTTGGAGTTGCTTTGATGCTGGAGATAATCGGCTTGCCTTCTATTGGAAAACTGAATATTGATCCGAACAGGTTATGGTGCGCCAAGGTCATATTCCAATTTCTGATCATCAGCATGTTTTCTAAGATCATTGCGGTGCCATTCGATGCAATAATGAATGCTCATGAGGATATGCTTGCTTTTTCCGTTATAGAATTGATTGACTCATTTATAATGCTGACAATTGCAATTACTCTCCAGTATATTTCTGTTGATAAACTTGCTTTCTATGGTTTTGCAGTTGCTTTCATCGCAATATTGACCCTTTTAATGAAATATGGGTGGTGTCGTCGTACATACAAAGATTACCGCATTACTTGCAAAGTTAAAGTTGGAAAACCTCTTATTAAAGATATGTTAGGCTTCACTGGATGGAATCTCTTTGGTGGTCTGGCTATGATGGGTAGAAATCAGGGTGTTGCTGTCATTTTCAATATATTTTTAGGGACTGTTGCCAATGCCGCTTATGGTGTGGCAAATCAGATAAATGGGGCATTAAATAATTTCTCTTCAACTTTTCAGAGAGCTATCAATCCTCAACTAATGAAGAGTGAGGGAATGGGTGACAGAGAACGTTTACATAAAATCTCACTCATATCATCCAAATTTTCAGTTATTGCTTTATGTATGATTTCTATACCATTGATTATAGAAATGGATGATGTTCTAAAGATCTGGTTAAGAAATGATATTCCAGAGTCAACTTTGGAATTAAGCCGTTGCATCCTTGCCCTCTCGATTCTATATCAGTTCTCAACGGGATTAATGTCTGCTATTCAGGCAACTGGCAATATTAAGAACTATCAGATAACGATGGGATGTCTTATTCTTACAAATATTCCAATTGCTTACTATATTTTGAAACTTGGGTATCCTATCTATTATGTAACAGTCGGTTTTATAATGATAGAGGCTATATCTTTAGTAGTTCGAATCTACATGGCCAAAGCAATTGCAGGAATATCACCAATGGATTTTGTGAAAAATGTAATTATTCCTTGTATTGTTATATGTGCTATTCCTTCCGTTTGCAGCATTGTTCCATATATGATGATAAATGAAACTTGGCCGAGGCTGATTGTGGTTAGTGCAACTTATGGCATTATGTATATATTATTGACATGGCTTTTTGCATTAGATAAATTACAAAGAGTGGCAGTTGTAAATAAAATCAAGTCGAAAATGCACGGATAATTCTTTGTTAACAAGGATTTTATATTAAAAAATACCGAATATTTATAATGAGAATAGGAATTTTAACATACCATGCAGCATGCAATTTTGGTGCATTCCTTCAGTTGTTATCTACCGTTGAGTATGTACGTAAGCGTGGAGCGGAACCTATTGTGATAAATTGGATTCCCAAAGATTTCGAGACAGATTACGAAAAACGTTCGAAACAAGAAGTGAGGAATTTATACGCAGAATTAAGACAAAAGTATCTTAACCTTACGCGCCTGTGCAGGACTTCGTATGATGTCGCTCTTGCAATCCAAGATGAGAAAATTGAAGCTGTTATCATAGGTTCAGATGCTGTAATACAACATCATCCATTTAGAGAACGTTTCCATTTCCCGTGTCGAAGGATATTCTATATAAATCATCCTACAAGTGATCGAATGTATCCAAATGCTTTTTGGGGTGAATTTATGAAATACTTGACATCTGTACCTATTGCAATGATGTCTGGAGCATCAGTTGATTCTAAGTATTTTTATATCAAAGGAAAACTGAAAGAAAGAATGAAGAAGAGCATTCTTCGTTTTTCATACTTTTCTGTAAGAGATGAATGGAGTAAAGAGATGATTCAATATCTCACTGACAATGAGGTAATCCCCTCGATTACACCTGATCCCGTCTTTGCATTTAACTACAATGCACCGCATCTTGTTCCAACTAAGGAAGACATCTTGAAAAAGTATAATCTGCCAGAACGATATATTATTTTAAGTTTTAAGGTTGGACGTAGAGTATCCGTGGATCAAGAGTGGATAGACGAGTTCCAATATTTATCAAAAGAGCAAGGACTCGCATGTGTTAAGTTACCATATGCTGATTCTGATGCCTTTGGAGATATCGAGAATAATGTAGGAACGGCCATAAGTCCTCTTGATTGGTATGCGCTGATTAAATACTCACATGGTTATGTAGGTAATAACATGCATCCTATCGTCGTATCTCTTCATAATGTTGTTCCTTTCTTCAGTTTCGATAATTATGGAATCCCGGTTCTGGATGGCAGGCCTACAAATGGCGAATCAAGTAAAATTTATCAGATTTTGAAAACAGCAGGATTGGATAATAATAGAGTCTTTGCTAACGCTAGAAAATATGTTGCACCTTCTGCTCTTGATGTATTCAGTTCTATTATTCATTTTGATAGGGAAAGAGAAATGCAGTTTGCAAATGATTATTATGGCGAATATGAAGATATGATGGAACATATTTTCAGAAGATTAGAATGTTAGAAGTGAATCTTGTATAACATAAATACAAATGCATGATACAAATAAAACACCTTCTATTAACAAGGTGTCAATGCTGATTTTGGCTCTTTTGCCCATTTTATCGTGGTACAAGATACCTTTCCCGGTAAGCTTGGGTTATGCTATTATTCTATTCTTGTCGGCTTATACTATTGTTAAGGCAGGTTTTAGAATTAATGTGGTTCCAACAATATTTTGGATCGTATTCGCATATGTCTGCTTTATGTGGATATACAACCATGGCTTTGCTTTTTGGACATTACTTCCACCTGGAGGGTGGGTGTTTTTTATATTCGTTCTAGCAATACTATGGGGTGTTATCTCCTTTGACATGGGCTTGTTCAAAAAGTATATGCGTTGGGTTGTAATGATTTCCGGGGTATTGTTCTGGATTCAATTGGCATTGTATACTGCAACTGGTAACCAGCAGATTTGTTTTGTTCCAAATTTGACCGGAGCATTTACATATGAAGATTATACCTATGCTGATATTGTAAAAAGGCAATTAGACGGAGGTTTGCCTTGTTCAATATTTCTGGAAAAATCGTACCTGGCATATTACTTTCTTACATATTTGGCTATAATATGGTTTGATAATAAGAATAAGCTCTTTTCTAAGGAAATAATCTTTGTGATTGCCACTCTCATAGCATCACGTTCAGGTACAGCATTGGTTGGATTCGTTGTGCTTTTTGCTGTGAAGATGTTTTCGACGTTTTGGAATAAAAATGTAAGGAAGCGCATTTTGCTGATATTTTTTATAGTACCTTTAATTGTTGGAGCATTTTATGTTTATGCGGAAACAGAATTAGGACAACAGATGCTCTCTCGTACGGAAGAATTATCTGATGAAGGAACCAGTGGATATGCCCGTGTAGTAAACGGATACATGATGTTTGATCAACTTACTCCAGAACAAAAAGTCTTTGGAATCTCTGATGCAAGGGAGCGATTTGGATATGAAAAAAAATCAGGTGCATTCGTGTTCTATGTAAACGGAGTTCAATCCATACTCCTAAATCTGGGCTATATTGGTATTTTGCTGTATTTCCTGTTCTATGCAAATGTATTCCATAAAGTTGGTTTGACCTCAAGGATGTGTGTCGTTGTATTGCTTGTAATGAGCCTTCTGGAGGCCAATTATCTGAATTCATATATGATGCTTCTAACAATCATACCTTGTGCAGAGGTTTATTTGAAAAGAAATGTCTCGATTACGAAATATTATAATTGAAAGATGAAAACCATTATGCTTATCTTCGGCACTCGTCCCGAAGCAATCAAAATGTGTCCCCTTGTTAAGGAATTCCAGAAACACGCCGAGGAATTCAAAACAGTAGTATGTGTCACCGGGCAGCATCGAGAAATGCTCGACCAAGTGCTTCAAATATTCGACGTTCATCCAGATTTCGACCTAAACATAATGAAGCAAGGGCAGGATCTCACAGATGTGACCGCACGCGTGCTCACCGGCCTTCGCGATGTGTTCAAGGAGTGCCGCCCTGACGTAGTCCTTGTTCATGGCGACACAACCACCTCCACAGCAGGGGCTCTTGCTGCATTCTATGCTCAGATTCCTGTTGGTCATGTAGAGGCGGGACTCCGCACTCATAACATATACAGCCCGTGGCCGGAGGAGATGAACCGCCAGATCACCGGCCGCATCGCCACCTACAACTTCTCTCCGACCCCACTCTCCGAGAGGAACCTCATTGAGGAAAAAGCGCATGGGCACATTTATGTCACAGGCAACACTGTCATCGACGCTCTCCGCATGGTCGTTGACAAACTCAAGGCTGATGCCAGTCTTGCGAAGGAGCAGGATGACATACTGGCTCAGGCGGGGTATGACGTCGCCCGTCTCAGCGGCGGGAAGAAACTCGTCCTGATCACCGGCCACAGAAGAGAGAACTTCGGCGACGGCTTCATCCGCATGGTCACCGCGATGAAGGACCTCTCGGAGAAGTACCCGGATGTGGATTTCGTCTACCCGATGCACCTCAATCCGAATGTGCGCAAGCCTATTCATGAAGTTTTTGGAGAAGACCTTACCAGACCGAATTTCTTCTTCATCGAACCACTTCAGTACCTTGAGTTTGTACATCTGATGAGTAGGGCTACTATCGTCCTTACTGATTCTGGCGGAATTCAGGAGGAGGCTCCAGGTCTTGGCAAACCAGTTCTTGTGATGCGTGATACAACCGAACGTCCTGAGGCTCTCATTAGTGGTACAGTTCACCTTGTCGGAACCGACTATGATAAAATCATGAATGAAGTCAGCACTCTTCTTGACGATGCTGTAGCCTACGATATGATGTCGAAGGCAATCAACCCGTACGGAGATGGAAAGGCATGTGAAAGAATTGTTCACATCTTAAACGGAGAAGAAGTTGAACGCTTTGGAGCTTGATTAATGGAAAAGAAAACAATACTTCTTGTTTATAAGGGGCATTTCAGCTATTTACCCCCATTTCAGTCCCTTGTGGAGGCTCTGCTTTCTACCAATGAGTATAGTCTGAAGGTTATTTGCTCAGAGGAAGAGCCTGATATGGATCAATTGTATAAGAACGATAATCTGGAGTTTATTCATTATTATACTCTTGAACCTCGTGTTGGGCTAGCGTCCAGAGTACGCAACCGCATAAAAACGGACTTTCTCTTTAAGAAAAGAGTAAAATATGACTTGGATACTCTTAAGTATGATATTTTGTGGATTATTCATGAACGGACTGCCATATCAATGAGAGATATTCTAGTTGGTAGAAAGTATATCTTGACATCATACGAATTAAGAGATTATTCAGAACCGAAATTGATGAAACCATTGACTAGACCAATGAGAGATGCAAAGGTAAATATTCAATGCGAATATAACAGAGCATGGATTGCGCGAATGTTATATGGTTTGAAGGAAACTCCATTGGTTATTCCAAACAAACCTTTTTATCATCCAACAACCCGTAATGAATATAACGACAAAATAACCTCGGATGGCAAGAAGATTATCATGTACCAAGGTGTCCTTACAAAAGAAAGAAATGTGGAAGGTATGTGTAAAGCAATATCCTTGCTAAATGGATTTAAACTTGTATTGTTGGGCAAGGAAACAGAATATGTAAAGGAATTGAAGAGTAAGTATAGCATTGTTGAATTTCCGGGATTTATTAAGTCTCCAGCTCATTTGAAGCTTACAAGTAATGCATATATTGGTTTGGTTACGTACAACCCTTTAGATTTAGATTGTGCATATTGTGCGCCTAATAAGATTTGGGAATTTTCCGGCTTTGGTATTCCTATGATATGTAATGAAATACCTGGGCTTGAATATACCGTTGGAGCCAACAAATGTGGTGTATGTGCTGACACAAATGATCCTGAATCAATCGTTAATGCCATCAAGGTAATTGATGCGAATTATCAGGAATATAGTGCTAATGCACGAAAGATGTATGATAGTATTGATCTCGTAGGGTTAATTCATCGGGTAATTGATAAGTATAATTCGTGATAACGATTTAATCAGTATGGTTCAGAGTCCAATCATCATAGGGGGAAATCATCACAACACGCTTGGAGTAATACGGGCTTTGGGGTATAAAGGTATCCAATCTTTAGTCTTGCTCGTTACTGATGAAAACGATCCGTTTGTATCATTTAGCAAGTATATCTTGAAGTGTGTGTTGCTGAAATCCAAACAAGAAATAGTTCCATATTTGCTCAACTATGCTAAGGACAAAAACAATAAGATCGTAATCATATCTTGCGCTGATTACGTTACAAGTGAATTGGACAATGCATTTGATGCATTAAAAGATTCATACTTTTTGCCTACTTCCAACAAACAAGGTATGTGTAACCATTATATGCAGAAGGATATAATGGTAAAATTAGCCCATAAAGTTGGTATTAAATGCCCCAAAAGTTGGGTTGTGGATAATAGATCGGATATCAATGTTGGGATGTCCATCCCGTGCATTGTTAAGCCTCTTGCAAGTATTTATGGAACTAAGGCTGAGATAAGGATTATTCGTGATAAAGAGACTTTGTATTCTTATCTTGTCAAAAACAAAGAACATGGTTTTATTGTACAGGAATTCATAGATAAAGAGTTTGAATACCAGCTTATTGGATGCTCTCTCAATCATGGTGAGGAGATAATTATACCGGGTTATTCCAAGTGTATCAGACCGTGTCCAGGTACGAATACTGGTTTCCTTGAGTATAAACCATTCGAGGGTTTTACATGTGATCTGGAAGCATGCAAGGCTTATATTAAATCAATTGGCTATCAAGGATTATTTAGTATGGAATATCTTAGAGATAAGCAAGGCGAAGATTATTTCCTTGAAATCAATATGCGCAATGATGGTAATGGAATATGTGTAACCGGAGCAGGGGTCAATTTACCGTGGATCTGGTATCAGTATTGTGTAGGAGGGGACTATAAAAAAGAGATCAGGAATAAAGTAGAAGACATTTTTGTAATGCCTGAATTTGATGATGTGATGCTATTGCTTAAAGGACGAGTCTCTTTTGCAGTGTGGTTGAAAGATTATAGACGGACCTCTACATTTATGGAATATTGTGATAAAGATCCCAAACCATATTCTGTAAGGAAGAAACAATTTATCAAGCATTTGCTCCGTAAATTGCTTGGCAGGTAAGAATTGATAGACATTATAATTGCCTGATAGATAGAGAGCTATGGTGCCATTTTTTACTTGCTTCTAAGATATTATTTTACTCAATGAAATCATTCATAATAACAGTAGATACTGAAGGTGATAACCTATGGGCGTACCATAAAGGTGATTCTGTGAGCACAGAGAATGTAAAGTATATTCCTCGCTTTCAGAACTTGTGCAATAGTTATGGCTTTAAGCCGGTATGGTTGACCAACTATGAGATGATTATGTCGGAGGAGTTTGTGCGTACGATGAAGCCATACGTGCAAAAAGGTCTTTGTGAAATTGGCATTCACATACACGCTTGGAACAATCCTCCGAGATATGATCTGAATGGGTTGTATGATGGTAATCCTTATCTTCTTGAATACCCATATGAGGTGATGCGAGACAAGTTTGCTACAACATATAATCTTATTGTTAAATGCCTTGGAGTAAAGCCAGTTTCTCATAGAAGTGGTCGTTGGGCGATGGATGATAGGTATTTTAAACTGCTTGAAGAGTTTGGGGTTATTGTTGATTGCTCATATACCCCAGGTGTTTCATGGCTTTCAGCTAAGGGCGAGACGGTACCTGGTGGAAGTGATTATCGTAAAGTCCCTAAAGGTGCTCATCTGGTCGGAAATATTCTTGAATTACCAGCAACGGTTCGCAGGTATGGTCATTATGTTACAAAAGGAAGTTTAAAACATCAATTACGTGCCTTAATAAAGGGCGGGGTAATTTGGTTAAGACCGGCGTTGAGCCCTTTGTTTGAAATGAAGAAATTGATGAAGGATGTTGATGAAGAGCAAGGTGATGACTATCTTGAGTTTATGATTCACTCTTCGGAGCTGATGCCAGGAGGTAGCCCCTATTTTAAGGATATTTTATCTGTTGATAAGATGTATGAAACCATGAACCAGGTTTTTACATATGCGCGTGAACTGGCTTATGAGGGTGAGACTCTTAAGGAATATGCAATACGATACAATAAAAATTATTATGGCTAAAACCAAAATACTTATTATTATTGATCAAATGCAGATAGGAGGAGCAGCACGCGTTACCAGCATTTTGCTCCATGAGTTGATTGAGAATGGCTATGAGGTGGTTTTGGCATTAGATAATATTAATGCCAATGTTTTTTATTCTATACCTAAAGATGTAAAGCAGGAATATATCCCAATTAAGGCTTCTATGCCCATAGGTTTGAAGCAAGTAAAAGTGATTATAACTGCTCGCCAGATCATCAGGCAGGTGCGACCTGACGTGATTATTGCAGTTACCTTTTCCCCTTTCTTTTACGCACATTATGCCGCCATAGGGACGGGAGTTCCTGTGATTGCGTACGATCACACTTCATTTGGTCGTAAAATGGGGCACTTCGTCAATTGGATTCGTTATAGTCTTTATGGACAAGCCGATAAATTGGTAATACTTACAGAAAAGGATAAACACTTATTAGGAGAGAAATTCCCTCGGAAGAGTGTAGTTTACAACCCTCTTACTTATCCCATAGTAAGACATGTTGGGATTAGAAATAAGACGGTGCTTTGTGTCGGTCGCATTGATTCCTGGGATGTTAAAGGATTTGATCGCATCATTGATATGTGGTCGCATATTGCACCAAAATATCCAGACTGGAAGTTGCAGATTGCTGGGGGCGGTGCAGAAGACAAGGTTGCTGAGATTCGAAAGATGTCAAAGGATTCAGGTGTTGATAAACAGATTGAGTTCTTGGGACAGATTTATGATATGCCCGCACTTTATGCGGCGACATCCATCTTTGCTTTACCTTCACGAGTGGAAGGGTTCCCAATGGTGCTGCTGGAAGCTATGTCACAAGGTTGTGTGTGTTGCACTTTTGAGATGGGAGGAGCTGTAAATGAGATGATGAATGAAACCTCTGGGGCTATTGTGAAAGATAATGAGCTTACAGACTTCGAACGAGCGCTAGAGAAATTGATTAACCTTTACCCTCATTATGAGGATTTGCAAGAGAGTGGCTACAAAGATGCGGCTCGGTTTTCTGGCAAGAATTTCTATGACCAATGGAATAGAATAATACAAAGTGTTATATGATACAATCAAGAAAAGATTATAGACTTTACCTTCGTGAAGATTGCCTCGCAAATATCAAGCGAGAATCTTGTAGTTGGTTTCGTATGAAAATATCGTTATGGTATGGACTTGAGTCATACATGGCATATAATCT